>Ga0181612_136336_pt1 | contig 17714 bp, 20 predicted proteins | sample HoacroProtozoa21_FD_119630 | JGI IMG/M metagenome (GOLD analysis project Ga0181612, IMG submission 119630) | Hoatzin crop microbial communities from Cojedes, Venezuel. Combined Assembly of Gp0051906, Gp0051904, Gp0051908 | reverse complement strand
TGTCCGTGCGCGGAGGGGGAGGAGGAAGCGGAAGGGGTGATGGATGGGCTTTGCTGGGCTGGAGGCAGGTCTGCCTGCTGCGAATTGCAGCTGGCCGCGGCTTTCCCCACCCGTCAGAGGCAGGAGGCTGCAGCTCGGCTGTCGCGGAGTCGTTCGATCAAAGGGCTCTTTCCTTTTGCCCCTGTCTGTCTGTCCTGTTCAGACAAGCGCGCTCGTCACGTTGCCAGCTTTAAACTGCGTCTGGTACAAAACAGGATGCTAACATCCACTCTTTAAACAGATCAGGGGCAATGAGACTCATCTCCAATCAGTTAGACATTCCTTGAAACGATTAAAGCGCACCCTGGCAAGTCAAAAGCATCAAAGGCTTTTGACGGATGTAAACCTTAAAACCAGCGTTGGTTTCAGCGTTAGCAAACACTTTGTTTAGATGATGAAATCCCCCAAGGACAAAGTACTGAAAGCGGTGTAGGAGCCGCCGAAAACACAACGGCTGCAGAAGCGCCGATTTTTACGGGAACAGGTTAAATCCCCGGGGTGTTGCGGGGCTGTGTCCCCTGTGGGGGACCCCAAAGCCCCGTGGTGCCCAAGGCTGGGGGGGCAGGCGCGGGGCCAGGGCTTCCTTAAGAGGCGGCAGTGTGGGGTGACGAGCCGCTTCCAATTGCGAGGCAGGCAGCACATGACATAAGATGCTCCAGATCTGCCTCCTGGGCGCTAGTTTAAAAATAAAGGATATTACACGTCGGCGCTGGTCCGGAGCGGCTGCGGGAGGAGAGGCTGCACAAAGGCGGAGGCGATGCGTTGTAAGGCTGGACCTGGAACCCTGCGGTGACTGGGCTGGGGGGGGCTGAAAGCCGAGGGGGAACGTTTGGGGCAAAGGGAGGGTAAAATTTCAATTGTCAGGCTCGCGGTGCTCTTTCAAAGCTGTGATTGTCACGCTTGTTTTGGGTGTGGGAACGGATCTGTCGTCTACTGCCGATCAGGTTTTTGGAATGAACTCAGTGCGATGCGGAGCGCTCTGCGTCCGCTGTTAGAATTTACCGTATTTCAGGCAAATAGAGCCGCTCGAGTCATGCCTGCTTTGGGACCGCCTCGGTCAGATGGCTACATCAATGGAAGCCAATTTCACTGTAGCGGTTGATTGTATTTTAATTTTTAAAACCTGTTTTTACAGGGACAATGCTGTGTGAGTCAGATGCACGTATGGCGCTTGCGGAACCAGTCCCCACGGCTTATTTTAATTCGGCTCCTCAGGGGAACGGTGAGGTCTCGCTGGATGATGTACTGCTCGACTCTTCAACTAGGTTTGTCCAATTTAAGATTTTATTTTCTCTGTGGTGACTCGTATACATAGGATATGGTTTGTATTCTGTCACGTTTACTTGGATTAAGTAAGAGGTTTTTGGAAGAAGTGTCAGACATTTGTTACTACTTCCAAAATCCAAAAGCTGAATCTACAATTTTGCCCTCTCAGAAGAAGAGGACCAGAATTAAATTTGTTGTACATAGCTACCACATGGAGTACAGAGCTTGAAGCAGTGTGTATTTAATATAAACTTAAAGCTTGGGAAAGGTAGCATATTCTGCATAGTCAGAAAGATCATGTCTTATAGAGGAACTTGGCCTAATTGTTAACCTGTGTAATTGGGAGGGCACTCATCACCTGCTTAGAATACCTAGCAAGTACCACATGGTTTGCAAAGTGTTGCTGTGCTGTAACCAGAGAGGCGTGCCTCTGAAGGGGATGATCAGTGTGCAGTACCTATGCTGATTTTTACTAAACTCCTGTTAGTCTGAAATCTAAGCAGCCTCTTCCTAAAGAGCAGATTAGTAGTGAAGGGTCTGTATCTCGCCACAGGGTCATGGGATATAGCTGACAGGCTTCCAAAAAAACCTCTTTACCAGCTTTTTTTTCAGGCTGCGTTTGAATTACATGTAGTAAGGGGGAGAAAAAGATGACTTCATTCACTGTAAGGGAAAAAGCTGGGGCTTTTTTGCTCTTAGTGCTGGGTAATTTGCATGCTTTGATCATAAAAGCTGGTGGAGAAATGGTGCGGAACTGTTGCAACCGAGGATTAATTTGTGCTGAAAAATGCTCTCAATAATGAGAAGGAAATGCGTAGTAGGGAACAACCTGTAATCCCTTTGGGGGAAATAAAGAAAAAAAAAAAATTTTATATACTTCCCTCTGGTTTCTAGTTTGCAGATTAAGAGAAGCAGTTCTGCTTTTGGGCAGTACATGGGAGGAGCCATGTTGATAAATCTGCTCTGTGCCTTAAACCTTATCGTATGCCCAAAGCAATAATAGTTGACTGTCCCCTAGAAATTCAGAGAAACAGTAAAACAGAGGGAAGCAATTTACCCCTTACACTGAATTCCCACAGTGCCTTGTGCTGTTTGTCCTCTCTTTGGCCTAGTAGAAAGGGAAGAAAGAGCAGGGCTGGGTGGGACCCCTGGCTGAGGGGTCTGATGGGGCCGGAGGAGCTCCTGCCTGTGTGCAGGGGCGGTCCGATCATGACAGGCAGATATTCTGGGGGTTCTTTTTTCCTTTCAAAGCTGCCCCTGCAGAGCGGCTGGGGCCATTGTGATGTCAGGGCCCTGCAGCCCTTGTAGAAGACCTGGGAGCTAGTGCTGGAGAGAAACCTTACACCAAGCACTGCCATGGGGAAGAGTAAACACCAAGCACTGGCGTAAGGAAACAAACACCATCATGGCCGGGAGTGAAGGGCCCTGGGAGCGCTGTTTGGCAAGGCAAGGTGGAAACTTTGGTTCTCTGGCATATAATCTTGGGTCGACTAAAACTTGGACCTTCGCGCTATGCCGATGGTCCAAGCAGGGTATTGCCCAGGGTAGGGGAACAAGCATCGTCTGCCTCTAGGTTGGAGGGTGGGATGTCCTAGGGAGCGGAGCACAGGGACTCGAATACCAGATCTCACAGGGTCTGGCTTCCAACTTGTGGTCTGAAGGGGAACATGCGACTTGATTATTGCTTATCCTCATCACTTAATGACTGTGAGAAAGTCTCTCTTGGGAAGGGATGGAGGAAGAACAGTGTTGCACACGCTGGGAGGTGGCTTTTTGCCAGATCTTGCGAGGTTGAACGTAAAAGGGGCAACGTTCAGCTGGCACCGCAGGACGAGGTCCTGGTGAGGAGCATGGCTGAAGCACACGGGGGATGCGCCTGTTGCCATTTCTTCACAAACATCTGGTGGGAGCCCCATGCACTAGCTTTATTAGGAATACCTAAGAATAAGATTTCCTGATAAATCAGTTTCCTGCTCTTCAGCTGGCCTGGCTTTCGGTAGGAGATCCTGGAGGGTTTCCCTGCAGGGAGGCCGGTCAGGGCGATTGCTGTGCTGCCTGGGAGAGCGGCCGCTGGGGCTTCCCCTTGCTTGGACTCATATTGCAGACAGGAGATAAGCACCAGATCCGTGTGCCCCTGCCTGCCCCCTTCCTCCTCACTGCTGGAGACGCTTCGTTTCGGGCAGCTAGAGCGGACCTCTGGTATTAAATTATCACTGTTTTCTGGACAATGTGTTTATGGATTCTTCTGCAGCTTATCTGAAACAATAGCTACGATTAGGACAACATGGGTGTGTTTAAAAGCAGTGCAGACAAAGCTCGCACAGTCTCTGAGAGGGAACCTGTTTGGTTGCCATAGCCGTGCAGGCTAGTAAAATTAATAAAGTCACTTGCAGAACATCAGGAACCACTCTGACATCCAAGGACTAATAGAATTAAGTGATGGAGTGAGGATGCCTAAGGCGTTCTTCAGCCTGTCCAGGACTAATTGCTTTTGCCTTGCAGAACTGCTGAGGTCCACAGCATTGAGAGGGTTGAAGATACGAAGACACAGGGATGTCAGAGAGACACACTTGGTTTCAAAGGTAAGTGGAAAGAGTTTTTAGGCACTGTGGTGTGCATAACATTGTTATTGAAATGAGAGAGGAATTTATCAAACCATAACAGTGGAAGAAGCAGCTCAAATTGCAGGATGGTCTGTCCAGAGGCCTTTTGAACTTAGACTTCGAAGCATAGGTGTGCTTGAAGGAGTACAATAGGTAGTGTCACTGCCGCGTGCTTATCTACCAGGTGGTAGTGTACTGCTTTCGGTCCTCCTTAAAAAACAAAACTCAAAAAACCCCGCAGCGTGTATGATTGTTGCAGGAAGCTGCCACCTTACCAGTACAAGAGCTTTAGGGCAGCCAAGCAGGGGGATGTAAATGGGAAATGATTTAACAAAATTTTGAAAGTGCTCTAGTGGCTTCATCTATTAGTCCTGGTCTGAAATACTGGGAGTCGTATGGCAAACTTGCCAAGAATAAAAGGTCAAAAAAGGGGTGCAGGAGGAGGTATATTAGCATTTGCTTTCGCATGTTTGATACTGGTATTTGTATTTCTGTTGTGGCAGCAAGTAATTTCTAAATATAAGACGCTGAACGCTTTTCTTTTGAACCAGCCTCTTCACCTCCTGCCTCCAGTGTGTGGACAACACGACGAGATGGAGAAGTCAGACTGAGGATGGATGAACAGGGCATAGGCAGTGTGGCACCAAAGACCATTCATGAGCTGTTCCTGGAAGCTGTTAGTAAATACGGTGATTATTATGCCCTTGCATCCAAGAAGGGTGGCCAGTGGATAAAACTAACGTATAACATGTACTATGATGAGTGCTGGAAAGCAGCAAAAAGCTTCCTGCAGGTAAGCTTTTGTCACATTCTCCTCGTTCACACTCAGTCAGTTTAACTGTGGAAATAGCTGTAGTCACCTATATCTGAAACCTGCAAATGCTGTGAGTGTAGGTGAGTCTTAAAGTGGCAGCGAAACACCTGAACATGCCATGAGCAGCTTGGTAACTACCGCAGTGTTTTTGTTCTAATTTCTTGCAAGTTGCTTCCACGTTCAACTAAAAAAAAGTACTGGAGGAAATGTTTAAAGCGAGGTGTTTGAGGTATATGGCAAATGTGGACAACACCCCGCATGAGGCATGTATATTTTAATCTTTGTGAAGAAAAACACCTTAAAGGGATGCTTATGAAACAGATTTTAACGTCCAAAGCGGCTGAGCCTTTTGCCTGTACTGAGTTAAGACACTCAGAGAAAGAAACCAACATTACATGTACTTACTGTTATCATTATCAAGTCTTACTTCTTGAAGTTCCAACCCCTCTGGTTTTACTCCTATGGTGGGATCTTTCAGTCCACATACTTCCATTCTGGGACAAAACCAGGGAATGGCTGAAGGAGACTTAGACTGGGTCTTCAACAACTGGAATTTCATGGCAAAGTGCCTCTGACTGTCACTGGAGCTTGCTGCACTTGTCATTATTGATATCTGACATACCTACCCTGTACTAAATGTCTCGGTAGATGTTGTCTAACTTAACCTTTTGCCTTCTCATTCCCAGCCCAAAGGGAACTGATAACTACCTGGATTGCAGTTTTATAATACTGTTAGCGTCAGGGAGCCAGTCCTACTGAGTGCAGACCTGAGCAAATCCTTTTTTTCCTGCCTACTGATAAAGTGGGGCAGTGTCTGATGTGAAACGTAACTGGTTCCACATTAGGTCTTGGGAAGTTTTTCGATGTGAATTACCGTATATAATAGCATGAACTTTTCCCTTGGCATTGTGCTTGCAGCAGAGATCTGTGAATTAACTCTAAGCATCCTTCAAAGGGAAAACAAGATTGCTGTAATCTCATCTCTTGTTTACAGCTGGGACTAGAGCGTTTCCATGGAGTGTGCATCTTGGGATTTAATTCTGCAGAGTGGTTTATTGCTGACATTGGAGCAATCTTTGCAGGGTAAGAACGAGTGTCGTCTCTTGACATGCATTTTGCTTTCACATTCAGATAGTAATTTGGGTATTCATGTGAGAAGTGGTTTTTCATTAAAAAAACACAGCAGAACAAACCGAACTGCTTATGTTAGATTTTCGTGACAATAGGTAGAACCTAAACTCTCTCTTTACTTCATTATGAATTAATGAGACAAAAATTAATTTTTTAGCCAGGTGTTTCTCTCAAAATAAGAGGAACAGTAGGCTAATCCAAAAGTATGCTTACTTACACTGTGATTAAAAATATGATGGGAAAGGCCAGAGAATCACAGCACTGGATTTTGATAGCTGCCTTCCACCGGAGGCGTTTTGGTCCCTTACACCACTCTGACATTTCACCTGCCCTACAGCAGAGCCTTTGATCTCAGAATTAAGCCCTCCACTTCTTCTTGTTGTTTTATGGCATATTTTTCCTAAAGTTTTCTCCTCTGAAGTTTGAACTGGTCTGAATTTTTGCCAGCAACTATGCTTATCCTCTAATTTGATGTTTTGCTTTTGTTTTTCTTCCTTTTCTTTTGTAGCGGATTTGCTGTTGGTATCTACACTACAAACTCTCCTGAGGCCTGTCATTATGTAGCAGAGAACTGTAGTGCTAACGTTGTGGTTGTGGAAAACCATAAGCAGCTGCAGAAAATCTTAGAAGTAAATACGCTTTTTAAATGGCTGGGGGCTACAGCATCCTACTGACAGATGTGGGAGGGCAAATGCCATGGGAGGGGAGTACCGGAGGGGAAATGCTGGATCTGAAACAAGGCTGAACTGATCGAGCCTCCTTGGTGTGCTCCCTGTTCAAGCCGGATGAGTTGTCACTAGTGCTAAATCTCACGAGAGGTGAAGTGGTGGTTCCACAGCTTAGCAAAGCCTTGAGCTTAAAATATGAGAGGCCAACACAAACAATTGAGCATCCTCTGTATTGTCTGGCAACATCCCAGTCCAAATGATTACTGTCTCTACTGAGGCTCCCCCGTTCTCTTCCAATAATACGGATGAGATTCTCTTAGCTTTGCTTAAAATACCAAGTAGCAGTGGCATTTCAAGTGGTGGGTTACTTAGGCTTAAAAGGGACAAGTAAGATTTGCTCCTTCTCACAAATCTCCCTTCTTAACACAGATTCAGCATGAACTACCTCACCTGAAAGCTATTGTCCAGTATGGGGAAGAGCTAAAAGAGAAGAGACCAAATCTGTACTCTGTAAGTACTGGGCATCTTAATGGCTCGTAAATACGGGCTGTGTTCAGCTACTGGCTTGCCAGCAGCCACCACCTTCCACGGGACTGCCGTCGTGTGAGCCTGTGTTGGTTTTAGCAAGGGATTGCTTACCTCGCTGAAGCAGTGATGTCTGCTGTTGTTCAAACCTCGATAATCCGTGTTGGAAGGGAGGGTGCTGGCATAATGACCAGGCAGCCTCGGGGACTCCAGCTCAGCCCTCCCAGTGAATAGCAGGGTTGCTACAGAGCTAGCAAGCTTCCTCAGGGTGGACGCGTCTTTTGCCTCTTGCCATGCCTCTCGTGGCAGCCAGAAAACACTGTGGGGCTGACAGTGCTTATTTACAGCCTCTTCCAGATTCTGCCAGAGGTTTGGACGTAGGAAACAGTTCATTCTCTTCTTGTGTAGCAAAGGGTTTAATTTCACGTGTGAATGATAGCCTGTGATTGAGCTCTTCTCTTCTGTGTACAGTGGAGTGAGTTCATCGACCTTGGCAAAGATGTTCCAGATGCTCAGCTCCGTGAAATCATTGCGTCGCAGAAGCCTAACCAATGCTGTACGCTGATCTACACCTCAGGGACAACTGGACAGCCAAAGGGAGTAATGCTCAGTCACGACAACGTAAGCATCCTTTTGTCTAAACTCTGTGACCTTAGGTGGATGCTGAGGGAGGGTAGAGATCAGCTGAAAAACGTGCCTGATGTTAAGATCGCAGGACGTTGGAGACTTGTTTTGTGAGCTGCGTGCTCTGTGTTGTGCCTGCTCAGAAGAGCTGTCGCTTAATACTGATGTGGGTTCTTGTTGCAGCTGACGTGGACAGCATCGGTGGCCGGCCATTTCATAATGCTGACAGACGCCAAAGAAAAGCAGGAACTGGTGGTCAGCTATCTGCCCCTCAGTCACATTGCTGCACAGATGTCGGATATTTGGTCGGCAATGACATTCGGTGTGCAAGTTTTCTTTGCTCAACCAGATGCGTTAAAGGTAAAACCATAAGAGAATAAAAATCCTACACCCATCCACCTGCTTGTAGCTGGGGTGGGCGCTTTAAAACCAACGTGGCTGACTTCGCTTTCAGAATCATAAGATAGCTTGGTGTATTTGCGTAGTGACCGGCTGCTCCGGTGTAAGGGTCTGTTGGTTTGATGAGTATGGCCGCTCTGACCTTTGCCTTTTGACTCTGTATTGCAAGCGAGGACGAGCTGACCAAGTGCTTCACAACTGGGAGCTTCTTGGTGTCTCACCTGACACCAGTTCTCTGCCCCGACAGCTTGGTTGAGCAACGGCTTTGTATTTGCTCTGTCAACATTGCAAAATGCCACCACCATTAGATCTGTGTCCTGAGAACTATTCTCCCCTTGGCGGTGCGTCAGCGTTGGCACTGGAAGCAGCAACCCTTGCTGCCCTCTCAAAGCCAATGTGGCATCTGAATGCTCCTGGGGTTCCTTTCTCTTGGTGGCACTGCGGCTGAAAATCAGCAATTCCTCAGGACTGATGGCCGAGTCCTAAGCCTCGGCTAGTGAGCAGTGCTGGCCTCAAGTCTGCAGTGAAGCGTTTCTGAAAGCTGTATTACATTCTGCTTTGCCCAGGGCACCTTGGTAGACACCCTGCGGGAAGTGAGGCCAACTGCTTTTTTGGGAGTTCCTCGCGTCTGGGAAAAAATAGAAGAAAAAATGAAATCCATAGGCGCAAAATCGTCAGCACTCAGAAGAAAAGTGGCATTGTGGGCCAAGGGAGTCGGGCTGCAGGCAAACCTGAAGCGGATGAATGGGTAATTATGGACTACACTTAAGGGATGCTACAAATATGAGGAGAACTTTGCTGTCAGATCAGGAATTATATCCTGTAACGGGCCAGACTTACGGACAGTAAAAGCCAAATGTCGTGGTTGGATTTGAGGGTGAGCAGCAAAGGCTGAGGGGGGAGGTAATTTTATTTTTTTTCCGAATAAACTAAAATAGGAGGAAGATGAAAGGGGAAAGGGGTTGATGTTCTACTTGGTGACTGAGACCTTGCAACCATTTTTCTCCTACAGCTATTCAGAAGTCCCGCTGAACTTCCGCTTAGCCAGGCACTTGGTGTACAAGAAAGTGCGAAAGGCCATTGGGCTGGACCGGTGCACAAAGTGCTACACGGGGGCTGCTCCCATTACCAGAGAGACGCTGGAATTTTTTCTAAGCCTGAACATTCCCGTGTTTGAGCTGTACGGCATGAGTGAGAGCTCTGGGCCTCACACCATCTCCCTACCTCACGCGTTCAAGCTTACCAGGTAAACACCGTTCTGTGAGTAGAGCACTGCTGGCTGGCAGGAAGAGCTGCTTTAAGCTTTCTCCTGCATCTGGCCCATCCATCTCGCCTGCTGCAGCTCATCCCCAGAGTTTTACTGCCAGTAAAAAGTCACCAGAGTGCCAGTTCCTTTGGCCACATCTTGCAGATGAAGAGATCTGCCACGGCAAGAGCCGTGTTACTTAAATTTACCTTGGATTCTGTAGGAACCAAGGGGGAAGCAAAGGATTCATGGGAAGAAGGAAGAATTAGTAATTCTAGCCTGCAGCTCCCTTTAACATGAAATTAGTAAATGCAGTACGACTCTGCTGTTGCTCTGAGTGGCTTGTTCAGTCTGCAGAGTAAACACCACCATCAGGAAGAGCTTGCTGCCAAGGACGTAAGTCTTCTAACTCAAGGCTCAGGTGTTTGAGAACAATGGGTGGGAAACACCGGGTGGGTGAGCACTGGTCTGCCTGCAAGAACAACTTTTTCTGTAGTTGCCCTTACATAAGCAGATGCCTTTTGATTTCATAAGCTCCTTGCTGAAGCAGTTGTAATAAAAAGCTGCCTGGCTTTGTTCAGACACTTGAGTTTGAGAGGGTACTGCTATGATCTCGCTCTGCTGCTCAGAAGCAGAAGTTAGGAGGGGAAAGAAGCCATGGGTTTGTGTTTGTGTTCTCTTTAAGCTGTGGGAAGGAAATCACGGGCTGCCGGACACTGATTCATAACCCCGACGGAGACGGCAACGGGGAGATCTGCTTCTCGGGGCGGCACATCTTCATGGGCTACTTGAACATGGAGGAGAAAACCAAAGAGGCAATTGATGAAGATGGCTGGCTGCACTCAGGGGACCTTGGCAAGCACGATAAAGACGGATTCCTCTACATCACTGGCAGGATTAAGGGTAACGCATCCCCTGACTTTGTCTTGAGGTTGCACAGTGCTATGATACGATGTGTTCAGACTCTGCTCGTTATGTCGCTGTGGCTTGCACAGAATATTGAAATCCTTCTCCTGAAGTTTTTAATATGAACGTGGCTGCAGCGTGGCCTGCCACTGAGCAGGGGACGTGGTGTGTGACGGGAGGAGAGGGATGACCTCTGAAACCAGTCTGTTTGCAGAGCAAGGAAGAAATCCTCTGATTTCAGAAGCAGCAGTTAATGCTTTGCTGGCTTGTTTCACAGTGCCAGACCTGTTGAGGTCCGGCTGTGTGTACGGCCAGCTCCCTCCAGTTTCAGCCAGCTTTGCTAGTTAATCTCTAAGAGAAAACAACAGCTGAACACTAGTGTGCAAGTGGCTTGCAGCAGCGCAGTTCTTGGGACAGTATTTTGGCCAACCCCAAACAAATCTAATTTCATGCAAGACTTCAATCATCAAAAAGAGATAAATGGCCATGCCAAAGGGCTGCTTTAAGAAATAAGATGGCCAAGAAAGGCCGTCTCTCCTCTGCTCTGCGTCGCGCTGCGTAACTTCAAAAACTCTGCTTTGCCTCAGCAAATTTTTTCACTTCAGTTTGAACAGCTTGGGTGCCAGCTCACATGCCTTGGAGTCCAAGGTGACCGTGGCAGGGTAGCGAGGTGCTGTACGCTGCACCCCCTGTTCCCAAACTGCAAATATCTCCGGAGCAGCAAAGCTGATTCTGCAGCGCTGTCTGCGTGCACACCTCGGTCCCATCGCTCAGCGCCGGACCGGACTCCTGGTTCGCTGCCTGCTCTGGGTGTTGGGGACAGACTCGCTGGTTGATCGGTAGACACAAAGCAGCTATCGGGTTGTTTCAGAGAAAAGCTCTAAGCATTAATCCAGATTTGACTGTTTTCCAGAGCTCATCATCACTGCGGGAGGCGAGAACATTCCTCCCGTTCCAATCGAGGATGCTGTGAAAGATGCTGTTCCCATCATCAGCAATGCAATGTTGGTTGGAGACAAAGCCAAATTCCTTGCTATGCTTCTAACGCTGAAGGTAAGGGAAAACAGGGTGGGAATCCACCTTTGTTGCTCAGTGCGTTTGGTTCCAGTGAGGAAGTTAATTGTCACACATTCTTACAGTGCCTTTAGAGACAGGAGGCATCGTGGAGTAAGACTTATTGTAGCTGAGTTGCAAGCAGCAGTTGAAACTGTACAGAAAAATGAGCCTTGCCACTTGATCAGCCGGTGGGGTGGTTCTGCTGCTCAGGGCAGCTCTCCCTCTCTGTACCACACAGGGCAGAAAGAAACAGAAGTAAACAACCTAAAAGTGAGACTGAAAAAAGAAACCCTCCTGCTTTTCTTACCCATTTTTAGTATCTCCCAGAGCAGTCTGGACAGCAATGAGCTGTCAGTGATTTTCTTCCGAGACGCTGGCGTTAAACTGCAGAGTGACACGGCTGTGGTGGCCTGCCCTGACTCCTGGCCAGAGACCCTGCAGGCTGCTGGGTTGTCAGGACAGTGGTAATTGCTCGTTAGCCAGACTCGCTGCCAACTGCCTCGCCCTTGTGCAAGAGGCACTGGGCCAGGCCCCGGAGGTGGTGGTGCTGTGTGTGTCTTCGGTGCTGCGTGTGTTCCCTTCCAACAGGCTGTTGTGCTGCTGTGGGATGCGGGGAGGTAAAGCTGCGGCCCAGAAAAAAGGTCAGGAAAAAAGGGCTCAGCTTGGGGCAGCACAGCAGGAACCTGGGAGAGGAGCTCTGTCCCCGGCTCGCTCCGTGGTGTGGACACGGCTGTCGGGCTTGCAGAGATCTGACAGGGTTTCATCTGCACTCTGCCTCACGCAGTTTTCATTTGAAGCAGTGGTTTCCATCACGTGTGTGAAAAGCGCGGTGGTCGATTAACGGGACGATTGGTGCTGGGGTGGGGAAGGAGATGGGGCGGCTTCCCTGGCTGTGGGAAGGGAATCGAGTGTTCAGTGGTGTGAGGTTACCTGTTCCGACCCGTCTTGCAGTGCAATGTAGATGTAGAAACTGGCGAGCCCGGAGATGATCTGACTCCAGAAGCTGTGGAATACTGTCAAAAACTGGGCAGCAAGGCTACGAAAGTCTCCGAAATCATCAGCAGCAAGGACAAGGCTATCTACGCGGCCATCCAGAAGGGAATTTCAGCAGTCAACGAGGGAGCCGTCTCCAACGCTCAGAAAGTCCAGAAGTGGGTCCTGCTGGAGAAGGACTTCTCTCTGTTTGGTGGCGAGCTTGGTGAGTGGTGGGTGGGGCAGGTGGGGTTGCCCCCTCCTCAGATGTTGAACAGACAACGCAGCCAGGACCCCAACACCCAGAGCTACCCCTGGCCCTGCCTCACTGTGGCTTTTCCACACCATTTTGGGGAGGGTGGGATGAATTCCCACTCCTGCCTCGCAGAACCCAGTCTTCCTCCAGGCTTCCTCCACTCCAGCACCACTTCGTGTCTCGCAGCGGTACCAGCACCATTCAAACCTTCTGCTGTGCTTTTTCCGCAGGCCCAACGATGAAGCTGAAGAGACCAGTGGTGGCACAGAAGTATAAAGACCAAATCGCTCAGTTTTATGCGGATGTGGATACCCCCACCACAACAGAGACTGCTCTGCGGCCGTAGCGCCGAGGCTTCGTGCTGTGGACTGAAGCGAGCCTGGAGGACGCTTCCCCTCTGTTGGCCTGGGAAGGGTTCCCTGGGCACCGCTGAAATAAAGGGGGCTCGGTCATCTCGCAGCCCTTCTGCATCACTGAACTGTGCATTTCTTGGCCCTCGTACTGCAGTGTGGTGAGCGTGGTCGTGCCGTGTTTTCCTGTGTCTGTGTTCTGATGCTGAGATATTCCTGAATATCCCTGCTTTGTATTTTCTGTCGTTCCGTTTTTATAAGGGCAATGCAATGTTTACCTTAAATCCATATTACATGTTACGTATCAACCAAAGTTTTCTTTTCCTGAGCTCAATGTAAAACAATCAGGAACTGCAATTTTCCTGCTGAGGGAGAAGGGCAGAGTTCTCTTTATAGCGGTGCACTTCCCTCCCCTGCTGCTGCGTGCCTAGCTGTGTGCTGGTGACATCCGACTTCTCTTTACCCACAAACTGTCTCCTGTCAAAGCTGACGAATGCTACGCGACTGCACGCACCGGCCCGGTGCGTGGGGAACCTCGCCTTTGCTGGGTTTGTCTGTGCAATATTTTGAGTGTTTTACCTTCAGAGTTATAACGGAGCCATAAACTGTGAAGCTGACATCACATCCAGGGCCTGTGGGCGCAGAAGGGGTTTCCACAAAGGGCCTGTTCCTAAGGCTGTGTACAAATCCGTGTGCAACCTGGTGGTAGTTGTAGAAATGCTGTCCAGGGTGTCTGGCACCAGGTGGAACTCCCGAGGGGTGGGTTTGTGCCTGCGCTCGTGGAGAGGAGCCGGTGCTGGGAACCCCGCTGTTCGAAGGCCGGATCTCTGCGAGGTCTGCAATCAACCCTTCCAGCACCCGTGAGGCCCTTTACGCTGGATCCACTGACTGTGGGATGTAGGGGACAGCAGCCTCCAGCACTGTAGGAAGCACCCAGTACCAGCAGCTCCCGAAGGCTTCTGAATGGCCCTGCCTGGGCCAGGGGGGACCGTTCATCCTAACAGCAGGTGAAGGATTTTGCTTGTAAAATGGCTTATTTCAAAGTGTAAATCATTACTTGAACAAAAGTGGAGCAGCTTTACTCCCTGGTTTGGGGCACTGCCTGCTGTGGCCAAAGGAGGAGCACCGGGAGCTGCCAGGTGCCTGGTGGGGAAGCCTCTGCCCCACTGCATAGTGCAAAGGGCTGCAGCTCGGAGCGGCTCTGTACCCACAGCACCATGAAGTACCGAGACCTGGCTGGGGTGGGCACAGCCGTACCTGCAGCTGGGGGAGTTATAAACCTGAAACGTTGTGTCTGTAATGCCACCTGCCTGTATGCCTACAGCCCGGGGGGGAGGGTGAATGCACGATTGTAACCGCTGCTGGTCTCCTGCAAGCATTTGTGCGCTCAGCTGTGGGGGTGTGAAGCATCCCCAGTGCTCAGAGGAATGCCTAATAAACAAACTCTGCTGGTTTTGTGTCTCCTAACACTTCAGTCATTTCTGCAAGATAACGCCCACCTCTGCGTGGGGTCAGGGTCCAGTGCAGCAGGGGGGAGCAGCAGCAGGTTCCTTTGCCTTGCTGCAGGGCAAGCTGCAGCCTCCGTGATTGTTATCAAGGCAGAGATCACAGAATCACAGAATGGAAGGAGCTGGAAGGGCCCTCTGTGGGTCACCCAGCCCAACCCCCTGCCCAAGCAGGGTCACCCAGAGCAGGCTGCACAGCACCGCGTCCCCGTGGGTCTTGAATATCTCCAGAGAAGGAGACTCCACAGCCTCCCTGGGCAGCCTGGGCCAGGGCTCCAAACATCTACTCCCTGACTAGGACCTGTTAGAAAAAAAAATTTATAACAGTGCCTGAGAGTCCTCACGGTGCTGAGTCAGTGCAGGTCCCCCAGCTGCCAAATGCACAGCCCCCTCCAAAAAATGCCTCCAGCCCTCAGGCCTTGTCAGCGCTGGGCTGCTGTTCCTACGGATCGGGGCGTTGGAGACTCGGGAGGAAGCCAAACCCATTTTCCCGAGCCCAGGACATTCTGTGGATGCCCATTTGTGCAATGACCACCTGGAAGCAAGTGGAAAATGGGATATTTTGGGGCTATAATGCCAGCCTGAGGGAAACCATAAGTGGCCTTCTCGCCCGGAGGGATGCAGAGATTAATTAGGGGCGACTCCACCGTGCTGATAAACGAGGTCGACGAGCAGCACCAGCGGATCCCGCGCTGCCGGATCGACGGCGTGGAGCTGGGACTTCTGCTCGCTCCATCATCCCCCGTCCCGGGCACCGGCGAGACCCCGCTACAAATCCTAACCCAATCCTAGGGGAAAATCAAGCAATTAATCAATAAATAAATAATAGCTTAGAGGCTTCGGCAAACCCAAATCCAGCCCCTGGGGAGAGGAACTGCGAAAACACCGCTGGCGAAGGGCTTTGGCATTACCACGCCAAGAAAAAGGGGGGTTTGGCTAAAAATCCGCGCCTCTTCCGTTAAGGAACGCGTAATTCCGAGCCGCCGAACGCCCGGCAACAAGCCCGTGCGATTGAGTTTGCGCCTCTACTCCGGGTAAAAAATTAGTTATCTGCCTAAAACAAGCCGGCGGTTTCCAATGCCGTCTCTGTGTAATTTGCATGCCTCAATAATGTTTTATGTATTCACGCCGCTTATAAGCTAAAATGTACATGCACGCTCCTGCAAATTCAGGTAAATTATGAATAAATTAAATCTTATCTAAATAAACAAGTGTCTTTTTGAGCAGAAGCGCAAGCTGTCATGAATATTTAAGTGGACAGGGATAAATCCTCTTCACACGGCGTTGCTTCAAAGAGGATTTTCAGAGCTTCCCGATTTCGAGTTAGGGGAAAAGCAAAGCAAAGCAGCGAGGAGGGGAAGGAAACCTCAGGCCCAGCGATTCCCAGGGGAAATCACTATGGAGCAATCTGGCCCTGCAGGGAGAGGCAGCAAAAGCTCTTCTGCTGGAGGCCCGCGAGGGTTTTTTATTTGTTGTTGTCGTTATTTACTACCAAAGGAAGGCTTTGAGATAGGCTTTGCAAGAAGGAAAAACTCGAGCAGAGCCGACGCGGGGAGCTCGGTGGAAAACCAGCAAGGAGAAGAGGAAGGCTCCGAGGGCAGAGCCAGCATCGTGTTCCGCACCCGGCACGTCGCCGGGCTGGAAAAGGCGGCTGCGGAGATTTTTGGTGCAGCACCAAATGAAGGCTTCAGGTAGACCACGCGACCTCTGGGTTGACTTTTCTCAAGAGCACAGGGGAGATAAACATGCAAATAAGCTAGCGAAGAAGCACCAGGAGATCATCTACCTTATCTCCTCGCCCAAGCCGGATCCCTCCTAATTGCTCCTCCACTGCTGCTGAGCCCCACTCTCACCCACAACACCAGAGGGCAATGTGAAGCTTAATTAACTGAAGTCTGTAAAGAGCACCGAGATCCTCAGATAAAAGGTGTTACAGAAGGGCAGAGTGTTATCAGCTGGAAATAAACCCTGGATAATCTTCTCTCATCCAGAACTAGATGTCTCTTAATAATATCCCTCCGGCACCGCGGCGGTCCTGATTAAACCCCATCTGGTGCTCCAGAAAGGTCTGTGCGGGAAGCAAGGAGGGCTGGGGGTCCAGACAGCAGCTTTCTTTCCCTAACATTTTCTACCACACGTCTGCATTCCTTCACTGCCTTTAACCTGGAAGTCTCAACCCCTCTTGATGGCCCACGAATTCCCCACAGGGCTCAAACAATAGACAAGGGCACGCAGAGGACCTGGGAGAAAACATAGCCAATCTTCTTCGGCGAGGGGAAAAAAAAAAAATAAGGAGAAATAAAGGATCTGGTTAGGTAGATTTTGCTTTAGGACATGGAGGTTCACCTGCGTTCACGGGTCCAAAACATTAAGGGCTGAAGCTGTTGGCCTTCAGGCACATGTGAAATAGCTCTGGGAGAGTTCAGCCCAGCTCCCACCTAAAACATGGCACCACCATCGCTGACGAGCCTAGCTAGAGACCTCCTCATCGAGCCAAACGTGGGCACAGTGAAGTGACCTGCTGATGCCGAGAGCTTCTTCCACCGACACCACGGTTGGGGCACACCAACGGGACTCGGTGGGTCTTTCCCCACTAGCTCCACCGACACCAAGGCTGACCCCAACGTGCCTCCATCTCAGCAGAGATGCTCCACTCCACATCTACGGAGGGTCTGGCAGCTCTCTGATGGCAAACTCATCTTCCCCAACAGCAGGTACCCCACCACCACGCGAGCCTCCAGCACTGATTTACTGGTGATGACCCTGCCTGCCTGTCACTGGGGCAGTTGAAGAAGCAACAGTCAGCAGGGACAAGCTCAACCCCCCCTGATGAGCCATTTCAAAGCACACCGGGGTTGCATATATTAACCAAGCACGCACGGCTGAGTTATCGTTTCAAGGTGTGGAGTAAGCAAGCTGGCTTAGTAATTAATGCATGTGTTATTAGCAGATAATGGCAGCGGCACTGGAACGTGCAAAGCAACTGATGCTGAGCAATGGGAACACAGAGACACTTAATGAACTGCAAACAACAACGCGACGAGAAAACCCCAGCGCCCGAGATGGGACCAGCACCCTGCAGTAATGTCAGGGCAAACGGCTGCAGGCACATCGCTCGCCCTTCCAAAACCACGGCTTCAAACACTGCACTGTCCTTTCTCTGCACTCCTCTTCCTCACCCGCCTACCCCTCACAGAATCACAGAATGGTAGGGCCATCCCCTGATCAACAGATGGGGATCTTAGCACAGAATCACAGGTTGGAAAAGACCTTTAAGATCATCAAGTCCAACCATCAACCCAACGCCATCACACCTGCTCAACCATGTCCCAGAGCACAATATCTACACACTTT
>Ga0181612_107390_pt1 | contig 17715 bp, 10 predicted proteins | sample HoacroProtozoa21_FD_119630 | JGI IMG/M metagenome (GOLD analysis project Ga0181612, IMG submission 119630) | Hoatzin crop microbial communities from Cojedes, Venezuel. Combined Assembly of Gp0051906, Gp0051904, Gp0051908 | reverse complement strand
GGGGGGAAATGGGGAGGAAGGACCTCCTCATGCATTATTTATTTCGACCTTTAGGGGACGAGGAACTCCCCCCTTCTTTCAGGAGATTAAAAATAAATCAACAGACTGAAAACCTAAACAGACACGGAACATTACAGCGATCAGCCACACACGTGTTCACATTTATTTATTATAAAGAAAGATTTCATGGAAAATATGTATTTTTTTGTATAATTTACAGAGTTTATTCTAGTATGTATTTACAGCTGCAGAGCAAAGGGATTGTTCTTGTGATAAAATATAAATAAAAATCTCTAATTTTCGTAACTCGGGGGTTGCTGCTCTTTCTGCTTGACATGCCGTCTGCTGGGAGCGATGGGGCTGAGGTCCGGGGCCTGTCCTCGCCTCCGGTGAGACCGGGGGCTGCCTGCGCCCGTGGGCCCCCATGGTGACAAAACGCCGCTCGCATGGTGCCCTGGTGACAGCTTCGTCTTCAGGCAGGAGCGCAGCAGAGCGAGGGGTTCGGGGAGCCAGTGGGGTCTCCGACAGGCTGGTGGACGTTTTCACTCCTAAAACTTCCTTGGGCTTCTTAAAAGAAAACCCCATTTTTCTGCAGAAAAAGAACTAGACTCAACGCTCGGGGCTGTCAGCTTAGTCCCAGGGTGGGGCTGGAGGGGGGCAGTCCTTGGGCGAAAAGCTGCTCTGGGAGAAGTGGATCCAAACCGAGAAAAATCTCAGATCTTCCCAGCCAAGTGATGCCTCAGACTGGTTCTAGAGGGGACGGGCCCCGTCAGAAACACGCGCATCACTCGGCCTCCGCGCCCTCATGGCATTTCGTTCCTGTTCTTGGGTTCCGCATGTGGCTGATGACATCGTGAAGGAAAACAGCATTAAGCATGGTGCGTGTATATATATACACATATATATATTTATACAAGTTTGGTGGGAGTTTACTGCTCTTTTACTTGGTATGGAAGGTGCTGCGCAGCAAAAGCGTGATGGATGGATAAACTATTTATCGCACTTCCTCCGGCTGACGGCTCCCGGATTTCGCAGAGTAGGCCGTAGGGAATAAATGTTATGGAGAAAAAAAAAATTTATGGGTTTTAAGACTCAGAATTTCCTTTCTCTCTCTGAGGGAAGGAGGAAACCCAAGTCTTGGGCAAGTCCCAGGGGTTGGGGTCGATGGCTCCGAGCACCCCTCGGCCGCCCCAGGGGACCGCACACTGCACACGGCTGGGGACATCGCCACGGCAGGGGGATGCTGGAGGCCACCAAGGCCCTTCAGTCATCACCCCCACGTGCCTGGGAGCACTTTGTGACTTCTGGGTACAAACACCTGGAAATCATTAAAAACCAGCGGAGGTGCCTGAATGTATTAATTAAATAAAACGCACAGCACATGAATCCCCCCTGGTGCCCCCTGGAGCCTGGGAGTGTGAAACTCAGTCCTTGGAGCGACGTCCCCAAAAGGGGAGGGGGGAGGGTGAAGAGAAAAAAAACCCAACCCAAATTGTGTGAAAAGAGAATTAGTGAAATTAGGTTAGGCCAATAAAACACGCGGGGGTTCGCCCCCCCGGCCCCGCAGCCTCGGGCGAGCAGCGCTATCTAGCCTGATCTATTGTTTCCCCCCCTGGCAGGGGGGTTATTGTGTGATAAATAATTCCTTAAAAAAAAAGTGGGCGCATTTGCATAATCACTGCTTTGATGTGGCCAGCAAGATGAAGCTGTGTCCCCCCAAATCTGCCACGGGCCAGAAGGAACAAAACAAGAGGGAGCTTTTCAATCCGCTGGCAGTGTGTGGGGCAGCCTGTCGGGAGCGGGTTTTTTCACTCTCGCTCTCTTTTAACGACCCCCTTCTAATGATTAAACTCCAGGAATGCCAAAAAGAAGGCTAGCGCCTCGCTCGCCCTCTCCGTCTTTTCTGGTCGGGCCTCATTGTCCTTTGCGATTTCTCTCCCGCTTTTAAGAGGTGCTGGAGTAGGTGCCTTCGGCTCTTCAAAAGGCCGGGCTGGATGGGATGCGCTTCTGCTCTCTCGCTGGCGAGCCACGCAGGAGCGGGAGGGATGTCCCCGGTGGCTCAGCACCGGGATGCTCCCTCCGCGGTCCTCGGGGAGCGACGCTGCTTCTTGCCAGGTCCATCATCCTGGAGGTACTGTCATAGACCCCGTCAGTGGGAGCGTCCCCCGTCCCACCGGGGCTAAGGCGACAGGAACCACCGTGGGAAAAAGCGCATGTAGCGTTGGAGGATGGAGCGGAGAGGTTTGGGAGAGGGATCTTCTAGCAGGGTTCGGGGTGGGAGCTACGCAGGCCGAACCTTCCCTGGTCCCCAGGCAGGGCTGCTGGCATGGCTGGGCTCAGCTGGAGATGCCCTCGAAGGAGACGGGCCCGAGCGGCAGCACGGGCAAAAGATGAGCCAGAGAGGCTGGATTTGTTGCCTAACCCATTCACCTGCATCCCAATTTTTCCTTTGAATGCGGCCAAAAGAGTTTGTTTCCCTCTTTCTTCACTCTAAGCTTGAAAGAGTTTGTCTCCCTCTTTCCATTTTTCTTTTATTTCCCTCTGTTCTCTCAGAGGACCGATTTTTGGAGGTGATGGGAAGCTCCAGACCCGACTGGAACTGCCGCTCCCCAGAGCGTTGGGAAATTGGCCCACAGCTCCAGCAACAATTACAGAGAACTTGGAAGTGGACCGGGGGATGCGGGATGGGAAAGCATCTCTTCAGATGGAACACAAAACCAGGGGGAGGTTTCCATGGCAGCACCTCACCATAAAAAAAATGTGGTTATGATCCTTCTGTGTATTGTATTTTGGCATAAAAGCTCCTCCGCGCCGTCAGAGCTGGAGGGGCAGCTCTATGGCCCCCGAGGGGGTTTACAGCCCTCCTTGGCATAAGAATAGCGACAAGAAGCCAAACTAGTGCCGGTGTGACAGCAGCCGCACCCCAAGGGCTCGCGCTTGCTTGCTTTCATGTCAGACATAAATCTTTCGATGTATCGCCAGCATTAAACAGAGCGGTCCCCACACAGCCCTCAGCTGATTTTAAGCGCAGCTTTCGCCCTCCCTCCGAGGCGAAGAGCTATGAGCCGAGGCAGAGAGCTGGCCTTTCGGGCTTGGGCACCTCGCTGCTGAGACCCTGGATGCTCACCGAGACTCAAACGAAGGCAGAAGACCTGGGAGGCCTTTAAATTCAGCTTGAGTAGCTTTCTAGGTAAATCTGAAGGCATTTAGGCCCAGCGTGAAGGGTCTAGCTGAAAAACCAAGCTTCCTAAAGCCTTAATTCAGGTGCCTCGGGTTGGGGTTCAGGGTCCGTCGCTCGCCAGGTTTTGCTGATTAAATGATTTTGTGGTCACAGTGGTGCTTGGGTTTCCCGATGGTGAAGAAGTAACACTGGTGTGCTGGGAACCAAGGACCTGAGGGTTCACCTGCTATGGGGGGGGCATCCTGCGGTGCGCTCTGACAGCCCTGTTATTGAAATGTATATGACATTAAGTGATTAAGCACACACTGGCTGCTTTTTTTAACACTGGATACATCAGCTATTGCATAATGTTGTTTTATTTGATAGGACTGATCAGCTGGGATATTGAGCAGTTACACCTTTTCTGACTTTGGTAGGAAAGCATGCATGCAGCTTAAAGAAATGGAAAGGGAGCCCATCCCAAAACATTTGTGAAACAGATTTTTGTCTACGAAAGGGCATACGCTTCTCTGCAGATGAAAAGCAAGTTCCCACGCAATCTTGGTGTTGCTGCCTGGCGTCCCGGGCCAGACATTTGGCTGACAGTCTCCAGCCCAGCCGTGCCCTGCCTCTGTGTCCCCCCTCTGTCCTTTAACTCCCTCCCAACTCTCTCGTCTCCGTCACAGGGAAGGCAAGTTCAGCCCTTCGCCGCTTCAGGCGGAGGACGGTCTGTGGGGCTCGCCTTCCCACAGCCTCGCCTCAGGCTCCAGCTTTCCCCACAGACTGGGGTGGGTTTTTTGCATTTCACCGCTGTCTCCCTGGGGACTCGGCCTCTCACCGGTTTCATTTGCTTGCTTTTTGCATAGCGGGGCTAGCTCTCAAATTTCGGGCTCATGCTCTTCAGATCAGCGTCTCATCGCCTCTTCTCACTGAATTGATTTGATGCCATCAAATACACCAACAGCTTTTAAGCTCTACAAAAAGAAAAACCAAGCCACCTTTTGGTTTTCAGGCTGCTTTAGAAGTATTGCAGAGCAGCTGCTGGGGGAAAGGCCGTTGCCGTTTCCGTTCCCAGCAGCGCTGAGCTCCCCCGGGCTCCAAGGGTCCTGTTGCCCACCCTTACCCTCTCTGGTTTGCTTTTACCATCTGCAGGTCCTGTTCCCACAGCCACCTCGCTGCACCCCGACTGATGCAGTGGGAACGAGAAGGAGGGGAGGGGGTTTTTCAGCACCCATGGGAGTGTGGTTTGGGGCCCGGGGGCTTGTGGAGCTGGCAGCAGGGCTGCTCACCGGGGAGGGGGACCAGCACCCCGTGGCACAAGCCATGAGCAGCAGCTGCTGCTCCGACCATCAGGTGAGGGGAGGTACCAGGGGTCCGGGAGCCCCCCAGGGAGGGTGATGCTGCCCATCCTGCCCAGGGGGCTGCAGGTGGCTGGGGAAAGTCTGGGTTTGTGCCCGGCTTGCTCTCCCCGCGATGCTCTCACGGAACAAGACGGGATGGGTGTCCTCCAGGCACCCGAGGACGGGGGAGGCAGGAGAAGCGAGGAGGGTTAAGGGGTGGCAGAGAGGGTCACAGCCCTGGTGGGTGTACTTGGCGGGCAGGAAGGGCTCGGGGGGTGCATGTGAGCCTGGCGTCGCCGAAGGGGCTGCGCATCTGCAGGGGATACCGGTGCTCCCGGCCACGCTGGCAGCAGCGCATCCCAGTCTCACGCAGCCACATCGGCCCCGAGGGACTCGGCTGCCCGGGGAGCCTGGCAAGGTGCTCACCCAGTTTAATTCAGGGAAGGGACCAGAGCCATATCGTGGGTCCCACCCCTGCTACACAATGTGAGTGCTTGGATCCCCCAGCTTTGCAGCCCAGTTTCTGGACCCCCAGCTTTGCAGCCAGGTCCCTGGACCTCCGGCTTTGCTGCCCAGTTCCTGGACCTCCCCAGCTTTGCAGCCTGGCCCCTGATCCCCCCCCAGCTTTGCAGTGGAAGTTGGGGCGCTGCTTTGCTTGGCGGCAGTCAAGCCCTTGCGACCTGCTGGCCCCCCCCCCGGCTCGTCCCGCAAGCTGCTCTCTCTGCCTGGGGAGGACACCCTGAGCGTTCACCAGGGATGTCAACAGGCCGTCTGCTTCCCTGCGCCGCAGTAATCAGATAAACTCAGCGTGAAGGAATAAAAGTGAGCCCGGAGCAAGGCTAACGGTGACATGAAACTAAGCCAGGGTTTTCCAGGGCAGGCTGGAAAGCTGAGTGGGAGAGGCTGCCCCAGCAGCAAGCAGCTCCGGGTGAATGTAAAACAGTAATTCATGATTTTGGGCACCCTGGGGTCACACACAGGGTAAAGAGCCACCAGAGACTTTGCGGGGTTCTGCAGAGGCGTAGAGATGGGGGGGGGGTCACAATTTAGCCCTTGGAGGGTGATTCGTACACACCAAATCCTGTCAGGGCTTGGACATCACCACATTGTGCGTTTATTATGTGTGGATTTGGCCCAGGCAGCCCAAATACCCATATCTTACAGGCAAAAAAACCATCTCAAGCCCCCATCTTTTATATAGTAATTGTAGCGCTGCAGGCCACCTGCACAAAGCGAAATCCTGGTGGGAGTGGTTTCTTTTACCTGGTATAGGTTGTTGTCTTACTACAGGGCCAAATCTTAAAGTTTAAGACAGACTCTTTTGCTCTGACAAGCTGACTGATACCTTCAGCTTCAGGACATATCCTGCCTCCAGCCTACGATGCTGCAACATTTGTGCAGGTCCAGCAAACCTCTGGCAACCTTCTCATCCCTGTGACTTCTTGTTCCAAATTCAGATTTCTGATTAAAGACAGGGAGTACTCTTGCAATGCTAGGATTTAAAATAAAGCCTTTAAAAATTGGTTGGGGAAAAAAAAAAGATTCTTCGGACTGCTGTCTGTGATGGAGGGTCACTCGGCGCTTCGCAGCGGCCGGCAGCGTGTGGGGAGAGGGAATACGGACAGTGCCGGGGTGGCTGCGACACACAGCCGTCCCCTTTCCCTCGCCTGCCCTCCCCCTCCTTTTATTAAAAAGAAGAGAGACTGGACCAAAGCTGATGGCATATTTACCTTCATGAGTTTTAAAAAAAGTTAATTACTGCTTGGAGCAAGTCGGTATGGCTGTCCTGAGCTGTCTTTTATTAGTAGTCGCCTTCATTAATTTCCCTCGCTGGATTTGCTGCTAATAGCCGCCCGGTCCCGGGCAGCACAAAGCAGCATCTGTGCCATTGAGCAGAAAAGCGGGAGTCAGGCAAAGGGGGGCACTGGGAGGGGGCGACGCCGTTTGCAAATCAACCTCCATTAACGTGATGGCCTGCTCAGAGGGGACGGCAGCCCCGGTAGCCCGCGCGGCAGTTTGGGCTTCGCTTGGCTGTTACGGAGGGTAACCAGCCAGGGTTACCCAGCCCTGTGTCAGCGGGGCTGCCCGGGCACCCCCTCGATGGAGAGGGCAAGCGGGAAGGGGGCCCTGCAATAACCAAATAATTAGTAACTTGGCATCTTGTTGATGAACGATAGGCTCCGTCTCGAGAATCGCCTGGCAGAGGCGTTTTCTGATGAAATGATGGGATTAAGTTGTGTCTGGAGGGTCGCCGGGCCGGAGGCGCCACGGGCTGCGGCGAGCCGGGGCAGCGGGCGGCTGCGGAGGCCGCCAGCCCCATCTGCTCCCGCTCTGCGGAGGGACACGGGGGATGATTTCATCCAAGTGGAAAAAAAGCGGAGAGCGGAGCGAGCGGCATGCTGCTGCGGCTGGGCCGTCCCGGGCTTCCCCGCAGGGCTGCGGAGCGCAGCGGGCACCGGTGCCGGGGCCTCCCTCCGCGGCAGCAGGTGACAGTGGCACTTCTTGTCGACGCTTTGCTGCAAATACCCCCATCCTGGTTGTTCCAACGGTCGCAACAGCGTGTCACACCGCCTGTAAACAGCGTGCTTTCCCCAGCACACGTGCGGTGCCCAGGGACGCAGCTGCGTGCGCCCGCTTTCCCTGCCCCCGGGGGCTACCCCAGCAGCGGCGGGGACCCCCACAGCTCTTCCAGCCGCGGGGCAGGGAAAACTCCTGTGCTGGGTGCCGGTCCCATGCTTGGCAGAGCAATGCTACCAAGCCACAGGGTGGAACGAGATCGCCGAGGGGGCTGGTGCTGCTGTGCTCAGCGCCAGCGCTGAATCTCGCCGAGCAGTGGAGCTCTGGCAGCGGGGGCTGCCTTCCTGAGCTTGCTCACGGGGAGCTTTCCCCTCAGCGCCCACGAACAGCTCTTTCTGGTGAAGGACCGATGCCTCAGTCCAGCAGCTGGGCTCTCGGGGCAGCTAACGCCGGGTTGGCGGCGGCAGGGAGGTGCTGCCTCACAGTTGGAGGGGTCAGCCCGCGCCCGCTCTCCGCTGGCCTTGGTGGCCCAGGGTGCTGCTGACGCGGAGGAAGAGGGACGGAGGCAAGCCCAGCTCGGCCTCACGTCGTCGGAATAGCCCAGGGTCTGCCTTTTACACGGCATATTTTGTAAGAGAAGTTCCCCAAAGTGCTTCACACTGACGCTGGGTACTGGCAAAAGAGTGAGAAGATTACCCTGCCTGCAGTTAACAGGCATTAGTTGCACCAACTGCTGTCCTCTTGATACCAAATTTACTAACTCCTCTGCGTGAGTACACGACACACAGCAAACAAGACCACTGCCTTTCACCTGGATACCTGCAGAAAGGTAAGGGGGAAAAACCCCTTCAGCCCAGTATTTTCCCTGAAGGAGAGGAAAGTGTGTCACCATCTTGTCGAGAGCGGGACGGTTTTGAGCCCGACTTACTGCAACACTTACGCTGGGTGTAAACTCCAGTCCTTGAGGTGGCTGCTTTAGCCAAGAGGAGGCAATGTTTCTTCAGACTTCATGTCCCCACAGTTAACAACAATATTTCGCTGTACCAGAACAACAGGGTTTCGCTCACTTTGTGGAGACCACAGGGTGACTGGCTCTTCATGGTCATACCGAGCTCTGATGTTGGACTTCGCAGTGTGTTATAAATAATCAAGCCCAAAAAACACCCTTGGTAGCAAGTTACTTAATACAAAAAAATTGAATTTCTCAAAAAAAAAAAAAGTATTCTCTAAGTCTCAGGTCGTTCAAACGGCTTTCTTCTGAAACCAGAGGAAACAGCAGAACAGCAATTTTTGTGGTCAGTGGCTCTAAGATGAAACTTCCAGACAAAACATTGAATGCTCCATCATAAGTCTGACTCAACTATTTATCTCCCCTAATAATCACCTATTTATACCACAAATATGAACCAACAATTTAAGTTCTGTGTGTTTTGGACCATGCACATGCCTGAGTTCTCCAGGCGATGAGGGTATAGAGCACATTAATCCAGGATTTCCAGTATCCAAGCCCTGGATGAAGACAGAGTGTCTGCATTTGTGAAGGACTGATACCTCTGAATGTGTGCCCAAGCCTGTAAAGAGTTAAGACCAATAGAAGCTATGGGGTTAAATATGATGATGTGGGTTTTAACAAGGCACTGGACAAACTGATACTCAATACTAACTTTTAACTCTGAGTAGCCGTAACTTTGGCTGAGATGCTAAAACATAAGCTATGAACCAACAAAAGAAATCAGCTGCTAAATGCAAATACTAGGAAGAAATCAGAATATTAAAATTTCCCACAGATCGATTTATTCAGGAGCATACCTGAGTTCGTGGGTTTTTTCTTTCTTTGAACAAGAGGCATAAGCTGGAAAAGGCATTGCTTCTCAGGGGTCTCGAAACCGCATGTGCGACTACAGCAGCCACCGCGGGGCCGGCTGTTGGCAGCGCATGAGGACACTTTGTTCTGCAGAGACTGTCCGGGAGGTTTTGTTTTGCTTTTAATTGTCTCTATAGAGAAGGGAAAGCCTCTGCAGAGAGGCTTTAACACAGCATCTCTGCTGCCTATTAATTCCCGAGATCTTGCTAACTAGCTTTGTTTCCTCTTTCGAGTTCGGCGCTCTTTTTGCCGGAGCACGAAGCTATGTATGCACAGTGTTTGTCACTTGGTTAAAGCCAGCATTTCCCTACTGCTGCAGACAAGGCCGTCCTTTATTGGCTGCAGAACAAGATAACGGACTTAATCTTCCCAGTAACACGTGAGTTTTCATGTATCACTTTAATCTGCGAAACACTGGGGCCGAGTGTACCGTCACATGCCGATTTTACTTTTCTATGAGCGAGTGACTCCCCGGCTCAATGATGGATTGTTTGCTCGCTCTTAACAACAGTCAAGATGGTGAATGCCCCGGGGTGATAGACAGTGTGCAATGGGAACGGCAGCAAATCTGATGGCCCAGTTCAAGTTCACCTGACAAAGCTGAAGCAGTCTGCAAGCAGCATTCGAGAAAGGATTATTCACACTAGCATTATATTTTTGAATGCATTTTTCTTCCTGCGCAGCTGCCCAGCTCCCCAACACTGAAGGTTTATGCACCATAATAAAGAGATTTAATTTTTTTTTTCTCTTCCTTCTCTCTCTTTACACCTAGTTCTAATCGGGCAGTGCAGCAATAGGGCATCTTTCCAAACAACTCGGCGCAAACATCACCTAGAAAACAATAACATTGCTAAAAAGCAGGAACAAAAGCCTAAAAATCTCTGCTGGCTGCAGAAACAAAAGCGGATGGTTTTGTTAAAGCTCACTCTCTGTCGGGGACCCATCTTTTTGTGGAAGTTTGATGCTGTGTTCCCTTTCTCATCAGGAAAAATCTCTCCAAAAAAAACAAACCCAGCCTTTGAGCTTGGGGGGCAGTGGGATGTCAGGGCTTTGGAGGAGAAGAGGAGAATTTGAAACGAAGGCAGCTTTTCACTGATGGAGTGGGAAAGCTACCCACCATTTTTCAAGTTAAGAACCCCGTAATACACGTGGGAGTCTGCCTGCGTATGCATGCGCACACACACATTCTGGAGGTACTGGCATGGTCTTGGAGGAGTAAAATCAAGGGCTCACCATAGTTTCTTTTGGCTGGGGAGGCAGCGACAAATGTTAGCTCCAGTCCTGTGTGTTATTCCAGTCGTATGTGGCACTGTTAAGGGGAACACATAACTGTTGCTTAAAATTCCCCAGAAGTACGTTTTCTGCCTGCCAGTTAGGCTAGGAACACCAGGAAAGATATGCTGTAAGAACGTAAGATCACTTTCCTTCTCCTGTAGAATAGAAAATGAGCTAAAACCTGTAGATGCAAAGATATGCTCTCTGCTTTTAATCAAAATCTGCAACGCATCTCTGACAGAGGCTGAAACAAGCAGCCCGTGCAGGTTAATCACCCATCGGAAATGAAGGTTGAAGCCCACTCATCCTGGCCAGGTAACTCATTAAAAGCCTGTCCACAGTAGATGTAAGATGGACAGTTGAATTTTCTAGGACAAAATGTATTAGTCAGCATATTTGATTTGAAAATGCTTCTTTCATCATAGTCTGAATTTGAATAATATTGCCAACAGGTTGTGTGGTGGTTTGTGTTTTTTTTTTATTTCAACCAGACACTCCAGTTGGCTTAATTCAGCACTGAAAGGGCATAGCATTTTGTGTGAGGAGCTCCCATCCCTTCTTTTTTATGGCTGTTTTCTCTACAGCATATGTATACATTATCAGACCATGTCAGCAGGTTTGACCCTCTTCAGCTAACCAGCCTGTGCGAGAGGAAAAAAATAAGATTTCAGCTGTTTGGCTAGAATTCACAAAGTTGGGAGGGCTTTGCTTTCCTCTGCATGCTTCTGAAATTTACTGTGACGGAGTAACTCTATCCGTTGGGTCCCTCGGAGGTAGGTGACTGGTCATCAGTACGTGAATTGCTGTAGGTGGCGAAGGAGGTCACAGGAATGAATTGCAAGCTTTAGTTTAAAAAACCCACCCAACAAAACAAGAACCCCACCCCTCAAAAAAACCTTGTTTCATAAAAAGCAAAAGGCTGCAGCTGCCTCTAACCCAGGCAGGCACTACCAAAGCATGTGGCCAGCATACATGCCACGGGCTGTTCAGTCCTGGTGTTAAAAATCAGGGGCTCTCCGAGTATGCTCGATAATAACCACAAACAATAACAGTTACAGGACTAAGCTGCAGCAGTTCACATGTGTGATAGTAAAGTGTGTTCCCAGCACAGACGGAGTTGTCAGGAAACCCCCCATTGTGTAGGTACAAATTTAGTCTTCGGCTGTATGAGCAGAGCGGGATGGGGGGATCAGGGTCTTGTGGTGGGGCTGTTGGTAGGGGCAGAAAAATAGATCGCTTAAAATATTATTGGACATCTCTTTTATCTTCATAAATGTGTTTTCTGGGATGCGCCAGAATAGCAGCCGGCTGGAAGCTCTGCAGGCTGTGCCTCCACCAGCACTGAGGCACAACCCATCGGACGTGTTGTCCTTGCTATTGGCAGAAAACTGCAAGTCTTCTCTGCCTGCTGCTGTTGGGGATTTGGCTGAGAAAGGCCTCGCTTCCCCTGGACACCTTCCACCTCGCAGCTCTGTGAGGCTGGACGACAGAGGCTCAAAGGGAGGGGGTGCTTCACCTGCCTGGTTGGAACCATAACTGGCACAGAGGCCACTTACTCTGTGCTTATCAGACGCCGGACTCCCCCCAGCACTGCTCCTTCATACAAGCAGCTACACTCATGTCCAGTGAGACCACTGGTGGGAATTAGTTATAGAATTGGTCACCAAATCTGCGGTGCTCACGGCTTCATTATAAGCAGAAGAGATGTGCTGTCCTTAAGCGAGAACTGTTCTTCTCTTGGGAAAGTCTTCTGAGTGTTTGTTAAATGCAGCAGTCATAAATTATTAATGCAAAGCATCTCTTGGTTCAAGAACGCTATTTTTTCCTTGCAGAGCAGCAGAGTTTTCTTGGCTGTTACAGTTAAAGCTGTATTTCCACCTGTTTAGATGTTGTGTAGTCGCATATGCACATATACATACACAGCTCTGAAAGAAACTTTGTTATTTTTTAAGAAAACCAAAACATTACCATTTGTTCCCTGAGGCATTTATACAAGTTTCTGAAAATTTTACAGATCGTTCAAACACAACTCTCTGCTGCTGTCTCACTCCATCTCATATTCCATTTCCAAAGAGCAGATGGCGCCTGCTGCCCTCACTGGGCCTGAATGGATTAGAAGTTTATACAGTTTTGTAGCACACCTCTAGCTGAATTTGTGAGGCTCTTTTCTTACTCTCACGTTCTTCTGTTAATTCTTACAGATGACTATAATAACACAAGGTTCACATGGTACATAAGATGGTAACGTGGCATTACCAGCCTGGATGCAAAGACCAGAACTTGCCAAACTCGCGCAGGTAATGACTGACCCGACTTACATGGGTGTCACCTCATTGCCTCTGTGCTCACAAAGACAACCTGCTCCCAGAGGTGTGTAGGATAAAATACCGCCCAGCTTACGGGTCGCTCTTTGTGTGACTGTTTTGTGCGAGTCTACATTGACAGCTCTACTGAGGGTCTCGTTAACGAAAGGCAGCGACAGATTTCATTGCACTCCACGTGTTGGTTATTAAAGAAGTAATAAATTCCTTTCTTCCCAAAGTTGGAGTGTGAAACATCTTTGCTATTAAGAGAATGAATCTGTGGGTCTGTGAGGTAGATGAGGCCTTTCCCGTTACCTGTCACCCAACCTGTGGAAAAAAGGATACATCTTGGTATCAAACATCACACTCTTTGTACTATCGTACTTGGGACTTGGCACAGCCCACGCTCTGTTTATGTCACTTCAGTGATTCCCAGTTTGCACCTATGTCAGCAAAAGCAGAACCCGAAGAGGTACATAATGAATACTGAATGAAATTAATATCCCAAAGATACCTGTGTGCTAAAGGTTGAGCCTGAAAGGTTTTGTCCTTGGCTCTTAACCAAGGAGGTCAATTCTCCATTAGCTGAGTAGGGGACCTTTTTTCAGTCTTGACAAGTTTAGTAAGGAGGAAGTGTGATAAAACCCGCTGCCTCCTGTAGTGGTTCCCCTTCAGGTGGTTCCACAAGACACATCCTTGCAGACTGGCTTTAGCCTAACTGGATGAGGATGAATCCGTGGCATGAAGCTGTGGCACACTTGGGAGCATGCAGCTTACATGCTCTTGCTGTGATGCAGTGGAGGACAAGCATGCTGCTCATGGCAAAAACGCATCTGTGTGTACCTCCCTCACTTTACATCATCTAGAGACAGTACGTCCTTTATATAGCTTATTCTGCAACATGAGAGGGCACACAAGAAATTAAGTTCACTGTAATACAAACCTTGCAGATCAACAACAACATCTGTTCCATTGGAGAACTCATAGGAGAAATGGCCGTAGGCCAGACCGTACTCTGTGGCTTTGTACTCATTCTTTACTACCTTTGTGTTATTGGACAGCTTCACAAACTCCCCAAGGATGTAGGGCTCCACGCTCACACATCCTTTTATAATTCTGTCTTCCAGTATCTGAAAAGAGAGTGTTAACGACAGTCATGCAGAGATGTGAAAACAAGGATGCTAAAGCTCCTCTAACTGCAGTCTTGTCTTTTCCTCCTAGAACTTTTCATCATAAGATGGATGGAAAGAGTCTTCATGTCAACCCACTGCTGATTCAAAGCACAGGCTGTTTAGATGAGCAGCTCACACTTAACTAGAACAAAAGGTGGTATAAGATCCAACGCAATGTCATCCTGATGGGGCAAATTCCATGAGCAACAAATTCTAGAAATACCTAGTTTGTCCAGCAAATAGGAAACTTCTTTCAGAAGAATAAGCTAGAAAGCTGAAAAGATTTGGGTAAGCCTGCACCTGGTCCTTCTTCAGTGTGTAAATAACCAGTGGGAGAGTTTTGGGGTTTTTGCAGTCATTTCTATCTTCAGACACTTCTAAGTACTGATGCCAGACTCTCATTAGGCCTCATTAGCGAGTGGCATAGAGCCAGATCTAGTGCCAGAATGGCTAACAAAAATAGTAATATGCATAACACGCTATCATGTACCTACTCATAATGAAACGGTAAGGTCAGCGCTGTACTGTGGAGGGCAGCTCTCCATATTCGAAATATAAGTCACATGGAAAGTTAAGCATAAGAACAAAGAAAAGATCCTTTACTTTCCCGCCAGGGGCTGGATGTCAGCTTTAACCTATGTGCCAGGTCACCCAGACACGGCTCTTGCCTCTAACGATCAGGCTGGGTGCTGGCACAGCAGGGCCATTTCCTCGCGGCTTTGCATACTGTCCTCACCAACCACCACGCAGAAGAAAGAGGGCAGAAGCAAGAGCTGTCCTGGCTACAGTTACCTGAAGCACACAAGGCCAGCATGATCCGTGCATTAAGACTTGAGGGCACGTCTAACACAGCCTCCTCAAACTCCATGTGTTCAGAACCGAGTGGGCAAACTAGTGTCTCCCACGATCAAAAGTGGCTGTTGCTTTGGTTGAGTGCTGGGTATTCTAGCTGCTAGTTTATGTTTTCAGAAGAGGCTAACCCCAAAGTGCCTTTTCTTGAAACTTTTAGCTTCAGGCTCCTTGGTTTTCCAATGCACTCGAGAGAGAAATTCTCGTGACTTTGCTACCCCTTCCTCCCAGGCTCTCTCAGATAGCTCCACATCCCAGCCACCTCTCAGCCACTTCGTTCTTGTGGCACTCAGCAGCCCATCTCTGAGACTGGACCACAGGATGGAGGGACAGAAATGCTCCTCAGCGAGTGGTTGCTGATGGATCCATGGCCTCACTGAAGCTCATGGCCCTGGCAATTCCACCTGCCCACGTATGCTCAGCTGCAGGGAAGGCAACAGGCACTCCCTTTTCATGACTGAGTACGGCCCACGCAGGTGGAGAGATACAGGTTGTGCTGTCAGGGACAAGCAGAAAAGGAGCAGTCTGTAGAGCACTGGATCAGAGGTGAGGTTGCGCCAGCAAGTTCATTGAACTGTGGTTTAAAGGCATCCGTGGTTTAAAGGTGTCCTATTCTATGCTAAGGGGCTGTTACTGAGGCAAACAGCTTTTTGTGATAGCCATTTGAAGGATGACTTGAGCTGCCAGTGGGATCTGGCCATGAAAAATGCAGGTCTCCCTAAGGGTAAGGATTCCTATTGCCTCTGCAAAAGGCATGGAAGTGTCTCAGGGGAACACTGCACAATTCTGATCATCAATATTTAAGAACTGTGAATTCAAAGTAGAACAGGGTCAGAGCTTCACAGATGAACAGGGGAAGAGAGCGCTGTATATTGCAGTGACACTAAGCCGAGCTTGGCTTCCCTAGTCTAGAGAACAGAGGCTATGAGGGGATGTTACTGCTGCTCCTTCCTTAAATCCAGGCCTCAAAGAAGTTTCAAGAAAGACAATAAATATAAATTGACTGATTTTCAGTTAAAAAATAGCAGAAATTATCCAGACATGAAGAGAGCAGCTCTCGAACTACTTCTTACAGGAAACAATGAAGGTTAAAACATAAAACACAATGTGGCTGCTTTGAAGGCAGGGTTCAATGAGTATGAAAAGGGATTATGCAGTACTGTTGTCTGTGATCTCAGGGCACTGGACCTGATATATTATGAGGAGGTCCTTCCCAGTCCTGTGTTCCTGAAATTCAGCATCATGCAGAAAAGGTCTGAAAGTTGTCCTGCAGCAAATCAACTTCTCTGCAAAAACCTCACTTGCTGGATTCTAGGGAGGTTTAGACATTTTTGTGGTGCTCAAAATGGGTCGCTTTGCTGTTCAGATTTCGTAACTACCCCTGAAAATAGATGTTCATATACTGTTAGACGATGTAATAGGCTGGGTAACTCCTAGGCTTCATTTGCAAGTGAGTTTCTGACTTCTAACAGTACATGGCATCTTTTCTACCAGGGCACCCATGAACATGTAGCTCTGCAGGTAGGTGTCTTCTGTCCTGAAATGAGCAAATGCAGTTACCAGGTAAGATTACACGAGTGATAGTGTGTTATCTAGACATGGCCTAACTGCTACTATTTTAAAATCAAAATTGACTTAAGACACTCTTCTGATCAATTCCTTCGTATTGCTTAGAAGACAATTCTTACCAGGAGTACGGCAGATGGGATGTAAAAGATTTGGGTAGGGACCTTTTGCTCATACAGCCTTTTGTTGAATTCCGTCACGTAGTACTGGGCAGTCATTTGCCGTTCCACGTCACTGAAATGATGAAGAAGTCCTTTTTCTTCTTTATATTCTTTCCCAACATACCTAAACAAAACGAGAAGTGTTTGGCATAGCCAGATTTGCAGCAGACTGCACTTGGGAAGCCCTACTTGTGACACAGAAACATCTCTACAAAGCAGAGCTTGGCTGTTCAGCAGCAAAGCCAGCTGTTGGCGACGCATTTTAAATGGCAGTGATTAAAGTTGTGGGTTTTCTCTTTTACAGCTCTTACAGGTATAAAATGCTGTACTGATGAATCAATTCCTAGGATGGGAGTTTCATAACATCGGAATGTTTGAAGTTAATTCTTCTTGACTCTGAAGGGAGACCCAACTCAGAGGTACTTAAAATACTGTTCTTAATCCATAATAGTTCATAACCTACTTCTAATAACTATCCAAAATCTGCAACTAGCAGTTATCAGGGCTCTCCTGGTGCAGAGGCCTTTAATGAAGCAAATAGGTGATTTTAATCCTGCTTTCAGGCCAGACGTATCCATTGCATAAACCTGCTGCTAAAATTAAAGAAAAGCAACTGAGACACCTTTCTGCCTACAGGTATTGCGAGATATATAGAGAGCGAGCTATGATGCTAATTCTCTAATGCAAAGCTAGTGGTCAAACAAAAAGGGAGCAACATTTAAACCCCCAGGAGATTATCCCAGCACAGACAAAGGTGAAGTCAGGCCTAAGAGCTGTCATGAGCAAACGAACACCAGCATGTCTGTTAAAAGGCAAAAGTGAAGTAGCTTTTTCTTCCCAGAAATTAAAAAGTGGAGAGTTACATGGAGTGATGGGAAAGATTGCCAAAATGCTCAAGTGATTTGGGAAAGCCATAAAACTTTCCTGCCACAGAAAATCAGTCAAAATCTAACTAAATGTAAACTAGTTTGAAACAGACTAAAGAAGGAATCTTCTCCCACTCTGACTGTGACTTCTGTAATTGTTGAAGTAAAAACTTGTACTGTCTTCTGAAAATACTAGATAAAAGCTACTGTCTGACAAGGCATGGACTAGCTGAATCATAGGTGTAAAACTAATCTTACTGGACAGTTTTCATTCATATTTACACAGAAGTAGCACTGATAAACATTTTGTTTCAGAAATCGGTTTGGTCAATACCTTCCCAGGCTTTCTTCTTGGTGCAGGAAGTGTATCCAAAATGCACTTCTCTGTTTGCCTTCCTTTGCCACATTCAGGTAGTCCCCAATGAATACAGCCGTTTCTTGGCCTGTCCAGAGGCCTGATTTCTTTGAGTATTTTAAAAGAAGAGCAGCTACAAAAAGAAAACAGCACAAGTAGAATGGACAATTCCACAGCACTGCTCTAGGCCTATGCTGAGGGATGAAATAACCAGCAGCCAGGAGAGAAGATATCCAGGCTCCTCTGCAAGCAAAGTACGGGGCTATAAAACATGTGCTAAGAGGTAT
>Ga0181612_139906_pt1 | contig 17716 bp, 8 predicted proteins | sample HoacroProtozoa21_FD_119630 | JGI IMG/M metagenome (GOLD analysis project Ga0181612, IMG submission 119630) | Hoatzin crop microbial communities from Cojedes, Venezuel. Combined Assembly of Gp0051906, Gp0051904, Gp0051908 | reverse complement strand
GAAAAAAGCAGAAGATAACACCACACTGAACTGTTTAATGCAACTAAAACTTTTACCTAGACTTCCTTGGCAATTTGCCAAGTTGTACTGTCAGACTAACTTAATTTTTTTCCTGATTTCAACTTAAATCCTCAGATGTGACAAGCACCTGCAATTTGTAATGATTAGAAAGTGGGAAGTATTCAGTAACTCCTCTTATTCCAGCCCTGGGATCATAAACTTACTCCACACCCTAAAGGTTTAAATAGGTCTTCCTTAGCATTTATGCACTGGTCTTTTTGGAAAGTGCTTTGCATTTCTGAGAGATGCAGCTCTAGCTGGAGCTAGGCAGAGTGGCAGCACAGGGTGACACTGGATTTGGCAATACACATCTATACTCTGTATCTTCTTTCTATAGGGCTCCTCCTGCACCAATTAAGCGTACTCGAACACGATACCATTCCTCCACTTTCTACCTACATCCCAAACCCTTCTTTTTCGATTTGCAGCTCTTTAATAGTGTCAACAACACTCCAATCTAGCCCCCAAGTTTTACTGAAATTGCTATTTACTCACATTGATGACTACATTGAATAAGACTCCAATTCAGCAAGCACTTGTGCACCCACTTGATCTGAAGTATGCACATGGTCCAATTGACTTCAGTGAAGTAAAGCATACGGGTAAGTGCAGGGTAAGGGCTAAGACTGAACGCAAAGTATATTTACTGGATACTGCCATACAATCATACTTTGTATTACTTTACTTATGGTGACTAAACCTAACTAGATTTTTGTCCACAGGAACATCCACACCCACACCATCTTACACCAATCACTGAGCAAAACTATTCAACACAGTGTCTGTTAAAATATCCCTGCATGCTCACTAATTTTATAACGCTTGCAAAATATCTCGGTTCCCCAATCACTTTGATTTGGCAAATAATTTATAATACAAAAAGGAAATATACTTTAACAAATTTACGCCCTTTCACTTGCATATGGTTTTCTGCTAAAAATCAGCCATTTTCCCAAAAGCAGTATGTGTCCGATAAGCATAAATTGACTCTGCTTCCTTTTTTTAGCAGAGGGATGTATGTTAAGACATAAAAATGCAAACAATTGTTCCTCCTGCTTGCTATTCATTGCTCAAATACTGCAAGTCTCTTTACGAATAACAGGAATTGATGTTCTTGTCAGCAGCAACAATATTTACAGAATGTGTGTTACATTAAAGAGGAAATTGAAAGTAAAGATGTGATTCCACTAGAAGACACGTTGAAACACGCAGACTACCTCATCCTTGCAAAGTCTGCTCACCTTTTGTCAAGATGTTTTGCTTGGTATTCATAAACCTTTTGTATTTGATGTTGACTATTTATATCAGTTATTATCTGTCAAAGTGAATCTCTGCAAACATTTGTGATATCAGAAAGAAATAAACAGCAAGTTATTATAAAGCATAACAAAACCCTGGGATTTTTCATAAGCTATAGAAAGTTTCCACCATTCAGCTAAGGATGTTCCTTGCGGGAAACACAGAGAAAATGTTCTGAAATACAGAACTAAAACCGCTAGTCTGATTCACTAAAATATTTCAGTGTACCTAAGGAACTACTACAGGCTCCATTAGCATAGCAGCTTAGTGCCAAGTGGAATGATTAAAATTGACACAGATACAATCATAGTGCAGACTACAAAGGTCCCATCAGTACCAGTGAGCACAAGAGGAAACCTCATATGAATAAATGTATCTCCACAGTTTTCAAGCTGGTGGAACTATGATGCATAATTCCTTCCCAATATTCTGTTAAAAAAAAAGAAGTTCATTTTCCTGAAAGGAGAAGAATGATGCATTCAGCACATAGTTCTTATGGTGGATAGAAAATGATCACATTTTATTATTTACTTGGAAATCAATAAATACACTTCTAGCCCAAGTGTTTTACAACCGCACAGCCACTGAAAATACAACCAAAACTCACAACCCATAAAATCCAAATTACATTTCCTTTGCTCCATACAGAGAAACATGATGCATCAAAACATACCACAAAAACACCAACGAGAATCTAGCTGTCTTTACATTATCCAAAACATTTTTGAGATGCTCTTTGACCAAGGCAACACGGGAGAGAATTCCAGAGCCAGATACCGGAGAGCAGTGTATTTTTATCAGCAGTGCCCTCTCCTCTCTTAAGAAGAAACTAACCCCCTTCCCAAAGGAAGGAAGGGTTCAATTTGTTCAGGAGATTCTGCGGACCCTTGCCCAGACCAACCATAGGGAAAAAGAAGTGTAAGATAGGGCCTTTTAAACCAACATTTTGAAATTATGGACTTGCTGACACAGACCACTTAACAGAATTTACACAGCAGATGTTGAGAAAACACGTCTCTGGGTAACTGACTCCCTCCACCCCAAAATAGCTAAACCAAGTAACAGAGTGCAGTCAGTAAAAGAAATTAATTATGAAAAAAAAACAAACCAAAACCAAAATCCAAACAAAACCTAAACAACAACCAAACAAATAAAACCCAAAACAAAAACAAAAGAACAAAACAGGACACCTGGAGAAAGAGGGAAGGTTGTAGCAGTTATTTTACTGTATTCGTATTTCATCCAAAATAGCTCTTTCAAAAGACTGCTGCAAATTAAAAAAAAAAAAATCCTAACGATCCTGAATATATGCAGTAGGGGACATGCACATATGGAGAGATGATGCCTTTAACAGGTTTTTCTGTTATGGTTACATTCAAAGCAGACACTTATGCAAATAAAAAGAAGGAAAACTCTATAGAGGAAAATACTTCTCTCTCACAGGAATGAAAATGAAAACAGTATTAATCATATGGCTTTGGAGAATTTGGTATTAAGCACTACCAGTGACAAAAGATAAAAAATAATAATTCAAATTCATTTCAATTGTCATATACATCCATAACATTAATTTCTTTCAAATTTTATATTTCTCACTTGTTTCCTCAATGAACTAGGAAAATAGCTTATGAGGAGGGATGGAAGACAAAGCAACCAAATCAAATGGAATTGCACAGGTAGGTAAAAAGCAAGCCATGCTTCAAGCCAAGACAGCTTCTTGAATGGATTTGTATTGTTGCATAACTGAAGTACTGTGCCATGACTTTGGATAGATTTGCTGAGGAGTACATTCCCAAAGCCAAACAGAAAATGCATAATTACCCAGAAAATACAATAAGAAATTCTATTTTTCAGTGAAAACATACTTTTTTTTCTTTTCTTTTATTTTTTTGAAGTATGCCTCAAAACTTCATGCTTTCCAGCAGACAATTTCCAAAATTGGCATCAGCAGGCTCATACATCTCATGGCAATACTTGGTAAACCGGACTGATGCATAAGACACTCTCCCTTTTGACTGAGAAAAAGAACGTAATTTTCTTCTAACTGGACAGTGAAACGATGCACAAGCCAAACAGGATACCTGCAGTCAGTGCAAGAAACAAGAGCAACAGTAGAAAAATAATGCTACTTTTTAATAATAAATCTGAAATGGAGAGTCAAACTGCCCTTAACTAGAGGTGATTAAAATATCATCCAGAGGTGAAGGTTCAAATCCCCTTTTGTATGAAATGTTTGACAAATACACTCCAGTAAAAATGCTGTTCTGTTCCTACCAGCACTTCTGACAACGCTGTTGCAGAATTCTACCTTTCTGCTCTTCTGTTCCTCAAGCACGGCGTTCTGTCTTAAAACCAAGACAGGTATCTATACATATTCTCTCTCGCCATCTGCCCTGCCGATACACCTAAACATGTGCATCAGTAGCATTCACTCTGCACACCAAATCTGGCCCTTTTTCACATCTCATCTTCAAATTGTGCTCTCATCACTCCTCCAACGTCTCCCCCCTTTCACTGTATTCATATAGATACGGATATGAACCTATTATCTCCTTCATACAGTGCTCTTCAAGTTATACTGTAAATTGGGACAGTTCGTCTATATACCCATCTCCCTTTCACAGGCTGGTCGCTGCCCCTTGTATTTCAATAAAGTACTTTGCCAACAGAAATGGTACAACGGCCTTACTCAAAACTTACCTGAAATCCCCAGTGACCAGAAATCTGTCTAGTGACATGTATTTTGAAAAGAGGTTTTCCAGGACTTTTTGTACAGCCCGAGTAACAATTGGACATTGTCCAAGAACAGCTCTTGCAACAGAGAACACAACCACTAATTTAGGAATGGTTTCTGTTTTATCAAACCCAGTATCTGCTTTATAAAATTCTTATTCTCCTCCTACCAAGCTGCTGACCGATATACCCTGTTTCTTTTCACTGAAACTTAGTATCATGCTGTGTTTTCATTTTGAGATGAAAATTGGAAAATAGGTCTACAGGTTATTCTGTCATCTTGACAACCTGTTTTTTCCTTGTGATATTTTAATCCACTTTCCATACTTTCAATATTAACAACTTCTGACAAACTTTTCTTCTCCCATGAAGATAACATCCTCATAAATGACCTTACACTGTGTCTGAGGCTCAGAACATGAATTTATTTCCTTTTATCACTTTGTAGTAAAAAGGAAGAAAATGAACCATTATCAAAAAGGGCTTTCCTCCCCTCCTTTTTAATGCTCCTTAGGAATAACAGTTTCTTTTCTTTTTATCTTTTCATTCTGAACTACAGGTACAGTCCTATTATATCACTTGCTGATGCCTTTAAGCATAATATTTCAGCTCAAATGCATTCCTTAAATCAATGAAAATGAATTAAATTAGTACCTGCAGGCAGAATAAATTAAACAAAATGTACAATAATACAATTCTTACCCATTTTGCTCTGTGCAAAAGCATTAATATTCTGTGCCTGACATTCAAATAAACAATTTTATGCCACTAAATTAAATATCCATATTTTCAATTTTTTTCTTTATTTATTAAAAATTAAAATTTTCTAGAATCACAGTGCTCCAAAAGAAAAGGTAATAATCTATTTTCCAACACAGAAAAGGGAGGCAGAGGATTCTCATTTACATTTTAAAGAATTATACCACTCACAAAAAATACTGGTTTTCTAGGACTGAAAAGTGAATTTTTCTTTACCCAGAGAACAAACCAAACTCAAGGGTGGAAAAAGTGATCTGCATTGTTTCACACATATGTTTCTGCTATCAATGCGGTATTTTTTAGGAGCAAGAAGTATGTACACATCCTGATCTCTGCTTGAAACATGAGTAAGGATTTGAATTTCTGATAAGCAGTTATCCACAAGAAGCAAGGCTGAGCACACATACATATTTAAAATGAGACACTGAATATTCAGTAACAGTCATCTGCGATTATTCTAGATAAAACTGTCCTTCACATGTTCTTATTGTTAAGTGTTCAGCACCATCTCCAACATCCTTGCTTATAGATTCTGAACTATGTGTTATGAAACTTTCCCAGTTCACCCACAACAAAAAAAAAGCATCTTGATTCAGAATAAAGCTCAAACTGCATTAGAAATTCCTTAGATAAATAAATTGTGAAAATAAGCTTTCTAACAACTGCTACTTCTATAGCATCAACAATCTAATCTGCGTGATAGCCATATATCCAACAGGAATTAATTATTTTAGGAAGCAATAAGGTTGCATTAGTGCATCCACTCACTAGGTCTAGGTCAGGCGGAGTCCCAAAGGATGCTCCACTGTTCCCTCTCCCTCCAAATCATATAAAGGGAAAGGGGTTTATGCACCTCCCAGAATTTGTTTTTCCTTTGAAAAATAAAGATACAGAATACAGAACAAAAATATGAAAACCTTTCAGACTTAATTTCCTTTGCTCCTTTCTGCTAAAAGTCTACTAATGACCTTATTTAGTCCCAGTCTCTAAGCACCTCATGATTTTTCATTTATTAACAAGGCACATTTCAGATAAGGCACAGAGACAAAGCAACTTGCCCAAGCTGTCTGCAAGCCCATGTGTTTCTAAAACTCCAGCCTAATGCTGTAACCAACAGACCATCCTGTGGCTTTGCAATAGCTAACAACCCAGGGCATTTTTCAAAATGTTCATCTGAAGTTTCATTTTAGCATAGTTAATGTTGCCTACAAGAGAACTCATCTTATGTGAGAGTGAAGGGATCTTCTGTTGACAAACTCTGCTGATGACAGCTCTCCAGAGTCCTCTGATAATATCTCTGTGGACAGCCAGAGACTCCCTGCTAGGTATCAGTGGACAGCACTCATCACCCTGCTGCCAAACAGGGCCTGGTGTAGTGAAAGAAATCAGAAAATACATCCTGGTCAAAATGAAATCAATGGCAAACACCTGTTCACTGGCAGGTCCCAGATCAAACCTCACACCTGGAACACCTTCCTTTTGAATAGAAAAACCGACAGTGTTTCTGATAAGCTATTTTTTAAATTTTGGTGGTGGAAAGATGTGTGGAAGCATCTACTAATTTCAGATGATATCATATGTACAAAGTGAGCGAGCACACTTGTTTTCCTAGGATTTGAAACAGACTAAAAAGAAAAGTTATTTCCTCTTATTTTTAAATTAGAATTGCTCGCTCCCCAGCAGGTGGAAGGACACTGCCTGCAGGAGCTTTTTTGTTGGCTAAAAACTTGGTTTATATAATCAGCATGGTAATTAGTGAGCTCTTTGCTATTAAAAGGAACTCATTACTGCTATATTTTGCTGATTGATCCATACTCATGAAGCAATTTAAAAATGTAGAAAGCATTTCGTGCACCACTTAAAAGAAATTCTTCAATATGAATATTGAGAAAATGTAACTGACAGTTGTCTTTGACTAAACTCAAATTTATAATTCTCTAGCAGTTCAACCAGATCTACGTGGAACTGGACCTTAAGTCATACATTGTTCTCCAGTACTTTCAGACTTCTTTTGCAAGGAATGAGGCCTGTTAGATTAAGTAAATACTCACCTCAGATTCTGTGACACTTTCACAGGTGATCTTGCAACCAGACAAAAAAAGCAATGAAGTTCCTACACAAGTAGCTGTGAGTCATTGGGTTCCCCTGGATGATTCTACAACTTACAACCCCTGAGGGCTCCCAGGAGGCTTTTCATGTCTGTGAAGTCCTACTAGTCACATGGAGAGATAGCCTTCTGAGAAGTTTGAAAAGAAAATCACGTTTACACAAAATTAATGATTACTGTGGATCAGAAGCTGTTACAGAATGAGTTACTTTCAACTTTGTACTCTCTGCCAAGTTTTCTCATGCTTCAAAAAGAACTGATAAATTATCCAACAATTTCTAATATTGAAGTGCAAGGAGGAGGGTGAAGAATGAGGGAGAGATGACAAGAGGGTGGACACATGTCAACTGCTCAAAGAATTTCCCTTATTCAGGGAAATCTCAAGTGAAATTCTGCCTCCAGTGAAGTCAACGTACAACTCAATGAGCTCAGCAGTGCCAGTATTTCAGCCTTGACCTACCACCTTGAACTCCATCCTCTAGTGCTTCTAATAAGCAGTCTGTTCCTTTCTCCCTGACCAGCTCAGGTGCCACTTCATTTCCAAGCTAGCTGTGGCTATGATGCTGACCCCATTCTTTTAGGTATTTAAAAACAAAACAAAACAAAAAAATTCTTCCATCACCATGGCAATCCAATCTGGTATTTATAGGCTCCACTACAGCGCCAAACCATTTTACAAACTGAAAGGACATCACTAGTAACTGAAATGGATACTTTTTTTGACAGGATCATAAGTAACTACGGCTAGCCCAATTCACCTGCTATTAAAGTAAAAAGCAGACTTCAGTGAGAGCTGGGTCAGGCCCTAAAATCTGGCAGCATGGTCACACAGTGCTTACAATAGGAAGGGAATATGGATTTCAGCTCAGACATTCATGTGAACCAAGGTAGGTCACTGTCCTGGAGGGCATGAGGACAACTGTATCACTGTTCATGTACTTCTGTGTAAATTTGATAGGCACTTTATGTGGACAAGTGATCTCCACGATTTATTCAGATAATTTTCAGTCTATGCTCCTACAGACACACTTTCCTGCCAGCACTAATAATACCAATGTGCTTTTTCAGAGCAATTCCTTCAAGATAATACATTTCAATATTTAAAGGTCTATTTCCCTACTCTGTTCCTTCCCATTTCCATGTCTTGAAGAGGAAAGGATTATGCTGTTTCAGCCTTTGCTCTTGTTTTTTTAGTGCGTTATGTATTTTTAGGCTCTTTTTCCCTTCCACAAAAATGAGTGCTTATAACATTCATTTTGCTTTAGGAAATTTATTCTCACTTTCAAGCTGCAGAAACCACTTTTACTGAATATTTTTATCTTTCTTGGAGATGGGTGATTTATTTTTAATTGCTTCTTTAGGTCAGGATGCTGCTTACCAGTGTGCCTACATTTACTGTGTTCATTAATTTAAGCTTTTTTAAAACGTAATATGTCAAATCACTTTTTTCTCCTGGAAAGGGAAGTCATGGTAGATACAGAGATCAATTATTAATCAGCATTAACGGAAAGTAAAAAAACCCAAGAAGCATCTCAAAGATTCAAGTGCTCTTGAGTGAATGAATTTATACCAGATCATACTTTTCCAGCAGAAGTTCTCCTGGAAAATTAAAGCACAGGAACATGGAGGTGTAACTCCTCAGAACTATCAAGGTCCCTTATTTTTAGTTCAAGGCAAAACGCCCTCCACTTAAAATTAAAAAAAAGAAAAAAGAAAAGAAAACAAGGAAAGAGAAAGAACAATCTCCAAGGTTACACAAAGATGTACATGAAAACAAAGACCACAGCCAGCTCTTCCAAATATTTAACTCCAGTTAATCCAAATCCAGCTGTCCATCCCCTCAAAGTTAGTAAATTAATATATTCATAGAAGTACAGGATCCTAAACCCAGCAGAATAAATTGTATCGTCTACAGATTTCAGTACAAGCAAGTAAATACACCCTTTGTTATTTCCTGCATTTCAATTGAACAAATATGAAAAAAGTACATGCCAAAACCCTGGAAAAAAACACACTGCTTCTCAATCCTGCATATTTATTACATGGATCACAGGGGAGAGCTCATAAACATCCATAAACCGATTTATAGCCTCTTCTGCTAAGAAGCAGTGTATTGAAAAAAAGCCAGTCCAGAACTGCCTTGAAAATGTGATTCAGTGATCTTGTACTCTCTGTTTTATGTAAAGCATAAAACTAGCTTTTAACTCTAACTGTTAACATTACTTTTGTCTTTTTAGTCTGTATTTGGGAAAGTAAATCTGGACATACTACAGCTACCACGCTGCTGCGTGATACCACCACCAGAGAATAAAGTCAGTATACAAACAAGAGTTCATCCATTTCTGTAAATAAATAAATAAAAATTAGCATAACAAATAACAACTGGGAATTAAACTCTCCTAACAGATTAATTCTAATTTTGCATAACTAATGTTCAAAACCAGACATCAGCAAACTCTGCGTGGAGCCACCACGCATGTAGCACGCGAGGAGTCCCCCGTTTAACACCTGCAGTGAAACCCCTGCCCCAGGCTGTGCTGCGTGCACAGCTCGGCACCCCGTGACAGTCAGGTGCCTTCAGACCATGTAACGGTCGACAGGACAGCCTTTCCGTGATAGCACTCTGCACTGTGTCAGATGCCCAAGCACAGAGGGCACAAATTGTGCTGAAACTTTTGTCTATAAAGATCACCTTTCACTTTGAATTATAGCATCAAACCTAGAAATGCAGTCACTTGTAATCCTGGGTGCTGAGCACCAACCCTTTCCCATCACTTCTGTTTCCCCAAGACCTGCTTCAGATCAGATCCCTGGAATACTATCATTAGTCAGTCCTCACCTGTCTACTATTACTTCCTGATTTCTCATATTTTTAAAACTACTGAGGGTTTGTTTGTTTGAACCAAGGACAAGGCTGTTATGGAATCAGGGTGACCTCATTTTAACAACGTAATCAGAATCAATTTCCTCTTTCTTTTATCAAGTTATTTTCCTGCCCTTCAAAAGCTTGCCAGGACATGCTTCTGTGCAATATACTGCTTTATTTTCCCCTTCCTTTCCATTTTAGTCAGTTTGATGCCATAGGCAGTTTTCAACTGGACAAATCATATTTTCTTATTTTTCTAAGAAATCTGGTCAAGTATGTTCTATAGGATCCACAGTTTTATTCCGGTTTCTCAGCATACCTTCTGTTGTCCTCAGACTATCTTTTTTTGCCTGTTTTAACTGCTGGTTGTCTAGTAACAGGCAAGTCCCTTCCTTAGAAAATGTCACTCATGGACCTTCACTGCTGTATGAACCCAATACCTGAATATGAACCACTCTGGGAAACCCATGGGCTTAGGTGTGTACTGTGGCCTACTCATTGCTACAGGCAGTACTAAGAAAGAAAGGGGACATGATAAGAAACCTAGATGAGAGTAACATAGAAAGAGGAAATCATAAGCTACAGCAGTATCATTGATCTGTGTAAAAAAAGCAAAGCTGGGAGCATGTGAAATGCATTTTCCTGGAACCACGCTTTCCAAGGGTTGAAAGCAGAGAGTGAGACCACAGACCAGAAGAGGAAAGTCAGCTGAAGTGTCCTGCTTATCTGCGAACAACAAGCAGGGCATTATTCTGAAGATGTTCGGGAGAAGTACATCAGTCCAGCTGATAAAAGGAGATTAAGGAAAAACAAGTCAGTAAATGAGAAGTTTTCCATAACTCCACATTAAGGGAGAAACCAGAAAAAAACATTACAAGAAATGACTCATCTCCTAAGTACCACATGTTAACTTTGTGCCAGCGGTCTTGTTTCTTTTAATAACTAATTTATTCATTACTCCAGACTAAAGTGACTTTTATTACCAAATGAGTCCACACTGTCAGCTGAACTGATTTCCTCTTTTATCAGAGTTTTTCGTCTCGCGGACCTGCCCTTGTCGACAGCAGTCACTCTGTACCAATGGGCTGAGTGTCAGAGCTGTCCCCAGTGTGACTGACAAAGACAGCACTAACGTGACCACTTGTAGCTGCAGCTTACTTTGGGGAGGTACTCCAGTATGGCACTGTGGTCAATCTCCCTGCAAAGACAAACCCGAGAAAAACATTTCAATGAGGCTCACATTGCTGTTAAAGAACCAAACAGCATCACCCTGTTCACACTTTTAAAAGCTTCTCTGCTTATAGCGTCCCTAGAGTGGAATTCTGAAAATCTAAAGGAGCATTTTAGAACCCCCAGTTTTTCCCCATAACCAACATCCTTGCACATACTTGCTGTGTCTGGCAAAACATTGGCTAAAGTGAGTCTAGACAGAATACAAGATGACTTTTCTGCTCCAAATTGTTATTTCTTTTAAATTTACATAAGGAATAAATTATTGCTAGTCCTGCTACACTATGTTCATGCTGTTCTTTTCATGCTATTTGCAATACTACAGAAGGTAGTGCTATTTTTTGAAGATTTTATATGGGGGGGATGAAGGTGCCCCACATAAGCTAATGACAGCAAAGGGACCTATCCATTTGGGATTAGTGGAACTGACAGCTTTAACCCTACTCTGCTTTCATTCTGAACTGTAAGCTGCCTGCCAGCATTTTGCCTGTTCCTTTGGCACCTCTTTACACTCTTCATTTTCAGGACAGGTAGTAATATATTCCTTTGGAAACATGACACAGCTTGTACCATCTACTTTCTGACCCTTGCAACAGTAGCAACCCCTTTCCTTAGCCTATATAAAACTCACAAAAAATGGGCTCATGATCAATTACTAACATTTCTCTTGTATTGTATTATCCATTATACATAGCAAGGCAGCTTCCAAACACATCAGTCTCGTTTTAAGAAAGCCAGCAACTTTTTGCAGGGAAAGGCCATAATATAGAATTAGTGATGTGTCTCAGTGAAGGCTTCTTTGGAAACTAGACCCTTTTATAATGTATTACCTTTTGTCTCTTCAAACTTCAGCACACAAGTGAAAATTTCAGATTTCTTCTCTCCCCAGAAAGTATTTGTCTTCACCACAATGCCATGACACAATTTGTCATTGTTCAGCATAACTGCAGTAACTAAACCTATCTCAAAAGGAAGAAAAATGAAAGAGACTGTAGTAGTATTCAAAGAAAAGAGAACTAACATGAATAGAAAGCCAGTACCAAGCCTCCTCATTCTAGCTAGTACAATTAATATCTAATGCTAGTAATTCATATCTCAGAAAGACACACATAGTTACTGCTGGCAATAACGTAGGCTCCAATAACACAGGATAAAATCATATGCATGCATTTACACAGACACTGAAAACTTCACCCTTTTCACCTCCCTTCACAGATAACCCCACACCAACATCATTAATCTAACTTCTACCCTTGGCTGAAGAAAAGCAAAAATCCTTCTGCAATTTTCCAGTTCCTTTGAATGAGCTTTCAGTCATAAGCTACATTTTTATTCACGTTAACATTCTTTGCTAAATTTATAAGGATATGTGCTTCAATAATTGAAATCAGTGTATTTGCTCTTGATTGCACAGTTCATTTCAGATTAGTTGTTTATTTAACTGAACAAGCATTCCACAGAAACTTGTGTCAACCAAGATTATCATCTGACACCCTGAGACTACCCACAGAGACCCACTCACTGAACTGTTCTGAAAGCCGAGTTTGGCAAATTAAGAAAAATATTTGCATATTCATTGACATAAGAGGTACCTTCCACTTGCACGGGTGTGCAGTGGCTTTGTATAATAAAATTAATATTTTCTGTATCTACTGAAAAACTCACGCGTGTCAGTATCCCACTGACCTACTTAACAGACACATTGCACAGTTATACTTTGATCACCCACCACACATCTAGATCTTCTTTCTCCTGTCCCTTCTTATGATAGATCTAGAATCTGTGCTAGAAATGTTTGATATGAATCTCTAAACAACCTTGTATGACCTTGTACTTTGTACTACTACATTTCATTCTAACTTTTAAAGTTTTCTAATTCTTTCCGTGTTATATTCTGATTTTTCCCTGAGAATGCTTCATAAGTTTGCCCCAGCAGATTTCATTAGTATATGTCTACTTCTTGCACCAAGGGTCACTAAAAATATGAAAATATGAAATATAACCAAACTGAAAACTTGGAGGAACTCCAGTGGGAACCATTCGGAACAGCCTCAGTAGCATGATTATTGTCCTAACTATGCATAAAAAGACAGGAAAAGGCTCCTATTTATCATTTCTACATAGAAGGACAGAAAATAAAGGCATCACATATAAAAAACAACAAGCAGATAATAAAAAAAAAAATCTTTTGCATTGTAAGCAGGTTTCCACAAGCTACTATTGAAGCGAGTGCTTACTAATAGTCTCAAAAACATTCAGATGATTAAGACTACAGCATGCAATTAGCTCATTTCACATACACATTACACGCTTATTGTTCCCGATTCCCTGAGGCACACAGAGATCAATACCACAGTTTGAGACCAGGGCCAGTTTTTTTTCCTCAGCATGACATTTTTAAACTAGATGCTCCTTACAGCAACACCGATCTGCAGCAATCCAGCTGAAACCAAGGGAGATGCATATGTTGCACACCAGTTACAATTTATTTTAGAATCAAGTCCTACAATTCAACTAAAGCATTCAGATGAGAAAAGGCTACAGGCAAAGTCCCTGCACACCTATTACAAGGCAGAGGAAAGGGGAAAAAGTTATGACAATATGGACACTTTCATTGCATTAGCTCTTAATAGCATGGCTCTTTATTGCCAACAGCTCCAAGTACTACAAAAAGCTCTTAATCTGCCATTATCTGCTTCATGGTGGTTTTAAGCTGGTTAGAAGCCAAGATCCAGCAACCTTGCATCAGAGAAAAGCTTACAGGAGAGTCTAATGATGATCAAGACCTGTACTATACACTGTGGAACTGAGAAGTTATTTCCTTTGTCACCGTTTTTATGTTGTCCTTCTTATTCTGCCACTTCACCCAAAATGGGTTTCATAGTGGCATATACACATGTAGTAGCAGGTGAGATATTCTGGCCTTGCATCAAGTAGCACGCTTAGCTCTGGTGCCATTATTCCCTTTCTCTACTTCTGCTTTTCTTAGTCCTAGAAAGATCTCTTGTCTGACTAATGAATAATTCAAGGCCTTCTGAAATGTTATAAATGCTGTTTTGTAACACTTACGCTTAACTGCACGACTACGAGAGATTTGTTAGCAATGACAGAAGAGTGAGTTCTTCCAGCATGTACAGCTAGACCTTGTACACCCAGCTTTTGACCAACAGAAACCATGGCATTGCCATTCAGCAGAGTGGAGAAAAGATGGTCACTCCAAACCTTGTTCTATGTACAGTTGTGGGGAGAATTTCTCCCTCCACCCCACACAAACATTGTCAGCTAGGCATCAGACACAAGATGGAGTTCTTCAGATGGATTAATTGTAATAATAAATACATAAGCAAAGCAAAGGAAGTTCGGATTCTCCTTTGTAAAACTTCTCAATTTTTAGTCAAAGGTGGTCACAAAATTGAAAACAGTTTGGTTTTATTTCCATCCGCAGGTATCATAAAAAGCAAAGACTGTGAGTCAAACACCTGCCCTTCAAGAGGTAAAAGCATCAGGGACTTTTCAGGAAATGTGAAGAGAGAAAGCAAGAGAAAGGGAGAAAATATTTTCCTTTAAACCGATGTTTGCACTAACTGTCCTTGATGCTGCTCCAGGCAACTTCACTTAGCCTTCAGCTGCTGCCCTGCTGAGCAGCCTTTGATGTTGCTCCAGGCAATTATCATCTAGCCTTTGGCTTCTGCTTGGTTGGACGCCTTTTGTTGCCATTTCTGATTTGCGTGATCAGATCTTATCAATTTCACATATATGTGACTCGCTCTGCCCATCTGGACAATTATGTAAACCTTTGACGTAATCTTAGGCTTGGTCTTCTTATTTTTATTTAATTCACTTCAATGCTTTTATTTTCTTTCCTGTCTATAACAAAGTCAGAAAATACTGTTCTTCCTGCCCAGTGCAATTCCTCATCTGCTTTGATTTTTCTATCCTTTTTTTCAGCCGGGGAGGAGAAATTCTCTGTATTTATCTCATTTTGTACTCAAAACATGGAGCGCATATCTGCCAGAGCCAGATATTCCATGCCCTCTTGCTCAAGGCAATGTATCTTGGCCTTATCAAGCAGGGATATAAGAGATTTAGAATAAGATGGCTGCTAAAGCTGTGAACTCCTGCCTGTTACTCCTGCATTAATAGAAAGAACACTAAAAAGCTGCCATAAGATTTATTCTTTGCTCATGATACTTTAACTTATTTCATCCTTGACTGGGAAAAAGCTGAATTTAGATTAGACTGTAGCAGTGAGGTACCATTATTTCAACTAGTTTGAGGACTGGCAGGGGAATGTTTGACCAACTGAATATCAGTACATTTTTTCCTCATTTTTACTTTACTCAGTACACTTTTTATCCTCACTTTTCACGTATGTTCCTTTTGATCACACCTTGTCACTAGTCAAAGTGACAGGCCAACTTCAAATAACAATAATGTCTAAATATCAAAAGGTCTCCATAATTTTAACCTTCAACAAACTGTATTGCATGCACAAATCTACTTTCAACTTTATTTAGCAGCTTCCCTTAGCACCACACCACAAAACAGAAATCACTGTAATGAGTGTTAATTCTACAGAGGAACTAACTGCAGGCATCTGGAGCCACTCTAGCAGTAGGGTGCTCTTATCTAAATAGTCAAGGAACTGGAGGGCCTCATCTAATGCCTGCAGGCTGTAGAACCTGACACACACCACTACATTAAAGGCCCATCCCCTGCTTTGGAAAGTTTACATAAGAAAATTATAACACAGCTATTTAAAGAAAGATTACCGTTAAATAAAGAAGTATAAAGTACTCATCCTAGAAACAGCTTTTAAAGGAAAGACTATACAGTGGAAAGAAAGCAGGAAACACATTTTAACTTCCAAAAACTTCTCCTTGCTCAATGCACTCCGAGTTTGTACATCTGCGCTCAGCAATGGCACCATGCAGGCATCAGAGCCTGGTGCTGCCATCAGCCCCACTCTACAGGTCAGGGCAGCGAAGTTTGGGCCATATTTCACAAGAATGTCCAAACACTTCTAAGCAATCCGCTGTCCCTCAATTGTTAGTAACCACACTAACATGGAAGTCTCAGTGTTACGGAGTCACAGAGTCAGTGTGGTTGGAAAGGACCCTGTGAGATCTATCCCAAACTCCCTGGCTCAACCAGGGTCAGCAAGAACAGGCTGTCCAGGACTGCGTCCAGCCGGAATATCTCCACAGAAGCGCTCTGAACAACCTGCTCCTGCACACAGCTGGACTGTGTCACATCATCTGCACCCTCCCATCTCACAGATGTGAGATCACGCACTATGAGTAGAGGCTGGGGAGGGAATCACCTGCGCCATGCCGTGCTCGTTCTCAGTCAGCCTCCACAGCACAGCGTGAAAAACCTCATCTTCCAGCATGATGAAGCAGGGCACACCTGCTTTACTAGCAATGCTCCACAAGTGAAGTTTGGTGGCTTGTTTGTGTGTTTGTTTTTCTTTCTGAATAATCTTATTCAGGAAAAAATGAAATTATCATCAAACCAAAAAGCAAATCAAACCCTAAAGTCTCAGGTTTAGTAGCACTGACATTTCAGAGCACAAAATAATACAAGATAGTAAAGAACTCAAAGGAAGATAACTTTGTGGTAAGATCAAATTGCCTGGAGTAACCAATGTTTTAGCAAAAAGCCAGCCAAGTTCTGCAGTAATATATGAAGAAAACTTAAACACAAGAATAAAATACTATATAAAGAAAGGCACTGAGGCACCGCTGCACATGCCCAAAAGCATGATAACAATATGCTGCAACCATTTCGTAATACTGCAGCCCTGACATCTAGCACTTGTATTAATGCAAATCAACTTTTAACTCACCTTAAAATGACAGGAATATTAAGCAGTATAAATTTTCATGAGGCTAACAGTCTTGTGAATGCACAAAAGTAATCACAGAGGTCTGTTTAGATTGTTTACACACATTATATTGGCATTTAACTTGTAGATTTGGCTGGAAAACACTTGCTCAGTATTGATGCTCGAGAACATAAGCCTAGCAGCAGCTCGCCAAGAAACACCTACACGCTGGAATATGCTTAGTCATTTTAAAATCAGATTTACTCTTTTTTGGAGATAACAGAATGTGGTGCCTGTTTTGCTGAAATTTTTTTCACGTTTTAATCATCTTCTGACCACATTGTAATTGAAAATCAGTCTTATGTCTTTAAAAAATTTACAACCACGTTTTCAAAAAAAAAAATCACAGCTACCTCATTTTGTGAAACATCTCTAGAAGTAGCAAGCATATTTTGCCAAACGTCTCTTGGAATTGCAACCAGTCAGAAAAACACATTGCTTGAGATGAGGCCACATCTGCTCCACCCAAAAGAGCTGCGCTGAGTTAGCAAATTGAAAACTTACATCACTGTGAAAACTCAAAATTCTTAAAAAAACCCACAAAACAACAACAACAAAAAATCCAGTCATGGTTTAGCCTGGCTGGACACCAGGTGCCCATCAAAGCCGCTCTGTCACTCCCCCTCCTCAACTGGACAGGGGAGAAAAAAAACATGACAAAAAGCTTGTGGTCGGGATAAGGGCTGGGAGAGATCACTCACCAATTACCGTCACAGGCAAAACAGATTGAACTTCGGGAAATTAGTTTAATTTACCACCAATCAAGTCAGAGTAG
>Ga0181612_115245_pt1 | contig 17717 bp, 11 predicted proteins | sample HoacroProtozoa21_FD_119630 | JGI IMG/M metagenome (GOLD analysis project Ga0181612, IMG submission 119630) | Hoatzin crop microbial communities from Cojedes, Venezuel. Combined Assembly of Gp0051906, Gp0051904, Gp0051908 | reverse complement strand
TTTGGATGGGTTTTTTCAGTGCTGCTGTTCAAACACTTGACAGACAACACGAAGAGCTTCCATGATGCCATGATATGTGCTTTTACCAAGGCTGGCTAAAATTGTTCATCCCCTGTCTTTGCTTTTAATTTTCCATGCCTTTCTGTACCTGTTCTTCTGTGTGGTGAACTGCTGAGAGTACAGGCTCATGCTGGCATTGTACTGGCATAACAGCACTAGGGCTTCTAAATGCAGCTACAGCATACATTAAAGATAGTGAGCTGGTTTTAACTTAAGTAAACAGCTTTTGTTATGGTTCCTACTATCTCAGTTAGTGTGTTGTAACTTGTGTAAAATAATGCTTTTCTCAGTGGGGGCTTCCTGCACATATGTAATGGGTTTTACGGCAATATTTTTTTAATTTTGTTCATCACAATGTAAGAATGAATCCTTATGTGTTCAATCAAAATAGACTGAGGTTAACTCAGTAATACCATTTTGAAAACATATCTTGGATGAATTCGAGGACTATATACAGTTTTATGTTTAAACAGACATGTTTAGTGTGAGGCATTTCTTTTGGGGTTGTCTTGTGGTGTTTTTCCCAAGATACTAACTGACCTGTTTTTTTGTCCCTCAGTGCCTTTGCTACTCTGGAAGAGGAGGCTTGTACAGAGCTTGTTCCTTATCTTGCATATATACTTGACACTTTGGTCTTTGCATTTAGTAAATACCAGCATAAAAACCTGCTCATTCTTTATGATGCTATAGGAACTCTGGCAGATTCTGTGGGACATCATCTAAATAAACCAGTGAGTATATCTTATGTTCTATAGAAGCACTCATCATAATTGAAAAACTGGTTCAGTGTTTTTTGTAGTGTGCTTTACCAGGAATGCTGATATTTCTGTGTAGGTTTTGATAATACTAATTATTTACAGGTAAAATACATAGACAGCGTGTAATTTGCCCACTGCACAAATATTTGCCATTTTGAATAAATGTTTGTGTATGTGTTGGCTTCTGAAATGTGCTTCTCATCTCGTGTTCAGAATTTTTCAGCTTAGAGGAGATACATATATCAATAGAGATATGAAATGGGACTTCAGAGACATTGGTGGAAGGTGTGTTTTAATTTCTAATGACCACACTTTTTTCGTAACCACTTTCAGTATAGCTAAGGTGCTCTCTGTGTCTCTTTCCAATGTATTGGAGCATTTCACTAGAAATTGTTTTATCAGGGAGTGAAACATCCATTCTTTTTGTATATAAAACTACAGAATCCTTTGGACAAAGCAGAGATAACACACAGGCAAATGTAGTTGGGGTTTTTTTGGTGTATGTATATTAATTAATAGAATATGCATCCATGTCATGTACATCTTATGATGGTTATTGAAATTTGTCTTATTTCTCTATAGTGCTTCCCGTGACATAGACACACTAGAATAAAACAATTTGAGTTGTGTCCATGGCATTTTGCTTGCCATCGGAGACCCCATACCATCAAAGGACATCTTTCTCAGTTTCTCTCTGGCCCTGGCTGCCTCAACATTTGACAGCACTGGGAGGAAACTAAATAGGAGCTCCTGGTGATAGTGGGGCTTTCTTCAGTCACTTAAAATTTTGTGTCTTTGGACGTAGCATTAGCTGGCAGCATGTGTTGGCTCTTTAGATACCTTTTGGGAGAAACAGCACTGTAGGGGTTTCTTGCTCAGTGTCCTTATGACGTGGTTGTGCAGTGGCAGGGAAAATGCAACAGCTTTATACAGAATGGGTAAATGTGTCCCTCTGGAGGGACAGAAAATTACTTTCTTAGTGGATGATTAGTTGCTTGAGAAAGAAGTTTCAGGAACTTGTGGGGAATGGGGTTGCAGCATTAGGGCAATGGAAAATGGTTGAGAAGAGCACGTGGCAGGTGCACAGCCAGATTGTATTGCTAGTAAAAACATTTTCCATAGGCCCTGAGGCAGTCATATAGATCTCTAACAACCCAGGCAGCTATTGAAAGTTGCTAGACTGAAACCAAACCTGGAGCAAAAGATTCACTCTGCAAAGGTACTTACATGCTTCAGCAAAAAATCTTAAGACACAAATTGTAAATTCTAAAATTAAACTACTTCTAAATATTGCAACAATGATTGAATTATGGTACGTCAGGGGACATTTTGCTGAAAAATTAGAATATATATCAATACGTCCACTTTCTAGCTTTGAAATAAAATAGCATGTGGTGAAGTGTTTCAGCAGCTGATGCATTTTCATCCTAAACAGGAATATATTCAGATGCTAATGCCTCCATTAATCCAGAAGTGGAATATGTTGAAGGATGAAGATAAAGATCTCTTCCCTTTATTAGAGGTAAATGTTAAAATTAGAAAATTTTTAATCAACTTATTTTAGCAATTGTACTTTCTACTAAAGATGCTCCTGCTAGGAAATGCGGCTATAAAAACTGACAGTGTTAGGTATTTCCCATTGTGGAGAAAAAGTTATGACGGTAGTAAGAAAACTTTGAGAAAATGTCAGTATGTTTTGCAGAGGGTCGTGGTTTGGTTTTTTTTGGCCATTCTGGAGTGTTTTCTTTGATGGGATTCTTGTAGAAAAAAAAAAGAAATGTTCCATCCCCCTTTTATTCTTGTGTTCTCTCTCTTTGCTGTCCCTTTATCCCTCCATTAAAACTATTGTCACACAAGCTGAAGGTATGAACCAGACCATGTAGTCTATTCTCTTTACTTTCCGAGTATGAAGCAGGAAAACCACCTACAGAAAAATTAGTTTCATAACTCTTAGGTAATGTTAGGGCTTGTACATGGTCAAGATACTGAAGCTTAGTGTAAGTTCTGGCTGAATTATTATAACTGGGTTTGTATGCATTTTTTTGGCTACCTCTAAGAAGATGCTGCTGCTGAGAAATTTTCTCAACTGGCATACGTAGGAGAGAGTAAAAACTTGCTCATAGTTGCCTTGGCTCAGCTAATCAGTACTGCCTTTCTAGGTTATGTTTACTTAATAAGTTTCATGCAGGTGTACTTAAAATGCTAATATCTTTTAATTTACCTCTCCAAAGTAAAAGGCACTTCAGAATGTGAAGAAAGGTAGTGACTGTTTTCTCTTTTTTTTTTTTTTAATTCCAGTGCCTGTCGTCAGTTGCTACTGCTTTGCAATCTGGCTTTCTTCCATACTGTGAACCTGTGTACCAGCGCTGTGTAAATCTGGTGCAGAAGACCCTTGCACAAGCCATGGTATTTTTCTATTGCTATTCCAATGTTTTCAGAATGTCTTCTTAAAGCAAGATATTAACTATGTAAAGCTATGGGTTTGCAGGATTTGTAATATAATCATTGAATATCTAAATAAAGCTGCAGTTCTGAAACTTTTTTTAACGCATACCCCTGAGAAAATACTTGTTTTGAAAATGTGTACTTGTTTGTTGCAGTTGCATAATGCTCAGCCAGACCAATATGAGGCTCCAGATAAAGATTTCATGATTGTGGCGCTTGATTTACTCAGTGGTTTAGCTGAAGGACTTGGAGGCAACATTGAACAGCTAGTGGCTCGCAGCAATATCCTGACACTAATGTACCAATGCATGCAGGTGAGATGAGTAACCTGTTTGATCCAAGTATTTTCTTTCTTAAGAGAATCAGAAGCACTTCTAGAATTGTCTTTTTTTTCTTCCTTTCTTTAGGATAAAATGCCTGAGGTACGGCAGAGTTCTTTTGCATTGTTAGGTGATCTGACAAAGGCGTGTTTTCAGCATGTTAAGCCTTGCATCGGTATGTTTCTTTTACATATTAAACAATTGTTTTACAAACTGATAAGAGGCTGGTTTAACCACTGTTAAGCTCCCTATTCTGTGGGTTGCCATTTCGTGGCATTGTAAATTTTCATTTTGCTTTATCAGCAAGGGTCTGTAGTCTTTTTTCCTTGGAATTGTGTCTTTAAAAGATGTGTTCTTATTTTTGTAGACAGTGAAAAAGTTCATTTTTGTCCTTGATTTTTATAATGTAACAAGCTACCTGTTGTGCTGGAATACAGCAAAACAGGTGTACTTAGATATTGATTAGAATAGATGCTTGTTTTGATAAATTCTTGAATTGATAGCTTATGTTCTACTAGAATCTATTGTTATGTAGAATTATAAATATACACAAACACATATATATATATATATATAAAAATCAGAAAACTTGGCTAGAGGGTAGGTTTTAGTTTGTTTTTTTGCTTTGTTTTCACTTTGGGTAGGGAAGTAGCATCAGTTATACACTTCCATGATATTTGCTGTCTTTTCATTCATATACCCTTGAGATACATTTAACTTGCCAAATGAATGCTTGGATAGGATTGGAATTTAAAATTTATTTGGCAGATGTTAAAGTCTATCTTTGACTAATTTTTTCTTAAAATTTAATCAAGGGCATGATTGCCTTCTAGGCTTCATTGTTTTTTCAAGCATAGCTGAACACATAGCTATCTAGGTGATTTAAGGGTTGTTCGTCTGTGTTATAAAAGTGAAAGTACTTGTAGCTGGGTTTTTTATTTCTTCCTGCTTCCCCTCTCTCCCTCAGCCCCAGCAAGGGGAGGGGAGAAAAAAGGTTTCTAGAGTTACATAAAGATAAAGGCTATTAGAAACGTTTTAAAATCATAATTTTTGAAAGATTTGCGTTGATCTGCTTAGGTTCTAAAATCCAGGTTAAGCTGATATGTAGCAGAAATATAGCTCTTGTTAATTCACGTGTAACACTTTCCAAGCATTTAGATAGGTTTACATGATTTCTTTTTAAAACTTCCCCCTCCTCCTTCCCCCTGATCCCATTACCGTAATGGGACAAGATGTATGTATTGTGTGATGAGATTTTAAAATGTTGTTCTTTCTAGCGGATTTCATGCCCATTTTGGGAACCAACCTAAACCCTGAATTCATTTCTGTCTGTAACAATGCCACATGGGCAATTGGAGAAATCTCCATCCAGATGGGTAAGATTTTTTTTTTCTTTGAATTTCTGCACATTTAGCATGGTTTGGATGTTTTTGGGGGGGGGTTTCTAGTGATACTTTCATCTTAAAATTTAAATTAAATTTGAGTTGCTTGTCCTTATCAGTAAGTTCAATGTACCAGATCTATTTAGATTATGTATTTAATGGTCATTTTCTTCTGAATCTTTATTTTTTGGCCATTTCAGGTATAGAGATGCAGCCTTATATTCCAATGGTGTTGCACCAGCTTGTAGAAATAATTAACAGACCCAACACACCAAAGACGTTGTTAGAGAACACAGGTACCCAAAAACTGAACCATACATGGTGAAGGGAATTAAGATTTTATTATCATGATTTAAAAATTTGCATAGGGGAACGACACCAGAACTGATTTTATTGCTGTGTATTTGGCTTTTATAAGCAAAAGCAACTCTGTTTTGCAGAAGCTCTTACAAGTCTCAGTCTTTTAGCAAACCATCTATCATATATCTAGATTCTTGAAGTTATTGCTTTCTCACTTTTATAACGTATTATATTTATTTATCACCTGTTTAATTAAGTATTCTTCCAGTTTTGTGTTGAATATGACAAATGTATGCAGTAACACTTGAAGACTTAGTTCACACTGATTTTAATGTATGCATGTCCTTACATTACACGTGTGTACTGTATATATATGTCTAGTGTTTGAAACAAATGTAATTGGCATATATAAAACAAATAATGACCTCTGAATTTACAAAAAATGCACTTTTTCTTTTTTTTTTTTTTAAGATAAACTTGTAATATCATGCACAAAAATCTAGATCTGTGATGACAGTTTTACCACAACATAACTGAAATAATGTATAACTTCTGTTACTTGGTCAGTCAATAACAAATTTCTGAAAATAATTCTAATAATGGCATGCGTGTTTTATGTTCTGGCTCACAGCTTTGCCTTCCAAATTGGGAGCACCCTCAAATGCCTTACTGAATCAGAATTTCTGAGGCTTGTTTCTTTTGCATTTATAGAGGGCACGTTCTGGTATGAAGAGCACCTTCCATACTTCAGCAAAACTTTATGAATATTTTGACACATTTCTGGTTTACTGTTTTACGAATTAAGAATTTTTTTTTTCTCTTTCAAAACCGTCTTGTAAGAAAATTATGGTTTAGTCATTATACCTGACATGATTGAAAAATATGCAAATTCAGTGCTACAGTTACATTTTTTGAGCTAAGCAAGAAATAAATTGGAGAGAGATTTTTCAATGCATGTTTTTCCTCCAGTGTTCTCTAAACTTAAAATCAGCACTTTCTCTGCCCCCATCCCTCTGTTTAGTATGGAAGGTGAACTTGAAGGAGGAATTACTTAGTTGTCTGGCATACATAGGTGCTACTTCTTTAAAAGATAATTTTGGAGCAAATACCTACTTGTTGTGAAATATACCATGGAATAGTATAGCAATATAAATTTTCTTTCCCCTCGCCCCTGCCCTGACCCCTTGCTCTGCGCTGATGAATGTGTAATACCTGTAACTGAGAGGCATCCAGTACATAAATGTTTGCTTCCATCATTGTTAGAGAATTTTTGGAAGCATCCAAACACTGACTGGTTTTTTTTAAATTCTCCTGATAGTTACTTAAATGTGGATGCTTAACTGCAAATAAATGTTGAGTGTGGTGTACTTATAAGTTTGTTGTGGGATATTGTGCTGCATGCCACTAGTATGTGCAAGAATATTACTGTTTTCTGCTTTAACTTGCTATGTAATGAGTTATGAAACCAATTCTCCTATGGAAACATGAGACCACCTTAAGTAAATGTAATTGCACAGAAAATAACTAGTACGTGCCAAAAAGTTGAGCTTTGGCAGAGATTACTATTCCTTGTACAGACTGTAGCTGTGAGAATTTACAGATAAAAGTGTACTTTCATTTGAAAGTAGGACTTCAAATGCAGTTTTATAAGTTAGATCTGCCGAAAATTATAGACACTGTGTATTGAAATGGAGTTACATCAGGGCAAAACAGTACATTACCAGTGAGCTGCAGCTTTTATGGAATGAGTACATTTCAAACTCTTAGTATATCCTACACCAAACTTCTACTGGAGAAAGCATCATCTGCTTTATTGCATGTTTCATGAAACTGTTCACAAATGCCTGTTAATTAGAGTGTTGCATAGTATGTCCCTTGAACATAGGTTTCCTTTCTCTGCTTCATATGAATCTGCTGGATTTTAGTATTATTCATGTATTTTGCTTCAAGTAATCCTGATACATTTTTCCCCACCCTCTCCTTTTTCTAAAGATTAATCTTTTGTGAGTTGAGCAAACACCATTAAAACACATTTGTGTGATGATATTTTCTTCAGTCTGTCCCTTGGAACAAAGGAGCAAACTACCTAATCATCTAATTCAGCTATTTTGCTTTTCATGTGTCCTTATGCCTTGCTATCAGAAGTCACATTCTTATATGACTTCTATGAGGAAGCCTTTTGTGAACAGGAGAAATATTGGGATTAAAGAATTAATCTGCAGTCACTTTAAATTAAAATCTCTATGGGATTATGAAGAAAACAAATATGTGGTGCTCTTTGAGAAGTTTCATCTATTTAGCATTTTTAAAGAGACCACAGTATTTTCTATGTAAAAGTATTTATAAATATTTTTTTGCTGATAGAGTAGGTCTATAAAAATCTTTAATTCTAAATATTGAAAAAAATAAAATGTTTATAATACTTTGTACTAAAACTGAAAATGATTAATTCCTTTTTATCAAGACTATCCATAACAATACATTGGAATAAAAACTTCAAAATGTATGGTAGGTAAATTTGCTGTAAGACATTACTCTGAAGAAGGCAGAAAGACTGCTTACATCAGAAAGCCTTTGGATTTTAAATTGTGTTTTTGGTGTTCTCTCATTTACTTCTTTAATTTTTCTTTTACCCTGGATAGTATGCCATGTACGTTGCTGCCTCTTATTTAGGGGGTGGTAATAAACAGCACTGGTGAAATCTTATGTTTATTATCATACACAGATTCTGTTGGTTTCTGTTTCTGAGTTATTTGTTGTTTTTTCTTTATTTTTTCTCCTCCCCCTTCATTTGCTCATGTCTTGGTTGGCGTTTGGTGGTGTATAACCGTGATTGCGTTACCTTAGCAATAACAATTGGTCGTCTTGGTTACGTTTGTCCTCAAGAGGTGGCCCCCATGCTACAGCAGTTTATAAGACCCTGGTGTGTATTATTCAATCTTTTTTTTTTAATTCATTTTTCTTCACTCTCTTTCTTTCTTTCTTCTCTCTATCTCACTTTTAGATATATTTTCAGTTGGTTACAAAATCTCAATCCTTAATCATTGCCAACCATGTGACTAATCTTGTCCTATCAGGTTTGTGAGTTTTTAGTAGCACCGTCATGTATTCTTTATGTTGTGGCTAACGACTAATTTATGCATGGGATAAGATTGTCACATGCTTGCTGTGTTAAAGCTTGACTATGAAAGAGCATTTTAAAATCCACCAGAATGATAATACAATGCATGCAAATACTGTATAATTTAAACCGTGCATTACTTTACTTAAAATTCAGTCTAAGGCTTGAATTGCTGTAAGGAATATGTTTATAGATTTGTTATGTATAAAATAGCTTGCTTGCTGCTGTAAAAGTTAAATAACTGTTCTGTAAGTGGTATCTGACATAATTCATACTGTGATAGTATTACATGTTCCGCTTCTAATAATGATAGTTTCTATAAATATTTCAGATACATGTTTCTTTTTGTATTTAATGGAATACAAGTCACACTTTCTAACTGTATATAGTGCAGCAAGAAAACAAGATTCTGGAGATGATGCCTAATGGGAATATGCTAGTAAAGACTGTGTGCAAAAAGTGTTTTTCAAAGTGTTGAAAATAGTGTTTTGGATCATCTTAGCAGTGTGACTTATTCCATCAAATACTGCCATCTAGTTCTGATTTGATTGAGGAAAAAGTAATAGAGTTAGCTAAGTTCTGCTCTCCAACTTGCTAGGTGCACCTCTCTGCGAAACATAAGAGACAATGAGGAGAAGGATTCAGCATTCCGTGGGATATGTACCATGATCTCAGTCAACCCCAGTGGAGTAGTCCAAGTAAGATGCGTGAACAGATCTTAACTTCTTTTCTTTAACTTCTTTTCTTTTCTTTCTCATGTGAAATTACAAAAACATTAACCATCCCTTCGTTCTTAAACTTGGATGGGGAAGATTCTGTTTCAACTTTGCATATATTGCTTAAATAGTCAATGTGACATGGAACATGCATCTCTTTAAAATAAAAGAAACATCTGAAGAATAGAATGACTTGCTCTTTAGTCTCCACACCTTCAAAGTAAAGCGGTACCAACATAATATTTCCTAAGAGGAAAATGAAGGTGATTTTCTTTCTCTTCTGGCTGGAACTCTTCTTACTGAAACACAAGAATTGAGCCTCTACCTTGTTTTGAGATTTTCCGTTCATTTCACTTATGCCTTATTCTGTACTTAGCATTTCCCTCTTCTGCTTTCTATTTGCTCTTTCACATAGCTTAAGCAGAGGGAATAATCACTGATTTCATTATCCCATCTCCCCTTCTCTGTAGTTGTTATCCTCAGTTCCTACCCTAAAACATGTGCATTATCAACTTAATGACTAAATACTAGTGTTTTAATGGTGTAGTAGGAGGTAATGCATGACAGCAGATGAACGAAGTGTAGGGGTTTTGGGGTGGCTTCAGTTCTGAACCTGTATGATAAACATTCTGTGTGTCCCAGAAAAAACTTCTAACTCTGCTTAAAGAAATACAACAGCTTGTTTCCCATGCATGAGGGGAAAATGGAAATGCATGAGAGAGAGTGTGTTGTGACTGTGGTCTCGAGTTTATTGCTTGTTATTTAAGTGATTGGTTCTTGAACTTAGTATGTGTACTGAAAGATTTAACGTTAGATAAGTGTGGTGTGGGAGGGGAGAGGGTGCTTTTTTAAAATTTTAATTTTATTTAATTAAAAAACTAGTTAAAGTTATTCCTGCACTCAGCTATTTCTATTTCTGAACACTTAGGCATACAATAACTTACTGTTATTGTATGAATTAACTGGAAAATAAATACATAAAAACAAAAGCAGTTGTGAATTAGGATCAAAGACCCTGCATAGTTCATAGAATGAACATCAATCGTTGTTTTCAGACCTATGAATTGAGGTTTCTAACTTATGTGATGTTTAATCTTGTAGGACTTTATTTTTTTTTGTGATGCTGTTGCGTCGTGGATTAGCCCAAAAGATGATCTCCGAGACATGTTCTGTAAGGTAATGTTTCTAATATATTCTAACAGTGCTTGTTTTGGATCCTCTGTTCTTTTCTTACTTTCTATTTCCACTGTTGGCACTTACTGTGTTTGTGGTCATGTAGGCTTCTTTGCAAGGTCATAAATTTTCATACAAAACAACATAAAATTCCCGACTTTTTTTTTTAACCTGTGTTTTCTTGTATGCATTTTCGTTATTCCAAACCTTTTTCAATGGTATTGAAAAGTCCACTTGAGATATTATTCAAAAGGATAATCATCCTCAAAGAGCTTTTCATAATGTACAACCTACTATGTTTTGCCTGCATTTGGAAGAACAGGGGTTTTATACCACATTTAAGACTTTTTTTCTAGAAAATGAGATTTGTATGGTTCAAGACTTTTTTGCCGTGAAGATGCCTACTTTATTTTGGAGAAATAGCTAGAAAATTGCAAATGAAAAATATTGCATGGTATACTGATCTGTTTCACTTGCTCCTGCCATAAATAAATTTTCGGGATTGCTTATTTGTCCTCAGAATCCCTCTTGGATGAGAAAGTTTCAAGAAACTAACGTACGGTTATACCCAAGAACACATCCCTAGACAAAGCATCAATGGAATTTAAGTGAAAGGACTGTTTGCCTTGTGTAAAATCAGAAAAAAAACCTCACCCAGAATGTGATATAATGTGTTTTGGCACTAGTGTCTTAAGTTTAAAAAAAAAAACCAAAAAATAAAACAAAACAAAAAAAAAAAACGAAACTTACTTCAGTTTCCTGAACAGATGCTGTTACCTTTCAGTAGTGTGGTTCCCTTCATAAGCTGTAAAGTGAAATCTTTGGTTTTAGGAAGAACGTACGTCCGAAGTTCATGATAATCCCCTTAAAGCAAAAATGGAGCATATTCCTAAGTACTTACTAGGATCATGGGTCAGTATTAGTAGTTCTTCGAGTAATGCCATGTGTGAGCAGCAGAACAGAAGCTAGAACTGTTGTGTCCCGTCTTCAAGAGCAAAGCCAGAAACCTCACTGCCCTAGTTAGCCTCTCAGATAACTGGTCCGCTTCGAAGGAACATAGGTCCAGGAAGTGCGCAGCTGTGAGTATTCTAGCACGAGCAGAAGAGAACAGCAAATACTTACAAGCTTAAAAGGAGGTGCAGGATGCTGTCTTTGATGACTGTCCAAACTGCTCTCAGCGTTTTTCTGCACTGCTCCTTCAGCAACGAATAGTTCCCTCAGTAAGTTAGGCTCCTCTTTTTCGGATTCTTTCCAAGTTATCCATGTGGGATCTAATGCATTCAAACTAGATACAATGGTTCTTGGTCACTTGGCATAAGGATATCCTTGCTTTTTAAAGTGTCTTCTTTTGTGCTTTTTGCCACGCTAGAAAGGAGACCAAGCTTTCTTCAAGTGACAGTGTGCATATTTTTTCAATTACTTCCTCATGAATACATGATTGCTGTAGTCCAGTTAGATATTTTTTCCAACAATAATTATGCCTTTCAGGAACAATGGAAAAAACTGGATTTTCTCCAATGTTTCTTTTTTTCTTTTGGTTTGGTTTTTAGCATTAGAGCTCAGAGGTTAGATGAGCTGCCAGTGTTGAAATCTGACACATGTCTTCAGAATTTTATCACTTTTTATAAAAGCAAGGTATCTGAAAACTGTAGCTGAAGCTCACTTGCTAAAACTCTACTGGAAGATGATTTGAAAAGTGTTCTTTTTGTCATACCTGAACAGTCTTAGATTTTCAGTAGCTTCTTGGCAGCAGGCTAATCTGACTCTTCGGGTTAGGAAGGAGAGGTGGCCCTTCTTGTGGAAGGTCTGTTTCAGGGAGAAAAGCAGTTAGTGAACTGGTGACACTGTAATGTCATTACTGCTACATTCTGTTTAAGAACAGCTCTGCTTGAGAATGTTGTGTTGAGGGTAAACTCGGTACCATGAGCTTTAACTTTAACGTTGCCTTTTCTGTGAGGGTGTGTTCATGACAGGCTATTCCACAATTCAGTACCCTTGAGTTTAAAAAAGAAAACTAAAACTTTAGGCTCTGTTAGCATTATGTTCTATGATGAGGAGCCATTTTGTCTGCTTTTGTTCTTTCTAATATTTCTGTTTTAACGTGCTGGTTTCAGAACTAACATACTAAGACCTTTTTGATAGTGTCGTTTAATTTTCATAGTTTTCAGTTATTACATTGGAAGGTCCAGACTGAAACCTGTACGGTTTTTTTTCCCCTCTTTTGCTGACTTTTGACTGCGGCTGGCTCTGGATCTCTGTTCTTTCAAAATACAAAAGATTTTAACAGCTTCCTTTATAGTGACAGATGTCTTACAGGTTCCATGGAAAAAACAGAGCTCTCACAGGATGCTTTTGCATTTGTGCTAGAAATTGGCAGGCATTCATTCTGTCAAATGCTGGCTGCAGTTTTGGCTCAGCCATCTTCCCACAACATCCTAGACATCTAGAAAGGGAATACGAATACATTAATCTTAACACTATATAAACTGTGTCAATTGATCAAATGTTTAGCATTCTGAAATGGCCTAACTCAAGGTTGTAAGTCACCTTACTCATTAAAAACACATATAGATACGTATGCACACACTAATTTGTATGAGTAGCTGTATTCTTTATGTCACTCTTCAAAGAAAAAGCATTTTAGTAAAGAAAGACGTTACTAGACTTCCTTTCTTTCTTAGTAGTATTTCAGTGTTGGAGAATTTAAATGGACAGAGGTACAATCAAGCAGTTTGTGGCTTACTGCATATCTTGCTAGTAATAATGGTCATGTATGTAGTGATTATCTTGACTTCCCCCTCTTGTTTGTAGATTCTTCATGGATTTAAAAATCAAGTTGGGGATGAGAATTGGAGGCGTTTCTCTGACCAGTTTCCTCTTCCCTTAAAAGAGCGCCTTGCAGCTTACTATGGAGTCTAACCTCATGCACTGTAGCTGCAGTCCCATAATTAGAGGTAAGCACACAAATCTTCCTTGCTAAACAGAGCTGTATGACAGACTTCCTCCCTGTTTGCATTATATGAAACAACTAATTCATCAGACTAGAATTTTTCAGATACACTGGATTGAGATATCTTTCCTTCCTATAAGAAGGAAAAAAAAAAAAGGGATGATTGTGGACCTGAATGATGGTAGCTGTAGCAAAAGGAGTTGCATGACTCTGCTGTTCTTATTTTTACAGAGAGAGACAGAAAGACAGAAAAAGTGAGTGTATGATATGCATGGTAATGTATCAAGATAAGGCTGGAAGTTTAGGTGGTGTAAAAAAGTGCCAGTTCAGGTTTAATAAGCACAGTGATGGATGTTATCCTCATCATACTAAAGACACAAGCTCTCTTATGTCTTAGGAATTAGTAGATGGCACGTGTGGTCTAAGCAGGAGTATCCTCCAGGATCGGAAAGCAAGTTTGTTAACATATTTTAGCTGTGAGAATTCCAATATACTCCTAACCACATACTAGATGATCTGCACTCAGTAAAGGATGCTATGCTAATCTGTAACTCTGCTGTCACTGCAGAGCTTGATGTTTTGGGGAGGCTGATGTGTTTGTTATTGCCATGTTCCATTTTGTGCACCAGTTACAGTTCTGTGTGGAGAATGATTCAACTTCACCAAAGAACAGTGATAGTGCATTCTAGAATATTTATATTGTTATACCATCTTACTTTGTATGCTGTCTGTTCACACTGTATAAAACAAATTTCCCACTCACTGAAATTATGGCAGTAAATCGTGCAATTCTGTTTTATTGTTGGACAACTATTTAAAAGTCAGCCTAACTTTTTTTCTAAGTCAGTGAAATAAGAAATCCTGTTTGAATTACATGCTTGATCTGAACAACGGATTAAAAATAAACCAATTTCAAAGATTTACATATTTATCAATGAGGTCACATTAGTTCTGACCTAAGGGTGTGATTTCCTCCTAATCAAGAGGAATCCAAACGATAAAATTCACCGTTATCCTTAGTTTGAACTGAGGAGACACTATGGCTATATTGTTTAATCCACCTAAAAGTGAAGTTGTTAGGCCAGTAGCAGATATGCTTAATATTCTTCTACCTTGTAATTTTCTAAAAATGGAAAAGCTTGTTAGAATATATAGGTCTGCTTTTTATCTTATATCAGAGTTTAGCCACGATAGTGGAACTGTCAGTGTAGTTTTGAAGTGTGCATTGTTGTGTTATGAATAATAGTTTACCTGAAATGAATTGGCTTGTCTCTTAAACTGACTTAAAAAGGAAAATCTAAGCATAAATTCATTTTTAAGTTAAAGGTTGGCACCTACTGCTTAAAAAAGGCAAAAAAGCTATTTGTTTATGCACAGATCTGTCAGTTAAGGTTCAAGGTGAGATTTAACTATACCTTTACCTTTTCCTTTTACAGGTCCTTCAGTCTGGGAGACTATGAGGGAGCCTCTGCACCCAGGGAAAATGTTACCCTTTACTGGGGGGAAGGGTAAACCAGTAGGGAATACAGTACAATCCCAACCCTACTGGGAGGGGCGGGAGGGAGGTGTTGCCGTCACTGTATTAAGTCGATGTTGGGAAATGTTTTAACATCTGGAGCCTTTGTGGGTGGAAATCTGTCTCCTATTACAACTCTGCACTGGATGTGAAGAAGAAAAAAAAAGAAGAATCTAGTCACAAAACAGCACATTTTGGAATATTGTGGGGAATTGTACCAAAATAAGAACCATATAATTGAACTATAGGGATACGTAAAGAGGAAAACTATTTTGCGCACAATAAAGGAAACCTAAGAATGGGGGTCACAAACAGTAAAAGGCTTTCTTTTTTCTTTGATTTTTTTTTTTAAGTAAGGGTTTTCTATGTTGTTTCATCCTGCTTGATGGGATTCCTAGGTATTTGCATGTTAATGAAGAACTACACAAATGAATTTAGTACAGTTAAAATGCAGCTTGTGTCTGTATTATGAGCAGGCACTTGCAGTGTACTATATAGAAACCCCATCATAAATTAGTAAAGGTTAACTTGGATGAAATGAAGCAACCTGCAAGCTGCCAAATGAGTCACTCCTTTCATTTTTGGGGTAAGGGGAGGGATAGTTCAAAGGAAAGACTGACAATTTTTACATTAAAAAAGGAATTAAAGTAGGGGATATGATTTGATTATTGTACTTCATTAGATTTAATTTCTAGAGTAAGGCATTATTCTTAACGTGCAGTTTAAGGTTCAGGCATGCGTTCTGGCTCATAGTGATCAGAAGTAATTTAAATTAGTGGGAAAGTAGCATGCTTGCATCACATAGAGTGAAATTGGTATACATTTACCTATGTTGCGCCAGTTTTGTGTTGCAGTTTACCAATTCAATATAGCCCTGCATTTAAAATTCCTTTTTTTAAGATTCTGTGGATTTTATTTTTATTAAGAATATAGCTATAAAGTACTGTAGTTAACAATTAGGCCTTGAAATACCTTTTTAGGATCTTTTAAGAATAAGATTGATATTGTATTGTGTGTAACCTGCACAATGTGGAAAGCTGATATAGCTGTGCAAAATATTTGCCTCTGTGCTGTCAGTGTGATGTGCTTTCTGCATGGTTATATACTAGTGATTTTATCAGAATCTCTAAAAATGAGTTACATGGTAAGACCTGTTAAAGGCTGCATAAATGTTAGTTGGCACGTAAAGACAATTGTAGAAGTTGATGACATGATTGCTATATTTGTGTTTATTCCCACTCAACATATTACCTTCTATGCTTTCTTTTTGTTCAAAGCATGATCTTAAGGAGATGTTTAAGTTAATGGATGTAATGCAGGGTATCTACACTGTATCGGCGCATGTTGGTGGCCCTTTGTGATGTAGTTAAATGCACAAGGGTGCAAGTTTAAAGCTACAGAGTGAAAGTTGGTTTGGATCCTCTTCATTTCATTTGTTTAGCTTTTCTGTTGTGTTTTTTTTCTCTACTTATGTGTATTCCTGTGAATAAATCCTTGTTAAGTTAACCCTTTACTTTTCCTTCCATGTGTATTTTCTTATGTACTGTGAATGTGAAATCCTAACTGGTACACTTGATCTTGTGTCCATCTGAAAGTGGCAAGTCTTTAATAATTTAGATTGCCTAAAGAGTATCCCATGATGATAAAGGAAAATGGAGAGATTATTAACTCTGCTGGTCAGAGGTGAAGCCACACCTTTCCATTTTTCAAGTGCTGCATACTTAATCTGCAAAACAAAATTAAGCCATAACAGCCTTTTTATAGATTTAGTTTCTCACCTTTGCATTGCAGAATGGATACTGGATAACAGTTCTGAGGGGTTTTTTTGTTTGTTTGGGGTTTTTTTTAAGAAATTGCTCTTCTTTGCATGGTTCTATTCTTTGACTGTTGAATGATTTAGCCATTGCACTGAAGTGAGTGTGTGAGTGTGAACTTATAAATGCTGTTTAAAGGGTTTTGATTTTTATGCATGACAGCGTGCATGTTTTACATGCCCCACCCTGCCCTCTCCCTCCACCCCCCCCTTTTTTTTTGGCTTTGCAAATTTTAATGGAATATGCCTGAAGAATAGTTTGGATGTGTACTGTATGAAGTACATTCAGTAATGCTAGTACATAGTATTTATTAAATATGGTCAAAATTGCATGTGATAACTTGCTTTCAAACTACATGGCTTTGGTAGCAAATGCAAAATTCCTTCTCAACTAACAACTCTGAAGTAAATTAGTAGTCACTAAAACACTTTAAAACTAAATTCTGGAAGGAAAAAAAACCCTTTAAAATTTAGCAAGGTGGGACATTATTTTAGACTCAAACTTGCTTTAATTTTGAGTGTGTTTGAACATTAGGGAAGAGTTGCAGAGAAATGACATCAAAATGTAGGATATAAAACCTACCCAAATAATATTGTAGCATAGAGCTGGAATCTGAGTATAACTAAACTTCTTAAATTTCACAAAGTCCCTTTAACCAAATAAAACCACTCCACCTGACCTCAGATTAGTTTAGGGTGCCACTTGAGTACATACATATTTTAATAGATATTTGTACAGATGTGAACTGATCTGGTATAACAGCAAGGAAAATAATGAAAGGCAGAAATAAACAGTACTGACAAAATAGTCTTTTGTATCAGTAAGTTCTCTCACGGTACATTTTAAAGCAAATAAACCATATTCCTAACACATAATGTAACGCAGAGATTTGCAGAAGCCATTTAGGGTAAAATGTGAGGTAAGAAATGTTCTGAATCAGCATTAACAGTTATAATTCAATTATTGCATCATGGGATATATAAAAATCATCTTAATTCTTGTGGTGTAGTCTTGACAGTTCTTGAATGTTGACTGAATGTTTGTACTGGTAGAATTGTGAGTTTGTCTTTGTTACATTCCAGTGTTTCTGGCTCTTGGCATGCTAAAAGCACGGCTTACTTCATCTGCTCCTTACACACTGAATAAAGTGCTGTTAGTGTGC
>Ga0181612_156492_pt1 | contig 17721 bp, 9 predicted proteins | sample HoacroProtozoa21_FD_119630 | JGI IMG/M metagenome (GOLD analysis project Ga0181612, IMG submission 119630) | Hoatzin crop microbial communities from Cojedes, Venezuel. Combined Assembly of Gp0051906, Gp0051904, Gp0051908 | reverse complement strand
CATCCATCCATCCATCCATCCATCCATCCATCCATCCATCCATCCATCCATCCATCCAAGCGCTCCAATTGTGTGCATGATCCCACCATGACTACCTAATCCCAATGAAGTTATGGGTAACTGCACAGACTTCTAACCCCTGTTTTCTTCTAACTCCATGTTATTTGCGTTATTGAAAAGGCCTTTCAGAAAGGCACCCAAGCATGCTGATTCCCCAGTACAGGCTTGAGAGTGTTCTACATAGAGCTGTTTTTCGTGCATTTCCAGCTCTACATGCCTATACTTGAGGTGACTCCACTTCTGCTCTACTTTGTTGATTGTTGTCCTTTCTGTTCTCATCATCCCAGACGCTTGTCTTGCCTACTCCATCCACAACTTCCTTACTTATTTGTTGAGGAACGAGTCCCTTGTCCATCACCAATAGACAATTGGTATACTACAGTGATCCTTACATAATGCAGAATTTATGTATACTATTTTCAAGATCTTGAGATGTATCATTTGACAGTCCTTCAAATTCTGTTTTTTGTGAATGTACTGGTTGGTCTCTTAGAAGAGAATGAGGAACAACTTTGTTTTTTTGCAGTTCAGAACAAAATTTTTACTATTAAATGAGATGCACCTTGTTTTCTTTTCTTTGTTTCAATTGCTTTAAATACTGGTGTATCTAAATGCTCTTTGGAAGGAGATTTTCAAAATGGAAATAGAATTTAGGAAATTGGTTGAATTTTGCATAAACATTTTCCAGAAAGGTTAGTTAGGAATATTGCTGGTATTTTGATCCAAACTTCATTTTGTCCTAATGTACTTTGTGGAGAATTATAAGACTTTATAAAACTGATAGTATTTCAGGGGAGACTTTCTTTGAGAGAAAACTAATAATGTCTTCGTGACAGAGATTGTAACAATTGGGTAAGTGAAAGGGGAATGCCTCAAAATATTTTCACAAACTTCAAATAAAATGCTAGTTAAACATCTAACTTCTGTAGACCTCTTCCATGTGTTCTACACACGAAGTAAATGTGATGACAGGTTCAAGATTAATTGGACTAAGCTCAGCTGTCCAGAGTTTTGGACTGAGGGAGAAAGGTAATATTCAGAGATTATAATATTTGATTTCTGATCATGTATCCACTATAAACCCATTAGAAGCAAGAAAAACCTAGTGGATATACAAAAGTGCAAAGTACGCAGGAATAATAAAGCAAAATGAAGAGACAATTTCTTGATATACTGGCATTTGGTTATCAAGAACTATTTCAAATACTATTTTTAAATAATATGGCATGTAAAATAGTTTCTTCTTTTTCTTTTGTGTTTTAGTCATTACAATTTCATGTAACTGTTTGCCATAAACTGGTTAAATCTTTATTTTTCACCTTTCTTCATGTATTAAGCAGAATTTTGCTGTTGCTTGTTGCTACACTGTTGAACGGGGACTGCAGCTTCTTTGATTAATGCATCGTATAGCATTTGCTGTTTACATGGACTCATGATGAAGATCCAAATGTCTATATTTCTATACAAGATCATATGCAGAATGTACCTGTATTCATTTTGCTATGCAGATTTTAATTAGAAAATAGCACAAAGAAACATCTGCATTCCATGAGCACTATTCCACCCTTTAATAAGCTAACATTTGTCACTTTCATCACCTATGGAGAAATAAAGCCTATATTTGATTGTCTCCAGGAAAGTCTTCAAAAGAAAATATTTTTCTTGTACTGTTCTAGGATCCTGCTAATTTAGCAGCCAGAAGGAGTTTTATGGTCTGAAAAGATGCAATATATTTACTACAGAGGCTTCAGGAACACAAATTTGCAAACATTTTGTACTCACTTAAGCTTAGAAGGAACAGAATGTGCTCTAACAAATAAAGCTTTTAAAATGTTCATTGAACACAGCTCCTTTAAATTTTCAGTAAGACTGCTGTTCCAATGTAATATTCAAACAGAGTAAGTCAGATTTACTGAGTGCTATTTTAAATTGAGAGTAAAGAGGGGAGATTTTTTTTCTTATTACGAAGTTAAAGACAGTTACACAACATAACTTTTCAAGGTCAAACAGCAAGTGAATTGCTAAACTGGGCACAGAGTCCAGATATCCTGCTGTGCAGACTGGTGTATTATCTAATAAATCACAGTAAACATTTTCCAAAACCTGAGCTCATTAGTCTGGAATTATTAGTGCTGTACTTCTCACCAATAAAATCTGCTTCACTTTCAGGTCAGGATGTGAAGGCCGACATTGTGATGGAAGTGTGTTTCAGACCACTTGATCAGGATGAAAAGTCTTGTTGGTCATCTTTAAACCGCTCAGAAGTCTCTGGCTCTTATGGGGGGGCTGTGCTCTCCCTGGCATCTTCTGGAAGGTCAACACAGCAAGACATAAGGAAACCTGATTTCTGAGGGATGTCAAGGACAACTTCTTGACACAGGTACTGGACAGGCTAAGGGGTGACGCACATATGGATCTGCTATTCACAGAAAAAGGAAGAACTGATTAGGGATAGAATAAATAATGGTAACATCGGCTATAGTGACCATGAAATGGTGGAGTTAAAGATCCCAAGGTGAATGGAGAAAACAAGTTGCAGAGGACTGACCCTGAAATTTAAGAGAGTAACTTTCAGATTACTCATGGAACTTTGCTTCCCCTTCCTCTTCCCCTTATCCTTCCCCCCACTTCCCTTTCCCCTAGAAATGGCTTCACACCGTGAGCAGAGGTAGCTGGAATTACATGGTAGGAATAAGGCTGATACCAGTACTGATAACTGAGACTACCAAACCAGGGAATCTGAGGCTGTGTAGGATCCTTTCCAGATGGTTGTTTTTCTACATCTGCTTCCTCTGGTGCTGTGTTCAGCTTAATTTCATTTGATGGTTTTGTCTGATGAAATGTAGATTGTCTGTATTTGATTTAGTTTTTGAGATTCTGTTTATACTGGAGACTTTTATAGACAATCTAAAGCACAGTTCATGTGACTAATATAGGCCAGATACATTATGCCTTAAATGTGCGTATTCTCATCAATGACTAGAGGAAGGTTAATATAATAAGCTTAGAATACAGGTATATAATATTAGATGAGAGAAGTCCCATCATTTTAACATCAAATTAAGCTGTGTTTGGGAAATGTACTGTTTTTACACTTAAAGATTAGATCCTCAAACTTTACTATAATAAATACTGTATTTAAGCTTTGATGATAGTTTATATGAAGCCAAACTCTCACTACTTCCTGTGGCTGCTCGTTTGTGACAATGCATATTGTGCCTAGTATTTCTTTGCTGCAATCCCATCTCAGCCATGCTTTGTAAGGACCATGTTCCTTCTCATTTCAAAGCATCCTTGTAGGAAGTGGTAATATATAATTTCCTACCATACAGACAGAAGAAAGCAGTGAGCTAAGAAAATAATATGAACCCTGTTGTGGGGTAAGACAGAGTTAGCAAATCCAAATTAGTCTTGCCTAAACCTAAAAGCAGAAGCAAATATCATGATACATACATCAGATGTGTCTTGTGTTCTGCTCTGTCTCCATTTATAAGTTGCTGAAGCAAGCTACAGGCTGTTGAGAACTACATAGAACACATCTGGAATATACGATCATTGTTTTTAAACTTTTTTTAACTGGACCCTTCTTTTAGACTTTGGAAATACTCGCGTGGAGGCAAAACAACCTTTTTCTTCCATATGGATCCACATGAAGACTTGCATATTCAAAGCCAGGAAAGGCTTTTCTCTATCCTGTAGTTGCCAATTTGCATAACAGCAGTGGTTGTATGGAAGTCTTGACACACACAAAAAAAATCTATTCATTAACATTCAAAATACACTCGCACACTGCTTGAGTTGGTTTTTTGTTCTCTAATACTGCACCTGTACATACACTACTTTCTTTTTCACTAATGGCTTTTTGGCATAATAGCAAAGCAATGGAAATGTTACCTTTGTCATAGAAAATGAGTGGACACTATATATTTTGTCAAAACCAGAAAATACTACCCTGTGGTAGGAGACAAGAAAAAAAGAAGTGCAACACGGTAAAACAGTAGGTTCCAACTCATTGGAGCTTGCTGTGTTATGTGCTTCAAAGGCTTTAGGAATACTAACATAAATAAACGTAACCGTGTTTGGGAAACTCAGAATAGGAACAACTGATATGTTTATCACCTCGTATTTAAATACCCAGAGGCAGTACTGTGTAGTTCCTTGCCATTAATTTGTTTTTTTCCAGGCATTTTTCTGTTTGCATTTTTTTTTCTACCCCAAATGTTAATGCTTGTAAAGAAACATCACTGATGGATGGTGAATGGGTCCCACAGCAATGAGCTTTCAGTCCTTGCTCTTTCATAATGTTTTGTTTAACTAGAGAAACCTAAATTCATCTTCCTGCTCTGAACAAATGATTCTGCTCATATTGCTTGAATTCTGGCAGTGATCTTATGAAACAGGAGACTGAGGTCAAATACAGAAATGATGCAAGAGGCTCTTAGGGTGTTTTTAATGGTCTGGCTTAAAAGCAGTAACCTCTTACATCCTTTGCCAGTTCCTAAGCATGGAAGTTAGAACAAATAGTACTCCCTTGAATCTGAGTTCAATTTCTGCAAATGCTTCATTTACATGCAAATTTAGCCATGAGGGTTACTGCAACATTTGCTATATTTTGCATGTCTTCTGAACTGTGACTTCACCATTTAAATGAGATGCCAAAAAAATTTCTTCCTTCATCTAAATGAAATCAGTAACTTCACTAAAAAGTGAGAGCATGTAGTGGGATAGAGAGAAAGAGACAGGATGTAAGATCATGTTACTGTAAAAATCCAGAGAGTAGTTGATGCACTTAAGCCATATCTGGTAATAAATTATGCATAGACTGCACTAAAATTAATAGAATATGTGAGTAATATACAGAAAAGTGAGTGATAGGTGTATGGGAGAAAAGTTTAAAGGGAGTCTTATTCATTTGGAGGCAATCATCATAAAACTCTTCATGACAGCAACACCAAAGGTACAAAATCATGTAGTTTGTTTAAGAAAACATTAAATTAGAACCCGAACTAGAGGAGGATGTGGCAGTTCTAATACATTAAGCAAATTGGCTTACTTCTAAGAAATAACAAAATGAGGATCCACTTCAGTCACAAATAACTTTATTTGCATTTGGTTTACTGGTCTCAGGCAACAACTTGACAGAACTGAAGACAGCAACTGATCGAGCAGCTCAGCTGTGTGCAGTACTGGAAGCTTACATTTGTCAGTTAAGTGCATTCTTCAGCTGCAGAGCTCTCCAGTACCCACCAAGAAAGAAGGCCACAGTCAGGGTTCCTGCACAGGGGGTGGGTTGTGGTTATAGCGGTAGATTGCACTGCGGGTGTCTCTACTACATAGTGCTGGTACTGGCTTGGTGGTGCAACCTTGTTGGTGAAAGCAGTCCCAGAGTGAGGATTTCACTGTGTAATCACATAAAATTACATAATCTAACAAGGATTTTTGAGACTTGAGGAACCCATGACTAAAACTTCTGGCTATTCTAACTCCGTTAGAAACTATTAGGTAGGAACTAGTGTTGCTTTTATTGGTGAAAGGAACATGAGAAAGACTGCTTACTTGGAATATACAGAAATAAAATCTAAAAAAAAAGGTTACACAGGGGTGAGCTTAGGCTGTTTATGTCCTGAATGAATGTTCAAGATGAAGTACAGGTTCACCACGTTGAAAGAATTTTAATTGTAAACCAAAAAGCTCTATCTGTTTTATAGCTCAAAAAAGAAGACATGATATTTGCAGGTTTTGCCTTTTGCTGGTTTTCGTATAGAATTTGCTGACTTGCTTATAGGAAATGTATACCCTTAAAATTATTTCCTTTCCCCTTCCAAGCAATTTGTGACATGACCAAAATAAGCTGCTTGATTTGTATTACGTCTTTAAAATGCACTTTTGCTAGCAGTGATTTTGGGGGTGATTCAGCTCTCACTGGATAGTAACTAAAAACAGACACCCAGCTAGCTGGGAAGAAGACTTCTGTGTGTATGTGGGGGGCTGATACTGCAAGGCTGTTTTTAGTGTGAAAGCAGTTAAGGATATTCTGCCTGTGGCAAGGTCATGCAATGGCATTGAATTTCTTTTCTGTGATAAGGGAAGACATTTATTGAGCATTAGAACAAGTGGTTGAAGGGTAGGGGGACAGTTTGACAGACACTTTCAGGCACATTTAGATTTCATGCCTGCAAAGATTTGCAGTAGCTGGATGATACATCTAGAGAGCATCCATACAGAAACTAAATCACTTACAGTCAACAGTGGCCAGGTCCCAAATGCCAAACTATCAGGCAAGAAATCTTGCATCCTTGCATGTATTTTAGGTTTAGATCTTGTTTAAAAGAATATAGGATGGAAGCTGGCTTGTAAAAGGACAAAAAGTCTTACAAAATTAAAGTAAAATAGAGGAAGGAGAAGTTTTGGAGATACACATATTAGGGAAATGTAGAGCAATGCAGTTAGAGACAGGAAGTTCCCCTTGTGTAATATATTGAAGGAAGGTCAGTGTATTACACACAGGATGGTAACAGGTCACACTATTAACACCAGGAATGAGCTTGACTCAGGCAGTGTACAGGCTTGTTACGCATTGTTTATTTCTAAAATCTCTGTTATATTGGATTTACAAAAGTGAACTAAGAATATTTCTCTTGCTGTGCAGAGGCTTGTCTTGTGGTATCAGCAGTCTCTTTGACACTAAAGAAGATTTCTGACAAGTACCCCTTATCTCTACAGGATGTATTAGGAGAGTAGATGTGAGGAAAGGGTAGGAGGGATGTCGTGACTTTTCTCATGCCTCTGTTGTCATGATCACATTGTAAAGCTGCTGACTATGAGACTACTAAGTGAACTTTCATTATTACTTTCTCCTTCTTAAGGCAGAGTAGGAATTTGGCCGCCATTTGTTCGTGTTCCTGTTCTGTTGGCTGTGACATATTAAAGGCACTGATACAAAAATGAAACTGGTTTTCTCAGATATTTTTACAATTATATTTGTGGAGTTGTTTGATTGCTGTCTACAGCTGAAGTGCAGCAGAGGCATTGCTCCTCATTATAACTAGTGATAGTCTGAACTGAGTCAGTCTGAATGCTGCAGGGCTACATGAGCTATTGAGCAGAGTAAAATACTGCTAAATCTGGTCAAGAAAGATAGAATAAATGGGTTATGTATTTTTTGACTTGCAGGCTGCAAATGTGTACACAGGCCTAAGTACAAGCAATGAACTCGTAGTAAAGTCTTTTTGCACCAACTTTCTATGTAGCCTGTGATAGCTCACTGTGCGTCTGGATTATCTTTAAGTCCCTATTTTGAAATTTGCTTAGAAATAAGGAAAGGAAGACAAAAGCAAGGTTGGTGGAATATTTGTGACTGGAGTCAAAAAGTGGTCTAATTGCAGTGAGGGTATTTTTGATAAAAATCTCCAAAAAGCAGCACTTTGAGCCTCCTACAGAATGCATGAATAGAGAGGTAACTGTCTAAGATTGGTATCAAACCAGACAGTCTTTATAAGCTGGAAGAAAAAAGCTAAGTATGTTGTCTAATGGTGGCCAATAGAAAATATTAAGAATACAGCTGGGTCTGTCTTCTCCAAAGTTCTGACATTTGGTGACTCCTTGTGATCATGCATCATGATTCTGATCCAAAATCTTTATCAGACTTATAACTGCTATTATTTTTCTGATTATCAGAGAAGATATTACCCACTACGTTGACTTCTGCAATTCTGTTTTTTCAGGATCTCTCCATTTTAGGGAGTTTCTCCCTTTTGTCAACCTTAATCTTAGTTCAGGTAAACACAGATAGAGTAAATTGACTTATTATCTTTCCTTAATGCTTATCCAGTAGTAATGAGATGCTGAATTTGAAAAGATGTTGGCTTTCATAGCACTGAACACAAATGGTCAAGTCTTGTTACTATTGAGCCTGCTGAAAATGTTACCCAACGGCTGGAGCTGGTCCTCTGAATCTAGTATTTAAAGATTGTGGGCTCCCCTTAAAGGATATTTTACACCATTAAGGAAGTATTTCAGATTTTTTTGTTAGTGTTAGCTGGTTTTGGAAGACTCTGATAGGCATGAAATTACTGCATGTAGCAAATATTATGTATTTGGATAATTAATGTAGCTTGACTAATTAACAGTCTTCAGAATATATTACTAAAGCAATGAGGATATAAATGCCACACACTCACATTCCATAGTAAGCAGAAAGTGATGAAGTGTGTTACCACAATCAAGCTGTTTCTTGGACTTACTTCAGGAAATGCAAGTTAGGTAAAGTTCCTTTTGGTTACAAGACAGTATTTTTAACATTGTTTCTCAGGCAAAGAAAAGATGAGGTAAGGGGGAGGCTACCTCATTGACAGATTTCAGCAGAGGCCAGGTCTAATCCTGGGATCAGTAAGGTAACTATGACATTAATGGTTAGGAAAAATGGTATTCTTTTCTGAGGCTGAGAGATCTACCTTTTCTATGTCTGTTTTGAATCCTGAAGATCCCTCATTAACTTGAACGTTGAAAGCCATTTGTTCTTCTGGGTAAGAACAACCACTAACGTTTCAGTTATCTGTCCTTCTCTAACAGAAAGAATCAGAGAAACGTGCCACATCCCTTCAAAAAAAAAAAAAAAGAGGGGAGAGGGGACAGGGAGATGGACAAACCAACCTACCAGAGTGGTTTTCCCATTGGGAGATATTTTCACTCAAGTGTACTTTACTGCAGTTTTCCCATATAATGCCACTTTATTTTTCTAAGTGTCGATCTGTGATCTCTCATAATACAAGAAGATTAGAAATCTGTAGGGGAGTGGGAACTGTTTCTTTCATAATTGTATCTCTGGCAAAGTGTGTTTATCTCCAATGTATGTATCTGATCACTACCACACCTTAATTAATCTTTGAATACTTACAACATTAGCAAGTACAAGACTGTAATGGATTTACTGTATAAATATGCTGGCTTCCTCTCAGAAGCCTGTGAATTAAAAAGTAATAGATCAGATTCCAAATAGGAAGGTACTAAGAGTAATCTGCCATCAAGTTTCATAAAAATTGTCCTTTCAGATCTCAAATGCCTTAAACCTTGTTAGTATATGCTGAATTCTTAAAAGAATGTGGGTTTTAACTGAACGTAATTGTTTACCTTCAGGTGGATTAAGCTGATATAGCAAATGGAACATTGGTGCTGTTTATAGTGTTCTTATTAGACAGTAGCAGAAAAAAAATGCCAAAAGACATTTCATAAGCTAAAAAACTCTTCATAATTTTATCAAATTTGAAGTTTCTCAGCTATTTTGGATGCCATTATTTGGGCTATCCACAAGGAATGCAGTAATTAAAAACCCATATAATTTTATCTTCAATATATAACAATTGAACCATAAAAACTTCAGAATCTTGAATGAGCTCTTATCACGGAAGGCATGACACTATTAGTAATGATAGGTCTCTAATATTCTATGTGTTGGAGTAGGGTCAGCACAGTTAGTAACTTTGTTGTACTGAAAAACAAGAATTTACACTTCCTTGGTAATTTTTTCTCCTTTTTAATGCTCACATGACAGTGTCAACGCACACTGTCTGAAGCTAAGAAGCAGCTAACTGTTCTAGCAGCTGGCCTCTTCCATGACTATATGTCGCAACGACTGTCCGCAAAAGCACTGGTAGGATCCAGCAGATAGCACCTCTGAATTGCTTGTAGGCATTGGTACGGTCCATTGCTAAGGTTTTTCCAACAGTGGCACAGAAAAATCTGGGGTTTTGTTAAATATTTGTGCTTCTTCTACAACATTCATACAAAAGTTTAAAATGCAGATTCTGTGCAATGAAGGTGTTTAAATGAAAACAAAAAGCCAGAAGCCATGTCTATGATACTTCAGACAAATGTTATGTAAGTTACTCTAGGTTTTTATGTTTCTCTCTGTCTTTTTCTACTTTGGAACATGATAAATTAAATCCCAAAGTGGTGTATAGGGCACAGAATTTATTTACTGGTTATTGTGCAGCATAACCACTATTAATTACCATCCACAGTAAATCTGACTAATGCTATTTGTTCTCTGACTCAGGTTCTACTTAATGGTTTGGTTTATAAAAGTTTAAAATATCAGGTCCTAAAATAGTTTAAATTGAAGTATAACTTTCATGGTTGAACTATCTTTTGAAACCCTTCAAACAATATGTTATTTTTTTTTAAAAGGGCAATACATTATTAGGATTTGCAGTAACTCTGCAGAGACATATAGTCTGCATCATTTAGTTGCCTTGTGAACAGCAGATACAAATGATGCACACTGACAAAATATTCTTGCAATTACCCTGAATTAATATCAAAATTTTTTTTCAAATTTGTTACACGTAGAAGTGGCAAAAGAAAGGATTTGGAATTTAGCTTTATAGGTTTGGGTTAAGAATGTTTGACTATCTCTTTTCAACTGTCTTCTACGAGAAAACCACCTCAATGCCAACATACTGCTTTTCTTGCTTTGAAAAGATATTTCAGACCAACAGCTGCACCTGTTACAGAAGGTAGAACATTTCACACAGTAGCAACTGACTGGACTTGGGAAATGTTAATCTTTGCTGAGAGGGAGGTTAAATTTCCCTAGAGAATAGAGAACCTTCTTATCCACAAGAAGAGGCTCCTGAGGTTCTGGTTGAGGTATGAGTTCAAACACTTTAACAAGGGTTGTATGCCACTGCCTATTCAAAGGAGATTACCTTTTCCTCTGCTTCTTGCTACAAAGGGTTCACATACACAGCCTGATGGATTTCAGGTTATATATCTTTTTATGATTTCTGAGCAGGATAAAAGTAAAGGTCACAGAAAAAGAATCTAAAATTCACCTATACACACATGAAATATTTCAGTGACCCTGCACCAAAAAACCCCAAAACCAACAAGTCTAACATCTTTGGAAAATGCAGTTTCCTTCCTGGATTCCTGTCTTCATTTGCTTTTTCTCTCAAACTCCTCTTTTAACTATGACTGCTTTCTCCATTTGCTGTGTCCTTCAACCTCAGGTGTCTGGAAAAGTCCTTTTAATGCTCTCTGTGACAGTTTCTTTTTTCTACTCATCCAAAGCTGCTGCTTCACTCCTCTAACCACTCTTCTCATCACACATCTCTGTTACTTCAGTTCTTCTTTGTTGATTCCAGGATGTTGCTTTCATTATACTCTTTCTGGTATGGATGTTGAATTAAAGAACTAGCCTACGTCTCCCGCATGATGCTTTTTTGGCACAATCCTGCTAAGTCTTGACACACACTGGCTCCAGAGTCTCTCCATTCAGTGGTAGGTAGGAAGGATGACTGGAGGGAGAATAGCTATTGAACAAGAACAAAAAGCTATTGCTCATTTCCACACAGTCTGGAGAAATTGGCTAAGCTATTGATTTACTGGGATAGTAGTAGACTTGAGCAGATCAGAACTATTGGCAGCTTGAAAGAATGACTGTCTGTAATGAATGATTGGGGACAGAAAGTGGGACAGACAGCATTGTAATAATGGAAGATGACTTGGTTAAAACATATAATAGTCTTCCTGAGAGGACATCTGTACCCGGAACAATAAACTGTGGACACAAGGATATTGAAGAGCATCCAAGAAAAATGGGATTGGATTTACTGTTATTAATTCCACCCAGCAGGTGTCATCTCCCTTTGGTTATCTGGAATTACACAGAAAATAAAGTTTTCTGCTTCTGTAGGCCTCAATTCAGCAAAACACTTGAGCACACCCTTAACTCAAAAAGAATTCCAGTTGTGCGCAAAGAGACTTAGATGTGTAATTCAAGTTAAGGATACAGTTGTGTTTCAGAATAGGCATGGAATTGAGTCTCAACAAGTTCTTTTCATTTTGGTTCAATGCATGAAAGGCAATTTATTTCTGTTCCTTTTTATATTCCCAGTTTCATTTTAATATTACTGCTTATTTGCTTTGTTATTTCAGAGCTGCCAACTGTCCCAAACCAGCCAGGACCACCCACATTAAAAACCGAAAAAAAAACCCCAAAAGACTAACAATTTTCTCAGGGTATAGTGTTCTGTGAATCTTTTAGGCCTGTGTTTTTGCAGAAAGCACCTTCCTCTTTTTTCTGTATTCTAATTGGTTCCTCTAATTGGAGGAACCCACACTTTGCAGCTGCTTTATAAACACTCATGATTTTGAATAAGAAAAGTATATCTGGCCAATGGAAACAACAGCGTTCTCAGGAACAACATGAAACACTGAAGACTTCCATGCCGTCTAGTTAGAGAACTGCTCACTCCATAGACGTAAGTTGTGTTTGGCCACATCTACAGTTTCAATTGTCTTGAAAAATCTCATCTGTATTTTCCTGTGAGGCAATATTGGTTCTATATTCATTACAAAACTCCGTTGTTCTTTCTCTTAAAATAATAGAGCTTTCCTCGGGTTTTGCTGTTCTTGATACTTCTGGATTTCTTGTTTCTTTATAATGTTAAATTAAATTAATGTGATGGATTAGACATAAATATTATGCAAGCATGAGACAGGGCTTCTGCTGTTGCCTGTGGGTCACAAATAAGCTTTCTTCCTTGCTGCTTCTAGAATTTTTGTTTGCTTGCTTTTTCCTGAGCCACTGCTTTTGGACGTTCCTCTGAATGTTACAGAAATTACAGTCTTGGGAGGATGTGTTTCAGGGATTTAAAACAGTGGATACCCATGATCTTAATCGATCTCTTTTGGTGACTTTATTAACTGTGATTTTTTGACTACTAATATGTGTTAAGCTTGTTAAAAGTTGTGTCCTATAACTAAACTTCTTTGTCGTTGTCACGGACTAGACCAAGTAGTTATGTCAATTCATTCCTGTCCTATGGTCCTCATTCTGGTATCTTCCAACATATGTTATGTTTGCTGTTTCTGTTGAAAGTTGGCAGAGCTAAGGTTGTTTCATATTTGGCAGACTCCCACACTGATCATTCATAAAAAGTTTAATTTTGGTAAGGAAAATTTTCTGTACAAATAGCAGGAATAATTGTTGCCTTTTGAGGCACATAGAATTCTTTTTGAAGTAGTTATGGTTGTCATGTATGAAGATCTACATATGCTTTGAATAAATCTTACTATAGTCCACTTCAGCAAATTAGTAAACAAAATTCCCCAAGGTAAAATTCAATTCTGGTACAGTACGTGAAAATTAAAATACTGTTAATGCTTATTTATAAATTGTTACATTATTTTAGGGAGATAGTGTTCAATCAAAATGGGTATACCAATTTTCCAGGAAAACTATTAAAATTAACTCTTGAATAATGTCCACAGTAAAATTATTTCAGCTGCCCTCAAGAATGTTATAAACATATTAGTATTGTCTAAAAATAATCTGTAAATACCAAGAAATACATTATAAAAAGACAAATTGTTATAAGGTTTGCATCAGACTCTACATAAATAGCTTAGACTTTCTGATAGCTAAAGACTTCTCAAAAAAATAACAGGCTTTATTATGTGTGTCCTAGATGAACATAAAAGGCTTGCTCCTTCATAAACTCTAGTCTTTAATCCAAGATACATATGATCTACTTTCTGTCATCTACTAGGTGAAATAATGGCACAGAACCAGTATCTGAAACTACATACAAGCCTCACATACACAAAAGTATTAGAAGTGTTTGGAGATATAAGATGATATCCCTCAAAGTTGCGTTGTGGCAGTGTGTTTCCCAACCATATTTTTTCTTTGAACTCAAGTACAATTTTTTGTTTCGCTAAAATATTCATTGAAAGGTAAAAAGCAAATCCAGCTACTTAACTACCTAACAGAAATAGACAGACTCCGGGTTTTTTTTTAATGTGTTTTGTTTTTCTGGCTCAAGTGAAGAATCATCTGCCAGGTTTTTCTTGGAAAGTGCCAGGAAAACATTTCCCACTGCCATTCTGGCACAGCATAAAACCAATGTACGTTTGTGTCAGCAACAGGAAGAGATGAATTACTCAGAAGTTAAACCTTAGTTTGCTGGATTAGAAATTCTTCCACCGTATCTTAGATGAAGGGCAAACAAATACTAGCCAGCAACTAGCAGAGGAAGTCTTTCATTTTAGAAGGCTTATGTTAAAGAAATACTTTGAAAACTCAGGCTTTAGCACAAGCAGTTGGTCTTAACAATGGGACACAATTACAGATGCATTGCAGTAGCTGTTCATGTTTTAAAACTGCCTTTGAAACTTCTGACGAGAAAACAAGTTATAAAATGTAATTAAGTGCTGGTAATCATTGCGAATGTATAGATGCATTGTAAGTGATCAGACAAAAAAGTTGTTGTTAAGTGGAATGACCAAAATCCAGGAGGGATCACAGAAAGGACACAAGTATTATGGAGACAGTCTTTGTAAAATGCGAAGAGAGATGTAATCACCCTTTCAGGAGAACAGCATCAGGGAGAATTTTCAATACTTTCTGGTAAGTCAGACAGAAGATGTGGATGCAGACTCAGTCCTTTGGTGGACACCAAACAAACTAGTTCTGGAGAGCAGTAATAAAGGAAAAACTATTGAAGGATGTTATCGGGAGCAGGTTTTCCCTAAGGTGATGCTGAGAGATGTGAATGGAGTGTAACTAAGATTCACCTTGCAGGTGGTGAAGTAAGAACAAACCTATTTGTCCATAAGGACTTCACTGAATGACAGAGCTGCTGGAAAACTTTAGCTGACCAAAAAGCACAGCTCAGCAATCCTCCCTCACAAAATAGAATTACATGCTTAATTTAATAAGCCCAGAAAACAAAGAGATATTTTAAAATAAATGGATATTATTTCACAAAACAAACTGAATCTGTTAAGTTTTTTAGGAGCACTTGGGAAAAAGAGGCATGTGGTGACTGGGTATGGAGGCATGCATTTACAAAACATTAGTGACTCTTTAAATGGCAACTGTGAATCACCTTTTAAATTCTCTATTTTTGTAATAACAGCAATGGTTGGGGATTTATTTCTTTTATTGCACTTGCAATACACTATCTGTACTAAATGTTCATTTAAGTTTTTGTAAAGGGACTAGCAGATTCATTAAATGTATTTTCTTTTCATACTTGATAATTACAGCCTAAATACCATATTAATTCCAGAATAGGATTTTCTTTTCTGCTGTTCCTTTAATCTGAACAATTCTTTTTATGCCACCTTGACCAGAATTTAATAAGGGTTGGTACCATGATTTTTGCCAGGAATAATTTCCCTTTGCAATACTATACTTTATTCTGTACTCTATGCTGTTACAGTATTAGAGCTGTCTGAAATATACATTTTTTTAATGGATTCTGCCCCAAACCATCTGCTGTATACGTACTTTCATCTGCCCCATCCCAGATCCCCTTTAAAAATGTCCAGACATAAACTAACTGGAGTGCAATAAACTATAATTGAATTTAATGGGCATAGGATTACTAAGAGGATGTTGACTAGGAAGTATAAAGCTACTTGGAGACAATGCTAGCCATTAACTGTAACAGTTCATTCAGGAAATCCATACTCAGTTTCTTGGTCTACATTTTGGGATATGACTACAATTTCCAATGTTGTATACTCTACAAAGAGGTTTTCTATTTTGGCAGGAATGCTACTTGGTCCTTTCATTCAAACATCTCTATATTGCAGAGAAGAATTCCAGAATTAATCAATGACATAGGCATTGCATTATTTGGAATGGTATTTTCAGAAATGAATTAATCAAAAAATACTGAAACCAAATGGTGATTAGGGTTTTATTTACCTGTTTATTTTGTCAGGATGTTGTTACTTAAAAACTACAATGCCCAGTGAATGTTGTACCATTTTCTCTCAATGGAGAGTAAAGTTAAATCCAAAGATTTTTATTTTATGGAGAATTTTCAGATCTATGTTGCACATGTAAGAAAATGTATCACATTTATTAATGCTGATGAACATTTTTCATATTACTTGGCAGTCAGTGTGTGAATGATTATCCATATGACCTATCAGGCCCCAAATTATTATTTACACATGCATATATATATGCGTGTATATATATATGTTCATGTTCTTATTTATATATATTTTCTTGGTGTCAAGAAACACCATTCATTTATCGGAATGTATACACACATATATAAAAGCCTCTATATATACAGAAGTTTTATACATATATGTAATGTTTTAAAAATATATTTTTATATAAGGTTTTCTAGTGAAGTTTTACTATAATGGCTAACTTTGAAAGAATCTTCTGCTGACAGTCAAGCATCAAAGCTTATGATCCAAAACTGCATCAAAGCTAGTTTTGAATGTTGCACCGAACATTCTAAAACTTCCAAGTTCAGCCAAGCATTGATGAAGCACAAACACAGAAGCCTTGTCACTCAAGACTCCCAGTCACAAGGAATAAATAAACTTCTAGAGCACTTCTGCAGCGAAGAAAAAAGATCATCCATTCCACAATTATACTTCACTGTATCAACTTTTTGTTGAATTTCTTCTGTGCCTAGACAGTACAAGACTTTAGTCTTCTACAATAGAAAATGACCGTGCTGTCACAGAATATAGCATCCAGGTAAAACTATAAATTAATATTACAAAGAAACAGATGAAACATAATTCTGCCAGTGGAGTTCCTTCACATTTTACTCAGGTTTCTATTTTGTTTTTCAACATAGATAACTTGTATGGTCTTTTTCAAGTATTTACATATGTACTGTGACATGTGAGAGCAAAGTGATCTTTTATAAACCACGTAATATTCGAAAATCCAAAAAATATAATATAAACTTCATAATATAAAACATAATATAAATTCTATAATATTTGAAAAGTCATGGCAGTCAAGTAAAGTCATTAGTGACTGAAAAAGGAAACTTTGCACCCATTTTTGAAAATATTAAAAAGGAGGACCCTGGGAACTATCAACCAGTCCGCCTCACCTCAGTGCCTGGTAAGGTCGTGGAACAGATCCTCCTGGAAGACATGTTGAAATGTATAGAAAACAGGGGGGTCGTTAAAGACAACCAACATGGTTTCACCAAGGTGAAATCATGCCTCACTAATCTAGTGGCCTTCTGTGATGGAATGACTGCATCACTGGACAAGGGAAAAGCTACGGATGTCATTTACCTGGACTTCTGTAAGGCCTTTGATACATTCCTCCACAACATTCTTGCTGCTAAACTGGAGATATATGAGTTTGATGGATGAACTATTTGATCCATAAGGAATTGTGTGGATGGCTGCATCCAAAGAATTGCAGTCATCAGTTCTATGTCATATGGAAACCAGTAATGAGTGGTGCCCCTCAGGGGTCCATATAAGGACTTCAAGTGTTCAGTATCTTTATTAATGACATAGATAGTGGGATTGAGTGCACTCACATCAAGTTTGCAGATGACACCATACTGAGTGGTGCAGCTGACATGCTAAATGGAAGGGATGCCATCCAGAGGGACCTTGACTGTCTGGAGAAGTGGGCCAGTGAGAAACTCATGAAGTTCAACAAGACGGAGTGCAAGCTCCTGCACCTGGATTGGGGCGATCCTCAGTATCAGTACAGACAGGGTGATGAATGGACTGAGAGCAGCCCTGAGGAGCAGGGTTTGGGCATATTGGTAGATGAAAACTGGACACAAGCTGACAATGTGCACTTGCAGCCCAGAAAGCAAATCGTTCCTGGGCTGCACAACAAGAAGTGTGGCCAGCAGGTTG
>Ga0181612_118182_pt1 | contig 17721 bp, 10 predicted proteins | sample HoacroProtozoa21_FD_119630 | JGI IMG/M metagenome (GOLD analysis project Ga0181612, IMG submission 119630) | Hoatzin crop microbial communities from Cojedes, Venezuel. Combined Assembly of Gp0051906, Gp0051904, Gp0051908 | reverse complement strand
TGCTTCTGCATTCCCACAAACAAAAGCCACAACAGCAGCAACTACCCCCAGAATACGTACCTGCACAGGACACACTTGGTCACTTCAGGCAACTTGCATACATCACACACATGATGCAGTTTGGAAACCTGTGCACTAGCAAATATTTTCCATTAGAATTTCGATCTATCTAGCCAGCCTCTTTAAGTGATTGTGTTAATGAAAAACAAGTATTTAGCAGTTACTTGGAAAACCAGACAACTGTGCAATATGTTAGGCATTTTACTGGGTGCCAAGGATACTGATGTTCCACCACACTGATTGCAAGAACATCTACATCCTTGTGCCATGTTTCTGTATTTTTTAAATGATTTCATTAAAAACAGATGAGCAAACTTCTGTGATCCTAACAGTGGATAAGCAGCTTGTTAAGAGCTATCTCGGTGTGTTTCAGTGGAGCATGTCTGTCCATCCATTCATCCCAAAGGTTCTTTAACGTGGAAACACTCAGCACTTTTTCTCCTTCACACACAATTGTGAGACAATGCTTGTATATCTTAATTTCATTAGGGTTACTATAGTGAGATTCAAAAATTATTTATTTAGAAGAGGAAAGCAACAGAAAGAACTAGAAAATCCAGACAATCTTCCCCAAGATGTTTGCCAGACAGTTATTTGCTTGTGGAACTCGAAGGCTGTATTGAGACCTGTGGTGCCTCTATCTGTTTAGAGGGCAATCCATATACTCTTTTCTTTCCGTTTTTCTTCATTAGAACTTTTGCTTGGGAGTGGATCTTGAATATTTTTTGCTACCTACATTAAACGATCATTCACAGGCAGGGAAGTACTACCAATTACCTAGTGAAATCAGCTGGTAAACACTCATGGGGCAAACTACAGCTGGGAAAATTCAAGTCGTATAATTTAGCAAAAGATTTCAGGAACAAAACCAAAACAAACACCACCACCCCCACCCCCACACAAATATGTTCCCCTGCCCTCCAAAGAAAAAGAAAAGGGGGGAAAAAAAACCCCAAACCTAATCCAGCCTAAGAACCAACCAACCTTAAGGAGATTCAGTATTTCACGAAATTTAAAGCAGGTCACTTTGGGGGATTTCTGATGTCATCTGAAATGGAAAATACACAGCTGCACCATGAAAACTGTAGTACAGCAGAAATTCTATTTAAATATTCCTTTAAGAAAAAAAATAAAAAACGTCTAGCAACATAACCAAATGCTGTGACACTGTGAAGCATTGTGGACCTACAGTGAGTTATAGGCTGTCTCTTGCTTATTTTTCACAAGCCCTTGGGGTCTTTACACAACCTCCTGCCATTGCAGCACTGCCACGTCTCAAAATATCCTATACAGGTGGCCACAGGGTACAACATGCAGATGCTTTCTTGCTACTGCTGTTGATAGAAAAGGCAGCTGAGACCCTTCTCTTATCCCTTCCTTACCCTTTTTTCCTTAGTTCACACACCTGAAGTTCAGTTTTGTCGCTCTGAAAAGAGTTGTCATCGCAGCAAGAAGGATTAAGCTCAGTTTCTACCCCCTGCACTGCCGGAGCACAGAAATCATGGAAGTGGTACTGTGCTAGACAGTTGGTGAAGGGAGAGCACAAGTCAAGAGGCACGGCATGGTGATACCGCACAGAACAAGACTGGCCACAAGAAGAGGGTCAAGACGTATCACAGATACTGATGTATTGCTGTATGAACCCTTAATAATGCTGCTTTCATGTAAAATTAGATGTAGGGTGCCACTAGAGTATTTTTAACTTGCTTCTTAATAAGCAGTTGCTTCAACTATGTTCATGAATGGAACATTTGTGCCATAAAACATAGGTAGTTCGCATTTGTCCCCATATATTTGTCAAGTACAAGCTAATTCCAATGAGCTACTGAAACCTGAGAGAACAGCAACTATTTGCTAATGGCACCATGAATTACTATGAGGAGTACATAACTGCATGTAAGTTAGTGTATCAGTCTCCAAAATCCCCGCATAAAACAAGCTCTGTGTGTACATAGTGGCAAATATTCACCTTGCAACTTCTGTTGCGCTTGTTTAACAATCCTCAATAACTTTAAGACTTCATATACCTTTACAAGAAAAGAAAAAGAGTCACTTTGCATACACACACAAAAACTACTCATACTACTGCTTATAGCACAAAGGGACACCATCTACCAAGGTTTTGGTTGGTACCAATCAAATACTCAGAGAATAAAAAGCATAGATAGATAGATGTAAAAACGTATCTTCACATTGTCAATAGGAACTTGCAGATTCAGAAGAAGTTATGCACGTGTCTTCTTCACTCTTTAATATAAGAGTGACATCTTCACAATTAAAGATCTCAACCAGTCATTTCATTTCCTTCTCCCAGCACTTCTAACCTGAGGAAAGTTTCAGGGCATTAGAATTTCAAAAGCAAAAGAACTCAGTGAGCAAGCAGGAAGAATACCAGACAGACCACTACTGAACTTCAGAGGCATACAATTTTCCAATCCAGAAACACCTAGAGCACATGTAGCAAGAAGGACACGACTGTTAAAAAAAAAAAAAAGAATGGGAGCCTTTACAAATACAATTAAAAATTTATTTTTCTCTTTCTGCATTGAAGTGAGTACATTTTCACACACAATGTGACAGAAAAAAAAAAAAATCACCTGGATACTAACTAAGGTTATAAGTGTATTTTTCCTTTGTAACAGTCCAGAATATCAGCCGGGATACAGAAGAAAAAAACCAAACATGTAACTTTGGATAGTGTATCATCCAGCATCTCTGGTTTTGCTGGTGGGTTTCTTCCCTTAATATAGGATTAGACCACCCCATCCCCCCGCCCACCCCCAAAAACCCACTCACAGCACATTTTTGGCAAAAGTCCCTGAACATACACCCCACGCCCCTGCCCCAAACATTCAGTACATTTTATAAAACAGGCTCAGTGGCACTTTCTCTTTAATATGACTTCAGTAACATTTTGAAATACAGTGCATCCACACTGCAATTCACTTTGCTGTAAGGCTAGCTTAGACATAAGGCAAACATGACCTTAGCACTCAAATATTCCACAATACGACACCATTAGTACATATATCTCTGTTAAATGCAGAGATGCCTTGTTTCCCTTCATTGCTTTTCCTCCTGATCAAAAAAGCAATTCAGGGAGATGGTGTGCTACACTCATCACAGATTGCAAGGTACTAAAAAGTTAAAAAGAAACAGCAATGAATAAAAATAAACAGTATTCACATATTTAAAACTTATTTCCATCACTTAAATAATTTTATCTGCAATTACAAAATGCATACACTTAAATATCTTTGTAAGAAATAATCATCTAAGACATCACAGATTACGATTTGCTTTTGATAAGCTAACTGCCCTAACTCCGGCATAAAGATATACCTGGACAGTGTTACTACCTAGGATGTTTTCCTATTATAACTAATTTTCTTAAATATACAGTAAATTCTCTCTAGCTATTCTGACAGATAGTGCAAATAAAGACATTCTTTGGGTCACAATTTCAAAATATTACTGCCAATGCTAGCCTCAATTTAATGTTGTTTTAGTAAATGAGTAACAAAATATTTTAAGTATACACATTTGCTAACATCCATTTAACAATGCATTTTCCTCAGTTACCTTAACACAGATCACAAAAAATGAATAAGCTACAATACTGCTCACCTATCCAAAAGATATGTTATATTCATACTTAAATAAATATATTTAGAAACCTACATGTAAGTTGCCCATTGCTTTCCATTTATTATTATCCAATGGCATACTACATCAAATCATGATATCAAAATATCTTTTAAAGACAACAAAGATCACTTCAGAAGTACTGCTCAAAGGCAATGAAACAATGCTTTGAGAACCTATGCACAAGTTAGGCTTACATAGATGCAGCACAGAATAGCTTACGCTTCTTTTAGACTGAGCTACTGCTTTGCCCTAGCCAGAGATAAAAAGCTTATCTTAAATATTACCTTTGATAGCTGTAGCAACACAAAGTGGCCCTGTTTGCTATCTAATGTTGCTTGCTGGTTTTACACGTTTATTTGAAGTTACTGACACCTGATTGCTAGTTCCATTAGTGGTATTTGTTGCTGAGCCATTCACAACGATGTAATCAACTTTGTTTTCCAGTTTCACAAGGCGTTGTAAGATGTCATCCAGAAGAACAGCAATTGTTCTCTTAAGATCAGCTGAACACAATTGAAAAAACAAATTAGATCCTATTATTTACTAGGTGTGGAAAAGAACTGCTATTTCAGCATTTTCACATCTTAAGACTTGCTATCCTTCCTACTATACTTTTTGGGAAAGAGTGCAGATTACTGTACAAGTATAGAATTAAGCAGCTGCTTGATTGTTCTTTAAGACCATTTCCTTGTTATTTTAGGCAAGGAAGATACCACCATAATAGTGAACTGTGAAGGAAGCCAATTAAATATTCGAGTGTAAGAACAAAACGCCTAGGTGAAGCATTAGACTAGTGACTATTCAAAGGCAATATTTCAAATTTCATACAGACAACAGCACTACAATACCCAGCTATGACACCTTTTAGCCTTGGACAGAACAGAATATATTTAAATACTTTCCAACGTAAAAAAGGTAGATCTTAATAGCTTTGCTGTAAATAACAGATTTCTCCCACAGAAAAAAACTACCGTGAGAAAGTATCTTATCACTTCTCACATAAGCTATAAAGCCAGAAAACAAAATTCCATATATTTAGGTCTATATTGATTGAAAACCAAGAGAAAGGACAGTAAAAAAATCTCCGTACTCTGGAACACAAAAACAGTAACGGACCTTTCAACAAAAGCTAATTACACTGTTAGCAATGTTCGTATCACCATCTTCTCTCAGATTTGGAGAATAAAAGCAACAAATTTACCAGGTTTTACTAGGTGTTGTGATCCCCCCACCACACACATGCATATACACGCAGACTCTCTCTCTCCCCACCCCCCACCCCCAAAATTAATTCCTAACTAACCAGAAAAATTGTGAAGAAAAAACACAGATATGAAGGGAAAAAAGAGGAGTAACCCAGATAAAATTAAAACACTAAGTAGTAAATTAAAAAAAAAAAGGTCTCAGGTCAGTCCTTCCCCCTACAATTAACAAGTTCTCGTTTAGTAATGTCATCTTTGAATAAAAAAAATTTTTTTTTTTTTAATTGCTTTACAATTTAAGCCAGGGCAGGGTCTGCTGTCAATGACACGTTGTGGGTGATCGACGCTGTAGTACCATTCTGTACTCAACAGTCTTAAGGGAAGGAACTGTCTACTCAAGTTCTAAGTCTGATGATCAGCATATAGCTCAAGAGTTGACTTATTTTTTTATTAAACTTCAGACAAAACCTCAGAAGGCAAATCTCACTCAGAAATACACTGTAAGACTTATACTGCAGTAGAAAGCTGCAGTACACAAGGTCTTTTTAAAACAAATTATACAGAAAAGTAATTACAGAATAAAGGCAGGTAATCCTTGAAGACAAAAGAAAAGGCAGGGGGGAGAAAAGGGAAAGAAAATAAAAAGTAGTCTCTTACTCGGGTAAAAATGTTAACTTCATTAATGAAAGAATTAAAAGCTAAGACATTTTGATACTGTCCTCCTCCTCTTGGGTTGCTTCCTGCTCATCCTGAGAGATACAATGCAGCAAGTATCAAAGCTCTAGAGACAAGGGACCTTATTTCTAATGGCTACTTCTAAAGCAAGGGAAGATTCTGCTAAATTTGTAATTGCCTGCAGCTGAGATGGCAAGTCTCAAGACTGCAAACTCAACTAGTATGTTGCTTTCCGCTCCTTTTTTTTACTACTTGAAGAGAAGAAAATAAAATAGAAGCAGAATATTAGCAATAAGGCACAAGAAAAATCTGAAATGTTGAAGTGACTTAATCTAAAACTTCATCCCTGTATCAAGCATGTGCTTTTTCCTCAACAGCTTAAGAATCAGGAAAAACACTATGTTACTGTTAATCCTGTAAGAAACAGTAGTCATATACTTGGAGATATCTAAAAGATTCCTGGAAAACAAAAATCTTATGTCTCAAGCTTGATTTTGTACCACATCTTAATCTTCAACTTCAGTGAATAAACTAAAATCAAATCAGTCAATACAGAGGGTTTTTTTCTCTTAAAGAGCAGTACATATTACTTTAAAAAAGAAAAAAGTGTAACCTTACAGTTTTCAGGAAAAAAAGATATTTGAATAACTAGTATGGTTTTTTTCCTCTTACCATATCCTGCCACAGAGGCTCCACCGCCACCAGTCATTAAATTTTTATTTTCTTCTGCCAGTGCTTTGACATATCTTTTACTTAGATCCAATATCTGTCCACGCAATTCAGCACTGCTTTGCCGTCTTGGATACTGAAAAGTGTAACGTAGCAACATCAAACCCCAAATGATTCCAAAAACTAGTAAAAACATACTCAGTTTCTGGGACATATTTTTTCTTGAAAATGTTAGAAACATTTCTGATGAAGGCCACAGGTGTGTCTTAGTTTCAAGATAAGTAATTGAACTTGGCTTTGTCAAATTATATTTAACAAAAATAAGATTCTATGAAGTGAATCATCTTCTGGCTGGATCATCTTGAATACATCTTCTCATGTTTTAGTTGGTCTGGATTCCTGAAATTTGTAAAATATCACATGGTTATTTAAAACCGCTACAGTTGTTGAGATAACGACAAATACCAGTTGCCAAATGCAGTATTATTGCACAATCTAGCAAACAGTTGCGGATTTCTATCTGCTTAGAAGTGCAGTCACCTTTCTCTCACCTGTTGTTTACAAGGTTTCCTCTTCTTTTTTTTTTCACCAGTTTTTATTCTCTAAGAACCAAAACTTCTATGCTTCTATGAATCACTTTTAGTATTTTACATACCATAATCTGAACTGATATTAAACCCAAATGCATTTAAAACAAAATGCAGTATCTGGAAGAGACTTGTAAAACACTTATACACAACATTCTGATGAGTTATACACATCGTTCTACACATAAGCAAAAGATCTTGTGAAATGATTCACTTGATCCTTATTCCTCGCTTAGAAGCATAGGGCAAGTATAAACGGATAAAAAGTAGAACAATGTTCCTTGGTTGGTTAGTTAGTTCAAAGTTGGGCATCATCCTCTTCTGGTTTTGTACAGCATTAAGATTGTTTGTTTGTTTGTTTTTGTGTCTTGCTAATAAATAAAGAAATAAAACTAAAATGAACTGGCACATTGCACCCACTTTTAACATTTTACTGCCACTTTTTTAAAGTCTTACCACAGCAGCCAATTCTGATCCCTCAATAGATTAAGGCTTCAGGAAGAAAACAAATGGTAGGAAAGCTTCAGCAGTTAACCAGGAAATGTCCAGACAGTTTGGAGCAATATGAGCCAGACATCTTCAGGGAGCTCTGTATTGGGGGGGATTAAACAGAACAAAGTGTAGGACTAAAGAAACCTTCATTTTCACACAGAGTGGTTGAAGTTGAGCATGAACCACATGCTTTTAAAACAGAAATACATTTTTAAACCTAACCTGAAGCACTTGTTAGGCAAAAATATAGAATCCATTACCATTTTATTATAAATGCATGCATTTGAATGCCCAATAACCCATTTTAACATACTTTAAAAAAACCCTTTGTAAGAATCTCACTGAAATGTGTCCCTCTTCTTGTGATAAAGACAGCAATAGCAGATGTTCCAGATTCATCATGTATGTATGTGCACATATATTTACGTATCATTCTCTTCTTCATTCTTCCTCCTCAAATGAATTTTATCTTTTCAGTCTTTTTACATATGTATACCTCATATTTCTAATTTTTCAGCCACCTCTGAAACCTCTCCAATTATTCAATACTTTTTTGAGAGGGAGTGTCTATTATTTAACATAGTCTGGATAAAGCTACTCATTTTATGTAATAGTTACATTTTCCCTGTTCTTCCCTGTTCTTCAACAAATATTACCATACGACATGAGCGCTTTTCAGACTGAAGTTACACATTTAATAAGAGCTCCCTGACAGACTTTCTGTGCTGTTACTTAGGTCTCTGTTTTTATTAGAAAATTCAGACCGAATTTCTTACCCTGCTAAGAACTCGTCTAAACTTAATTCTGCCTCCGTAGTATCTTTCATTGCCTCTGCTGACCAGTTCGACCAGCCTTGTGCTGACACACCATGGTCTGCTGCAAACACAAGTGTTGCTGGCAGCAGGGTGCCGAGCTGTGCTTGTCGCTTACCCTCCACCTTCACTCTTCAGATAATCCTCTCAATAGGCAGGCCAACGTGACTGATTCAAGCAGCAAATTTTTGAAGTGCTCCAAAACCAACATGCATATCCAAATTATTCTGAACCCCTGAACCCAAGGCAGGGGCAGTATTAGGACTTGGACAACAACATTGCTGTAAAGAAACAAATTATTGTGTGTAAAACACCCTATAGTAAGTGCCAGTACATAAAATCTTACTTGACTGTTGGGTGTACTAATGTAAGAGGCAACCACAAGTCACTGAATGACAAATAGCTTACTTCACTTTAACTGTGGGATATGACCATGCACATGGACAGATAGCCAACACACAATATTTTGAAATCCTGCTTTAAATTCAGTGGGATGTACTTTGTTTAAAGAATGTGCTTATCCCCCAAAAAACTGTTCTTAAGACAGAAATTTGTCTTCAGTACATAAAATAAGAGAGAAAACATTAAAATCATATTCCGCAGTATCAACACGAGTATTTGGAATTGTGCAGTTAAAGATTTCCTGAAACAGATCCTCCCTAAACATGAGCTAACCAGACTTCTTTTCCCTAGCTCTTTGTCAAATCCGTGGCTCTGCACTCAGATTTTAAAGCATAGACTGCACCTACATCATTATGCATCTACATAATCCCTGAATAGTATCAAATATGATGGAAAACATTTACATATGAGGTCCAGGAGTAAAGTATTCATGTGATGGCTCATAAGACCAAACAGTATCTCTCAAGGAGAGACCACAAGTTTAAACCCCTATTCCCAAAAGTCTGCATTTTATATTATTAAATAAAAAAAAGTCTGAAAATAACAAGTAGCTCTTGCAGAACTTAATTTAAGTTCCGCTCTCCACAGATCTCTAGCCATCTCTCCTCCTGAAGCATTTAGACACCACCACTATGGAGCTTTGGAGTGGAAATAACTCTGCCATCATGCTGTAAATAAGACCCCAAGGCAGGGTAAGAGTCCTAGCCAAGAGGAACAGATTGAATAAACTCCCGCCTAGGAGCAGCAGGAATTGCAGACTGGGTTTTTGCCATGTATATTTGTTTCACAGTGCACAGGCTGACTACTGAAAGTAACGGAAATCAAGGACTTCACCTGCTGGGCAAAATAGCATGACACCCAAATACTGACACTGGGCAAATGAACTGAGAGTAAGGTGCACCAAAACGAAGGGAACTATTTGTACTTGTCACTTTCCCATGCATTTTTAGAGGGCATTCCCCCTTAATGAATTCCAGTGTAATTCTGAAGTTCTGGAGATCTGGTCTCCTCTTTCTTCCTGAAGCACGCACTTCTAGTGACCCATAACATGCTCCCTGCAAGACCCTTCCAAGATTACACAGTGTGGAGTAACAAAAGAAAAATAAAAAGAAAGCTTATACCCGCACGACTTACAAGTAGGAAAAAAAGGTATTGGAGCAGGAGGTGAACATATTAGGAAGAAAACAACACAATAAGATAGATGGACTGGAATATTCTTTTACCTTTTGTTGCCCTGAAGGGTCAGTACTCCTCTACATTATAGTTTAAACAAAACTTGTCCTCAGAATGGACCTTTGTTTTCAGTAATTCAGAGGTAATATCCCATGAGATAACAGCATACATGTAAGAAGGAACACTGTCCCTTGTGATCTTTCTTCTCCCTCATTCTCTCAACTCCTTACCCACCACTCCCTGAGCTAGGGAAAAAAGCAGCTGAGACCTCCCCTGTCACACTGACTTAGCCTGGGTAGGAACTCAGGGTTACCACTCTCCCAACCGCAGCCGAAGGGCTTTTATGGCAAAGGAGGTCAAAGCACCGTAGAGAGCAGCAGGAAAAGAGGGCACAGCAGAGCTACGCCTTGTTGGAATTCCTACCATTCCTATGGAGACTGAACACAGGAAGATGACTATGAAGATGAAGGAGTAGAGCCAGGACAAAATTTGAAACTCTGAGGAGGGAAAGGAAAAAACAAAAAACACACCAATGCAAACAAACAGAACAAAACAAACCCACCAAAACCAAACAGAAAACTCCAGACAAACCCAAACCAAACAATACGCATGACCTCACTGTGAAGGCAAAACAGCAATCCAAGAGCCCATCAAGAAAAGGATATCTTCCAGATAATCCTTGCAATAGGCAGCCTGAAGCGACTGATTCAAGTGGCAATTTTTCAAAGTTCTTTAAAATCAACATACATATCTAAATTATTCTGAAAATTACTAGTCCAAGCCAGCGGCGACATTAGAACTTGGAACTATAAGCAATTCCTGAACAAAGGATCTGAGACTAGGTTTGCCTTTCACATGCGCATAAGGAGTTTGGTTTGTTTTTTTCACTGTTGCCAGTGCCAGTTGTCTAAGCAATGTATTGCCAAAGCCTGCCAATGTGGATTTAACATTGTCCAGTGGTACCACAACAAACACTGACACACATCTGGCAATGAAAGCAATGAACTAAGGCACTCCTCCTCTCCGAAATAAAATCATGCCTGTGTCCTCTGAGCTGCGTTCCAACATCAATCATATATAAATTACATTACTGAGTGCATGAAATGAAAGAAAGGCCCAAGAAAAGGCAACAGAAAATCCATTATATGTTTCATAATAAAGCAAAAGTTCTAGTATCTCTGATGTTACTTTAACTAAACAATAGCATCAGACTTCAGTTTGAATACTGACCCTTCTCCATAAAAATCAGACCATACTTACAAAAAATCATACTCGAATTTTGTTGCAAAGTCTTCCTCAGATTCTGCTTTACTTATTCCCAGCAAAACCCAAGGACTGTATTCATGTACAACACAAAAAATGCAAGTCTGTGAGGCAAAGGAATGCCTCATACATCCTCTGAAACAATCTCAGGGCATCATGACAACAAGGCATACCCAAATGCTTAAAAGGTTACAGTGCACCTTATGGCCCTGTCAGTTCTGGTAGTCAGCTCATGAAAGACCGGTACATATTCATCATCATTTTTCTAGTGTGTCCGAGAGATCCCAGCCTTCCTGAACCACTAGAACCACTTATGGGCATCAGCAGAGCAAATTTAAAACTGTGCCGCAGAGATGGTGCGTACCTTCTAGTTCTGAAAAATGTACAGGACAGATGAAGATGATCATTCATATGAGAAAAAGAAAGCAGCAGGCCCGTCAGGTGTTTTTGGTAGTTATTACTAAGCAGCTTTAGCAAAAAACTAACAAAACAGAGTCAACAAGAGGTGAAGAATAAAGAAAACCGAAGCCTGAGAATCCCATCCCATTCAAGGATCAGCAAGACTTTAAGGATAAAGTCAAGAAAAATGCACTTAAAATAGCATTGTTAACATACAGTCCAATGAAGTCACCTCCTCAGTTACATATTTTGAAAGCTGGAATGCCAAATACTGAGGCAGTAGTTCCTCGGTGATACCCTAGAGACCTATATAGGTCCGTAATGCACCAATATATTAAAGACTGTAGCCTTGGTAAATGGGAAAGTTACCTGTTCCTCACTGCCAAATTATGATCAACAGCAATGTGACACAATGAATTCAAAAGCAAGCCTGGCTTTGCAACCAATTATTATTATTCACTGTGTAAACACAAGAAGTGATTTATTAAGACAGAGATTATTAAAAAAAAAGGCGCCAGATGTAGTCATAGGAGACTGCATCCAACTACAGACAGAGGAAGGATAGAAAAATCTTGTAACAGAACAGACAGCAGACAGAAATTTGGACAGTACAAATAAAAGCTGACATTAATAATTACTATAAAATAACTGTACAGTACAAAATTAGAATTTATTGCAATTTCAGTGGGAGCGTAACAAGTTTATGATGTAATTAAGGATTTAAAATTAGCGTACAAGAAATTTCTTTTAAATTCATGGCAGCAAACATCTCTCTGTACAGTGAGGGTACTGTATTAGTAAACAATAAGGTGTGCTGTAAACAGACATGATGATACTTCACTGCAATAGCCAACAAACATTTCAGGAAGACAAAAATCACAGGACACTACAGAATACCAGGAAATATTTCCACAGTTCTATCAGCTCTATCCTATTACTTTTCATTTTTGCATCTATTTAGACTGTGTTTCCCCCAGCCCATTTACCTCTGTGACCTCCAAAATCTTTTGTTTTCCAATTTTCCAACAGAAAACTTTGAGCACCGCAGTCACTCAGCTGACAGACATTGCGCTGACCACTCTGAGAGCAGGCAGGGTAGTTCTATGTTATTCGGAAACCTATTGGCACAGTCGCTGTGCAGCAATGAAAATGGAAAGTCTAAAGAATGACTGACTGACACACAAAAAGCATAGAACATATTCACTGACCAATTAATCTCTGAAGACCGGGACAATGAAATAAGCACCTAGAAGCCCAGGAGCTACGTGCTGAGGCTTTTTGGAACACCAAAAATGATGTTTGCTTTCTCGTAATTTGCAGTCTTAGACAGCTATCAGTTTGGCAGTGGAGAAAAATCCGCGAGAGGTGCAGCTGACAAACGGGTGCCCAACAAAGTTAAGTATATCCTGTCACACAGGACCACAATTCCTTGCGACACACAGGAACTTCAGTTCTCCATTCCTACACATAACACAAACTCCCTTTAACAAATCATCTTACCCACATCATTCATAGTTAAAACTGGTGCCCAGGGAAGAATCATATTCCTCGTATTTTTAAGAGCACATGAGTTCTTGAAAAGATGCCAATAAAACCATTTTCCTGTACTGCCACATCTGTACTGGTGACTGTTGCAGACCAGCGCTGCCCTTTGTTTCCCAGGTTCATTAATCAGGTTCACTCAGACAGCTGCACAGCTCCACGGAAGAGCAGAATATGCTACTCAGAAGCAAACAATTAACAGCAATGCATGTTCCCAGACAAGTGAAACCATGTTTGAGCTGTCTTCTGATGAGATCAACTCTCAGCATATTAAGTATTCCTATTATTGTTGCTGTTAAATTTGTTCAACAGAAAAACGTGACCAGCAGAGAGGGAAAAGAGCAGGATACCCTACTGACAAAACCTCAGCAATGCCTGACACAACAAAGCCCATCAAAATGCTATACCTGGGTGCTGATGAGACTTCAGGGTCTTTCAAGACTGCATCATAGATCAATCAATAAGAGAATTTGTATTAATGCCTGCTAGACTCAAGTCAAACAAACAGCACTATACAATGCACTGCCATCTTAAGAATAGGCAAGAGGCATATTTCTGGCAAAAAAAATAAAAGGGCTGCTCTATCAGTATGACGGCTGCTGGACTGCAGCTTTTAGCAGTTCTGTACTACTTCTGGAATGCACTGCCAAAGGACTCTGCCTAGTGCTTGGTGTCCTTTCCAGGAAATCTATCTTTATACCTTCTCCCATAGCATATGTTACTTCATTCTCTGCCTCTGCTTGCCATAGACTTGCAATTATCAAGGAATGCTGAATGAAAAAAAAAAAAAATCCCTTTGCCTTATTGCTACCTGTGTTTCAGGGAATACCTTTACTGGATATTCCAAGTGACATAATAGAAAGACGTAAGGTTTAAGGGAATAGCAAAAATGGGTAAATAACTACCAAGAAAACCTATTTTTCTACAGTGCTGCAACAAAGAAAGAAGAAAATCTCCTTGTGTGCTCCTGCCAATCCCTGTCTCTCAATGAAGCCAAAGGATATCTGGGCCAACAAAATCACAGCTCACCAAGCAGACAGATATTGTCACTGCTGACAAGCTGCTGGGACAACCTCAATCATATCTTAAACCAGTAACAGTTCTACCTCCTACAGGCTTCTAAGAACAGCACACAACTGTTTTGTTTTGTAGCTGGACTTTGAGCTGAAAGCAAAAACACACTGCTTTAGACTTGAAAACCCGCACATCAAGCTTACAGTAGCTCTGGTATAAAATGATATGAGTGCCCAAACACTAGATCACCTTTTGTATTTCATATTTTAGAAAGACTGGTGACTTGTTTCTATTTTGAATGCATGTAGTCCTATTTGCATTGTTTTTATTTGACACTTCCTGCCAACAATTGTTTTTATTTTGCATTATGTCTACGGAGTCTGCTTAAGTAGTTTCTGGTACCTTAAAGTATCCTGGCTTTTTTTTCAGTGCCCCCCATGCCTTTATTTTGCCTGCTACTGCCAGTGAATGCTTTTAAAATAAACCAACTATTTAAAAACAGAAAATCTTTGTTCCTTGCCTGTGGGCAGTCAGCCAAGATTCAAGATTTTGAGAGGGGAAATGACTTGGCAAGGGTTGTGAAGAAAATTAAAGAAAGGAGGTATCAATGGGGACAGTATATTATACTTGCTGAAGTTCCCCTCCTCCCACTGGGTCCATCGGGACCTCAAAACGTTTCTAGTTTCTGTTTCAGCTTCTTTTAAAGAAAAAAAAAAAAATACCAGCTTCATTCCCTCTGGGACACTTTTCTTTACGCTTTATTGCTGCCATTCAGGTCACAGGAGGACCCCTGCTCATAAGAACCACAGCTATGACAGAGCATGAGGTACCTTCTTAGCTTCTCATTGCCCGGTAAGACTGCGACAATTTTTCACTGCAGTTGAACACTGAGCTAGGTCAAGTACTTCCTTGCAAAGTCCTAACTAGTACCTCTACTCCCCTGTGAAATTTCACAGCTGTGTTTGCACCACTCTTTCTAAATGCCTTGTGACTCCCAAACTTCCTTCTGAGATGATAATGTTTAGCTAATTTTAGATAGCTTTACAGAGAGCCATACTTACAAGATCATAAATGTAGGCTACTGAGAAAAGAGGGATTTTCACCGAACATTTTACAGACAACTAAAAGGAAGGAGGTGCCACTGAAGAGAACGAAAAGGGAAGGGGGGAGCCAACTAACAATGTGATGGCTGCAATGGTGGAGAGATTGCCACTGCAGAACTGGTCATACTGTACAGACAGTGCAGCATCCACACAAACACTATTCCCATAGAACGGTAACAAAAAAGGGCTTGCACCCTTGGGGAGAGAGCAGTAATTTAACTTGCCTGGTTTATTTCAAGAAACCCGCAGAATTCAAACCAAATATGAATGTGTGCAAGGTGTCCACCAGAAGTACATTTTGGTGGTAAAACCAAAATACAGATGGGGCCTCAGATTCACACTCCCTCGCAGGAGGCTGATCCAGTTGAAGAATTTAGAAAAATAACACTGGAGGCAATGTTAAAGACAAGTTAGGTCTTTTCTTCTCCATCTTTTATTATTTCTAGATTGACCTGTCAGCATCTTAGCACAGCAAGGGTTATGACAGATAGTAGTTAACCACAGCACCACAGTGCTGTGCCCTGCAAAGTATTTTATTGTTAAAATTAAGTAGAAGGTACCCAGAAATTTAACCAGATTATTTACTTCATGGCAGCCTCTTATTTCTTCGTTATTATTGAAGAGACTAATTTCAATGGAATAAATTTTAAGTCCTCTCGCTTAGGCCTCTAGTCTAAACACTATTTTCCATAGGCAAAGTACCCATTTAGTTCTGAGCAAACCAAAATTCATCTTTTAAATTACATAGGTAAATCGTAATATAAACACCTTTTTGTAAAGTTGACAGTCATAAAAGAAAATTTAGGAGACTATTAATAATGCTCAGTTGAGGAAACCCAGCCCACCTATTGGCACAAGTTTTCAATCACAGGTGATAGTGCTTGTCAAATAACAAATACCATATAAAGTACATTTTAGCAGTAAACTTGTACCAGCACAAAACACATTCATTTGAATGACTGAGCTCCACAAATTTTTGACAGCTACTGGAAACAATTTAGTGGCTATTTTTGACACTTACTAGTCTTCAGATATGTTGACTACACAGCTGACAATTTAAGCTGACAGCATGCATTTATCCTACTTACAGTTTCGGCAAGATGCAAGAACTGGTGCCCTTAACTATTCTTGGGAAAGGTACAAGTGATCACGAACTCCAGGGGAAATATTTTACTTTTAGCTGCTAAATGACACCCAATCCCGAAGCTAAATCACAATATATGATTAGCTACCACGCCTCCTTCAAGAAGCTAAAAGCCAAAAGGAGTCTTTAAAAGTAGAGACTACAAGAGCTTTGAAAAAAAAAAAAAGTAGCTTTATTTCCAAGTGTAAAAGCTTTAGGAAAAAGACCTATTTACTATACTAAAGGAATTCCAGCATAATTGCTTAATCCTCTGGAGTTCTAAGGTACCTGAAATTAATTATTAAACAATTATATATTGTAACGTATAAGATAACAAAAAGAGGCCAGAATAATTTAGGTTTTATACACATGGGTATCTCCAGCAGTCAAAATGGGAACAAAGGTAGCAATAAATTTCCACATTTGATCTAAAACTGCAATCACTCCTCTTCTGACAATAGAACAAGACGCCACTTATATTATCATCTTCATATTGTCTCCTTTCTTTGATATTCTCATGAAACAGCAATTCATGACATTTGCTCCAAAATAAACACTACATTACAGTTAGAACAAATCAAATGTATGCTTAGCTGTTACGTTCCGTGTGTTCACATTCTGAAGGCTCTGCTAAAAAAAGTCTCAATTTCTACAAAGCTCACTATTTACTGTGGAAAAAATTCCCACCCCCCACCCCCAGTTCACCCCCTAAGGAGGCAAAACAACAACAAAAAAAACCCAGTTGTTAACCCGATCTAAACTGCACTAAAGAAACTCCACATCATGTCATAGGACAGAACAAAAACTCTCTCTGCTTTGTTCTGTGGCACACAAACACAGAAATTACACTCCACTCTAGCTGTCAGTATCTTTCAGATGACAAGATCTATGAAAGAGAATTTACAGGATGCTACCATGTTAGACTGGGAAACTGAAACGGAGCTACATAAATAAAGTAGAGATAATACTACATTATAAATCTTTACAGAAATAAATTTAAAGGAAGATTAAAAACGCAGTTAAAATATCATCAGATATTACATAGAAAAGTAATTATATTATATTGTAATGAGGAAGCATGATTCCCTGACTTGCTGTCAGGAAGTTTCCTATTTTATCATCTCCTGAAATTAAAACAAATGTTTTGCCCGTTATTTGTTTTATGCAAACTTGTAGACACCGGAAGATCTCTTAACCTAACATTAGTAAAGACCCTGCCTTTGCTCGAATATGGATTAAACAAACATTTTTTTCTTCCTTCCGAGCTCCATCCCATCACCGTCAGCATGCTTTGCCTCTTCGAAAGTTAGGTCCTTCCACGGCAGACACCAATCCTGCAGAGTCACTGCAGTCACAGGCTGTGACAGGAAGGCCACTGCGAACGAGGAAGGAAGCCAGGGAACCCTGCTATCCTTCACCGCTTCCTCACCGCCCGCCGACCCCGCACCGCGGCCCCGGCACACGGCAGCCCAGCCGGAGGGACCCCCGCGCCGCGGCAGAGCCTCCCGCACCCGCGCCGAGGGCAGAGCGGCCTGCGGGGACACCGCCGCCACACCG
>Ga0181612_107472_pt1 | contig 17721 bp, 7 predicted proteins | sample HoacroProtozoa21_FD_119630 | JGI IMG/M metagenome (GOLD analysis project Ga0181612, IMG submission 119630) | Hoatzin crop microbial communities from Cojedes, Venezuel. Combined Assembly of Gp0051906, Gp0051904, Gp0051908 | reverse complement strand
GCTCCCTTTCTTAATCTAGAAATATCCTCGAAGCAAGTTTGTTTTGCTTTTATCTGGCAGGTAGTACTCTGGATACTCAATAACTGTCTGACTCTTGATTTCCTGTGTCTTCCAAACTCATAGACATGACTCGAGGAGTGTATTCAGCTTGTGATATTGTGTATTTGTTTCAGTGTTTTATGTTTCCATATTGGTTGTTCATTTTCTGAGTTATTTAAGTTTTGCGGAACTAACTTTTCCATTATGGTTAATATATCATATGCTGAGAGCTTGTTAATTCAGTTGTTTTTTTTTCCTTTTTTTGGGAGCAGTTCTTTCACACCAACAGTATTTCTGGGTTTTGTTATTTAGAACACTTTTGCAACATGCTACCAGATGGGGCTGTGCATGGAGGGACATCTGCAGTGGAGGAAGGTGTAGTACATCTGTGTCCTGGCTCCTCACAGGTCAAAATGGGATCCTACTCCCTTCCTCCTCAGCAGTGCTCCAGCCATGTCTCCAAGCCAGGCTGGGCATGCACGATGCAATACATCTGATTCTAACCATGCGCGATTCAAGAGTGTTTAGGTAGGAGGCAATAAGGAATACTCAAAGCAACCCAAACTCACACCTTTAACCTATTTCTCAATAACTTCTCTGTTTATAAAAAGTTTTAGCTATCTCAAAGAAAATAACCTGAAACCCTACCTCCTCTCTACACTGAGGAAAGTGCCAGAGGACTGAACTAAAAGCACTGTTGTGCTAATATACATTAGAAAATCTCTAACACAGTGAACTTCGTAAACGTTGAACAGTCAGCTAGAGTTGTTGGATAGCATTATGGAAATGCTTTTTTTAGATGTATTAAATAAAGAAAATCAGTGTGATTAATATCTATCACAGTTTGGAGAGGTGATTTCTGTTTAACACATTTGTTAGTATTTTTCAGTGAGATTGTAAGTTGACAGATGCAAATGTTGATGTTGACTTTTGCAAATCATTTGAGATTTGAGTTACTTTTGCATGACTTTTCTATAGTGGTAACTTTTTAATAATATCAATATACCTACAATAAGTGGATTTTTCATAGGTATAATAAGAGGAAATCGTACCCCAAAAATGTGTTTCCAGTTAGATCTTTCAACGGTCTGTTCTTAGTCTCACTAAATCCAGTGTCTTTCAAACTGATTTATAAATTACATTAAAAAAAGTACATATAATGTTTATTCATCACATCAAAATTGGTGGGATAATGAACAAAAATAAGTGTGTATCAGCTGAACTATATTCTTTGGTAATACAGCCTCAATTAAACAACATGGCCAAACACAAAGTCATATATCTTAATAAAATATAATCAGTTATTTCTGTGTGATAGGGACAGATACAAAATAGAAGTGATTTTGGACATTATGTAATTATGTATATATATGGGTATAATCATTATATATACATTTTATGAAACGAGACATAGCTAAATGGTCATAATCTTGAGGAGTACAAACGGGCATGCGAAATAGAAGACACCAAAGATACTTCATTGTACGCGACAGGTAAGACAACTGCTAAAGAACTGATCAGCGTCTGACATCCACAATTTTGAAATGAGATTGCAAAATTAAAAAGAGAACTATGAAAAAGAATCCTCGAAGCCTAGGGAAAAAACCTCCCACCTTAGTGATTGCCTAAAATGTTTAATCTGTTTAGTGTTACAAAGAGTTATGTTTAGTCTTGATCAGCAAATACAAATATTGACATCCTGATGGATGGAAACTTTTTTCAGAAGCTTCTGAGAGTCAAAGAATAGGGGTCAGGGTAATAAAAGACTTAAAAAGACCCACAGATGATCCACTTTTTGGGAGATGACACAAGTCAAATTAAAACAAGAAGTCAAAAATTATGTTTCCCTAGTGAGGAAAAGTAGTCTGGAGTAAAACAAGGATGCACTGGAACAGTTTGAAGTCCTCAAGAGCTTGCTTATTTCTAAAATATATTCTTAAGATAAAATATAAATTGTCAGTTGTATAGCGAATGTTGTGTGATGCACCTGAGAGATGTTAAGATTTTCAGCTCCCAATCGATGTATATTCTGAGTTGGTAAAAAACCCACGACAAAACCTCGTCCTGCAATTTTGTGAAAAAATTAAATGAGAAAGAAGCACAGATACACTAAGAAGGTAAAGGTGGCATAATAGGTTCCTGGTTTTCTCATGAACTGTGAAAAATATTAAGAAGTAGCTTAGAATCATGAAGTGAAAGTACAACTACAGATCAGAATCAAAATTGTACCTAGCATTAAAAAACCCCATATTTCTGGAAAGGATGTAGTCCTGACCAAAACCACTCTAGGTTAACTGTTGGAGTAAATTATATTCTGCCGTGAGCAAGTATTTATGAACTTGAAATGCATGCATATTACCTTGAAGGAGAGTCTTAATTTCCAGTTTGCTACTTGATAAAGCTAATTATACAAAAGGTCCTTTCTACTTATTTAGCCTGGTATTTTCAGTTGATGGAAATAAATAAGAGCTAGATTTTTTTTAATGGCAAATCACTTGAGACAAGTAATTTTGCCTCCAAGGGAAAATTTTAAAAATGCATTCACAGACTCTTCCTCTCTTACCATTGCTACTTGACTCTAGCAATCTTGAAGAATAAAGGATGAGATCCCGAGCTGAGTCCCTAAGAGGTGCAATATGTAAGTCCCACAGCACAGGGAAATGATGTAAGCCAAGGCTGTCAGTAGTACAGCAGGAGACCAGAACCCCACATATCTGTCTCTGAGACACCCATGAAGTGATTTGAGCTAACAAGAAATCCAGCAGTATTGATTACATGGTTGCACCATGCATCTCATCCACAGTAGCTGCTGCTTCTCATATTTGTCTGTGAAAAGAATTAATGGTACAAGCTTTGCAGGTTACCTCTGTTTTCAGGGTTGCCATATTACATTCCTGATTTTCCCCACTCTGACAAAAGTTGTTCTAGATTAAGATCTCTTTACATATTAATTTATCTTTAATACCAGCCTCTCCTCCTGTTAGTGTTCACCTGATAATGTCCCAACTGTTGTTTTCAGGCTGAGATGTTTTCCTGTGCTGCTTAAAGCCCTGCTACATATTGTACAATGAGATCCTGCCTTAAAGTGGCTCCATTTCTTTGAATTGTAGAATCATATAAACTAAGACATGTCATCATTTCCTAATTATTATTTCTGTAGAGAGCAAATAATAAATCAGTAGATGTTCCTGGCAGATTTTTAGTGATACGTGTATGTTATTGTCAAAGTTTCACTGAGTTCACTGGGGCAATTGTAGCCTACCCAGATGACAATCTGTTCCCATGAATGGAAACATGGCAGGCTATTGCAACTGATGTTCATTTTCCTATTGCTGTTCAGTCTGAGAAAATATGACTTGCAAGAATTTGGGGAGAAAAGGTTCCTGAGGTCAAATACAGCTGTTTCTTAGGGTGGGATTCAGTTGCCTAAGCACAGGTGCATAGTGAGTGACTTTGTAGGTGCCCTGGCGTGTCCAAGACATCCATGTCAGGCTGGCCAAAGTGTCACAGGGCTAACAAGGAACCTGCATTCTTCTAGTACGGTGCATAGAGATGAAGCAGAATACACTCTAGGATACCTAAAACAACAATAAATATTCCCGGATTCGTACAAGATATACAGGTTGGTATAAAAACCTTCATTCTGTTCTCAGAATTTTTTTTCTACAGTTTCTCTATTTTCATAAGCTTTCGGTTCATCTGTGCACAAAATTAGTCGTAAGTTTAACAAACAACCAGAACACCAAAGCCAACAAACTCTCCCACACTTACATAGGGTGTTCAAGACTCCAGAAATTTAGGAATCAAAGAAAAATACTTCATGAAAGATATTTCTTCTTTGTAAACCTCAGAAATCTATGCTATCACAGATCTGACTCTCTAAGTATTACTAACTCATAGTCTTTGACAAGTCAACAAATGGCTACCAATATTTTATTCTTTTCCAAAAAAATCAGAATATCCTTTCCTTGTTCAGCATTCCTATTACTATGCTCGGGTTTTACTGCCATGAGCATTGTTGTTTTACAAAAATGCAGTGGCTGATACTATAAAAGCTGCTCATAGATTATTTTTAAACTAATTTTTTAACATTTATTTTTTATTTTAAACCAATATTTTAGAGAGAAGTTGTCTTGGACCAAAAGCTTGCTTTCTGTAAACTTTCAAATCTGGTTAAAAATTAAGTTCCGAATTCTCCTAATCAGAAAGTATTTTCTGTCCTATATATTTGATACTTAATATAAAGAAAAATGAATGTTTTTGTTGACTGAACCAGACATGGTCTGAACCAGACATTTTCTTCATGATATTTTCATACATCATTTTGTAGTTTCATATATCACTTTGTACTTTCCAATATTATTTGTACCTTCAAGCATATTTTGTGCGTTTTGGCAGCTAAAGGTTCAAGGTCATTCTGAAATTCTGCTTTTCTGTTCTGCATAGCATAGAATTTGTGTAGTGCATAGTTCCTTCTTACTAATTGCGTTCATTTATTTTCAACATTTCTGTCTTGTAAATCCTAGTTCATTTTTTTTCTTTTAAAGAGTAGTAGAGTATTATAAATACGTTTTGATGCTGTATATCTGTATGAGATAGGAGCTGTATGTGTGCCTGGATTTTAAATCTATGAATGTCCTACTTAAAAGGTAATTTGGACAAGGATTGTCTCTTACTAACGGTTTGTGCTAGCCTAGCACAATATGTCCTGGTCTTTGGCTTTGCTATGAAGGTGTTGCTGCAATTCAAGTAAGTGATAATAACGACATTTTAAAGCTACTCGTCTTGCTGAACTTAACCTATAACATCCCATTTCCTTAGATACAAGGCCAAACTCTTCTGCACTAAATTATTTCTTCCTCCCATTTGAACCTGCTTAAAATTCTACGTGCAGATTGCCAGTTAAGTCATTGCAAGGACACATCCCAGAGTTTTAAGCATTTGAAGGAACACAAGGGAGTAAGGAGAAGCTTGGTACTTGCCTTAGTGTATTTTTATTTACTGATCTTCTGTTTAGTGCACTTAATTTACGTCAGATAAATCACTTGAATTCTTTTCAAAGATCAAGTGGGGAAAATGTCATAGCATTAAGCATAAGTATCCATTTTTTCCTAAAGGTCTTGTTGTCCCTAGGTACATGCATGTAGAGCATTCTCGGAGGCAAGCACATACTCTTTATTTCAAACTCTTGTCATCTGATTTTCACAATATTCCAACCTTGTTTATATTTGGAATCAATTTACACAAGCGAAGATTAGCTAATTTAGTTAAAATAAAGACTGTTGAGATTAGCAGCTGAAAAAAAGTTATCTGTATCTATGCAGCTGAAAATGTAGATTGTTATTTTCTCCGTATCATCAAGACTGAAATCACCAGGTGGTGCTGTTACATAGTATTGCAAGACCTTCTTCTGTAATTTGTTTTCGTTCGTTTGTTTGTTTTTTCATGAAAAGCTGTATAATCCCTTTGCCTTACAGTTGAGAGCAGCTGTAGCAGCACATTGACTGGTGGCTTTTAGTTTGGGAGTAGAAGGACTTTGTGGAAGGTGGGCATTGGTGGTTAAGGTTGTCTTCCTGTAAAGCAGTATGGTCTACCTTCTGTTTGTGTCTGCCTTTGATCCTGGTCTGAATTAATACATAACTTGATATGACATACCATGTGTTTTTTGGCCCCTTGACCCACAAGAAAAACAAAATAAAACTTGGCAGTAGGTCAAGAATTTTATTAGGAAGAGAAAACAGGTATCAGGAGGATAACCATGCTGTTGTTTGCATGGAGAACAATATGACTTTGGGGTGGGTATTTTATCCCTTTAAGAAAAAGTCTTCATGATTAGTTTTCTTATTTCATTGGATTACATTAGAGAGAATAACCATTAGACTAACTAGTCATTCAGGTGACATTGATTTAGATTTTTATCAGCAAAATGAGTTGAAATCATACAAATGTAAGTTGGAAAAAAAGGAAAAAGGTAAATAGTCATTATCTGCCAGTACAGGCTGTAGCATAATAGAGTGATAAAGAAAAATACCTGAATGAGAAGGTAGCCATCTGGAGTTTAAGCGAATAATGATTCAATCTGCTTCAAAATATTCAGCAGTTTTAACATAAAAGGTCTTATTAGTGACTGAGATGAGAATCTTTTATCACCCTACACATGGAATGTGGATGGTACTACCTACGTTACCTCATTTGCATTTTAAGTAATAGCAAAGACAATTATGTAAAGAGAATCTGATTGAGGGGAAAAAAGTTTTCCTAGTAAGTATTGATATTTATTTCTGTAGTTCTCAGAGGCATGTGTATTTCTGTTTTTCCCAGGATAGGATTTATTTTTGAAAAAACTTCTGGTGATGGTTTTCTTCCTTTGATGAAGTGTAACTGCCACATAATGTCTCTACAAAGTTGACTGCAGTCACTTTTAAGAATATCCTTAATTAATGGTGCAGCTGCATGATGACCAGTATGAATAATCTCCCTCTTTACCACAAGTTAAGTATTTTTTTGCAATGGTTAATGCCTTTATGCTTGGTGACTTTGGTAGGAATGAGAAAAATAGTTTACTTATACCAAACTCTTTTCATGGAGGATATCTAAACTAGATTTGAAATATCATTCAGGTAAGCTTTAGAAATAGACACATACATATTTAAGCTTTAAATATAATTTCAAAATGTCTTTAAATTATTCTGTGTATGTATAATTGCCTATGTCAGAAGGAACTAGAACTTATATTTTCCATCTTCCAGGGTTGTTGCTTTGCGCTCTTTTTACTAACTGGTTATGATAAAGCTTGACAGTTAATGCAATTTAGGACATGGCTATGTTGGATGGACTGGGATACCAGTCCAATGCAAAAGCTGTTCTTGGGAGAAATCACTCTTTTTTTTTTTTAAATTTACCTAAGCTATTAAACAATTTCTAATATGGGTAATGATAAATAAAAAGGGTCATCTTTAGCAATTTAATATTGTCTTCTTGTAGGTAGTGTTGAAGAAAATAATTCATGAATTGTATTTCTGTGCTACACTACATTACTCTCACTTAAATGTGCTTTTAATAGTTCACATCATTTTCATTAACCTCTTGATACATAATCCATCTCCATTAGAGAAACATTGTACAATCAAACCAATAGAAAGGCATAAACAGACTATTCTAGAGGCAAAAATGAATAGGAAGTCATATAAGAAAGGACAGATTTCAATGAGATCAAATCTTCACTTTTTTTGTTTTTTGCCCTTAACCAATTTTTTCTATGTGAGCGTTTCTTGCTATTAATTGCATCTCTATATTGCCTTCCATTCTGCTCTAATTCATTAATATGAGGAACTTTAAAACAGGCTTACGGTTGCAATGCTAAAAGCTTCTTAGATATGAAAAGAAGAACAGTTTTGAGCCACATGTTGATCTAAAAATGATTTTACAGTACTGTTATTCTGTTGGCATCATTAGACTTCCCCATTTCCATCCCTACATTTACATCATGAGAACTGAATCAGGTTCTCTGAATTCTAGAGTGTTTCCCTTTTGATGATTAAGTCATTGATTTTTTTTATAAAGCTAACATATAGCTAGTTTTCTAAATGTCAAGCTTTATTTTGAACTATATTGCTGAGCTTTGTGCTGCAACACTTTGTTCTGAACCTTGATGGTGATGTATGACTCAGAAATCATATCCTACAAGGATTTTAATAAGGAGGAGGCTGGCAAAGTTAAAGTGTATTACAGAAAAAAGGAATGCTTGCAGAAAGGACAGTTCTATTTACACAAGCTCTTTAGCTGTCCGAATACAGAAAACAAGGGTAAGGTTATAAATACCTTTTCAAAGATTTATTTATTTTAATCTCTAGATAAATGCACACTTCAAGATGTCACAAATATATTTTCCATCTTGAGAACATTTGAGAGACTTGTCTTGTTGAGAGGTGCTCCAAAACCTTTGGGTTTAAAGAAAGAAAGTTAAGAATAATATTTTATATACAGAATTAGTTTGTGGGTCACCTGAAATCTCTCTCTATCCTAAGAGAACAAAAGATGTCTTAAAATCACAGAATCACAGAATGTTAGGGGTTGGAAGGGACCTCTGTGGATCATCTAGTCCAACCCTCCTGCCAAAGCAGGGTCACCTACAGCAGGCTGCATAGGACCCTGTCCAGGCGGGTCTTGAATATCTCCAGAGAAGGAGACTCCACAACCTCCCTGGGCAGCCTGTTCCAGGGCTCCGTCACCGTCAGAGGGAAGAAGTTCTTCCTCATGTTCAGACGGAACTTCCTGTGCCCATAGAACTCACAGGGACTGTGATGAATTTTTCTTGTGGACTTGAGCCCACATTTTGGGGTGTTTTATACTTCCAGCTGAAAAGAGCCCACCATAGAATAGAGTATAGCTGTGATTTATCTGGCTGATTTTTCTCATCTGAGTCAATGTCTAAAGGAGGGGTGCTGAAGGACAAAGAGAGAGATGTAATGCCCAAGTAGTGCTTTTGAGATCATGTAATCGGGAAGCAGTAATGCCACAGAACTGTCCCCTTCCATGTTTCACTACTCCATCCAGTCCTGGTCACGGGAAACTCCTTCTGAAGGTAGGAAGTTTTTACTACTTGAAGAGACTGTAAACTCGGTTTATTTTAATACACAAAGTCAGGAACCCTTATTTTCGATGTTTCTTGATGTTAACTCAATAACAAAACATTCTTTGCAAAATGGTGCGCTAGAATTCTTTCTTGAGCCAAGTTTCATACATTGATATTCCAAGACGCCTGAGGCATCTGCAGAAATGACTACTGCACAGAGATGACACAAAGAAGTGCCAGTGTTTCTCCTCTTTTCTAATTAAACCCGTGAACTGCCCTTTAATGAAATCAAAGACCCTTTTGTGGACGTTTTCAGTGCTTCAGCAGCTTAAGGAAACAATGATCTAGAGAAAATATAGCAGGAGGACAGAAAATTGCCTTCCTCCAAAAAGCCAAAGTAGTTACACAGGGAACAGAAAGGTAAACACTGAGCCCGAAGACTGGTCTACAAGCTCTCGTGCGATGGTGTGTGCGATGGAAAAGCAGCAGACCAAACAGAATTGAGAGGAACAGCTGTTTTCGTTTTGCAACTTTGGAAAGCCACCTAGCCTAGCACTTCTTAAAAAAAAAGAAGTAAACTAGGACTGCATTGAAAATCAGATACAGAATTTGATGAAAAAGAGGCATATATTCCAATAAAGATGCATTCACAGGGAGAATAATAGGATCCAGCCCAAATTGATTTCCTCTCTCTTGTGAGTCAGGACTATAGTAACATGGCCTCAGATGACACTGAATCTGAATCACATTTCTCTGAACAACTCCCACGTAATATCAGCCCTGAGATGCATGATGTTACAGGTCCCGATGACCGCACCTTCAGTCTAAGCAAACCTGTAAAAAAGATAAGACATATACATGGTTTCTTTGTTTGTTTGTTTGTTTTCCTTTAGCTGCATTTGAAGTTTATGTGCCCAAATATATTTCCATATATATCGACACTTTTATATTTATCAAGACACGTCATGGTTTCCTTAGATATTCTGTGTACAATGATGTGCTGCACTCATTGTTAGGTTTACAAAAGTATTTTACTGTCTCTTAAATCACATGGTTAGCCAGTATGTGGGGCTTTATGGGGTATTTCCACTGGGAAGAATGCTAATTACATCGGTCATTGATTACAAGAGTATTTCTTTGGTGCAATTTACAGAGACTCTTCGCACAGCCCTGTTGCCCTAAACACAGGAGGAAGATGGTCCCCTCCACAGTTCCAAGCCTGCCTTTCCCAAAAGCAACCCGCTAAAGCCTCCTGGCTCTATCACATACCAGTGTTTCTTTTGCTGTCTCCTAATTCTACCTGGGCTTTTCAGCTGCCATCACCACTCAGCAGAAGACGGTACCTTACATTTGGTTCTCTCCTTCAGTGGTGGCTCCATTTCTGAAGCTATTGTTAAGCAAACGGGCTTCTTTCAACACAGAGCATCACACCCAGCATATTCAAATAAATGTGCCAACCCTAGACAAAGATATGTTTGGTTAGAACTATTAATGTGGTATATAATCCAGAATTCTTAACAATTACTTTAAATCCATCATTGTGCAGAGTAAGTGGGACATTTATTACTACAGGCTAACTGACTCCTACGTGCTCAGCACCTCCTGCATACTTTCTTCTCCCTGTTCACATAGCAATATATTACAGAATAAAAGCACTTAATATTTTAGCATATACTTGGTTTGGCTACTTCAGTTCTCACAGGGATCAAAAACTAGAAAATGCTTCAAAAATTAATTAAAAACATTTTTGTTTTGGACAATCTTTCTTTAACAGCTTTTAGATTTTTTGTCTACATCACTGCAAAATCCTGCCGGGCTATAAGAAGCTAATATGAAATGAGTATTTCATTGGAGGTGCAGTTACAATAATTAGAAGTAAGGCATGAAAGAGAGCACTGAAAACGTCAGTCAGTGTAAGATATTGAAATAAAATAGAAAGAATCCATCCTGTTACAATGTCGGAAAAAATGGCAGACACAAAATTAAAATTTCTCTGCCTTGGCTGTGCTGAACAAAAAAGAAAGCTCTAGAACTGTAATAACAATAATAGTAGTAATAATAATGACAATAATAACAGTAGGGACTTTTAAGGTGCTGAAAAGGGCGTGGCCAAGATGCATCATTAGCTAGAAACACTTGAATCTCATCAACATTATCAGAAGAAAAGACTGTAATTCAAACAATCATAATGCAACCGTGGCAGTAATTTTTAAATTTTTTGGTAAAGAGAAATAGCTGAGAGAATCAAACAAGCCATATTTCATATTTCAGAGGCCAGGTCCGCATAAAGGAGCCACCATGGCACAAATTTCAACAGCCACTGCCTTTAGGCACAGGTGCAAAAGTCCAAAATACAAGACAACATATAGCGCAGAATCCTATTGAGCAAATGCTCGAGAAGGACGTTTCAGAGACGACTTGGGCCAAGACTTTCACCGTTGTTTACACTAAGGCAGGCTGAACCTGGATATTCCATGAAATGAGCAAGCAGTAGATGGAATGTGAATCAGGCTGATAACTGTGTTTGCAAGGTTACTAAGCATTTTCAATGTGCTGCATGCAGTGAATCAGCAAAACAATGGAAACCCAGAAAACCCAGGAAGATGCATATGATACTGGTGTGAGGCAACCAAGAAATAAATAAGGTGCAATCTATGCAAACTGTATAGCTAAGAGCTTAATCCGACACATAGATTTTCATGAGAAGGGCACCATCAAAAGTGACTCTTTAGATTTTTGACCCAGTATTTAACATGACTTCATATGAAGAAAAGCAAAACAAGGAGAGGGTAGACTTATAAAAAATATCCTGATCCAACAACACGTCTGTTTTCCTGCAGTCAAGGACAAGATGGCTCAGAAACATGCATCTACCAGCATCACTCTGGCATTCCTCCCAGAACTTTCAGGGTCTGCTTGGCAAAAAATATGTAGCTGAATAATTTTAGTGTACTCAACATCTCTTATCCCATGCTTCACAGTCATCTTCCTGGAAGCTCTGCTTAAGCTTAAGGTGTGTACCCATCAGCAACGTCCACATCTTGGCTTCCTTAGTGATGAGAAGGAATCACTGACAGCCTCTGGGGCTATTGCTTTCCACTGCTGGCTAAGCTCAGTGTCAGCCTGAATCATGCATGTGTGGGTACAAAGAGGAAGGGACACACATATATTAGACCAGAGGCAGCAACCCTGATAACTTGGCATTGATAATCAATCCTAGAGAGGGTCACAATCAATACAAGCACTACCAAGAATGCAGAGACCTCCAGCTCTTGAAATAACAGGTCATGATCAGCAATATCCGCATCAACTGCAAAATGCATCACACCCAAGTGAATATACTGATCTTAGAGCAACACGCAGCCAGTACTCGTGACCAGCATGATCTTGCTTCTGTAGCAGTGCCAAAACTGAGCTTAAAATACACCCCAACTGTAGCTGAGGTCGCGTGCCCTAGGAGCGAAGGAGCCCTCCCCTCCCCAGTCCTTCTGAAAATGATCATGAGGAGAAGGAAAGGTGGTGAAGACCCTGCACTCCAGGTCATCACATTTTTTCAGAAAAGGTGGCACTTTTTCTTCCCTGAGCAAGGCATGACAGTGGGCACCAGCCTTGGCACTACTGCCTTACTGGCACAGTGGTAACAGGCCAGGGTTGGAATTAGGAAATCGAGAATATCTGAAATATCTTTATCAGAGACCAAGTTAAACCCAGTAAAAGGAAGAAGTCTGTTGTGACTTTTGGCTTCTGATAATGACCAGGTAAATTGGTCCAGGCTTTGTATTTCCTCAGTTGGTCCTCTCTGCTGTTTGTTCTCTCTGTGCCACTCATTGAGATTTTGACCCTTTTTGCAATTCTTGTTTGTGTAATTTTCTGTTTTCTCTCCCTTGCACAAAATCTTTTCCTTCACTGCTCTTCACCCAAGAGGATATCCTCACCCTGTTCACGCTGAAGGGGAACCCTTGCCATGGCTTGGGCAGTGTGCATTCCCCACCATAGGATCACATCCCACATATGCAGAAATCTGCACTGGAATCCTCCTCAGGAACAAAACTTCCCCACCGCACACCTCAGCCAAGGTTTATAAAATGGCATTTCAGCAGCTTCTACTCTGAATATTAATTTTCTCACCTTTCCCTATAGCCTGCTTAGGTGATAAGATACTTAACCTGTTTCATTTAGAAAGTCTCCTTTCTCAAACTTAAGGATGGCTGTAGCATAGAAAATCCTTGTGTGACTCCTAGGGCGTGTGTCAGACAGTCATATCATGGCCAGTACCCGGGGCACATCCAGACTGTCTCCAGAACTAGCCTACAAGAAAGTCAAGTGGCTGCTTTCTCAGAAGATGTCCATATGCTAGCCAGCGTAGATTTTAAACTGAGTTTACTACCATTGTGCCCTCCCTTGTGATTAAATAATACAGTTTAACAAATAAGAGAGTGATCACAGAAAGAAAATGCAGAGTTCCGGAAACAGGAAACTGGGCAAAGAGGAACCAAAAGGAAATGTTCTAAGAAAGTCAATGGCTTCCATATAAACCATGCTTAAACATCAATTTCAAAGCTGAAAAAAACCTTTGCAGGCCTCAACACTAGGTAAATAACATGGCAGCACTCCTCTTTTTCATAATAGTTTGAAAGGTCTAATCATCAGTAGAAGGACAACAGAATTGTGTTATTGTTGAACATACGCACATTACGTGAAGAGCTGCTGGATCATTACATATTGGGTGTAATCCACAAGCCACAGGCCAGTCATGGTTAATTCATATGATGAGGTTTATTTCCACATTTCACTGTTCAGACAGTTACAGAGGGTTTGCATGTTTTTATTTCTTTCCACACCTTTCCACCTCCTCACTGCCAATTTAGGAGCTGTTAGTCTCAGCTCATAGTAATCGTGAGAAAATAAAAATCCATCTGTTTCTGTCAGGAAGAGGAAAGATAGGGAAGGGAATGAGAGAATTAACAGAAAATTCCACTTGCTAGACATCCTTTGCTGCTAGCTATTACTTTTCTATGGGATGCCTTGCTCAGTTGTATTGCACAAAGTACCTAGCACTTAGGATACGCACAGTTTTTTAATGTTATATGTGTCCTTAAATTCAACACTTCCAAGAATGTTGTGCCAAGCACTATTCCTCTACCGTTCATCTAAATCCATAAATATGGCTCCCATGTGCAGATAATGCCATACAGAGCTATTTAACTAATAAGTAGCCCAAAGCTCATTTTTACCTCACTGGGTTTTCGGCTCCAGACGTATTTTTAATAGGAATGTGTAGGAACTCATGCCAGAGTTGTTCAACATAGTAGCAAAATTCAGGCTTCTGTCTTTGCAATCTGTCTTTCCGATAGCTTTGGAATGGCTTAAAGGTGAAAAAATAATGAGGAAGAGAGCCAGAGAGAGGGGAAGGGAGACACACACGTTCAGAGAGAAGCAGAGATAGATATAGACAAAAAAGCCATTGAGAGTTAAATGAACTGCAAAGAGGAAAGCCTTGAAATTAAATTTCACTGGATATCAAATAGGAGATTTAAGAGTGGTATGTTAGAAGAGGCTCCTTTCATGAAAATGCAAATAGCAGCAAGCTGTTTTAATTATAGGGTGTAAGTGTTGCATGCTAGGAGGCTAGAAAAAATATAGAAAAGAGCAGAACCATAAAACCTTCCCATCAGGATTTTGGGTCTTTTTCAAACAACAGTAATCTCAATCAAGCAACATTTTACAGCCCCATTATGTTTATTTTCTAGTTCATAGTTTGACACATGCATACACTGATGGGATTTCTTCTCCTTGGAGTTATCCCTTCAAGCTGAGTCTCACAACTAAAAAGACATGATGCTGTCATCTTCAGAAGTTGGAGGAGCAGGCACGAATCCCACTTGCCTCCTGATCCAGAGACCTGCAACCACTGTTGCCAGCAGCAGGAAGATTAGATCCCATAATCTAGTCCCCGAGATGAAAGAGCTGGAAGTATCCGGGTGGGACAGCTTCAGACCACAAACCTTCACCAGCAAACAAGGCTTATCTTCTCTACGATGGCTGTATGTAACACAAGTCATTAGTCAGTAAAAACAGGTGTTCAGTTTCATTTCCAGTATAACAGAGTGCTCGCTGTCAAGAAGAGAGCATGAAGAAAACACATGTAAATGTAATACAAATAACAAGCAATTCACCCTACTAGCAGAAGTGACAATTCTCCTTGTCCCTTACATCTACCTCTTCTCACCCGCTGAGGCACGCAGGTCACAGCCAGCTCTGTCTGAACACCTTCTATACTTGCCAGCCCCCTAAATTCTAATCTCTCCCCTCCTTCAGTGAGAAAAAATCCCCTCAGTTCCATTTTCAAGTGGAGGATGAGCTAAAACTAAACCACCATCTTTGAGGAATTAAATATTTGCACACCAAACAAGTCGCAGAATAGATTAGTTAGGTGTGTGTTTGTTTAAAGTCTGGAAACATTGTGATGATGGGTGCTGAGTAACAATCAGATAATAGCTCTGAAATATTCAAAGGGAAAAATATGAAACCCCTCAGTATTTAAAAATACATTCAAGCTTTGATGATTGCGTTATGTTTAAGAGGAGCCAACGCTGCTTTCCTGAGGCTTTTTTCGCTTTCATTCAGTAGATGTCACTGCAGTACAGAACAACTAGTTCCAATACGGTTTTGGGGAAAAGAATCATCAGGGAGTGGTCCACAATGGATAACTGAAGCCTTATGCCTTCAGATTTTCAGCAGCACTCAGTCCTTGCATCCAAATTTTTTTTATGCCTTTGTTTCTTGGTTGGACTCAAACACAAGCAACTATTCGCTGTCATGGTTGGATGCAGTTGAAATCACATCAGGGAAGCTAATCTGGGACAACCATCATTCTGAACCAAAACCAGCTTTCGTGCGCTTCATTCGTTTTGCTTCTGAGGACACAAACCACAGTCTTCTTTCTGATGCAGCCTCCAATCAAGTCCTTAATCCCACATATGCATTATTCTGATTAAGATTTGAACTCCTCTCTCTGCATTTCTTGCTATAACTTGTGAAAGCAAAATATCTACCAGATTAGGTTTTCCTTTTTCTGATTTAATGTATTTCACTTTCAAGATGGCTTGGCTGCTCATACAGCAAAACAAAAATATTGGTTTTAACCGGGGTCGAGGGGTTTTAGTTAAAACAAGAAATCTTTGGATGTTAGGCAACAATGAAAATATTTGAAAGTAGTATGTTTACTAAATTGAAAAAAATCCATTTAAAAATATTCCTGCAAATGCCTGTATGGCAAACACGGAGGGACTGAAGCTAAAAAGGGAAAATAACAGGATGTGTGTGAGAAGCAACATCACAAATTGAGGAGGGTTTTACAAGATTAAAAACACACTTTCAGCAAGCTCATGTACAGTTAAAGAAATGAGGTTGCTAACAAAGTCATCAGAATTTAGTCAGACCGTATAAACTCCTCCTCTCTTAGTCATTCCTAGAAAACAAACCAGAACCACAGTCTGCTGCGGCTCCCCAAGCCTAACAACCAAATCACTTTTCAAAAACAGGAAGGAGAAAGCTTATCTTGGAAACAGGCTTTGTAGCTTCAGGCTCTTTCATAGACGTAGTGACTGAAGTACTAATGCTGGTTGAGAGCAGCTTGGCGAGCACGCAAGATGTGAGATCAGCAGACCTTTCCCTGGTATAGGAGAAAGCAGAACGCCTTCACCTGAAGAATGCCAGCTGCTGAGTTATTACAAGCAGTGAGTGGTGTATCTGAGCGAGATGGGTTCTGTCCCAGAGCTTTGCAATGCACGTAAAAACACACGCTTTGAATTTCACAGGAGCCAAGGCTGCCCACCGGGAGCGTTAGGAGGAACTCGCTCAGCCGGTGGGCATTCTGCCCTCACATGGGAAAGCTCCTTTTCGTCTCTGGACATGGTTTTGTGGAGCGCTTTCTACAGAAACCCAAAGTCCAGGAGATAGAAGCACGGAGAAGTGGCAAGGCCCACATACAGGGAAAAAAGGTATCTACTTCCAAGAAAAGCTCACACTGAATGAAGAAATTAGCTTCTGTGAATTTGCAGAAGCAGCTGGAGAAACACAAAAGTCCCTAAGATAGAAACCAACACCATTATCAAGCAGCAGAGCCCTCCAGTGCAGACTGCTGAAATAAACCTGGCCTCAGCTGGCATTTAGGTTGCATTCAAGCTCAAGTCCATACTCAGCATTAGTACAGACATCATCCAACCAGACCTGCCTAATGTGATGAAACAGAAAGATCTAAATTTGTTTAGAAATGACGCTGTTAATATCTACGCCTTCTCTCAGCTAAATCAATCATCTGCTGCTTTATCAGATACAGTTTCTATCAGCCTTTCCACCAGCCTAATGAACACAGTGAACAGGACAGAGTAGCAATCAGTAGTTCATTTCCCTCTGCCCTCCCCAGAGGAAAGCCCACACAACTGAGCAACTATTTGCACATGATCTCTGGAAAGAAAAGAGAAACATGTTTTGAGGGACTATGCTTTAAAGTCACTTTCTACTGAGATGGATAAACAGAATTTAGGACCATTATTTTTACCATCCAAGTTTGAAAATTTTGTCTTGCCTTATGCTACATCTTCTTTTCTTGCAGCTTCTACCTGTCTTGTTTCACAGCTTCAAATTTCACACCCACACTCTTCTTTCCTCCCACTCTCTTTGTCTCTGAAAAAACCCCTGTCATCCATGGCTTCTTCACATGTCACTCCCTTCAGCCTCACCAAGTCCTGGGTCCCTTTGTTTCTCTTCCCTCCCTTTCAGAGTTTTCTTTCTTCCACGCTTTTCTCCCCGCAGCTCTGCTTTACGGTAGTCACACCGGGCTTCTGCTCTCTCCCTGCCCATGCTCCCCCCTGGCTTCATCCCTTATATTCTTTCTCCACTTCAACAGTGTTAAATACGACCCTTCTCCACTTCCCCCTATCATTTTCTTGCTGTCTGCTCTCCACGCAGCTGTTCTCTTCAGCCTTGTTCTGTGATTTCAACTCAAGGCATCCTTTTATTTTCACCGTATCCCATGTAAGTCTTTGCTGATCCATCCAATCCCTTTGCTGAAGTGTCCCACATCTCCCTTCTGTGTTCAGCTG
>Ga0181612_132505_pt1 | contig 17723 bp, 7 predicted proteins | sample HoacroProtozoa21_FD_119630 | JGI IMG/M metagenome (GOLD analysis project Ga0181612, IMG submission 119630) | Hoatzin crop microbial communities from Cojedes, Venezuel. Combined Assembly of Gp0051906, Gp0051904, Gp0051908 | reverse complement strand
TGATTAACTGAAAAATGAGTCTGCATTTTTTTACAGAATTAAGCATAAGTGATGCAAAACATAACCAAAAATTAAATGGAAGCTCAAATGATGAAGTAGAGAGCCAAAACAAGTTATTATTTGGAAAGAAAAAGACTTAGAATATAAAGGTAATAAGGAAATAGGATAGTAAGATTTGTCACTGTTTACTTTAGTAGTTCTACTGAAGATGTTCACTGCAATATTAACTATTGATCCTCTGTCAGACATACTATGTTAATAATGTTTTTCAAGACCTCAACAAATATTTGTAGTAAACACATTTAAACATCAGAAATAGCTCTCTTATAAACTGAAATGTTTACTTCAGTGTCATCACTGTAACTCAGTGATTAGATTCAGACTCCTCCAATATTTGTAGACACCTAAGTTTAAGTGAGAAAGCTTTCAGACCCTTAAAGGCAACAATCTTGAACTGTGGAAGAAAATGACTTTTGTATCTTATGACATTGCATTACTGAATGTTGTGATTCTGTTATATTACAGGTCAGCAAACAACAGCTTATACAGAGGTTTGAGTATAAGCTGCTGTTTTACCCTGGAAAACCTGCAGCAGGTGTCTTTCTCTTTTCTTCCTCTTTTTTTTCTTTTATTTTCTTTTTAATTAGTATTTTCTCAAAGTTACCAGTAAAAGATGCTAAAACCACTTGTAAAAGCGAAAGAGGAATTTCCTGCCTGGACTGTTCCAGGGTCAGTGTAGACACACATTAATTGTAAGTTAACAATCCTAGTCTTTAGCCATTTGGGGCCTGATCCAAAGCTCACTGACGTCAATGGGAACCTTTCCACTGCCTCCATTTTGGCTCAGGTCCTAAATTTCTGTGGCAAAATATAATGCTGCAAACTAAGCTGTCACAAAAAAATCTACTGCAACTCTTCAAATCTCAAAATAGCAGAGTGTGTACAGAAGTAGCAGTAAGAATTGTATTGCTGTTATTCCAAGATGCTCAAGCAGAAAGAATACTGCTGCTTTTACCTCCAAATTAGTGATTTTCCTTTATAGAATAAAATAACCTATATTGGTCACGTATGTTCTGTATAGGGCGAACAAATTCACTTTAAAACTGTGCCGTGACGCTCCTTGTTAGGCAATTCTAATGAGATTAAGAACATTGAAAGGGTGGTGAAATAAGTCTTGTGCTTCTCAATAGTAAATTCAGTAGTAGCATTAAAGCCAAATGTTTCTCTTTCAGTTGCCATAGCGTCATTTCACAAAAGTAAAGTGAAATTTTTTCCACGCTGTTTCTGAGTGAAATGATTCATGCAGTCAGATAATTTAAGGATGGCATGGATTATCAGAACCTTAATTTCCTGGATACAGTTTTTATGTAGTTCTATATAGAAATTCCTGCTTATTACCTTTTTGTTCGTAGGACTCATCTGGATCTGTGTTCAAAGTAACAAGGCTTGGTGCATTAGCTTGATACATTGAATCTAACGTGTCTTTGCTGTTGCATAACAGGCATTAATTAATAGAAATTGTACTGTATTAAAAGATAAAGCAGGAATACACTGAAAAGGTCATCAAAGATAATTACACCTCAGATAATATATATATAATGATAACTTGTTAGTGTTTTAACATGAAGCTTACAAAAATCTTAACCTGCTCAGCTGACTCTGTGACTACACTTGTATACTGTACATATCTGGATTTTGGGAAAGAAAGAACGGATACTGAAAGTTGGAAAAGAAGTATTGTGGGATGAAAAAATTTTAGGTGAGACATTCTCGTCTGACATGATGGTAGTTTTGACAGACTTTTACTAAAATTGGATCTGTCAACAGGCACAGGTTTTGTCACGTTTCTTTCCCTTTGGAATTGCTGCCTTTTGGAGTCAGTGAGTAATTAAAATATGATAGCTACCATATTTAAGAAACTTGCTATCTTCTGGGCTGGTAAAGAATGATTTCAAGAACTTCAAGCATTGTTTTATCCGCAGGAATGTTATTTAATATAATCTAGCAAATTGGGGAGGGTTGCACTGAAAATGGGCAATGTTACACAATGGATCTGAGGAAATAAAAGGCTGTATTTATTTAAAAGAAGATGGATTTTCAGAGATTTCTGCAGGATTTTGGGAATCTGACATAAAGCTCACCTTTTCTATAAACAGAGACAAGTTGAGTGCAAGGGCAAGACATTGCACATTGTAATCTGATATCATTCTACACACAGGCTGTGAATCATGAGGTACTATGTGAACCAGTCTTAATTAACATTTGTTATTCTCTACTCACCCTACAATGTAAGGGACCTTACTGTTTCAGAGCACCTTTCACTCACTTTCTGCATGAAGATAAGCCAAAACTGCGAGATTCAGTAAAAAGATCAATAACAGCAAATAAGGAGACACACTGCCCCTGAGAAAAACAGAGTAACTTCTCATATATTTCCTGTGAATATTCCATTTTTTTTTTTAAATTCCCTTTCAGGGAGTTGGGTTTTTTTGCAAGACTGTTCATTCACAAGCTGTGCAAGCTATATAAAGCAGTGTTTACTGCTACAATAACACCTCAGCAAGCACTTTTTTCTTTGCATGTCTAAGCCTGTCTAGCCCATTTTAGACTAGAAATAGCACTGCTGCAGCTGTTGAACGTGACCAATTCATCTCCCACGCACTCTCTGCTCAGAAGTGCAAACTATTCTCTTTCTGGAGAATTTCCCTGAGACTGCAGGTGTCAGTGTGTTTGAAACAGGGAGACGGTGTCTCAGAGAGGGATGCCATGGATAAAGTGTAAAAGGGATTATGGATATGAAATATCCATGTGGATATGAAACTTTGCTTCCATCAAATACCACAAAAGAATAACTTCTGTATCAAGTTGCTAATGAGAACAATGTAAATATGGGATTACGGCTTTCAGACAAGGTCCAGAAACACTTCAACATCTCTGGTTTTAGAGTAGATCTACAGAGGTCTGTTTTCAGAAATAATGTCTTTTGGTGACTGTTTTCATTCTGTTGGTAAGAACTTTCAGGGGTCCACTGTGTTGCAGTAAAAAGCAAAAAAAAAATCCCCTACAGCAGTGCTTCTTTACGTAAGAATGTTGATCCACTTGTAAAGCAAACAAAAAGTCCCCTCAAAAAATCTTAGATGAGCAATCACAGTTTACAGGGCAGGCATTTTCTTGGGTTGATGTAATCAAAAGACTATATGATTACTATATGAAAACTAAGCTCTAAAACTAAGGTTTAAAACTAAGATTTTTTCAAATTGAAATGAAAAAGTGTTTTTTAAATGATGGCTTAATGTTACTGCAAACTCACAGGCATTAAGTATTCCCTTTTCCCCTGGGAGAAGATAAACTCAACCTCATTCTGAGTTCACTCTGTTTCTGACCAGTACAAATGCATTGGCTTCTGTTTGCTTAATCCTGATGTAGGTGGATATCTGCAAGATAACGGTTATGTGCTTAACAAACAGACCTGCAGGTAAACCTAAAGCTTTAATTTTGAAAAGTAAACACTAGCATTTAAAACACAGATACAACAATTATAGATTCTGTAGATGTGAAGTAACGGTCTGTGACTCTATAGATAATCAAATATGACAAACCTCAACTTTTAAAGTAAAATATGTTGCACTGAAGATACAGTATGTTGATATGCATTCCCAGGGCTCTGTACACTCAAACTACGGGAAAATCACAGCTGATTGAGGGCTTTTTGTTTTCAGGCTAACTGCTAGCATACAAAATCAACTCTTGATTGCTCAGCTTGATGTTCCTCTTGTTTTTAATCTTTCAATGAACAGCAGTATACATGCAAAGTAATGTGGGGAAAGTACTTCAGTGATTTATTCTGTGTTCTGAAATGTGAGATTAAAAAGAATTACACAAAGCATTTGCCTACTTTGTGGGATGACAGAGTGTTTTTAAAATCAGAAGTATTTTGGAGAAGTTGGCAATATTGTATATGTCAGTGTTGCTTTTATTCACGAAGAGCAAAGCATATGAATGTTATTTTCCTTGTAATAAGTTTTATTCTTAATATGAGCTCAATTTATAAGCACTAATGTAAGTCCTTGCAGGAAATTCTGGATGGGTGAAATTGGCAGCACCTTAAACATTTCTTTTGTATGATGTGGGATGAAAGCAACAGAACTCAGGTAGATTCATTCTATAATAGGAGATTCTAAATTGTTAGCTTTGTCATTTTTTATTTGTAGACTACCTAGTACTTTGACTGAAAATCAGAGTCAATTCATTGGACATGGGCTTTTGCATTTGTATCCAAAACCAATAGCCCAGATACTATGGTAGTTTGAATATACAACTGGAATGTCTTGATGGCATTTTGAGCATTACTCACAAAATTCTTCTGTTCACACATTTTGAATAAGTTACATCCATCTCCTTAGCTTTCTTTAAAAATATGTTCTCAAGCCTTATTTCACAATTGAGTTACTGGTCAAGGTCTGAAAGGATGGTGTTTTAAGAAATCTTTTTTTTATCTGATTGAAAACTGCTAGGAAACATCAGGTTTCTGTAAAGAAAAGAAATTCTCATTTAGGAACAGGTTTTTTGGTTCCCAGTGTGACTTTTCGTAATGAAATCTGAGATGCACCAGGGGATAGGAGCTTAATATGAGCTGAAGATAACTAGATAGATTTTTGAAAAGAACTTCAAGAGTTACTGTGAGAAGGAAAAAAAGTAATAAAATACTGAATCTTTATGAGCAGAAGGTGAACCTGAACCAAGCATGAATTTAAAACACTTCTGTGGTGCAAATCAAATGTTTCACACAGCATTTTAAACACTAGGAGACTGACTGTGGTAGAAGTGAAAGGCTCAGTATGTCTTGAGTCATCCAGCCCTCTGTGGAGGGTTTGAAGTGATGAAACGTGGCAACATCCGAATCTCGGTGGTCGTTTGTTACTGTCCATGGTGCTGTTTGGCAGCTTCATCAAAGATGAAGAAACCGGAGGCCTGTAACTGTCAGCATTAGAAACAGTCATGCTTATTTTCATTAATGTATTATGACATTGATCTTCATGTACATAATATATTCCCATTACAATATGTTAGTCCTGTACTCTTAATTCTTTTCATGTCAAGCGTGCTTCCAGACACAGAATTAATTTCTGTATATTCAAAACGCTGACTCCTTACAAAGATGTCTACGATATTATTCAAGGCGTTTTCAACTTGAATGTTTTTAAGTGGAACTATTAAAACGAAATGTATGGCTCTAAGTAAATGTTCTGATGTCTGGAAAACATAGTACATCGCTCCCGAACAAGAGGCAAGAGGAGGGGGAACATGGGTGGTTGGAAGGGAGATAAGTCAATGGAGCCTGAAAATTAAGAGGGAGATATGCATAAGGGGAAAGCATAAGGAAGAGGGGAAAGTACAATAGAAAAGAAAACCTGAAGCTTAAAATAGAGTGGTAAAATATTAGTATAATAAAACAAACAAAACAAGACAATCCACCCCTGTGCCTAAGAAGTACCAGATTCTGCTAGTTCTAGCTCATTTTTTTCTGTAGCACCAATCTCATCATCTCTTCACCCATATCACCTGCTGACACTACATCTCAGCACCACGTTTTGCTTTGTACTTCTGTCCCTTTCAATTGTCTTCTAGTCCTTTCTACCAGCTATTTCCCTCTGATAGGTTAGCTCTTCATTAGGACTTCTTGCCATGTGACAAACACGGAGATAAATATACTTATGTAAACACTGGACTTTAACTGAGTTTGGGATTGCTGGTTGCATACACCAGTCCCCATTCTCCTGTTAATGAAGCAGATGAGAACTCATGTTCAGAAAACCCCAGAGTGAAATAGATATGCTGTTCAGGGGAGCTGAACAGTAGTGCTCCTGGAAATCCTTTCTTGCTGCCCATCTGCTTGGTTGCCAACACAGAAATCGCAATACGTTTCTTCTGAATGTCTGAGTTCCTTCAAACACTGTGAGAAAGAGACCAAACCTTACAGCTGAGGGACTTTCAGAATTGCAATCAGATAATGAGACTTCAGTACAATCTTGTGCTGATTCGTCTAGTCTACAGACCAGTTTAGTTGTGTTCATGACTGTTGGGGATTACTCATGTATACAGTTTTCTTACTAAAATCTATCATTATTTCTCTCTAATTTAGAAGTCTTTGAATTGGCTTCCTAAAAACTATCACGTTGATTTGATGGCTGAAAGTCAGTTTTATACCCTTTGTGATCCTCACTGTCTGCCGTATGTCACTGAGCACTATCAGTAAGAGCCTATTTCTTTTTCACACTAGCCTAATTTTATGGTTTATGTCTTGTGGATGCAAATCTTGCTGGCATTATGTTCTCTTTTAGTTTCTTACAAGCAAGCAATTCAGAACGTGAAACATTTAGAGGCTTAAGGTTAGCTACATGACACATTTGTAAGATGTACTTTTCCTTTGAAACAGCTCAATTTTTATTAGATTTTGCAAAGCACTTGAAGCCATTTGTGCCCTACATAACTCAGCTGCATAGTACCTATAAAATCAGAAGACAAATGGAACTTGTTCTAAATATTGCAAATTACATTCTGATATAAAATCAACTTCTCTAGAATTCAATTATTAAAATCTTGTAACTTTTCAATTGTCTACAAGGACACATAGAACAATAGACTGTATGAAAGCACTAAATTATTTAAAAATATATTCCTACCATTCCTTACTGGAAACCAGAGCTAAAGTCATCCCTGAAAATCATACTAGTAATAACTTTAGGGCTCTTTTTAAATATTGCTGTTTATTACTAATTTGAACACTTGTAAAATGCAGGGAATGTTCATATTTTTTATCTTGTGAGAGCAGACTGTTTCAGAATTTGTGGAGACTATGCTGCATTGGACTGTAGTGCAAAGTACACTATGTAACTGTGATATGAATCAAGCAGTGAAGTGTGGCATCAATAAAAACATGTTGCTGTATTGTCCATTTAGTATTGCAGTGTTCAGTCTCAGAAGTTCTCATTACAGAAACTGTGTAAAGACTCTTTTTTGCCTGCCATTTAGTCTTCCAAAAAGTCCTTTATTTTGCAAAACACTGCCAACCAAAATTGAGAGTCCTTAGACTTTTTTTTTGAGGCTAGGTAACCCAGATGGAGAGTTCTGAGCTATGGCACTTTCCTACGTATCAAGGTCAAGGCCTGAAGCACGAAAAGAAAGCTGTTTGCTAAGCATTTTAGACTTGTGTGAGACTTTCAAAAGACAGATACATCTGACAGATTTGGCAGCATCAGCGGAAGTAACAAATGTGAACAAGAAATGTGTCTGTGAAAGCAAAGAGCCTTCATGTAGTTTACCTCCATTTCTTCATAAGGAAACAGAATTTGTGTGCATTTTGTATGTAAATTACGTTGCAGAAATGCCTAAGTATGTATTCCTGTTTTCTTCTCAGAACAGTTACTTACCTACAAGGACACAAAATTTGCTGTAACTCAGCAAAGTGGCAATATTTTTAAGGTCCAGATACTGACACTTTTTTCTTCCTGTGGTTATTTGTTGATTCAGTGAAAATGTTATGGTTTTTCACTATACAGAAGGCAACCACACAGAGTATCTATAACTCATTTACCAGACTTTTGCCAGAGGAGAAGTGCAGTACTGTGGGGTGATTTTCTCTCTGACAGTGAGAAGGATAGGTTAAGAGGTGGCAAAAAAAATGTGTAGAAAAACAGAAATGGTAAAAGAATAAATATAAATGCTGTTTGAATCTTGACAAAGTAGCCTGCAGTGAGGTTGAAATAATCACATTTTTAGTTATCTTTCCTGGTGAAGCTGTCCTTGCCAACATGTATAAAGTTCCTTGCAAACTAAGCTCACAGACTAGCCTGGCATTTCAATGTAGAGAGGAATACCAAAGGAAAGGGAATTTGGACAGTCCAGATAAGGCTGGTTACCATCACATAAGATAAGAAAAGAAGAAAAAATATGGAAAGAAAAGGGAGAGGGAAAATGGTTGAAAGAAATTATTGTAGTGACTAGATATTTGGCTGGCTTTAATTTATGGCTATTCCAAGGGAACATTAGTTTTAATAATAACCGTCAGAAACCTTTAGTGTGCCAATGTAGTTCAAATCTTAAATTATAACTGAAGCTGAAGAAAAACTTGTTGTGGCTTGAGTACATGTTCCAAGAAGAATGTTTTCTCCAGTTATTACCACAGTTAAGATACTATCTGATTTGCACCAGATTAGCTCTAGTTCATTCATATGAAATGCATGCATTATTTTTACTCTCAGTCACTTGATAGCACTTCTGTGAGGCAGAAAAAAAGAAAAAAAAACCATTTTCAAGTGAAACGCCTTCACACTGAAGTCACCAGTAGTTTTGCATTCAATTCTGTGGGGTCAGTTGTGAATTGATCCTTTTTCCTAACACGTGCAAAGGAAAGAGAAGCAAAACTGGGGTTTTGTGCATGAAAAGAAAAAATCACTGGTACCTGGAACTTACATGAAGAAATCCAGGTGCTTTTGTGGTGACTAGGAGGTTGAACATCACAGGTCTTTAATGTAAAGATTGATGGTGTCATTATCCCAGAGCACCCTTGTGTGTGAAATAGTGGTTGCTGACCATCAAAAACTGCTATGACTTTGCATGATCTGATATTCTAACTGAAGAGTTTTTTGTTGTCTTTCCAGTGTAATGTGGCCTCCTATAACAGCATTTGTGCTCACACATATTTTCACAGAATCGTAGAACCATTTAGGTTGGAAAAGACCTTGAAGATCATTGAGTCCAACTTTCCTACCTTGCATTTCAATCATAATTTAACATAATTGATAAAATTCTGCTTTAAATGTGAATTAACCCATGTTCAGAATTGAAGGATCAGAAAACCTTATCATTCCTCAAATATCAAGTGTTATAGAAGAATTACAAAGATGTTTAACGCAGAATGTCTCTGTTTAATGGAAGAATGATCAATGCCCTTGATGTTTTATTGATGTTTTTGTGTTGGTTCGAGCATTTCTGGGAAGCAAGGAGAGTTTCACACACATTTTAAGGTCAAAGTGGCATTGTAATATCTCATCTGAATTCTAGAGACAATGTATGCTAACCATTTATTTTATTCACTATATTCATAGGACAGGCCCATATATCTGTATTTGTAAGGAAAACATACTGCTGTTTGACAGTGAAACACAATATAATAATTTGGATACTTTGTGGTGTATTTTTTAACCTTACAAAACCATGCAGTCTGTATTCTAGCTGAGCAGATGTGCTGTGCATGTAAGCAGAAACAAACAAGACAAATACATTTTGTCTTGTTTAACTTAATCATTGTTTCTGTTGTGAAGCTTAAGTTTGATTTATGCACAAAACCAAAGGTGGCATAACATCCTTCACGTGTTTTCTTTAATATATCTCAAAATCATTAGATCTTCAGTTTCTAGTAAAGCAAAGTTTCACAAATATAATTAAAAATAAGTGAACATCTAAGGACTTATAAATGTAATTCAATCAGGACTTAATTTCTACCCCCTTCTAAAACTGTAACATTGCAGAGGAGGGGGAGAAAATTACTTATGAAATGATAATACCTCAATATTAAAATCAGATATTTTATTGTCTCTCATTCGCTTGTTAGGAAGAGTGGTCCTCAGAGTGTTATCAAACTGAAGATGCCTCATTAGCAAAATACAATAGTAGCAAAAGCTTTAAACATCATCTTTTCCATATCTTCCCACTGTGAAAGAGCTCAGAAGTTGGCTAATTGTCAAGAAACACTTAAGAAAAACATTCGTGAATAAGCAAATACTGAGCAAGAAACTACTCCTGAACTGTGCTATTTTGTGTGGCAGAGTGCCCTTGTTATAGTAGGAGAGAAAAAACGGCTGTAATGCAGAAGTTCTACAAAATCTCTCTATAGCATCATATTCATGGCAAACTTTACCATGTGTGGGTAAATGATCAGCCTAATTACAGTTCTTATATCCATCATAGAAGTCTCATTATTTCCTTCTGTTCCCCCATCTGTCTCTGCCCATCTGTCTTCTCTTATGGTTGTCCTGTAAGATCTTTGGGGCAGGGGTTGTTTTTTATTTCTCTCTACAGTATCTAATTGAGGGGATCCTGGTTTACAACTAAGAATTGTAAGCAGAAGAATAAAACACATATTTCATAATAGAACTTACATATGTAAGAAACTGAGCTATAAGTGAGTTATAAACACTTGAAGACCTCAAGACTTCAGATTTCAAGCAAATTAAGGCATCCTTTTTAATATATACATAAAGTCTGATATCTGGTTAACTCGTGTGTGAATTCCGTATGTATTTTCTCTTATGTCGAAAGTGCACAATTAACGATATATTTGTTCTGTTAGTCTGTCACACGGTCAGATTGTCACAGAATTGTATGATTATTGGTGTTAAAGCACTGTTCCAGAAAACATGAAATGCAAATACTCCTTTGTGTCTCTCTCTACTTAGTCTCCTGGTCTTCTCTATTTGCAGCATGCTGGGTGGGATACATTTCCAACCAGTTACCAATGACTCTGAGCCCCCTTTTGTTTGTGCAGACATATAGATCCTACTCCTTACCTCAGCGCGATTCTGCTTTGAGTCTGGAAGAATTTCTCTCTCCTACGTTGGGATTATTAAGGTTTTAATGTCCTGCAAAAATGTTAAAACAGTCTGAGGAAAAAAAATCTCCTGTTCCCCCCCTAAAACTGTCTCATTTAAAGAAATGGCAATGTGGAATTCTTAGAGTAGTGAAGATCTTATTAATAAAGCACCTGTGGAATGAAAATATGAAAATTGATAAAAATATCAGGTTTCAACATTTTTTATGAAGATGATAGAAAGCAAGGGGTTTTTTTACATGTGTATCTGTTTCTCATAAAGTCAAATTCTTGCTCTAATATGCATAAACTGGGTATTTAGGATTGAACTATGCTGTCTTCTAGCTCATTCTTTCTTGATTTTTGTGTACACGTGATTGCATAAGGTCAAAAAATTGATATGGGTGACACACAGAATTTTTAATTTTAGGATTTGCATCATCTGTAACACCTGCCTATTCGTATGTTTGCTAATTTGTAAGCACTATAGCAACACTCCTAAATTTTTTAGTTAGAAACTCACATTTCCCTGTGAGTTTCACACATTTTCTTTAAAATTTCAGTAATCATAAAAGATGCCAGAGGGAAAGTTTAAGGCTAAAAAGGTTCGTAATGCAACCAAGAACGGTGGGAGTTTTGAGTGTATGACAGAGGCACAACTTCTAGGTATCTTCAGAAACTGCCTAGTAGAAAACCAGATTGTGGGACAGTAAAAAAGAATGCTTAGTGCATGGCAAAGTAATTTTGCTTAGTTTACCCTTAAGTGAAAGGTATTTATAACAAGTCAAATTACCTCAATTTCACTTTAGGCTGGGCATGCATAGGAACCCTTACCATGGCTTCTGCAATAATCAGAATCTATTGCATGCCTAAGCTTCTGCCATCTAGTGCTGTTGACATTGAGCAACTCTTCGTCGTAATCCTCTGGTTGTAGTAATCTTGCAAATATTTGTGTAACTTTGTCAGGTACGTAAGAATAACTATGTCTATTATTTCTGTATTACATAGTAATTTTTACATAGGATTTTACTTTCAATTTTATGAAAACTTCATGTCAAAATGTGTTTTATCAAATCTCTGGAAAGTTCTGGTATATATTTCTAGTCTTAAAAATAGAAGAGTTGTTCCTGTAAGAAACACAGGAAAGGCTGTGTCTCCACAGAGTGGAGGCAGTGTGATGCCTTCAATGATGCACATTGGAGTCCTGATCCCCTGATTTTGCAACGTATAGGATATGCCCTCTCGTATTTTCCTGTCCATTCTGTTTTTTCTTCTAATGGAAACTAGCATGCACCCAGAGGTGGTTCACACGCAGCTTTTCTTCAAGAAGCAGTCAGGATGAAGCAACAATTCATACAAGCAACAATTCAAGGTTTCAACTGACATGGATTTCTTGGCACTTTGTACACAATGACACGACTTGCCTTTCCCACTTCTGCCTTGGAAGTCTTTGAGTGCCTTAGGTTTTATGAAACTAAGTAACTTCCCTAACTAAGGAAGGATCCTAGCCAGCCATTGCTTTAAAAATGGAACATATAAGACTTCCAAGCAGTGCCCAGAAAACACAGTGATAGCTTCTGAAGGAGAATGAAGAAAATATTTTGCTAATGTCCTTTAAGATTGCAAGGAAAAATTTATTAGAACTATTAGAATTAAATCACATACTATACTCGGAAAAAAAATTGACACTTTGTCCAGCAAAAAGAAGAATTTCTAATAAATTTTAATCTGAGGATATTTTTGGGTCATAGAAGACAATTGTATCCAGTCCATGTTCAGTATTCATAAATAAGGTAAATATGTGAAAATAGGGATACAGCAAAAGGCCACGTGTGGAAGTGACATATCATTGTATCAAAGACAATATCATTATTAACAGAAAACAGGTGAAACAGATGCACAATTTATGATATATATCTTTCACCACTGTTCACAAAGTATTATTAGAAAATATATTTATTTAATCTTTAAAACAAAGACAGTGATTTTTTTTTTCCTCAGGTCACACTGTTTCATGTCGGTATTTATAGTGCATATGGGGATGCTTTTTCCTTTTTTAATCCACTTGCTTTTCCATAAGTATGCAGTAAGTAAATTATGACTGACAGATTTGGGAAAAAACCAAAAATACTCAAACAGTAGAACAGCTGAGTTTTAATGTGAGCAGAAAAAAAGCTTTTTATTGCATGTAAGCACAAGACATTCCCTGGTGAGCTGTACTTTCCAGAAAGAAACATACAGGTTTTTTTTAGGGATCTGTGGTTTTTATGTAGATGTTTGTAAGAAAACCAAAACATCATTTTAATCCTCCTTTAAGAAAGAGAGGAAGGCAGAAATAAATAATAACTATAATTGCCTGCAATATTTTTATATTTTTGACTTATTTAAATTTAACAAGAGAAAATGGTTCATACAAATCTCATATAGGTGAATTTTTAGTTTAGAACTAATAAAATGTAAGTGATTAAAGATACAATAAACAAGTGAAAATTATTCTTTTCACTACTTGCTCTCCAGAACTCCATGATTTGTCTAACAGTGCATTCTACCCAAGTTAATTATGATGGATGCTATCCGGAATGACTCAAAAGGACTCAAATCTGTAGTAATTAATTCAAGATGCTGAAGCCATAAATTAACTTTGTGAATAATTCATTTCATTTTGGTGTATGATTTGTTGATGAATAATCATGAAATATCTGGAATTCATTACCTTGTAAATATTTATGAAAAACTATTGTCTCTGTATGTTTCATGATTCCATGTCTGTTTAAACTCCTCCAGAGGAAGAAAAAAGATGTGTACATGTGAAGAGAGAAGCTGAAGAAAGATGGATTACAAAGATTTCTAATTACTTCCAGAATAATATTTCAGAAGTGACAAAAAGTAGTGTATCAGTTCATTCTGAGGTGATTCTATGAAAAGAAATAAAAACACTAGGCCATAGTAAAGCAACTGACTTTCAGAAAAACCTAGCTTAATACTCTGATTGTTCACGTATCTGTACCTTTACAAATTGTAATGGGATAATCTGTCATCAAAAAGTTATGTATTTATGGTAGAAACCTGAAAATTGAGAGTTTCAAGGATGTGAAACTGGATTTCTAGAAGCTAATTTGGCTTTAATATAAGGTATGTGTATGTGTCACTTCACTGCCCAGTGCATTGTCACTCACAATCAGGGCAAGACTGTTGTTTGTTTGAAGTTGTACTACACGACTCACATCTTTTCATGTCGTGTCCTTGCAAATTACTTTAAAAGTGTCATTAAAAAATTCTTCAATTTTTCACATCAGGTAAACATTCTCTTTAACTATGTATATGAATACCTAAATCCCTCTAGCAGCAGTTAAGATTGAAAAATCTGTTTACATTTCATATGTTAACTGGCTGCACCTACTCTAAGAAAATGGAAACAAAGTTTAATCCTCAAGCAATTGCGAGAATTATTTTGTAGGCTCACAAAGTGTTTATCCAGGAAAAAGAATTAAATCAGTACTATTTACTTTCACTCTTGTGAAACACTAGATCACCTTGGTGTAATGTTAAATTAACCTTTTTTATATACTTAATAGCACATATGAACACATGAAAAATCAAGATTGATACTGCAACTTTTACAAGAAGTGGTGTATTGTACTCCTAAGCCACTGGACTGTTGCTTTAAAAAGAAGGGTAGAAGAGCAGCAACCTGGCTGGGGTTAGTGAAGAGCTTAATGATCTCCTGCTGTGACGATGAATTCCCTGAAAGCAGCTGCTGTAAAAGCAGAGGTTCTGGTACCAGGTGAGGAGCAGTTGTGGAGGAGTCATGAATGAGAGATTTTAGTGAGGAAGGGACTTGATTTAGGAATGTCATAGGGGAGCGGGAGGAATGGTTGCCAGATGTCTAATTCAGATTTTAGTCTTTTGTTCAGGTGAGAGGAGGTCCCCAGACTGACTCTGTTTACTTCTGAAGGGCAAGCAGTGGCAAAGGTGACAGGAGTTAAGGGATACTGGAATGATGAGTAACCTAAGGAGGGTATTAATTGTAATTTCCTGCCTCTCTGGGAGAGGAGAGACATTAAATGTAGTATGCCAGCTATGGCCTAGGGCCCTCTCTAGCTACTTCAGGTACTGGTATTCCTAGATACTTCTTAAACCACGGTACGGCTTCTCCTGCTGATGGAATTACTGACAGCTACCTGTTACTGCTCACATCTGATGCTTCTGGATGTGATCGCCAGCTGCAGATGTGAAGAAGTTATATGTTCTGTCTTTCGGAACGATCAGGTACTATTGCCATCGTTTAAACATGATAAATGCAAATACCTGCTGACAACAACTGGGTAGTAAAGAAGTGTTGTGGGTGTTGACTGTCCTTTTCTGCCAGCATGCCTGAGGTGGAAGAGCTTGTCTGCAGCTCTGCAGGGCCTGGTGCAGGGAGCCTTGAATAGCTGTGGTTGAGTGACGAAGTGGCCTCTGGGATTGGAGAGCTCCCTAAACCTGTTGTACAATTTCTGATGATGTTAACAGCTCTGGTATTGTGCTGGCCCAAGGTTATGCTGGTGTAGTTCTTCTGGATGTGAATGACAGGGAAGCTAAGGTGTCTTGACTATGAAAGATCTCTTTGGGCTTGAGCTTTTTGTTTGTTTTGCTTGTTCAGTCACACTGGGTGACTATTTTAATGAATGAATGAATTCACCAAATCGGAAATAGCAAGTTCATTGAAGTCTGTATGGCTACTCAGTTTCACGCACTACTGCCTGCAGTACTGCTGTCCCAGCCTCTGAACTAGCCCTTCATAGTAATCTGAAACTGTTTCAGGCTTGTGGGGCTTGTAAACAAAATTGGAGGCCCTGGATAGTAAGGTGAACAGAGCACAGCCCGGTAGACACACCTGTTGCTAAAAGCCCCCTATGTCATGCTGTTTAAGCTGTGATGCTGGGGTATTCCCTGGAAGTTGCAAAATGTACTGACTTCTGATGGTGTTAGCTGGATAAAAATCTGTGACTCTTAATGACGATAGCTGGATAAGAAAGTCACTGCCAGACTCAAACTAACCGATGTACCTGAAGGGCGGGAAGCTGAACTGGGTCTTTACCTGTGATTTAGGATACTGGTTGTATGTTGCATCATATAAGGCCTGTACAGTTGTAGTTATACAATTAATAAAAGGAACAGTTTGATGTGTCAAAAAGGTAAGGTAACTCATTTAATCTAAATCCTGAATTTGAGGATGGAGTAGGGGGAAAGGAAAAGTTTCTGTTGCAGAAGAGTTATGGTAGTAAAAGTACCTAGAGGAGCCAGGTTGCCATTTATCCCTGCTTTAACTGTTGAAGCTGCCTTCCAAATCATCAGAGATGTACAAGTAAAATTTAATAGTAATTAAAATTTGTGAAAGTACAGATCTTTCTCTCAGTTTAGAATCCTGTAGACTAACCTCCTCATACGTCTCCCATGACCTTTTTCCACTGAGTCAGTGAAGCTGGCAACGTCTGTCCAAGTGAGCTGTTAGCAATGTCTATATTTTTGTTACTACTGTGAGCAAATAATATTTGTTTCCTGTGTGTTTCTAAGGACTCTTAATCTGTCCTTTCTTGTCCCAGATAACTGTGTGTAAAAGCTGATTCTGGTCTTTTTAATACTTGATCTTCAGCACTTTGCCTGTTGTAAGACCAGGCTGTCTCTTATGCTCTCCTATCTGGCATCTCTGTGAGGTGCCTTCAATATTTAACAAGGTAAACTCTGAACAGACGGATTTTTTTTTTCTTCTCCCTAATATTAATTTTTCACTTTGGTGTTAGTTGTCATTCATGCCAGGAGTTGAAATAGGACTTTAGTGACATATTTAGAACTTCTAGAGTTAAGATGAATTACCATCAAACTTTTTCATCTAAACTTCTATTCTTTTTTTCCTAAAGAAAATCAATGTGATTATTTCTAGTTAAACATTGGTTTCTGAATGTTTATAACAATCTTGTTAATACTGATGTCTGTGCCAAGGAATGTCACTGTCATGTGTATGATTAAAATTGTATGTTACTGCTAAAGGACTTTTCACAGATGGGTGGTTAATGAAATTCATGGGAAATACCTGTAAACATAAATTAAACCATTTGTTTTCATTAAAAATCTAAATAATTAGCTTTTGTTATGGATTTCTAAACTACTTTTTAAATACCCTGGGTGAGGAGACTACTATGTTTAAATTTAAAGTTTATTGGGCCACATAAATTTTTCCTGAAGCTTTTGCCTGCTTGGTCATGCAGGGTTACTTACAAAGTTAGTGTGCAACTGTGGATATGCACTTCTGCTAAGATTTTGTATAATTTGATTAATGACAAGAGCTGGAGTCTAGATATCCTACTACTTCCTTACTACTTCTAGAGATCTAGAAAGAAAAGTAATTTGGGGAGGCAGGGAGGGAGTAAAGGATGTGATGAGGATATTTCTAGATGGGGGAGATAGTTCTAGTGGATTTCAGGAGATCTACAAAATGATTCAAATCTTGCTACTTCTCACTTAACATTGGACTCTTTAATGTTTTTGCTATGTATATATAATGCACGTACCTTTATGCAGTACTTTATGGAGGAGAAAAAAAAAAACAAAACACAAAAACAAGACTTGTGATGAAAAGGAATGAAAAAACACTTCTCAGCCCAAGACTTTTGTACCAGTTTTGGCTAGACTAGAATTGATTTTCTTCCTAGTAGCTTGTATGGTGCTATGTTTTGGATTTGTGTCCAAAACAGTGTTGATAACACAGGGATGTTTTAGCTGTTGTTGAACAGCGCTTACATTGTGTCAAGGCCTTTTCGGCTTCTCACAGTGCCCTGCCAGTGAGTAGGCTGGGGGTGCACAAGAAATTGGGAGAAGACCCAGCTGAAACAGGTGACCCCAACTGACCAAAGGGATATCCCATACCATATGACATCATGCTCAGCAAGAAAAAGCTGGGGAAAGAAGAAGGAAGCGTGGGACATTCAGAGTGATGGCATTTGTCTTCCCAAGTAACCGTTAGGCATGATGGAGCCCTGTTTTCCTGGAGATGGCTGAACACCGGCCTGCCAATGAGAAGTAGTGAATTAATTCCTTGGTTTGCTTTACTTGCATGCATGGCTTTTGCTTTACCTATTAAACTGTCTTTATCTCA
>Ga0181612_119236_pt1 | contig 17723 bp, 9 predicted proteins | sample HoacroProtozoa21_FD_119630 | JGI IMG/M metagenome (GOLD analysis project Ga0181612, IMG submission 119630) | Hoatzin crop microbial communities from Cojedes, Venezuel. Combined Assembly of Gp0051906, Gp0051904, Gp0051908 | reverse complement strand
TGGAAGTTGTCCGCTCTCTCATCTTTTATGTCCTTCTGAAAAATCTCAGCTGTTAATTGTGGGAGCTATTATGAGTAGAGCACTCCAGAACTACATCTTAGCCAACAGTCAAAGAAAAATCCCTGATAAACATTGATGTGCTTGGGTAGCTCCAGCTGACTGGGACTTTCATACAACTTAAGACCACAAGTGCTTAGGCTGTATGATGAATGGTTCCTTTCAAAGTGCCAGTAACTTGCAGGTGCTGTCCTAGTTCTGGGACAAGCCATGGCTGAATGAGGGGTAGGATCATGGGGAAACCTTGCTATGGGGAAGCAGCATCGTATAGCTGTTCATTTGATTTACAGGAGAAAGAAATGTTCTGGCAGTCCTATTTGATGTTTCAAGGCTCAGTGGGTATAACCAGCCCTACTCAAGCATGGGGTGTAAGTACCCTTCCCAGTACCACGGAATAAAATATGCAGAGGTCTTAAGAGAGCTCTTCAGAAATACAACAGAGAGCTTAAAAAAATTGTCCAGATATGAGTGACTGATATTTATAATGGTTAGTTGCTACTGAGGTGTAGTCAGCGCTGACTTCTGGCCTCTGTTCTACAACTGAAAACCTGTGTGAGAGCACAGAGCTCTCTAAACCTTCCAGCGATTTATGTGAAGTGTTTATTATCTGGCTCACAGATGTGTATTAAAGTACAGTTTACAAAGAAGAGCTCAATATGCAAAAAGGTTAAATTCTGTTGTTTACCCACTGAAATCAACAAAGTCGCCTTGTGATGTACCCCAGCAGAGGATCTGGTCTCTAAAGAACGTTCGATGTATTGTTCTTGGCTGCGTCCATGAATATTTCAGAGTGTACCGAAGCTGGGCTCTGAATGCATGCGTTCATAGACCACTGTACAAATGATCAAAGGAGAGACTTCTTGGTCTTGTATGTAATAAATCCTCTGCTTTCAGGTTTACTGAACTGAAGACCATCGTAGAAATACTTGTTCCTCACTTACAGACCAGGAAGCTGTAGTCCAGTATTACACACGTTGGACAAATGCCTCTGGAAGTCCATGAATTGCGTGGCTCATCTAACAGAGCAGACAGAAGTATCCCAGCCTTCATTTACTGCGGAGTTGAGCTAGGTGTGGTCTGCCTGCATGTGTCATGGCTTTGGAGACTTTGCTCAGTGCCTTCGGTCAAATGGTGGCAGAGGAGAAGGGGCATTTACCTCAATATCTGAAAAACATAAGCAGAAGGAAAGGTGACTAATTTGGATACAACCATCATGTGTTGGGATAAGATGATTTTTGGATTCCAAACTGTTTGTTACAGAAACTCTGCATAGATTTTTAATAAGTTATCTTAGTTTGCAATTCATCTAGTTTTGCTTTGCATCTTGCAGGTTGTTTTACAGAACAGTGGTAAATCCTTAGAGTAAAACTCATGTAAAAGGGTTTTTTGGGTCATGAAAGAAGTACAAATTTTTCCTTAGACAGAAGAGTCTTTTGCCAGCCATCCAAGTAGTTGTACCCACATAGGAATCGTTTAAAAGCAATGTTTTCTAAGGTTGTTTACAACCTGAAGATATTACAGAGATCTGTACAAGGAAGACTAACAGTGAAAGTAAAGATCAGAACTTTTTCACCCTTTCTAGGTTACTTCACGGCGAGTTAATTCCTGCTTTAATAACGTACGGCACTGATTCATGGGACTGGCAGTGCTCAAATCTGATCTCAGTCAAAATGAACACTTTAAAATATTGTAGCAGGGGGATTTGCTTATCTCATGTACATCACTGTGGGTGTCCCCCATGCTATACTGGCTGAAATTTTTCAAATTGAAACCATTTTCACCAAGAACTCCAGTGATGCATATCTTCCTTGCAAAGGGCACAGAAAAAGTGACAGGTGGAAAATACAGTCTTGTGAGGCCAGATTTCCTAAGAGAAATACTTTTCTTTCAGGATAAAATATTTTGACTTCAAATATTAACTCCTTTCAAATTCTATTTTTTTTCTGTAGAGTTGCGCACCTTGTACTGATAATGGTAAGCTTTGCCAGAAACCCTAAGCACATGCCTGAACGTACACACCCACACTTCCAAAGACTCACTGTAGGACACTGATGCATGAAGTTATTTCATAGTTCAGTTTTTATTTAGATATCTATTGCCTCTTCTCCTCCTTTTATAAGGGAGGTTTATCCAGAACCACTATTATTGTCTAAAGAAGAGTGGTCAGAGGGGTCCATCACAAGATGCTTTAGCAATAGTTGAGATGTAACTTCTTTCACTGTGAAAGAAAGCCCTTTGTGAATTGTTTCCTTTAGTTAGCCAGACCAAACTTCATGGCCCTGGTAACAGGGCCTGCCATCCAGGGTTGAGAGAAATACATAGTATAAAGAGTGACAGTGAAGATTTCCTGGGTATGGGTCTACAATACCAGTACCAAAGCCCCCGAAGACGGGGCGAAGACGGATGACAACCCCACTAGAAATCACAGGTGAGAGCAGATATTGACTGTTTGACCTCTATTTAATGATTCTTTCTAAAAGTACTAAGATCTTGCCAGCGGTGCCTAAGTTGTACTGATCTATTGACCGATGTTGCACTGCTGGTCATGAGTTGAGATGTTATAGCGTCCTGGTACCTGGACTCGTCACATCATTTTATGATCAGCAGTCTGAAGTTCCTTGCTGTGACTAATGACATAAAAAGCAAATATTGGTCTATCAAAATCCCTGTTCATCATTAGCTATACAAAGTACCTGAGTTTGCCTGCCTGAATTGAATTGATTTTATTTATAAAAAGTAGACCTAATATGCTAACATATTTTTTGCATGTTAGCTGGATCTTCATCAGAAGTTGATATGGCCACTTTTGCACACAAACAACATGACTTCTGTGAACTTTGAAAACCCCGTGGGTTGTCACCCCTGTGGATGGTGTACGCATCTTTGCCATTCAGAATTCAGGTTTTCTGGATGAATGAGCACAAGCCGGGCTTTTGAAGTTTTCAAGGGCTTCTCATTCATGCCATGTATTCCTACACTTAATTGACATAAACAATAAAAAATAAATGCCAAATCTGGCAAATCAGTGATTGTATTGCTCTGTGCATCTGTGGTAACCTATGTATCACCCTGCTTTGTGCAGTTGTTCAAGAGGTTAACGGAGAATCCTGCCCTCTTCAATGGGAATTTTGCCAGCAGCATCAAATGGGACCAGATTATTGACTGAGGCAAAGCTTAGATCATCATTGTTTTGTTTAACTGTTAATTCTGAAGCATTATCCCAGTAACTTGTTGATGCATCTACGAGTTGCTTGATGTCTATCTACACACATGCACACTTGTGCATGCACTTGCTTTTGGGAATTCACGTGCTCCTGCTAATATGTATGCAAAAGATTCACTGGGTTTTCTTATTTGTAAACAGAAAATGTTTGGACTTACGTCCTGATAAAGGGAGCTATTACAAACACAACATGAAGCTGCATTTATGACTACGTTCATCTTAGAGACTGATCAGCCATGGTTCAAAATGCTGAAGATGCAGAAATGCCAAAGGACAAAGTAACATTGCATGTTCTTAACCTCCCACTACAGAGATACGCTGCACATTTGGAGAACCATATGCAGACCCTTACATCCTTCACTCGACAGGGTTTGTATGAGACGAGAATTGCTACCTGCCACCTGATGTGTCTCATGCTGGGAGACAGGTCCATGAAGTCATGGAGCCTGGCTGTCTGCAGTCAGGGCTGCTGTACTACATCCAAAGCAAGCTTTCCAGTCAGCAAATGCTGCATTAATCTTCCAGGGAGTGTTTGTTTTGCTTGTTTTTCTAGGCTGAGTTTCAAGCAACTGATAATGTGTTCATGAGCAGTTCTCCTGTTGCAGTCCATTTTTCATGAAGAAGTGTGAAGACCGATGCTCCTAAGGTTGGATGGACCATGGGTGTGAAGGGTTATATATGATCTTGCTTCAATGTGTGAGCTTACGGTGCTTTCGAGTGCATGTTAATACGTCTGTGCAGGTACGTTTGGGGCAGTGGGGTTATGGCTCTTTGAAGTCTGATGAGAGTTTTTAAAAATATAGCTTGGACATGGTCCTTCTCTGTTGGCGCTAATTCTGCTAGTGGAGTTGCCTCACTGCAAATGAGATGTACATTTGTTTGCCTAGCAGTAGTCAAACCTTCAGATTGCTGAATTTAGTTCCTCCAAGCAAAAAGGAATTTAGATACCCAAGTATCTTCTAGGATGTGGAAAATCCAAGTGTGACTCTGGAGCCTTCCACACGTGTAGGACCTTTAAATAGGAGGCATTTTCCTGGACTTCTTTTGTTTTTTTGAAGAAATTCCGTGCTATTTGTTGACTTGCAAAATAAAATCTAGAAACATTGCCACAAGTCAAGAGAATTATAGCATCCGGGGTGAGAACAGGAGGATGCACTGCGATCTCAAGGTCTTTTAGCCTGCTTACATACTCTGAAAGAATGTCACTGGGCAGTCAGTCTGTGAGAAAATTATGATTTTTATGGTGTTGGGATAACAGAAATCCAGCAATGTTTCATGCTCACATACTTTCCCTGAGCAGAAATCTTTTGCTAAAATCTATTCTGCGAAGAGTACTCCAAAGGTAGTATTACACACAGCGGTACATTTTTTAAAACTGTATTTGTGATGAAAATAGATACCCTCTGATCAAATTTAAGGTGGAAGTTTACTCGAAGAAGGTTTGTGGTGGAGAGGGAAAGGAAATAATTCAGAAACAGCTTTTCTGTTTTCTGGCTTGTAATTTTGAGACTTTTTCCAGTTCTCTACCGTTACCCTAATCTTGCACCTCTTCCTCATCACTACAAAGATGATTAAAAAGGCAGAAAAAAAAACCCAAAACGTTTTGAAATCCACCTGTTCAGGAGCTGGTTGCACACATTTTTTTGGTTTTTTTGGGGTTTGAATTATGTTTCTACTCTTCAGGTCAAATCACCTGGTTAACATATTGGTCTGGGAGGACCCAAGGCTTGTGCAGACCTGGCATGCAGCAAGCAGGCTGGCTAAATGAGGAAAGCTGCCGCTCTTCCTCTCCTGCTGCAGACATGAGCGCCACGAAAATTCCCTTGATGCAGGAAAGTGTTGTGGAATTAGACTCAACATTTATTGGTGTTGTAACTGCATAGTTCCTCCAGGCTTGAATAAACATTACAAAACTTCCCTTCCCCAAATCAACTGCTTCATTTGGATATAAGAGAGGGTTTAGCAACCTGTATTTTGCTGTGTACCTCTTTGTGAAGGGTAATGCAAATCCTTACTGTCAGTCTTCAGCTGTAATATATATGTGTATCATAGGGCTGGGCTTTATGGGATGGTCATGGCTTGTTAGGTAGGATATTCTGCAGACTGCTGACAATGATAACCTGAATGCTGTCCAGCTCATGGTGACGGAAGGTCCCCAGCATGGACAGAGCACAGTGCGGGGTATGTTGTGTCAGGTGTGAGTCGAACTATGGGATAAAATACAATGCCTATAAAATAGAAGCACAGTTTCTCTTGTAAAACTTATCCTCATAATTTTCCTTAGCAAGATTTGATTCTTAACAGAAATTCTTTGGAAAACCAAAAGATTTTTGTATCTTATGCAATTTCTGAAGAGAGAGTGTGCAGACTTCAGGCTGGTTACTAAGAACATCCCGATGTATATCTGTGGGTGAAAACATAATCATGTCACTCATTTGGAACGTGATCTGAAGTTCACTGGAGTGAATGAAAAGGCTCCTGTTGGTTTTAAGTGGATCCAGCCTTTACACGGTGAACAGAAGACGTGTGTCTCATCTGGTTAAATGTGAAAATGTTATTGGTAATTTATGTTGATAGAAAGAGCACATGGTAACTTTCTTCCTGCATTTACAGAACAGGAGGCAAAAGCTTCAAGTGCACAGTTGAAAAACATCAAGGATGCTGTTGCCTATTACCAGCATGATGATAGTGACACAACCAAGGATTAGACTGTTTTAAGAATATTCAATGGATGGCAAAGCGTTAAGCACTGGTTTCCCATTAGGTAATGGTTTTCCATTGCCATCCCACCCAAAGATGACAGCTTACCCTTCCTGGTGAGCAGTGTCATCTTCAAGCTTGCAAAAGGGGAGATGGTGCTTCACGAAACACCTACGTTGATATTTTCTGATTTTTGCTCAAGAGATGATTATACTGCCTAAAATAAACAGAGCCAAAGAGTGCCAGAGAGGTTATCAAGCAATCCATGGCAGATGGGCCAGGGAGAGTGTTGCGGGCTGTGGAGGTCTCCTGGTACTGCTCAGTAACAGAGCAACTAACATTTGGGGAGTGCAGGAGTATGCTGTCTACACCAGTTAACAGTGCATAACAGCTATTGCTGCTGTGGCATGGTGAACGAGGTTACCTTGGGCTGGAATTAGTAGAGGACTAACGGGAGAAGACAGAAAACAGCGAATGACTACCTAAAATGATCTCTGATTTATCCTGTATATTTAAGATATGCCTGTGTCAATGTGCTTGAAAGGGATCTCTTCTACAGCCTTGTTTACCATCCTCGTTGTGGAGAGGAGATTTTTCAGGACTCATTTGAGTCCATATTATCTGATGATCGAGAACCTCCTAATCTCCGACCCTCAAACAAATGTTGGGGGGTGTGGGGGTTTTTAGGATAACATAACCTTCAAAATATTTGAAGGCCATGCAGAAGGATAATGCGTTGCAGGAAACTGTGCAGAAATAAGAAGGCTGAAGCCACTTATCAGTAATAAAAAATAACATGATGCTTCATATGCCCAACTACTGTTTTACATTAGTGACTTCATTAAAATCAACAGAATTCCTTGGGATTTTCAGCAGTATTAAACCAGATAAAAACAAAAGGAAAAAGACCAATTATTTTATTTCCTTTTCTTTAGGTATGCTGATTCAGTTTGTTTGTTTCTTTGGAACACTTAAACTAATATGGAAAATGAACAGAAATGTCAAGATTGAAACAGAAGTTTTATGAACTGATGAGCTAAGGGCTGAGCCGGTAGCAGCAGAGCAGGATCAGTCAGTGGTCAGATACCGTATGCTGGATCTCCACATTTTTCAGCCATCATCGAGACTGATGCCTCATGCTACACGAGCCAGAGGAAGCCTGGAACTACACAACTTGTCAAAGGAACTTGCACCATCACAAGGCATCACCTTCAGTCTCCAGACACCCAATCTCCAGACAGTTAACTTCTGCGTGCTTTTAGTCCTTCATTTCTCTCACACTTCTCCCGCATATGTATGAAACTGTTGAGCTGAAATAGATTTTATAAGGTGATTGGCAAAATATCTAACATCTATTTTTCCCTTTTACAGATTTTTACAGTGTGGGGAAGTTAATTTTGCAGCCTAAAAACCAACCAAACAAAACAAGTTCTACTACTTCTGAACTGACATCTTTCAGGTAAAGAAGAGCAGCATCAGACATCGTTTGCAATCATGACTACCATTTTTTTTTAAATCCTTGCTTTCATAAACAGATGTTGGGAAAGGCATAAGAAAATATGATGCCTATTGGAATCTAGATTTTTTACTTTAAAGTACACCAATCAAGAGCAGGTAACTAGACATTTAGTCCTGGGCAGAAATCTGGCATCACCTTCTCAATCCCACTTCAGACCATTTTAAGCGGGAGCTGAACATCATGCGCAGAGACCAACAATCCCCATCAGTGCATATTCTTGAGACCTTCTCTATGATCCTTGAAAAAGTGAGCCAAAATTACTGATTTTCTTGGTGTTTCACTGAAATTTGTCCTGTGTGGACACCAGTGCTTTCCAGCAGTGTAAGTACTTTTCTTTTGCATAATGGACGAGCTATATATTTCAAAGACCTGCACAACATGCTGCTCTCCATGGCAGACAGCAACAGTTGTGCTCACTCCTGACTCTCTGCAGAGTGAGAGATTTGCAGTTTCTGTGCCAAAGTAGTCAAGCTCCACGTCTCACATCGTTCACTAGAAAATGAAAATGGTGAGCCGTGCATGATGCTGTTGTTTCTGTTCCCTGCCAGCACTTCAACACATCTGGCAGGAAAGTTCACTGTATGAAGTGTTCTCTACCTTAGTGAGATTTCTTCGTGACTTTGCCAATTCCTTTGCCGCATAATAAGATATGCAGCTTGTGCCACACATTTATTGCCTGACTTCCTCCTGTAGTTTTGAAAGGTCCTTGCAGTGTACCATTGGGTAAGCAAGCCCCTGCCAAAGTCAGAGCATAAAGCGTGTTCAAGATGCTTGCATTCCTTGAAAGTAGCCAGGCAAGCATTTTCTATACAAATACGAATTATTAATCGATTTTATTCCATCTGGGGTTTGTCTCTGCATGTATTCTTTCCTAAGTGTTTTAGCAAGTACTAAAATCCCAGGTATGTTAAGGGGATCAGCAAAATTCATGCCAATATTAAATTAATATTTGTGGAGAGTGAATTTAGAGTATGCTGTGTAAAGCCTATAATGCTTAAGGCTATGTTCTTCAGCTAGATGGTTAAACTCTGCCCTGAGACCCATTTGTCCAGGACAGTAGGAAAGTAGGAAAAAACTGAGTATACTCGCAGTGAAGAACACATAACCATAGGAGAGGGTTATCTGGGAAATTATAATAGGCAGTTCAAGTCTTGGAGGCGTTCAAGAGACTTCATTGCTGCCAATAGCAAATTGTTTATGGGGAGAAATAAAGCTAAATCTATTCACTTTTTTCAAGTAGCTCTAGTAACTTGTAAGATTTGTGTCAGACTCCAAGTAGAAAATGATCACCAATTATATTCAAAAGAATGACAATAAAAGCTTGGTAAGAGGAAAGCAATACTGCAGCTTCCTCAGTGATCCCAGTAGCTATAATTGCTATGTTTTTTTTGGAGGATTTTTTTCAAAACTCTGAGCCCATTTTCTGTTCTTTAGAAGTATTGCAATTCATCTACAGTGGATTTTTTGCTTGGCCTTATTCTTGCCAGTCTCAAACACATATTTTAGCTGCATGCCTCTGGCTATTAACCCTGTGGATTTCTTTTAGATAAGAGAAAGCTTGTTTCCAGTAATCCATAAGCCTCAAAAACCACCACAGGGGGGTAACACCCCACTCACCCCCCGCTTTTAACGTCGAAGAGAAAAGCGTCTTTGTGCTCTCGTATTGCAGAGAAGTCACAACATCTTCACTTCTGACTCAACAGTCTTGGACAGAAGCAGGTAGCCTTTTCATCTTTGGTTTTTTGGGGTTTTTTTGTCCATCTTTCAAGCCAGGAGGCAGGACTTTCTCCTTCTAAGAGATAACATTCTTCATAAGCTTATGCCCTGTGGGCAGTCTGTGGTTTCCTACGGGTCCCACGCTATTCTTGTTATCTGATAGAGGACAGCAGTATAGTGATGTAGAGGCATAAAACCTTTATGGAGCAGGCAGATTAAGAAGGCTTTTCATTCCCTCTGAACTTAGAGGCTAAGAGAGATGAACTAAACTGTGTGTTATATGCTTACAGTTTACCCAATGGAGTGGGCTGTATTTTATCAGTAGTACAATAGGAAGAAATACATCATTGAGCTGCTATTTCTACGCACTGCTTTGATTCATGGTGGCAGGTCAAAAAGGTTATGGCTCACCTGGTAGGCTGAATGATCTCACATCAAATTTTAGTCTTGTAAGTTGGACTCCACATCTTTTTAAGTACAAGCTTTTCATCAGAGGACTGGAAATAGTTACTTGTGCCAGTTAAACCCTAGGCAGTCCTGTTAAGCTCTAAAATAGGGACTTGCAGAGCCTTTGGATCTGCTGACACGTATTTCAAACTTTCAAATCTGCAAGGCAGAACCTGGGAGAGGAAGGATCCTCCTATTCCAAAAGTGCGGGCAATCTTGCTTAGCACCAGAGGACCTCTTCCAGCCCCAAACCACACACAGGTTCGCTGGTGGGGTGGTTGGATCCCAGTAGGGTCCAGCAGTAAACCCCTGCTGCATGCTCCCATGAGGATCTGGAAGGTTTTTCTAATTAAGAAACCTCCTCTGCCTGGGTTCATTGGTCCACATGGACTTGCCATGGTCGAAGAAGCTTTGCTTGCAAGGTTTTAATACTAGTTGCTGAATTTGGGTTCTTCCTTTAAAAATCTCCATCGCTGATTGCTACCCAGAGTTTCAAAAACAGACAATCTGCTGTAGGATCCGGGGGGAAAGTGAAGCCTACATCTTATCTGTAACTGTGTCATGGTGTCTGATAATTCATATTTTTTTCATAAACTGTTTAAAAAGGGGAATTCTGATTTTGTGAGAAGCAATTCTAACAGGGCAGAGGGAAGGAGGTGGAGGGGAGGAGAGATCAGGGAAGACTGTGGCATAAGCTTTCCCTTCTGTTACCTGCAGGCACATTTAAACCAGCTGTTGCTGTTTTTTTAAGATCTAAGATATATGCATAAAAATATGGTACATTTATTCTGTCAATTTAGCCAAGTGTTTAGAAACAGCACCCTCTACTTTAAATTCTTCTCAAAGGTAGAAATGGCTGGAGCTTTTCTCTTGCAGCCTCTGCTGGATGACAACCCGCTGTGGTAAGGACACTTGGTTCAGGACAGCCATTCCTTCTCGTACGAGTGAGGACTTCCCAAGGTTTGCTGTCCTGCCCCACCAGAAGTCTGGCTATGGTGTATGCTCCTTACGTTTTTGCTGTCTCCAATCCCTGATGTGGATGCCAGTCATGAAGCCTCTTCTTTTGTCCACATCTGCCTGGCAGAATAAAGCTGAGGGACCAGGTCCCCGTGGTTAGCGAAACATCAGTGAAACCAGTGGGACTGATGGTGCTAAATCCAGAATCCAGAGCAATATTTTAAGTGGGAGCAGCCAACGGGATCAGTTGAGAAAGTGGGTAATGCTGGACCTCAGTTTTTCCCTTGCCCCCCTCCCCTCATATTTATAGGTTTCTAATTTCCGCTGGATAATGAATATTGCTCTTCATTATAATTATGTTAAAAGGTACCAGCATGATGATTCAGAAACCCTTGAAGACATAGTCATATTTTCAGCAACAGATGGATTTAACACTGCAGATGGAGTGTTAAGAGTGCAGGTAATAACAAACTCAGCAATGTACTGTACTGAAATATAATTGGAAAGTATTAATCATATATTGGTTACTTCAGCTTCATTAAGTAGATGTTTAATTTTCATCAATCTTTTTACCAGATTCCCGGAAAGATTTCTGTGTAGACGGAGTGTGGCTTCTAGGTGAAACGATTGCTGAAGTTATTAATGACTAAGGCCTTGATCTTGCAGGCATGTGCCCATGGCTTACCCAGGCATGCAGAATAAAAATCGTTTGTGTTAATAAGGCTGTCAGATAGGGCCCCATTCGTATGGCCCAAGTTTCAGCTGGTGACTAGTCAGTAGTAAAACTGAGATCCTCTGTGAGCTTGCGGGCTGCTGGAAACCTGCCCGCAGGAACGACTGGCTGCAGGCTTTGGGTCAGAACACAGGCAAATTTGAAAATTTAAACCCCCAGTTTATGGAGGTCAACCATGAGTCTAAGCCTTTGCAGGACAGGGAGTTAGCACGTAGACAAAACTGGCAAAGGCTGAGTTTTTTGCTGTTGCTTATATTTTCTCCAAGCACAGACTTTTTGAAATTATCTGCATACAGAGCAACGTCTGCTGCCATTTCCATAAACCCTGTCGTCTTACATTTTTTAAATGGGCCTCTTCTTAGAGGTTGTATTTGAAACCTGGGTAATTCAGGGGAGTTTTACCCTGAGCAGGCCATGCGAGACCAGGGCAATCAGTGATGCCTGGTTGCATACCATGACTCTGATTCCCCAATTAATGCTATTTGTAACTGGGACTTCATTTGTAGCATCAGAAAGCAGCCCATGCTCTGGTGTGCCACCTAGGGATGCAGGGATCAGGGAGTGCTGTAGAGAACAATTCCAACTCACGCAGGGGAAATCTTCATCTGTTTTATGGCAGGAGTATAAAATGTGACTTTTGTTGAAAACAGAAACATTTTTCTTCTGAATACGTTGCTGCGGAAGGACTGTGTTCACATTCTTCTCTGTGGGTTCAGGCATTTGGTGAAGCTGCGTCTCCGCTGACTTCCTTACAAGCTTTCCTTTCCGTGTTGGGAGTCCATAGCCATGGAGTGGCATGATGACTGTGGACTGATCAGGCTTGTGAACAACACCATAAGCATTCAATTCCTAAATTTGAAGTCCCATGAAATACTTTGAATGAATGCTTTGGTCTTTTTCTTAACTATTTAGTTTTCTAGCTGTCTATGGACCCTGAAAACCCAATGAAAAACTGGAATTCTCTCTGGGAAGTTGATTCTCACTTGACGGTACAATATCTTTGTCTTGGCTGATGGGAACAAAAGATCAGGTGATAAATTTCAGCATGACTGGAAATAAAATTGAGCATCACTAGAAACCACAGGTGAACATGCTTAATAATGCAAAATCAGTGTGCTGCCTACTTTCTAATAGGTATTTGTATGCCAGAAAGATACAAACGGGTACTGACTGATCGATCTTAATAATCAAATAAAGGTCTGTGAGTATAAATTACTCTAAATACGGTGTCTGTCTAAGGGTAGTAGTCAAGAGGATTAGCTTGTAACACAGGTCCCACACTGCTGTTGTGGAGAGGGGTCAACATGTTGCTAGAACGTGATGATAAATATTATTTTTGCTTAATTTTCACTTACCCTTGGAAATAAATTCTCCCTTATCTCCCCTTCTTATTCTGTTCAGATTATGCGGATGAACAGCGAGCCCCGGAGCTGCAGCAGGGATTGCAGGCAGGGATGGGTGTCTGGAGGGAGGATGAGCCAGGATCACCTCTGAGCACCTCCATGCAATGGATGCTGAAGGTGTTGGCAAAGAGCTGGCTATGTGACTGCCCAGGCTCCAACACATGGGGTGATGCAAAGGACAAGAGTCGTGGTGCATCGATTTTCCCAGTTGGATGCAATCTGGAGATCCTTCTTCTATGTGCATACTGGTAGGACAGATATCTGATCTTTCTGGCAATGTTTGCACCTTCCTTCTCCCTTTTTTTTTCCTCCTTAACTATGAGAATTAATTGAATCTAAAGTGATTTAAATTAACATGCTTCTTAGTTTTGAATTAAATTGTATGTTTTAAAACTTGTTCTGCACTTGTAGCACGGAGTTACTTTGCTTGGGAGAGGTCCAGTCTCACTGTTCACCAGCAGGACAGGTGGGTAATGCATTGCATATACATGATAATGTGACTTAATACAAATCAAGAAGCTGTCTAGGTCTGTAGAGAACATACTAGGAGGCAATAGATCCCCTTTAATAGATCATCTCATATTCTGCTCTAAAAGGCTTAAACTCCAGCTAAACCAAATGGGATTGAGCCAGGGGGTGTAAATTTAATCACTGGGATCTGTGAAAGCTGCAGAGCCTCTGTCATCTCGCTATTGACATCAGGACTTCTACCTGTCCCCTTTTCCCTGCGTGATCTTAGGATACGTTGCTTGGTCTTCCAGTTACTGTGATGATTTTTTTCATTTGTGATTCGTGACAAAGTGCTTTTGGATGAAAATGGTAATTCAAGCTAAATCACAAACCATTAGCTTTATTTTAATTGCTAGTTCAAGCTGTGTGACTCTTGCTAGATGTCTCATAAAAGAAAGGTAAATATCTTGTATTTTAAAATTTGATAAATTATTGACAAAGGAAAAATGCCTCGAGTTAATCAGTCTGATGGTTTTGTCACAATTTGTCCCTTGAGGATTTAGAAGTAGTGGATCATGCTTTAACGCTGGTCTGTTCTCTTCATTTGAGAGAGAGAAAACAAACATTCCTGCGTCTCAGCTCTTCGTCAGTGTCTGAACTTGAATGAATCAGCTATTGAGATGAAGGAAATGAAGTATAAATTGACACGAATAAAATCTTCTCCCTGCAGCTGCAGAAACAGTTATAGTTGTCAAAAGCTGAATTTTAGCCCTTCAAAGACCAGTATTTTGGGTCACACCATCCTATTAAATGGCTGGACTTTCTAGAAAAGTCTGGCCTAAAGGTACTGCTTGAATATTATTTTTCAAAATTTATTAAAGTAAGTTTAATGAAAGATTGTCTTAATTTCAGTTTCAACTTTTGGCACGTATTTAGAAAGGAAAATCAGAATACAAGCCACTCTTCAAATGTTGCTCCAGATTCTTCCTTTTTCATTATCACAAACACAGCATTGAGTAGTTTGGCAGAGTATTTTAAAAATACAGTGAGCATTTTTTAATTTTTTGACTTGTAACTCAGTAGTTCATGTTGCAGAAGTGCTTCTGTCTGGGGGTCTGACGGTTGCATTTACTGACCTTGGTTTTTCTTGGCTTACATGCACAACTATGCAACGACACAGTGCCGTAACTTCTTGCACAGACATCCTGAAGAAATACTAAATAGTCTGCTTTGGAGAGTGATTTCAGACCATTTAAATTTCCAGAACTGTACCCTAGACCTCTCTGTCTTCTGCACTGTATTACCTGGAATAATTCCTTCATCTCAAGTTGCCGTATTCTCCCTGTTGTCTTAAGTGGAGCCATTATTGAAATATTCTGTTTTTCTGGGCAATTTCTATGCTATGCAACTTTCCCGACTTTACTTTGAATCTGTGCTTAAATACACAAGGGAACATGACATGGTTTCTCCGTGCTACTCTTCTTATGTGTGCTTGGAGAAATGAAAGAACAGTGAAAGACAATCATCTTGTAAAATGCATTCTTTATACAGGGGAGAAAAAAGAAACAACTTGTTTCATTGGTATTTTGGAGATGTCCAGACCTGTTATCATTCAGTTCTCTACCACAGCAACTACTCCACTGTAGTACAGATATCAAACTTTTTGTCAAACTTAGATTATTGTTCAAGCCATTGGCATGGAGAAGAGCTCTACTTCAATATGTTAATCTTGCTTTCAAGTTCTAAACCTGTTTCTCTCCTTCTCCATCTACTTTTAGGGGATTTTTTCCCCACTTGTGATGGCAGCATCTTCTGAGATAGGAAAGAGCTTTCCTTGCTGCTTTGCTCTTTCTCCCGGCAGCAGTTACTCATCCCATAGGCAGAGTGGACTTTTTAATCACTGCCAATGTTTTACTGCTCGTGTGAATGCTGCTTCTAGTGGGTATGTCTTCTGTAAGTAGATGCCTCCTAGTTGCTGTTCAGTATTATGTATCTACCTTGAGATCAGCTGCATCGAGCACTTGTGGAAGTTGGGTCTTTGCTTTATGGATCCTCTAAAACCTATTCCATGAGATCCCTTCGGTTTTCTTAGAGCTATTTTTTAATTTTATTTTCTTAAAGATGTAGTTGATTTTGGGTGTGATGAAAAGTCACTTAGGTACAGCATTGAGACCTGATCAGTTTATAGGATTGAACACTACATGCAAACATTTTTCCTTACATAACTGATATTTCTTATTTTAATACAGCACATTTTTAAAGCTGAACGTTGAAGCCTGATCCCTCTATACTGCTTGGTGGCACTCTCTAACTAAACAGAAGCCTTTTATTATTTTTTAAGGATTTGTACACTGTCAGATGAACAGATGCTAACATGCACCTGTAGTCTGTCTCCACTGGGAAACATATTTACTGCTGCTGTTTAGAACTGTTCAGAAAATTCTTGAACCAACTTCACGATGAAAGAATAGGCTTTTATGCAAAAAAGCTTGAGCGAAAAGCGTCTGCTTTGTATGTCTAGGTTGTTTTTTTTTTGCCTAGAACTAAAAATTGATGTATATCTTTTGACTTGAGAATTTCTATTCAAAATACCAACTTTCTGTGGAAAAAAGGAGATGAAGGAGATTTATCTGAGGACTTGTCAAAATTCTGTCCAGACATGGTGATGACAAGTTCTGTGTTTTAGCTACTTATCATAATTTGTTGATGTTTTAGATTCTCTTGTTTGATATTTGTATTCATGTGGCTGAAGTAAATGGCTTATTTGGGGTTTAATCTTCATTTTGCCATTGAATTTAATTTTCCCAGACACTGGCCTATTTTTTGTGTTTGGTTTTGGGAACCAGTGGATGAGGGTAAAGGGGTTGGGTGAGCAGGGCAACTTGGAGACCCTTTAGCCTTAACTGTGAGGTGCTTAGTGCTCATATTTCCAATCAGTCACAAATTTTCAGCATGAACGAAGTATTAGCTGCTGCAGAGCACTGGGCAGGCATCATCTGGACATGCCAGATCTAGAAAGATGAAGTCAAACCAAAACAAACATAGAGAAAAACTAACGGCATGATGAGAAGGATGGAGGGTCTGTCACGAGAGAAGGTTAAGAGTTTGGGATTATTCAACTCAGCAAAACAAATCCTGAGAGGGAGAGAGAGTTACCTCCAAGTATCTTGAGTGAATAAATAGAGGGGGTAAAAAAAACCTAAACTATTTAGGCTAAGAGGCAACATCAGCACAAAACCAAACAGACTTCAACCGCCATGAGAAAATTCAGGCTAGCAATTAAAAGATGGTTTCTATCCAGTAGACGAATAAGATTCTGAGTAGCTCTCAAATGGAGGCAAGAAACTTCAAAATTGGAGCATTGTCTGTGAAAGAGGCTTTATGTCCTGACTATTGATGCCTGGAGGGGACAGAAGGGGACAGTCAGATCTCTGGGTAATCCCTTCAACGCTTTAGCTGTGATTATCCCTCCCACCACCAATGACCCCCCCACAACCCCCAGGTTTCTAACTCTGTTTCCAGCTCTTGAACTGGTTTGCATGTTCATTCTGAGTGTGATTTCTGGACCAGTGCTCTCTGCTCCTCCCTAGGGCATCGTCCTTGTGTGGACACCTTCGCTCTGTCTGTGACGGAGGGACAAATGCAGTGACTAGTTGCTGTTTTGATGAAGCTCTTCGTCCACCTCCACCACCTCATACTGCTCTCCCAGTTAATCTCTGAATGCTGCATCCCTGCCCATTGATAACCAGTGAGTACCTTGTGTAACATGACTTCACTTTCATATTTAACCTAAATAAGCCTGCATTGTTTTGGGCCAGAGTGCCATGGCAGGCCTTACCCTGAGTTGAACCAAAATCACGGTTTTTCCCCAGTTTTAAAACCCGTAGTTTAGCAGGCGGAGACTGTCGCGCTCTCACAAACTGGGTTGCATGGGAGCCAGCAGCAACACTCTGCTACTCTAGAGATGAGTCATGCTATTTCAAGCTATGTGGCTAATCAGCAAACTGAGATCTGCTGCATACGGACAATATATAGTATTTGCTTTGCCTTTGTGCACTATTTTACATTTTGGATCCTTTGCCATCAGGATTTGAAGCATATAGACTGTATCTAATCCAATTTGTCCTGTTCATCTTGGCAATGCTTGCAATGCTGACAGCTTAAAGAAAACACTTAATTTGACTAAGTGTTTTCAGTTTACTTCTCAAAATATTTGAAATCATTACAGCCAGAGTACCCCTGCACTGCAGTACACACAGTTCTGACCTACTTTAGCAAGTTAATTACAATTTGTGTGATCCCACAGTCTTTGCTTACGCTGCAGGCTGAAGTACTTGGTTAAGATTGAGCTCCATGTTTGAGAATAATTCTCCTGGTTTGATGCTTTTTAATCCGACTTTTAAAGAAGCTCTTAGAGCAAAAATGAGGAATACTGGAGACCTGGTGGGGCATGTTGTCTGTGCTGCATCGCTGTGTTGGGCAGGGCGCGGAGGTGGCTGAGGGCTGAGCTCCCCATGC
>Ga0181612_157563_pt1 | contig 17724 bp, 10 predicted proteins | sample HoacroProtozoa21_FD_119630 | JGI IMG/M metagenome (GOLD analysis project Ga0181612, IMG submission 119630) | Hoatzin crop microbial communities from Cojedes, Venezuel. Combined Assembly of Gp0051906, Gp0051904, Gp0051908 | reverse complement strand
TTTGACTTGTGTATCTCAGTGCTAATTTAGCATCATATATTCCAAGGGAATTTCTTTCACCTTCTCTTTTCCCCTCCCTTCCTCTCCTTCTTATCCCCCTCTTCCCCTTCACTGAGGAAGCAGAGTATAAAATCCTAATAATATTGGGTAGAATCAAACAAAATACAGCTGTGATAGTGGTCATGTTCTTCATAAGAGCTTTATTAATCAAGAAAATTTATGTCCCTATGAACATTGGTATTTGTATTTTTTGGTATTTCTACTTACTTACTTTGAGCTTTGGTAGGACTCTTAAGATGTAGTAAATTATAAAAGCAAAAGTAAAGGACTGGGAAGCTTCTTAAGCCAAGTTCCTGTGCTCCAGTCTGAGCAGGAAAGTCTTAGCAGGGAAATTAATCTCCTGTGTAATGGCACTGACATAAGTCTCTGCTCAGTTTGTGTGTGCATGTAAATAGGGAAAGCAAGAGAGAATAAAACAGTTTAATAAATATTCTGAGGAGAGGTAAAAAGGGAAGCCAGAACTTGAAGACCTGCACAAGTGTTTGCACCGAGCTTTACAGCGTGTAATACAATAGATCCAGTAACGTTTGCCAGCATTTCTATCTGTATTCTGAATGAGTCACAATTATCTTCAGTACTGTCTAGTTTTTCAAGCTTGGGGAAGTCATTAGGTTAAGTTTTAGAGTGGGTTTTGCTGACAGCAGCACAAAGAAATAAATTGAGACTGTCCTACACGTTTATGTATGCAGAGTGCAATAAGCTTAATGCAAACCCGGTAGAGCAGTTCAGTGAAAAAGCATTTGGCCTGATCCATGACAGGATGAATTGTGCTGAGGAATATGGGTACCTATATGGAGAATGTGGCTAACTATATTTTAGCTCTTAAAGCATTACACAAACACAGTTCTAGTAGGTAGTATTCTACATTAAGCATGACATGCTTGTGATAAAGATTACTATCGTATGGCAGGCAATCACAGCATCTCCTATAACATTTAGCCTGTGTCTGGGGACAGTACAGGACATCAGACACCTGGGCAATTTTATTGGCTTTATACAGACAGATTTGGAGAGCCTGCATGTGGACTGGAAGCTGGTAAAAGGGATGCTGAGAGACATATCCCTCTCATTATCATGAAAAGGTTGTGACAGCTATTCTGTCTTATAGAGAGCCTTGGAAGACCCTCTTCATTGCTTAAGTGACAGTGATGGCATAGATGAAGTTCACATCATCCCTTCCAGTTTCTTACGCATTGAATTTAAATGATTAGCCTGTATGCAGCCTTTATGGAGTGGATTTAATCTCCCAATCATATAAATACCTAAATAAAAACCTTGTTACGAGGTGCACAAGATACATTGATTTTCTATTGTAAAATGTTCCTGTTCATGCTTTAGTTCGTGATTTAATTACATTACAAATGTCCTAAACGGTGAACTATTGTGAGGTACTGTACTGAAAAGTAAAATAACATTCTCATCATAAGTCCTGCTCTATATTTTTGTATGTCAAACCTGTACATATAAACAAATAAAGGAAGAAGAGAAGCATGTAGAAGTACGTTGCCTTTTTTTTTCCCTTGTTCAGTTAGTCCAGAAAATAAATGGCTGCATGAAACTTAGCTCTCCACTTGTTCTCTTGTTGCTCATGAACAATAGAGAAAAGCCTCTGACCACTTGATTCCATATGGAGGCAGAACAGAGATTATAGCATTTAATTGATTAAAGCTTTAAGTGCCACACTTCACTGCCAGGATTAAGGACCAAAGTACAAAATTTGGGGGAAGTGGCAAATAGATGAAAGAGTCAAAAGCCCAGATGGTACGGTTGGTTGGTAAATGGTTTCATGCACACAAAAATCCCAAACTAAGCAGCAGGTTCAGTTAGAAGTTGATAGTAGCAGTTGGTTACCAAAATATTTTAGAACAATAAGGTTGGATGGTGTATTCAGAGGTTATTTACTCTATTTTCTCCTCCTAGGCAAGGCTAATAATTTCTGAAGGGTGTTTATATAGCCTTTTAAAAACCTATCCTTAAAAACCTGCTCATAGCGATTCCATTCACCGATACTCTCAGCAATTAATGTACTTGTTATTTTCCATTGAAAAGTATTCTTTTTACCATTGAATCGTTATTAGACCAACTTAAGGCCTTATGAACTATTTTGCAGCCCATTATTTCTTGACCACACGGATAAGGAAAATAGCCTGTTTCCATAAACTTACACGGCTATGTTTACAATGTGGAAGACTTCTAATTATGTTTACTTTTACTTTTCTTTTGTTTGGACTATGTTATGTGTGACTTTCTGTCTTTCCTCCTATGAGATGTTTTCTAGATTTTGGTTTTCTCAGGGTTTAGTCCAACATGTGTCTGCTGAATCATGTTGCCCCAAAGCAAGAAACAGTGCTTCACATGAGCTTTAGGAATACAGAGAAAATGGGAAGTTGCTCTTCTGCACTGTACTCCCTTTTATATGTCCCAGACTGATGCTTGTTTTTTCGTAAGACAATGATAGTATGTTTAGTTTATGATTCACTGCTAAGTCCCATGCATTTTCTGAAGAAGTGCTGCCTAGCCAATGGCCCCTTGTCCAGCAGATTATTCCCGTGTGTATGCAGAGCTTGGTATATTTAGTATCCTCTTTTTTTCTGAACATTTCTGCCGTTTGTCAAGGAGATTCAGAAGAGCTTGCTAGCTTAACATTGTCAGTGCTGGACTAAGTGTATCACCTATCTCCATCCATACCATTGAAGAAAACATTGAATAGTGCTGGCCCTGGGGCAGCAAGCTTCTTAGATAAATGATCTTTCTACTTTGGCAGAATTACTACTCTTTCAGTACAATTTACCAATTATTTTTCTCACTTACATTCCCATAGTTCTATAGTTTCCTTTTTCCCAGAAGTGGTTGACATGCATTTGTAATATCTTTATCTTCCCTTTCTGTTGGTCCTCCCACTTATCTGTCATTCTACAGGGGTAGACGAGCCCATAACCCCGACCAGCAATGCCTGCAATTATCTTCATTAGCCAGTAGATATTTTAGTTAGAAAGTAGAAAAAATCAGCTGTCCGACACATAGAGATTACTGGTTCATATATTTACCATTTTAATTGCCCATACCTTTGAAATGAAAGTAGGAAAAATAATTAAATTTCTAAACTTCTGGCAAAGAGCTACAAGGTTGGACTAGATGACCCACAGAGGTCCCTTCCAAACCCGAACATTCTGTGATTCTGTGATCAGTAAGAAATATGTGGCATTAAAACAAGCAGAATAAAATGTTTTGGATTCTCGCTCACATGTAGTCTTTTGCCTTGAGACATAGTACTGGATGTCAGATTACTGAACTATTGATATAGAACTTGAGGTTAGGGAAACTCAGATTTTTGGTCCAAAAAGTCTGCTTTCACATGAACGTATGCATGGGAGATGAAATAATAATGGCTTGCGTCACATAGAAAGAGCGGTGGTCATTAGTTGTGGTAGGCAAATGATAGCAACAATAACTGGAAAATAAATTGAAAAACAAACAATTCAGGCGTTTTCTTCTTGAGCTTCATCCGGTGTTGATTAAATAGGATATCACTGGGGCATTATTTAAATAGATTTTTACCATTCTAATTACTGCTGAAAAGATTAGTATGAGGCAAGAAATATGATGAAGATTATCTATAGAGGACTTTTAAAAATTGCAATAATACTTTCAAGCAAAAGACTTCCTCATTCTCTTAAAAATGCACCTCTTCAGTGCATTCTGTGTATCAGGTCTGCATACATCCTACAATTGACTAATATGACTCCAATATGCTCTAATAATGTAATCTGCAAAAAGTTACATGCTGGTGAATTTTATACATGTGATTTCTCTACTGAACAATACAGGAAGAATCTTAGTGGGGTTTAGGCTTCAGATAGTCTAGTTAATCTATCATATCTTTCTGAAATGCCCTTCCTTGAAGAATTTGTGTGAATACTTGTTCACTGTGTGAATATTATTCAACATGTAGACATGATTTCTGAATATTATAAGGAAAAAGTCAGTGGGTTGTTGCTGTGTTGAGTGAAAAAATTGTTTAAAAAGACTCTTTGGAAGATGAAAAACAATACAATTACAGTGAAGTTCTGTTACCATTTTATATTATTATTTTGTTTCCCAATCTTTTTTTTTTTAAACAGCTCAAAATTCCTTGTAGCAAAAGCAATTACACAGCAGGAATTTCATCTCCCCCAAATAATATTTTTTACAGTGCCATGCTTGAATGGAAGGCCCATGAACAACAATGTGCATTGGACTAGGCCCAGAAAAATTTACTTTTAAGATGCATATTAGTTTCAGGACCGATTAAACTGCTAGATGAAAGATTGAGGAGTTCAATGGAAAAGCATACTTGCTATAGCTCTCACTGAATGTTTGGAGACTTTTTTTTTCTTCCTTGAACTCTCAGAAGATACCAGGATTTTTACCCTGAGCTACAGATAATCCCTCTGAATAACAGAAGTATATCAGTTCTATGCACATAACGTGAAACAGAAAGAAAAGGGAAGTTTCTTTGTGGTTTTCAGCTTTCCGTATAGACAGTGAGTGAACACACTTCAAAGAGAAGTGAAGTATTTTGAAATGATGAAACCCAGAGCAGGAAAACTACATTAAAAATGTGAATTTTGGTAGGTAAGAATAAATAAGATCATGACTACATGAAAATCTTTAAAAATATGATGATACTCTTAACACCGCATATTTCTGAAGAGAGATCTTCAGATCCTTCAAGATCTTGGCAAAAACTAATCTGTGCTCTGATAAAGATAATTATTTTCCTGATGAAGATGTATTTCTCTCTACTTCTCAAAGGAGTAGAAATGGAGTGGGGCAAGGTGAAACTGAATTGACACAAAATAACTGGTGATGGCTGTTGGATAATTTTTCCTTTAGCTAAGTACTCCATGGCTGTGTCAAGAAAATAGTTTTGTATAGTGTGGGGATCAGTTTCTGGGTCCTTTCAGGCTAACCGACCTTGACATTGTCACTCTGTTGTATAAGCAATATATATTAGCTCTAGGAAGAGATTTTACCCATTTCAGTAAAATGCACTAAATTGCGAAGTTTTCTTTTGTGAAAATACATATTACTGGAATGTCTGTTATCTCTCGGTTTGTTATATGGCATTATTTCATGGAAATTTTATGAATTTAATAATAATTTTATGAATACAATAATAATTTGTGCATAATGTAATATGGACTATCTTGGTCATATACACCCTAAGATACATGTCAGTGTTAAACTTATCATGCCTTTTCTGCGGATTTACAGCGTCCCTCAAACTTACTTTGATAACGCCAGTGTTATGCACTGAACTGTGTAAATCTACCCCTCTATTGCTCTCCCTCTAACCAATAATGCAATTGCAGAAGATGCCCAACCTTCCTGATCCTATTTACCACATATCAATAACTTCACCTAGCACACACTGAGTGCTTTTCGAGAGTAAAGCCGCAAGGGAGTTCCAGTGCTGCGTCATAGGGAACAACCAACCGTGGCAGGCAGGTCCTTTGCCTCCTCCTCGGCAGGAAGGGGGCACACGGTTCCAGGGTACCGTGCAGCTGGAGCGTACAGCTGCACACATGGTCATGGCTTGCTGCTGGTTTACTGCTCCCCTGGCTGGGTTCCACGTTTCTCGTCAGGCCCTGTGCCAGCACAGCTTGGTTATGGGCCCTTTGACATGCCTGGGAAATGGCATCTCACCTGAACCACTCATGACTTCAGTTCACTGAAAGCCACGGTCAGGCGCTTCTGCTTTATAGCTTTCTTTACAGCCTGTGTTCGCTGCGGTTGAATTCTTCCTGATTTATGTCAGCGTGATGTCAGAGCAAGCTTTTCAGTTTGGATCTCTGTTGAAATCTTATCTTGCAAACAGTAACAGTTTGCTATACTGTCGCTATCTGAACTTGGTCGTTTTTGTTTTCCTCACTCATGTAGTGTGGGTTTGTTTTATGTAGTAATGGTCCTGCCAGCTGCAAACACCATATTCTAGCCAACTCTAGGTTATTAGGTTATGAATGCTAAAAATTATGAGCAGTGCTTTAATTTGCATAGTTCTATCCACACATCATCCAGAGTGAATAAAAGCCAGATTGTAAAATAATTACAATCTCTTGAAGCAGAGCCAGCCTCGCAGACCAGATCCATCCGTCTTCATTAATTTGTATACAGTTCTTTTACCAGAACAAACTTTCTGAAGGTACTCGCATGGGAATGCTGAAACAGCTGCACAACTTTTATTTTGAAGAAAAAAAGTTGAGCCTCAGAGCAGTGTGTTTTAGCAAGCGAGAGAGAGAGAGTGACTCTGCATTTAAGACTTTGACCAGCATGTGTAAGAAGTGCTCTCATGGCTGGAATAATCTAACAAATTTTTACCTGGGTAGATCTTGGCAAAGTTCCCCTTTTTTCTTGCACAGTTGAAAGGAATCCAGTACAATTCTGTGCTTCGATCAACTTCACTCCAGTTTTGCGGAGCCTGACCGGTTTGGTGGTGCACGGCCGTGCCTGGCTGATGTGGCCTCTATGGCCCTGTTCTGCTCCACTGTCAGAAAGAGGGAGGGAGGCTTCCCCCAGCACCAAAATATCGCTCTCTGTGCTCTCTGTAGCACCGTAGCTAAGAACAAGTTTCCTGATTACTCCCTGGTCTTTTTGGAGTTATTTGCCGGAAGAAGTCTTTTCCCCCACTTTAAATGGATGATTGTGTTACAATCAAGAAAAAGCATCTCCAAAGACCAATCTTTAGGTAAGTGATGCTATTATTACTTTGAACTGAAAATGTTATGAACTTTACTCTCTACGCCCTATTTCTTAACTTAAACTTCGTATGCAAACACACACAAAATTGTTCAAGAGAAAGAGTATAATATTGCGTAGCCTAGTAACCTATTAGATGATTTTGGTGCTTGGAATATATTTTTTTAACTTGTACTGAGACTTTATAGAAGCTATTTTTCTTCTGCTCTCTGTCATCTACATTCTCTAAAGTTTAGTGTGGGATTGTCTTTATTATGAAAGAGGAGCAGCATAGCTCTTGAAAACTTTTTTTGTGTGTTTTGTTTTCCTACAGCCCTGCAGTCCCTCAGTGTATTCTGGAATTATAAAACTGTTTAAAAGTGGAACATGGTTCTTGGTTGGTTTACTTGATTTTGTCTGGATGGCAGAATTGTAATACTTGAAATTAGACAACTTACAGAATAAAGTAGCTTGCTTGCGGGGACATGTAGACAAGTGCTTAAAGTATAACTATAGTAAGACTCTTCTGATAAAAAGGGTTTAAGCTTAAAGAGTAACAAGTTGGAGTTTTTGTGAGGTGGTTCTTCACTGCTTCCTACATGTGTTAGTTTGGTCTATGAAACATCTTTCTGACTATTTTATGTTTTAAAGTCAATTATAAAATTCTTTTCACAGATCAGGATTAGATCTAGTTTACTTGTGCTTTTTTACCACAGGAGACCTCTTTCTTTCCTTTGGTCAGTCCTAGTTTCAGACCAAGTGACCTTGAGTGGGAAATAATGTTTCTCAAACTGTTGTGAATTAAGATGCAGTAACTGTAAGATTAAATAAACCTGCAATATTTCACACTTCTGTTTATGGCTGGTGACATCTTTCACAAAACTCCAGCTCTTACTGGGTGACATCAGTAGGATATTGTAACTACAGTGTTGATATGACAAATAAATATAAGATTATAGATGGTCGCACAGCAAATACAGGACTGTTATTTATTGGATGGCCACTACTGATGTCATATATTATGGGAATACAGTAATGGCTGTTATTGCAGCTCCAGAGTAAATTCAGACAGGTAATCATGCCAGAATTATGTCCTACTAATGTTACATGTGGAGAAATCTTTCAGTAATGTTACAGTTACGGTGCAGAAAAAGAATCTGGACATTAAAAGGAAACTATGGGAGTGAAATGACTTAACCGTTAACCTTAAATTTCAATGTCCTGTGTGGATTTGCTGTTCAATTTATATTGTAAATTAAGTTAAACATTTTGCACTTTGCTTTACTAAAGTGGAGTTAAGAAGTTATTTCACAGAAAGCTTATGACTGACATTTGATATTTTCCTTAAGTGATATCTTTTTATTTTAATTAAAGTTTATTTGAATGTACTTCTGTTTAAAACATCAATATTTATTTTAAGGATCTATGACAATCATCCCAAAAACTGTAACTTTAAAAAAAATTATTTCAGACATACATTCTTCACAGTCTTTTGGGGCCATTAGAATTGCGAGTGAGTAAGTGCATGTTTCCTGATGTGTTTGGGAGTCTGCTGTAGAAATCTGCTGTAGCTAGTGTAGTACTGGATAGTTTGCAAGAACTTTCTTAACGGATGTTTCCCTAAATTGTCCTGTGGGAGTGAATTTAATTCAATGAAATACAAGAAGTTTCAACATTTCTTACCGAAATCCATTCCTGCAAATCAGTTCTAAATACAGAACAGCTACTAACTACTGTTGGCATGCTTAATCCAGAGCAAGAAAACCCCTAATATGGAAAGCCCCCTAAGAGTCCATGGCTCTGCAGTGACTCTTCTGGCAAAAGATGTCTGTAATACTACAATAAATGCTTAAGAAATGTTTCCAAGGTCAAACCAGCATAATATTTTAGACAGCTCAAACAGAAAGACAATCTCCGTGTGCCATAAAGATTGTATCATGTACAGTAAATACAGATACTATCATAGTCATTAAAGAGCTGTTTTTTTATAATGTGTGTTCATTTTACTTATGACTTCAGAAAATATTTCTCCAGTGAGAAGGTGTTCTTATACAAGAGTTGTGAAGATTTAGCCTCAGTCCTCTTAATCCTGTAATTTTCTTTCCATGTAGGTAAAATGGTTTTACCTGACACAAGTCTTACATTGAGGTAACCAAATCAGCAGTCTGGTCAATTTTTCCCTCAAAAAGAAAAGAGAAGAAAGTATCAAATTACCCAAATTTTATATATGTTTATATTTACGTATGTTTGACCTACAACCAACACTAACTGTAGTTACTTCTAAAAATCAGGTCTTGAGAGTGATGTCAGAACTTAGTAAGTACACATGAATGTCTTCCTACTTAGCAAAGTTGCATTTACAGTGGATCTGTACTTTTACTTGAATTACCTTCTCAGTAATGTAAAAAGTAGATGGAGTGTCTATTCTAAATAATCCCTTCAATATCACCAGTCTTCTACATAAGAGTGAATGGGTATTACGTTTGAAGATGGGAAACTCAATAATAAAAAGATATTTCTGACTAATTTTCAAGTTTTCTGTAAGTTCTGAATTCACGAAGAAGTAAAAATGTAAAAATACTGTGAACAAAGTGGATCTTTTGGTATTTGCCAACCAGTAGTGCTTGGAAAGAACTAAAAAATTCATTCAGAAATATAACTGTGTAAAAAAGCTGAGCTTATAAATCACATTGAATTGATTACTAAAGCACAACAATTTGGATTCATCAGAAACCAACTGATGAATACTTACAGATTCCTGCATTCTTTAATATCAAAAGAACAGTCTTCTATATGCAAAGATATATTTCAACAGAACTTGTGCCTGGTCTATTCACTGGCTATTTTAATGCTAACATGAATTACTCAGGACATTTGATATTTTTATTAAGAACAGCATCTTGAGCATGTTTGCTAAAACTGGAGATGGTGAAATTAATTCAAACAATAAACAAATCAGCTTTCTCAAAGAAAGCAGTGGAAGCTTCATAGCTCTGACATTTAAAATTGGACTGAATAAAGCCGTATAAAATATGCTTTAGGGAACAAGTCCTTCCCTGCCAACTGCATAGATTAGATGACGTAATAGGTGTTTTAGTTCTCAATTTTCTATTATTTCTATTAACATAAGAATCTACACAGTTGTTAGTCAAAGCTTATACTGAAGCTATCATTTTTATGCACTCTGCTTCAGTCATTGGAGGGGGGTGGGTTGTATGACTTCGGCCTTCCTGGTCTTGACTGTCAGAAGCAGAAAGATCAGAGTATCACAAAAGAAGTTGTTCTTTTGGTGTCTCTGCCTTGGCAGGATCCAAGAAATCCTGGAATTATATCAAGAAACCCACGGTCTTTTGAGATTTCCAGGTCAATAGCAGTTGGGTAATAACAAAGAATTTGTCCTTGCTGTGCAATGTCTTTAATTTAAGGCTCTTAAAGTGTTTAAAAATATTAGTGCATTAGCTTCAAAATACTTCTTTTTTCTGTTCTGCACATTTTCCACGGTCTCATGCAGTTTTGGATCAAGGGTTTTCCCTTCGAGCAGCAGGGACGGGAACATGCAGCTCATGGTGCTGAAAGCAGGAGCAAGAACAAGGGTGAAAAACACTTGTTTTCCAACTCCTCAGGGAGCTCTATTCTTATCTTTTCTATGGTGTCTGCAATAAGAAGGAAGCTGCTTGTGCTGTTGCTGTTGTTCCAGTAGTGTTGTTCATTATAGATATATGAGTGGTGTATTAGCTGCAATTAGCCGGACTGGATCTCTCTGCAACTTTGAATTCTCCTTTACTAAGAAAATGACCCAGTCCAATCCTTTGATCTCTTGCTTCTAGTCCCTTAAAATATATGTGCCTTATTCATTATTTTATTCTATACTAAAATCAGCTCAAAAAACTAGATGCTGGTGCTTACTTGTAATCCACTGGCAGAAACTATTCCAACATGATTTTACACCACTACAGAGCACATAGGTAATTATATACTACATATACTGTGCAGTATATTGTAAACATTTATAAAGGCCTGGTTTTCAGAAAATGTTTATACTGCTGTAACTTGTAGAACAAGAATAATCCATATCAATAGCTTTTGAGTATTTTTTTCACTTGCATGCGGTGTAATAAAATACAGAAAAAGCATGTTCTGCGACTTCTAGACATTAGAAGTTTTTGGCAGAGACTCTTTTCCTCTTGAAAAAATATACTAACAAGTGTTTTCTAGCAAAAAATAACCATCAGTGTAAAGCCTTTACATAGCTTCTCTTTTCTTCTTTTCTTTATTTTTTTTTTTCTCTCCTGAATGCTCAAAATATTCAGAAGTTTTACCAGGTACGAGCAAATACGTCCTCATACTATGCTAATGTATTATTTTTTTGTCCTATTTGTGAGTTCTATCTTACTCTCTTTATCCTGTGGCTTTAATGTAGTATGTACTGAACATGTGTATTTGTGTTTTGCATGGGTATGACTGGTGTTTACACCTTTTCAATTAGTGGCCGTAGAAAGGTACCAAATCAGAATAACATATGAAGAGGAAGCAACTTACTCAGTAAACAAGAAAAAAAATTGTGTGCCTGTTAGCAGCCTAGAAAGTAGTAGATTTTAGCTGCTTAGAAGCTTATAAAAAAAGGATGTTTTCTCCCGTTACTTCTAGTGGTCTTCAAATGGGTCCAAATTATTATCTTTATCCTGTGTGTGTGGAATAAACAGATGTATGGGGAACTTTGCCAGATTTGTGTGGAATTGTGCACTGCAGTTATGATGAATGTGCATTATATATCATTATTGCTAGTGATAGCTTAATTGTAAATTAATGTAGCATATTAGTTTAATGAGTGACAATTTATTCCTGTAGTGTAGGAGGAAGGTGGGCGGGGAAGAGAAGATGCAGTCATCCTTTGCTGCTTGCTCTAAGAAAAGGCTGGAATGTAGAAACACAGCACCATACGAAGACCCTGAAATCACAGTCTGTTTCTTGATTGCCCCTTGCCCTACTGGCAAAGTTTGCTGCTACATCTGCAAAGCTACAGTAGCTTTCAGTAGTTCATAGCCATGACCATACTGTTGGTGATGTTGCTGAAGGTATTTTCTGCCTATGTGCTTGCTGCTGCCTCTTGCTGTGTGGCTTTAATGGCTACACTGGTGAGTAAATACCCAAAGTTATTACATAGTTGCGTGTTGGTTTTTTTAAATGGCAGTACCTTAGAAGAGCTACCTTGTAAATTGGAATGAGGAAGAGGCTGGTGTGGAAAAAGCAATAATAAAAAAAATGGGCTTTGGGAGGAAGACCAGGGGGACAGGAATGTTTGCTCCTAGCCTGTTAAGAAGCCGTGAAAAAAGAATTTGGTTGAAGCAATAAGTGAAAACATTTTTGAGGAGCACCCAGAACATTGTGAAGGGTGTAAAAAGTTCTTAGAAACTCAGGCTAATAAATTACACTGCTTTTGAGAACCATGGCAATTCCAGAAGATGGTGGAAAGGAAGACAAATTGTAAAGCAGTACATCAAAAAATTTGGACAGTAGGTGGCATTTTGTAAATTAAGAAACTAGGAGAGACAGAACAGTAGATTAAGTAGGGGGAAAGCATGTAGGATCCAATTTTCAGACAGATGATACGCATTTATTCACTAAGTGGATTGAAAGGAGGCAGAACCAAGAACGCAAAAGAAAAGGAGCAAATGTCTTACATTTCCCGTCGTAGCTTAAAGCTGTTCAGATACATTTGAACAGCTGTCCAAATGTTAGTATTCAACCCCTTAATTATACTAGAAGGAGGTGAATAGATACATTTTAGAAATTTCAGCAAGAAAAAAAAAATGATTGAAATTAAATGGACTGGTAATATGGTAATGTAGTAACTGGTAAATAGAGCATAGCATGCTTTGTAATATAGGTAGCTTGGCCATAACCAGATAGAAATAGGAAATTAGAAGAATGTTTATAGCCATCCCAGTAGTCGTAGTCTAGATTGCTGTTGGAGTGATGGGGGAAATCCTGACTGGTTTTAAGAACAGACTTGTGAAATGTACCAATTTGTTTTGGTACTTTGAACATCTGAAAACAAAAGCTTTTGATGGGTAAGAGGTATTACGTTTTTTATATTTTAGTCTAGTAAATTTCCTAAGACAGTTCATTAATGATGGCATGCTTATTTATTTAAGTGAAAATCATTTTTGTATATCCAGTTTTGTTCTGCCTGGGGTTACACTCTAGGGAGCATACTATATTAACACCAACATTGTCCACATATCCCAAGCTTTTTCTTACAACTTTCCCTTTACTTTGTTCCTACTTAGTCAAGTACTGATTTAACACCAACTTTTATTGGAGACTTATGAAGAGGAAATGTTAAGTGAGAACTGATGTACGTTCAGTGATTAACATTTTAATCTCTAATGATTACTTTTAGTTGGAATTCAAGTGTCATTTGCATGGTTTGGGAGGACATGCTTACAAAAATCAGGCTATGCCTCAACCAGGATCAAAAGGAAGCAATTTTTCAGAGAGCAGCAGAAGAGCAGCAGCAGATCAGGCATTGATTGTTGCTTTTCAGAGGAGTTAAGAAGGGAAGAGTGGAATTTCTCCTGTTATTCTTGAAGAAATTGGAGTGATGAGCTGTGACTGTATGGCTGTCACCTGGCTTTGTAGCAGTACTCCTTCAAGAGGAGAAAGCAGTGAAGAAGGTACGAGAGAAAGTTCAAAAGAAGACAGAGAATTTTTTGCACTTCCTAGAAAACAGAGAAGACAATAGGCAGCAAAGAAATGAAATTCTTTTGAGACCTAAGGCTGAATTAATTTTTCCCTTGATGGGAAGTTTTTTTTTTCTTATTTTTCTCTGAAAAATCAGTGAAAATATAGTTCATTTTGAGATGGAATTAACTTATTCTGGAGGCAGATTGAAGAAGTAAACTATATGTGCAAGTATTTGGATTGCTGGCATTGTGAAACATTGCATTGGAAATATGTTTCATCAGACCTAACAGCTGTAAAAAACCCCTGCCATGCCATGTTCTTCGCTTTTTTGAGGCAAGACCAATCAATGAAGAAGAAACACTGTAAATGGATATAGTGAAAAGAAAAGCACTGGCCTACCACATAGATTAGCAGTGATTTATATTTTCAAAAAAAGTCATAGGTTTAAATCACCATGTGCAATTTAAGAATACTCATTTCTGCTTTTCTGAGGCATTAGTTCCTGCAGTTCCCACAGAGTATGTGGCACCTGTCTTGTCTCAGGTTAGCATACTTCATGTCCGCTTAAAAAAGCCCATGATGAAAACCATAGCTTGTCCAGTGCAGCAGATCCACCAAGAAAACTTCATGAGTTAGCGAAGGCAAGATGCCCTTTCTTCTGTATGTAATAGGCAGGATTTACGTGTTGTGAAGGCAGAGTTTTTAATTTGTCTCTGTGGTGGTGAGGGATGCATTGGCTTAGCACCCAGCTGGAATCAGGGACTGGGATGGAAGGTAGGTCTCCTGCTTCCGTATTTGGGGGTGGAAATTAGCGGAGGAGAGAGGGAAGGCCTACTTCCGCTAGAAGCAGCAGCAAAGAGGGGAAGTTGAACTTCCTTTATATAGTTTTTAAACAGCTGTTTCTCTTAAACCAGGCTGAATATCTTCCAGCATAATGCTGGCTAGATCACAGGGATCTCGTGACCATTGGTTTAAAAAACAGACTGGGATGACTTTCTGGGTTTCTAGTTTGCCTGTGTGCACATAAATGTACTCAAAGAAATCCTGATTCACCCATGTAGCAGAACCATGTATGGTGGGGTTGGTCACAGGGTTCAGAGGCTCATTAGCGTTTGTTCATTAATCTGCTTCAAAATTATCTTCACTAAATAGGAGCATGAAAAAAAGTTATGACAGGAACACATCACATTAAAAATATTTCTTTCATTTTTTTCCTATCATAGACTTAATACTTCAGTGTATTCTGTGTTTATAATATTTTGGCTTGTCCTTAAGAATCTATTGGATAATGTCATTAAAAATTGATTTCCAAACCAGGAGAGAACAGTAAAGAACAATCCATGCCAATATTCTGTTTATTACTGGATATTACGGGAATCTTCACTTCAGAAATGTTTAATTTTCCATTAAACAAGCTTACACTTGGAAGCATTCATTTTAATTCTTCACAGTTTCTCCTTTTATGTACATAAAAAGGCAGATAATAGAAAAAATGACAGAAACTATCTACCCACCTAAGAATGATAACTATATTGATTTACTTTTTAAATTAATCTGAAAGTGAAAACAGGATTTGGCAAGGCATTAAAAAGAGTTTATATTTTAAATATTTCCAACTTTTTGACACGGCTATGATACTTATGAGGCAATAATGACAACATCATGAATAACATTATCAAAGCCAAAAGAGGGACTGGGGAACAGTTTACATAAAGCTTTGGAACTGTTATCCCAAAGTATTTTCTGAATTCTGCTCTGAAGAATGATTTTATAGTTGTTTTAAAGATGTGAATTTTGATGACCTTTATAGACATCTGCATAGTTTGTATTTCCATAAACCTGTGGTTTTCTGAGCTCAGCTGCTACTGTGCAAAAATGGACTTATTGGTGTGTTCTCTGAGAAGAACTTAGTTGGACATTGCAACACTGCATTTGAAATGATACCACTTTCTTTAATGTTCTTTTCTGGCAATCCGGTTTTATTCAGAGTTTGGACACCTGAAATTCAGTGGGGAAGGGGGGAGAATACAAATGACTTGAAAGCTTCATGCATAATATAGGATCATCTGGAAATACTAACTTGACTAATAGAAAAACTTAGGTTATGTTAGCTTTAATTGATGTCTTAACTCCTATGCATGAACTTGTACATAGCCTTAAATAAAACCCTGTGTCTTCATTTATATATTGTGATCTCAGTGTAAAATTAGACTGCCCAGTATAAAACTAACAAGAAAAATGTAGATTTTCTTCTGGTATCAAGCATAGCTCATTTTCAGTTTCTCTATACGTCTCCTCAATGCATTGTGTCATGTTGTGGAAACGTAACAAAATTTTTATTTTTAACAAGAAGTGTGAATGGAAATGTAGAAAAAGAGATGTTTTCCATGATTTCGTCTTTAAGTTTTGGAGTTATTACTACAATACTAGGATACGTAAGTCAGGAATGTTGGATGATTATGAAAAAAGCAAGCAAAGAAATTGCAAATCATGGAAATATGATTTATTGATGGAATATTTGTAAAAATTATGTCCATGGTGAACTGCTATAATGGGTGCTTTCAGAGCATGGATATTTATAGATCATTGCACTGTTATGAAAAAGCCTGCTCTCAGTTTATTAATCTTGAAGATTATGCTTTACTGTCATAAGAATAAATCCAACATTGTCTGTTACTACTTTTGGTACTATGTTGCCATTTAGTAGGCTCAGTCCAGATTGAGACCCTTTTATGCAAAGTGGTGTACTGACAGAGACTGTCAGTGTATTTCAATGATAGATTTGTAAAAAGTTAAAAATACTAGAAATCTCTTCAAAAGGAGAGGATAACTCAGGGGGATGGCTGTGGATGGATGTTCAGTGAGTTGAGAGGGAAAGCCAGGCATGTTGTTGATGCTGGAGGTGGAGATCAGTTCACAGTAAGAGTGGAGGAGTCGTCAGGCCTTGCTGTTTTTAAATGGAGAAGATCATTACATGCTGGTAGTGGCAGGGGAGGAGACCTGGGTTTTGGGCAAGGCTGAAGAAAGATCTCGTGACTGTGGGTGGGGAAGGACCTAGGAAGAGGGACAAGCGGGACAATCAGACATGGTGTAAGCAAGGTATGCTATGTTTACTTTGTAAATTAAGTCTAAAAAATCTCATTCTCTCACCTCCACATACCTTGCAGTGGAGATGGGGTTTCTCCAGCACTGTGTGTGCCCATTGCTGCTCTGGGAGCCACTGAGGTGCCCCACAAACTTGTGCCAATGCAGGGCTTGCAGTGACTGCACAGTGACTTCTGGCAGTGTCAGATCAGGTTTTGAGTGTTGCTGTTTCCACTTCAAGGGCTCTCCCTGCCACTCCAAATTTCTGTGCTTCCTCTATACTTTTTTTTCAAGCCAACTCCTTGTTTCAGAAGTCTCTTCATAATTCCCTGGTTAATGTTTAAAGTGGCCGATGGTCATCTTCCTCTTTAACACCAGCAGTTTTGGGAAAGCACCCTTTCAGAGAGTTTTGTTTATCCCCTCCACACACATGATTTACACTCATGCTATTTTAACACCTGATGTTATCTGGCCCTTTTGCTGTAGATGGACCCTACAGGCACCCCCACAGATGAAAATGAAGAGTCGGGATTTTAAATATAGGATATCAGCACCAAAATTGAACTTGATGATGACTGATAAAACAATGCAAAAGCAAGTGACTTTAATGGCAGAAGAACACTGAGAAGGTGGATAGGAGTTTGTGGAATTGAGAAAGTGAGCATGATGAGAAACTTTGCAGACATGATGTGAGACAAAAAAGAAAGAGAAAATAAAAAAGAGAGAAAAATGGATAATAAAGAAGTTAAAGCAAAATTAAAAGAGGGAGAGAATGAGTAACAGAATATAGTGAGTAATGTGGAAACGTAAAGATAAGCAGGTGGTGAGCTGACAAAGAAGTCAATGAGAATATGGTCATTTGTAGTTTTACATGCTTACTCATCCCTTAATATACCAAAACATAAATTGTATTAATTACTCCCTGTTATCTGTAGGTAGACTACAGGTAGTGACACTGGTGAAATATATTAAATATTTAATGCCGGCCTGATGGTCTGTTTGGGACAGTGCTGATGTGCTGTTCTGTGCTATTCCCAGGCAAACTTTTCAAAGGTTAATGAAGAATTCAAGAGATGTTGCCAGATCAGTTGTTGTGGAGTCATTTTCCAACTGGTATGAGTGAGGTTTTAAATATTTATTGTTGTTAAAAATGTCTGACTTTTTAAGGTACTTCAA
>Ga0181612_155392_pt1 | contig 17724 bp, 10 predicted proteins | sample HoacroProtozoa21_FD_119630 | JGI IMG/M metagenome (GOLD analysis project Ga0181612, IMG submission 119630) | Hoatzin crop microbial communities from Cojedes, Venezuel. Combined Assembly of Gp0051906, Gp0051904, Gp0051908 | reverse complement strand
CCCAGGGAGGTGGTGGAGTCACCATCCCTGGAGGGGTTCAAAAAACGTGTAGATATGGCACTTTGGGACATAGTTTAGTAGGCATGGTGGTGTTTGGGTGACAGCTGGACTTGGTGATCTTAGAGGTCTTTTCCAACCTTAATGATTCTATGATAAGCAGACAAGCTTTAGGGAGGTATCTGCACTGTTTGGCATAGTCTGGCTGTACATCTCCCGGATTATAGGATTTTGAAGGCTAAGCACTGGTACTTAAACAGTAGGTGTGACGGCCTTCAGTGAACAGGTACATGATGAAAAGTCAGCAGTTTAATGAGAAAATGGGGGGTTTATGTGTTTTGTCAGCAATGGCTGGTGGGGGTGTCATTGTGCACACTCTTTCTCCGTGCCCAGCCTCTCTTTTCCGCTCACTGCGGTGCGGGTTCCTGTTCTGTCATGGCTCTGGAGTACCCCACCGAGGACAGGGAAGCGTTCACAAACCCTGCCTTGGTCACCAGAGCGGCCCTGTGCACAGCTCTCTGCGAGGTGCGGAGAGGCAGTCCTGCCTGATGGGGATCGCTCCCTTCCGTTTTGCTTTGCGTGCTCTAAAAAACAGAAATCTTTAAACAAGCCGCGAGGCTGGTGGCTTAACAGGCGTGAGGATGGCAGTGCCCGTAATCCTGCAGGACCGTGCCTCGAGGATCTCGGCAGCTGTGCTGCCATCTTCGCACCCGCTCCCTCTGCAAACATGGCGTGGTCTGAAATTCAGGCTATTTACCAAGCCAGAGGACTGAAACCCCTGAGGTCAGAGTTACCTTCCTGTGATGTGAACAGGTTTGAAAACACAGGTGAAGGTTGGGGCAGTTACTTTTTCAACTTCCATATCCTTACAGTTCTTACTACCTGGTGTGTTTTATTGAGGTGCTGTGGTTTGCACGCTGCTGAAACCTAATCTGCATGTTCAGAAAATATGTTCAGGTCTTTCCAGGGAGTGGTAAGCACCAAAATTTTTTGGATTCCTGTGTCTGGTTTTGCTCTCTCCTTGGCACCCCACTTCTTTTGATTAGGTATTTTCCCTTACTCTCTTTTTCTTAGCTCGCTCACCTGTTGCACCCTTGTCTTTTTGTTTGTCTCGTTTCTGTTAACTTGTGCTTGCTCACTCTCTCTGCTCATTTAGGTGAGGTCACTACTGCAGGGTGTCTGCTCCCCTCCTTCAGCTGCTTTATTTACTGCCTTTAATCGCAACAGAGTTGTCCCACCAGAGGACACCCTCCAGGCTTGCTTAACCTGCATTGCAGCAGGAGCACAGAACTTGCCCTTTCTGGGCACGGGTGGCTTTTAAACTTGCAGAAAAACCTATGACTTTCTTTTCTTCAACTGGTTCTTTGGAAGGAATTGGCTAATAACCCTTATTCCATCAGGATCACGTGTTTCGTTCTGTCTTGACTGGAACACTCGAAATACAGGCAAATATGGAGCTTTTGGGGAACTCTGTTGTTCCTCCACGCCCTAGGACTTGGTGACAGTGCCAGGTGGCCTTTGGGCGCACCCTGGGATGCTGCTGCTCCAGCGGTAGCAGCTGAAGCAGAGATGAGATGATCTGGATGGCGGCAGGGCTGTCGTTGCGGTTCTCCTGCCCAGCAGCACGCTGGTGCTGAGGGAGAGCACATCTATGTCATACGTGTCTAATCAGGGCATCGCGCTTTATCTGAACTCGTACCGTTGATATGTTTAGGGCCGCACAGCTTCACACACTCATCCAGCGGCCCCGCGCTGAAATTCTCTCCCCTCTAACAATCCAAGTGCGATTTCACAGCAGAGCATCCTGTAGCAGCGGTAAATTAGGGATTAGGGCTTTGCCTGTGCGTTCCCTGGTCCTACTCCAGCTTCTTCCTTTCTGCAGGGTTTTCAAGTCATGCTGTGAACCAAAAGGAGTTCAGAGAACTTTGGGACAAGTGACGCACGCCGTGCACCTATGCACCGCCTGTACTCCAGGCCTGCTTTGTATCTCGCTTCACCAGACGCTCCTTCAAATTAAAGGTAGCCTTCATCATGCGTTCAGCTGATAAATTACATTCATTTTATTGTGAATGAGTTAACAACATAGTCGATGAATGCAACACATCAGGTATGGCCTAGGTTCTGAAAGAGAAGATACCAAATGGGAGAACTGCGAGCGCCGACGGAGTATGTGTGTGCGGTGAGAGCAGAAACAGATGCTGAGGGAGCTGGAGAAAAGGGAACGTGTCTGTCTTTTGTTGCCTACATCTGCTTTGCCGTGGTGGAGGAAAAACCATGATGAATTTCACGTAGTAAACATAACTCAACAGTCAAGTATTTTTATAATACAGTACATACAAACCCAGGAACACACTGCTACTCAGAGTCCAAATGAAGAACAGCTCTAACTCGTACATTTGATTCCCGTAACAGCAATTAGCAGTTCAATTACCTGCTCTGTCCTTTGGCAAATCAGGACCTTCCCGAGGAGCTTTTTTGCTGTGTGTCCGGCGTTTACTTTGGGCTCGCTTCCATGTGTACAGCAGAGCCTTTGCTGCCCGCAGAGGTTACAAAGTACATTTGGTTCAGTCTTACACTTGTTCCTACTCCCTCCTGCTTTTTCACAATGATCATATTTTCCAATATTCAGTTAGAAACACTGGCAAAACGTTAGTAGAATCAGATTAAGGAACTAATTCAGCTCACAGCGGCTGTTGCCATACGGGTCCTGGTATGCAGCTGGCAGGGACGCGTGGTTTTTTCTAAAGGAATGAGTGACGTAGGAGTACAGGTCACCTCCTGTTCCCCTTCACTTCAGCAGGAACAGGTCTGACTGCAAAGACTTTCCAAACCGCATTTAAATTAAGACCTGAAGTCAGGAGTAAAGAGCAGTGTCTGCAGAACATTCTTTCTTGCATAACATGTATTATGAGGATACAAGGGTAGTATTAAATTACACAGAATGACATTTTCCTCTGGAAATCACCCCTAATAAGTGTTTATATGGGGTGAAAGTTCATAGAAACTTTTGAAGTAAGCTGGCTACGAAAGCTGACTGGAGAGCTCAGTACGAGCAGCTGAACAGCCTGCTGCCTGACAGGATCAAGCACGTGTGCTTTCACTTCTGGCTGGACCAAAACTGAAAGCCTCCAACTTACCCCGCGTGCTCTCAAAAGACAGCAAGGAATGTTCCCAAAGCCGTGCGCAGTCTTGGAACCACTTCAGTCACCTTCCTCTCGTCTGCTGGGAGGACAAGAGCTCAAACCTCAGAAAGTGAGGCTGGTTCTTTCTGCGTTCCCAGCAGAATAATATCCCTCAGTAAAAGATGAATAGGCCTTGGATACACAACAATGGCAGTTCAGTTCCTTGTAAACAGCAAATACTGTCTGGGGGCGCTTAAAGATCTCAGATCTTCTAACCAAAAGGATTCCAGAAGTGAAACAGGGAAGTGTTTTAATCAGCTAAGTGATCAATGCCAGCGAAGGGCGATTTTCCCTAAGTTAGTTCAGAGCATCTCTAGACACTGAAAAATATTCAGGGCTGAAGTCTACCAAGGAACGTCTTACACCTAACCAGCTAAAAATATCCAGAGTAGGTAAAACCGAAACTTACTCTGCTCCCTTCCAAGACCAAGAAGCCTTTTAGAATAATTAGCTTTCACAGACATCTCTTGCTAGGCAAGGAACTGCACAGGGAAGCACAGGAATCAATGACATGTTTTACAGTCCTGCTGGTTAGAACAGAATCCATTTCTAGAGCCTCTCACATCCTTGGGACAGAAGATCATCTACGCTATCGATCAGGCTTTCAGCTGAGTCACTGGGGAAGCCTCTTGCCATCTCCAGTTGCAGCATGGCCCTGTCTGTGGAAAGACAGGGAGCGCCTGGAGCCAGCGTTGTGGTCTCAGATCTGCTTGCTGCCTGTCCAGAGGAAAAAATGTGCGAGAACTTGAGTTTAATGACATCTTATTCATTCTTGGCCAAGGCCTCTTGTGAGCCATGTGAAGAGTCTGAGATCAAGGCTTTAGTTGCACTGTCACTTTAACCTGGTACATGCAGCACTGCTGCTGAGTCACCCCTCCTTCCTCTCCCCTCATTTACTCATTCCTGGCCCTCCCTTGTGCTGGAGCAAGCATTTTTCTAGCTCTGGAGTAAAGTGATCTGTACTAAAAATGACACGATTTCTTTAGTTTGGTTTACTGCAGCAGCACTGGTGCTTGTGCCTGTACAGAGTGCCTCTTTGATAGCACTGCTGTTTGTTCATGCTCATGGAGTTACACTGCGATTCTGCTGCTCACAAATTCAAAGTTCAGAACTGAATTCCAGAAGGTAAGGGCAAAAATTCTCCAAATACAGTTTTGTATCACTGAGGAGGCTGCTTTCCATCATTTTGCTAGCCCTGTGTCCACAACACATCAACAGCACTTGTAATAATGTTGAAAGAGGAAGTCTGTACACGGTTGTTCAAAAGCTGCAAATTCATTCTGGCTTTCTGCATCCTAATTTATGCAGACAGGCCCAAAGCTGTCTGCGTGGAACAGGGCCAAAAGACTTTGTGCTAAAAAATAAAGTGAAAACTACCTATCAGTGGTTCAACAATCTTCAAAAATACTGTGAATATAGGGCTGAAGAATATGCTCATGTGGACTAGTGACGGGGAGAGAGATCTCTCACTGCATGTGGGCAACTCTCTGGCATCCTAGGGGCCAGGGCAGCACCTGGGCTTTCACAAAGTGGCATCTACGCAGCTTGGGTGGCACCCGCAGGCAGGACTGCTGACCACTTATCTCTAATACAGAGTTCTCATCTCACAGAATCATCGAATGCTTTGGGTTGGAAGGGACATTTAGAGGCCATCTAGCCCAACCCCCCTGCAGTAAGCAGGGACATCTTCAGCCAGATCAGGTTGCTCAGAGCCCTGTCCATCTACCACAAGTTATCCCCTCCACACACCCCTCAAAGAACGAGTGTCACTATTTTTAGTTTCTGTGACTCCATCTCCCCAACAGTGATGATCAGAGCTGTGCTGATGTCATCTCCGAGGGCAGCAATCAGCACCAGACCCTAAGGTCACTGCTGTTCGGCCAAACCAGCTGTTTCAACCCAACACCCTCCAGAATCGCAGGGAACAGAGTCGGTATTTACCAAGTGAGAAAAGGTGCTGCAGAAGACTTGAGAATGTTCTTCACAGAGGAACAAAGTGAGCAATATTTTTATACATGAAAGATGCCAGTAAGAAGAAAATTTTCACACACTTAGTTCAAAATTTAAATTCTTATAGAAAGTGGAAAATTTCTGAAGAAACGGTTTTTCATTACTATCAAACCCCTCACATTTCATAAGCAAACTGAGAACTCTTAACCTTTTAGCTCTATGTTTTAAAATGGAAAAATAGCAGATCAATTTACTGCCGTTATATACGTACAGAATTCAGGTTGGACACACAGTAAAAAGTATTGCCTGCATTATTCCGTTAGCATAAGCCGCCTTTAAAGTTGAAGGAGAATAAGAATGCTTCTGCACCTAGTTTACACTAATCAAAATGCACGTACATTTATACATGCAAAAGAACTTGGCAAGAACTGCTAAAACCAAACTGATGTGGTAGGGTTTAATTTCTTCCATCTGCAAGAATCTACAATTACAAAAGTCTCATCTTCAAACTTTACAGTACATTTACATTAGCGATTACCCCACAGCTTTCCTCACTCCTCCACTTCTGTACAAATCATATACAATAAAAAGTTTCAGTTTTGTTGTACAAACATCGTTTTACACTTTAATACAGATGAAAATACTGTTCTCTGGCACCTCATTCCCTCCACGGTGCCTGGGTATTACAGTACAGAGCACTTTCGAGCCATGCTTCTTCAGCTCAAGTAATACGGACTGATTGATAGGCCACAGCTTCTGCAACTCCAAAGTTTAAAATAATGAGAAAATCTACTACTTGTTTGTATAACAATCAACAGTTTATTAATGGATATGGTGAAATTTTAGCTATCCACCAAAGATGTGTAAAAAATTGTCATGAAAGTAAAAATAAATAAAGCTGTTTTTAAAATCAGTCTTGTTTTACATCTCAGTTCAGAATGCAACATTTAACACAAAACTGTCATTAAAGGTTTAAAGAAGTCTACCGATATTCAAATTACAGCTTTTATGACAAATCTAATGAGAACTGAAACTGATTTGGTTTTAGGTTTAAAGACTTTCACATTCAAATACAGTGTCTCGTTTAGCACAATACTTCCTTTGACAGTGATGGGCAACAGTGATGACATATTGCTGTATTTTGACATAAGGCACTATGATATGAATATGCCATACACTTGCCTTATGTCACATATATCCATTGCTGACCAGTGACTTCTGTCAAATACAAAATGAAAAAGTTTCAGAATACAGTGCATTTTAATGAAGGACATCATGTGAAGTCTTCCAGCAAATGTTTTGAAGACATTTTGAAATACAAGCCTACATTTTAACATAAGCTTTTGTCATGCTGCTTTTTTTTTTTTTGCGACATCACTGGGGGAATAGACTCGTCATCCATCACTACGTCCCAATACACATTCTCAACCATCCTGCTCTGTTCTATTGCAGTCACTGTTCTCCAGACAAACTTGACCCAGAAACTTTGTTCAAGTTCTCCTACAAGCGCGTGCACATTCACAGCAGTCATTCACTTTCATTCTCCTTCTGTTTGGCACCTGTTAACAGAAGAGGAAAGCATGCGTGATTTCCTTACGCACACAGCACTCGGCTTCTGGCGGAGCACAGCTCATCCTGAATGCTGCGACTCTGACCACGTCAACAGAATCTTAGCACTGGGCACCACTCTAAAGGATACGCTGCAGGATTGCTAAAAGCCAACGTGAACAGAGCGAGGAAGGCCTCGAGACCATTATTCCTTTCAGCTTCCTTGGCAAGGGAGTTTAAGTAACTCTTCTGGGAAGCTACTGAAAGTGGCTTTGAACATTCTCCCCAGCACAAAAACTTATTTTAAAAAAACCCAACCAAAAAGCCACCTCCCAAACCTGCCCATCAGCTTAGAAGCCAAGCTTAATCAGCATAATAGCCACAAAAAAATCAAGTCCTGCTTGAGAACAAACTTTGTAAGAATTCAGTTTAACGACACTGTGTTGATGGACCCATTTTTCCTGGCTCAGAGGCAGATCTTGCTTACAGTAGGGATCCAAGAGACCTGTTCAGCAGGACTGTACAGCATCTCGCCTCTTCTCCAATTACTCCAACTAACCACATGCTGGGCAACGACTAAGCCCTATGGCGAGTTTGGCTGCAGCATCCAACTCTAGAGAGCAAGAATCTCTTGCCAGCAACCTGGAGTTACTGCTTGTAATGTATAATCAAACACTGAAAGACTCATTAAATACATCCAGTTTTCACATCACAACTGATACTTTTTTTCCTAACGTAGGCTCGTCTTCATTCCTGCCAGTCAGTAAATTTTCCTTTCTAGTCTGTGAAGAGAAATGGGCACTTTTAGGGCACGATTTATCTGGTTGCTCTTACGTATCCACTTTAAGAGGTAAGCCACACTCCACAAACTAGATCTACATTGCAGACATCCTCACTTCATGAGACAAATACCAGTCTAAAAATCGAGCAGTTGCCTGTGGGACTGCAACCAAATGCCTAACCGCTCCTGAAAAATGCCTTGCCTTCCCTCACCTCACCTCCTCCAGCAGCATAATCCTGCCCTCTCCGTTACTCTAACCCCTGCACTCAGTCCTCGACTCCCCTGTGAGCCAGTTCAGCGTGCCAAACTGATAAAACTCTGCAGGTTTCTGCTGGCTCAGTTTCCCGATAGATCAATGAGTTAAAGCTGCCCAGAGGGATCTTGTGAGCGTCGGTGCTGCCACATGCTGAACGCCAGATGCACATTGTGTACGGGGGCAGGAACTGCCCTTTCTAATTACAGAGTACTGTTATATCAGCTCACAGAGCTGCAACTGAAGTGTCCATGTAATTCCAGTATAACAAAGCCCTTGGTTTGTCAGTATCCAGATTCATCTTTTCTGTCTAAGCTTGGCTCCATTAACAGTAAGTTCTACCCTCCTTGGATCCTTCTACCCTGCAGTCTTGAGGAAAAGCATCCCCTCTGCCTGGAGAGGCACTGTCCACCGATCCTCACACCTCCCGCTGAGGAGGGACACGCACCCCGCCATTCTCCTAGGCAATGCGCCCACTGGACCCAGGCCTTTGGGCTGATTTCTCATACTCATCCCTACCTTTCACAGAAAGCTGGGTTACTTGCTCTTACAGGTCATTAAAAGGAACGAGATGCACTGACCTAATACCTCCTGCAGTATCACTGATTACTTCTTTTCAGTGGAGAAATTTTATAATGCTACACTAACTTCTTTTTTTTTGTTTTTTAAATCTACAGAGGAGAAGCACTGATAGATAATGTGATAATGTACAAGTCTAAGTACGAGATCCCATTTAAGCTCACATTTAGACTTTTTTGAAGGATGTATCCAGCTCTATCTGCTTAGTCTGATATATTTTTTTTTTTTAGGCAAAATTGTAATCCTCAAGACATTTTTTTGTCTTCCTCAGAGCCAAAAGAGGGCTTTGCTTTAGTTCTTGTGACACTTAAGTCATTTATGTGGTCAAAGTGAAGTTACAATTAAGAACATAAAGCAGGTTAGTAACTTGGGCAAAACTTAAAAACCCTCAAAAACACCCCCCCCCAACAAACCAACATAAAAGTAGCAGAAATAAATCCATTTTTAGATACTCTTATTAAAAGGAACCTGATCATGTTTAGCAATACGCTAGAGATTTCTACTGGAATAACACTGATGGTCTGGGGTGCCGTCTGACATAGCTGTGCCAACCAAAACCCACAGCACAGCTGGACAACCCAGGGCTCCACAGAGGTGCTTTTACAGAGCTGGTGCAAAGCACAGCTGCATCCACGCAGGGAGCACCTGGCCAGAGTACAGAAATTCTGGAAGGTGGGGAAGGCGCCCTGTTGTAGATCTTGTCTATACACGCTACATCCAACTTCATCCTGTTTTCCCTGTTAAAACATTTATCAAGACCTTTTTTCCTAAAGAGAAGATGTATGAACAGCAATGATGTTCATGAAGCTTCTCCATGCATTCCTCAGTGAACAAAAGACTGACAGTTAGTATTTTGTGAGCTTTTTCCTGAAGAGAAATGAATAGCGTATTTAAGAACTATGATCAAACAGTTACAAATGTTGAAAATCAAAAGTCTGTCGTTGTCAAGTAAATTAAAGCCAGCAGGGTGCACGCACTACTAAATGACTTATGGCAAAGGTCAGAAGGCAACATCCATACCTGCTGGTGTGAGTACCAAAGCTTGTAGAATGTCAGAAAGCGAGATGATACCCACAATGCTATCTGCTTCATTCACTACCACCAAACGATGAACCTGCCAGCAAGGAAAACATATTGAGAGATATTTGTCTGATTTGCAGTATTAGCTAAAGCAAAGAAAAACAAAAAGAATCTTAAAGTAATACAGTATGCAGACAAGTAGGAAAAAAAAAAGGATTGGTTCAAAATGTTCGTAATGCCAATCTCACACGGCAATAGAAACATGCTTGTCCTACTTAAATGAAAACTTGTGTATGTTTAAAAAGCACACAGGTATCTGACATGGCAACAAAATCAGATTTGAAGTCACAACTAAGCCAAGATCTAGGTCTTTAAAATTCTTCTGCTCTCAAAAAGTGGCACTCACATCAACCACTTTTCCCCAACCTACACGCTGCGATCCCACAAACTAAGGTACAGTAATAAAATGAGACTTCCTTCTCAAAAATCCTTTCTTAGAGAGAGGTGCAGCACTAGAACTTGTATTTTGACATGTCCAAGTCGGTTTTAACTTAATTTTTGTCAGAGGCTACACAGTTGAAACCGAGTGCCAGACTGGTTTTAAAACTATTTAAACAGATTAAGACAGAAAAAAGATTCAACTTATCTGTGCAAACTCACTGTGCAGTTAACACAAGGACACAACTTGGAAGACAGATTTATCAACGGTAAGACTGTATTTTCAAATAACGACCATGTCCTTACAAACCTATTCTATGCAAAGTTTTATACTACAAAACTTTTGTCCTAACTGGAGGGAAGGTAGGTGGATGCTCCCACATCCTGAGGCTCATCAGCCAGCTCAGGCTACAACAGTGAAAGACCACTGCAGAACCGGGAGAGCGTCCTAATGTCACTCCTGGCACCGGAGGCCACCGCAAGTGGGTACAGAGTTGTACAACCTAAACATCGCAGCTGAACCAGCTCACAAGTGTGCGATCCCAAAAAGGGCGTTTGTCAAAAGTTGGGAGCCTACTACATGCTTACTTTTTACTTAAGTCACTTATGAATAGATATGTTAATATACGGTCGAGGTCAACCACTTCATGGCTAGTCAGATACAAGAGAGGAGCTCTGAATTGTCTGAACAGTCATACCCACCTGACAGAGGGAGGAAAGAAAAAGGGGCCGGGGGGAAGGAAGAGTGAGTATTATTGTAGTCTTTTTTTGATGAAACTATGTTGGTGACTTTTTAGATGGGGTTATTAGTTTTTGTATGTGCACATATTTAACAATTTTATTCTTCTCTCAGTGTAATGAATTCAAGAGAAACGGACAATACAGTCATTTCATTTTCAGTAAGATCTAGCACTCGTCTGGCAGCTAAAAATAGCCTGTAGCTTTGACTGACTTTTTTTTTTTTTTTTTTAACATAATCTCACTATGTTTAGACTGAACCAAAAGGTAGGAGTTGGTAAAATCCAAATGTCTAAAGCTTCTTCAGACAGTGTTAAAGTTATCCAAATTTGAAATCTGTATGTCAGCAATGCTGAAATTATTCAATTTTAGGACGAAGCTCAAGCAAATGCAGAAAGTTACAAGTAAAAATTGCCTAATGGTATATGCACAGTTACAGCCCTGAAGATTAAAAAAAAAAAATAATCTTGCAATTGAAGAGGTTAAAGCATCTAAATGGAGTTGTTCACACCTCGGAGACAACCAAAACTGGTAATACTGATTTTCTTCTGCAGAGAGGCCTAACAGGGGAGGAAGACCTACATACTCATTCACCTCCACGTATAAGAAAGCTCCCAGTACTAACAAACAAGATAAACAGCATCAAAAGAATGAAAAGCACACAGATAAATCATTTACAAGAGCAGTTAGTGAAGGTTTCTTCACGAGCATTTATCTTCTGGCCCTGTTTCACAGTATTTGTACAAGAGCAGTGCAGGACTCCATCTGCATTAGCTAACTGGACTCATTAAATTTCCTGAACAACAGGCTAATCAACCTAGCTATAAGCTGGAGTTTAAAGAATTATTTGTATGCAAAACTTATGGCACACTTGGAAGAAACTTGATTCTCTCAAAAAAGCTTTGCATTCAGTTCAGTTAATGTCAGAAAACAGAAATGCAAATAACCAAGTATTATTACAGATGTACTGTACAACACTTTGCACATCCCTGTAAGGAACTGTAAGTCTATAAATCAAACTGATACCTAACACATGGAGTTATGAAAAAAATGCTTTCACAAGTAACCAAAATAACTTAGAAAGGACAAATTTGTACTATTTGTTAGTTTGGTAACACAACTTTTAACTCAGTGAAGGGAAAAATAAAAAGCGAACTCACCTCAGCCTTCACTATTCTATCCACAATGGTCTCCAGTGTTTCCAGCATACTACACTTCACAACACCTTCGAAATACTGAGAACGGTGCTGTAGGGCTTGCGTTACCGTGATATCTAGGTTATTGTATGTTTTTTCAGCAGCAAGATTCTGAAAAAAAAACAAACCAAACAACCCAAGGCACATAGCACATCTCAGTACTCAGTAATAAAGTACGCAAAGTAAATATTTTGGCACCAAGTAGATACACATTTCTGGTGTAAATTGAGTCTATTCCAAGTCACATATTAAACAAAGCAGATGCTCTTCAGCTTCAGTTTCTGGGAACAGTCAAGCATGCAATCATGTGTAACACCATACGACAGACTGGGTTAACTGATAAAACTGTTTTGTGATATGCATTAGGCCAATGAAAATCTCCTTACTTTGCTGTCTGATATTTGGCCTGATGTCACTCATCCTGCCTTTTCCACGAGTAGAAAATGTAAAGATGAAGTTCTACAGATTGTACAATATACTTTAAGCATATACAATTTTTTGTTGTTTGTTTGTCACAGGATAGGGGAGGACACCAACTGCTCTGAACACCACCCATGAAGCACATCTTTGTGGCAAGCAAAGTAGGGAGCGAAATACGTGTTTTCTTCCCCTTTCTTATTTGTGGGCTCAAGCTCCCTCTCCTGGACTGTGCTGGCATTGCCATTTGACAACAATTTGTGTGTGTGTGTGTGTATTTCAATAAGTACTACAAAATTAATATAAAACCCATCATCACCACTAAAACTAAGAAGATTAAAAGAGTTTTAAAGCTGACAGTCTCAACTTTCATTTTAAGAGGACCATGCTTGTAAGCAAGTGGACTTTACCCAGACCAGCAAAAGCTTTCTTTGTAGGTGGGACCACAGCAATATTTTGATAGTGTTGGCACATCCTGACCTATTGATTATGTGTACTGAAGCACTGAAGGAAGAACAAAAGACAGACTTTTAAAAATAAATCACTACACCAAGCAATAAAATGAAGTTAATTTTTGACTACAATGTGCTGTGACTAGTCAAGTTTTTGGATTGAATTACACTGAACGTGAGAAGAAAGTTTCAGATGATCATGAGGATACAAGCAGCTTTAGTTAACTCATTTAACTAATTCCTGATGAAGGACATTAGCAGAACATAAAAAGCCCCTGCAAACTGAAGTCACCTTTCCTTTTTCCCAATACCAATATGTAATTTTTCCTAAGAAATGATCCAGCGTCTATAAAAATCCTCTAATTTTTGTTGCCCCAGCACTTAAAATGTGAAAAGAAGTGAAAAACATAAGGAACCTTCTTCCTTTTGGTGTCTTTCTGAAAAAGAATTGGAAATTAACACGTCCTGCCTCCAAGTCTAACGCAGTTACAAAATAAATTGAAACACTGAACCTACCAACTGTGAAATGTCATTGTTGTTGATGTGTTGGATCACTCTCGCTACTGCTACTACCTATTCCCTGACAGCTTTTATGGCAGAACAGGAGTTTACACAGTAGAGAATCCCAAAGAACAAAAAGACAAATGCCTAGAATAGACAGGGGAGAACAGTGACATTGCAAAATTTTCAGTATTGAGAGCACTGTTTGCAGCCAGAGATATTTATAAGCTTGAAGTATTTCCATCTGGGACTATTCTCCATATTTCTGAAAGCATTCTACACAGTGTTTCAGACACCTGGATTCTTCATTAGCACTAGCAGGCTGGTGCAATATGCAACTTGGGCACTTAAACCTCTAAAAAAATAATACAGGTATTGGAAGTTCCAATCAGAAGGCAGATGCATATGGCTGGGAGGGGACAGGGACAAAAAAAACCATAACATTTTTCAAGTTTCTGAAGACCACAAGAATAGAGGAGCCCTTGCTGTCCAAGGCTGGCAAATCACGGCACGAATCTGACTACGCTGTTGCACTCCTGAGGGAAAACCAGAAACAGTGGCCTGAATTAGATCTGAACTAGAAGGAACACCGAGGCAACGCTCTGGAGTCAGAGACTCGCACGAAGAACAGGCTGCATAGTTTTAATTCACTGAGAAGGTCGAGTCGTACAAATTACCAGGCTGTATGGAGAAATCTGCACTCTCTTTGAAAACAGACCATGGAATGGCAGTGTCTGGGAAAAGAAAACCCTATCACAAAAATAGAAACAAACATTAAAAGCCTATGCTCTCTTTTTGTAAGAGTACAGCCAAATCCAATTTTGGGTAACATCCAGAGCAGTAGACGCCTGTGTGCAAGTAGTATTACTAAGGACAGCTTAAATAAAAAATAATGACAATAAAATGCTGTGCCAAGTGAATTGAATCTGTTATATTCAGTTTGTAAACTAAAGCCTAAGGAACAAATTAGCCAAAATTCACGTATTAAATTAATTTACAAGTGCTTACTGCACATAAAATATTTAATAGAATTTAAGAGATATACTTACTATTACATCAAATTTGGAATAAATATCTACAACTTTTCCTAAAAAGAAAAACAAAAGTTAATAAAGTGCTTAAAACACAAAATTAGTTTTCTTGCTTCGTGCTCTCATTTATTTTCTTATAAATACACATAAAGAAAACAGGTCAAGAAGAAAAGATCGAAAACCTTCCCAAACAACCTACCAAACCATGAAGTTCTTCCAAGCCCATCAACCTACATCTTGCATAAATATTTATTTATATACCCTTTCTCCCCCCGGCCATTTTTTTTTTTTTTTAAAAACTTTTTTTATTCTTTTGCCTCTTCCCCCTACCCCCAACATCAATCCAGGGTTCATTTATCTTTCCACACTTTCGTATACAGCAGACCAAACACACACCTGATTCATCCACAACAGGTAATGCCGATATCCTTCTCTCTACAAATATATTCAAGGCTTTAATGATAGGAGTGTCTGGATGTATGAAGGCAATGTTGTGGTAAGTTCCTATTCCAAGTTCATCCAGATTCTTCTTCATAAAGGCAGGCTTTGGCATCTCTGACATCTAGGAAAGTCAGAATAAATGTATTGACAGCGCGGTTTTCTGCACCTCACATGTTTCCTTACGATTAGTACATATATTAGGAAATCTGTATTCTGTATTCACTCATGCATCTACAGACTCCAAATGATTGTTACAGCTCGTTACAGTAATGTGCTATGAGATTAACAAAAAGCCAAAACAAGCTCAGATCTAGAAGCATTACTTCTGTTCAAAGAAGCTCTGAATTCAGACTATATAACTTTTTTGCTCATTTACTTATTTTCATAGTAACCCATCGCTAAAAGCTTTTGCTCCTAAGCTATGTCATTCCCACTGAAACTGCAGAGAGAAGATGGCACAACATACTATATGCTGAATGCTTATTTTGAACTCTTATTGCTTTGTCTGGCCTCCTATTCTTTCCTGTGACTGACACAAGCTACAATGAGTAACAATAATCTCGCCTCTGGGAGACAATTTGTTTTTCTATTCACATAAACAAGCTTCTGAAGCTGAGTAGATCTTCCAGAAAGGACAGCAAGTTACCCAAACAGCCAAGACAAGTCCTTGTTGTTTAGGTTTCTTTAAATGACTAAAACAAAAAGGCAGGTCCTACATCAAGATTTAATTTCTCTATTATCAAAAAAAAAAAAGATATGCATAGACACAGTGAATATGGAATTTTATCAAGAAGTTTCTGTACTAAGACTTAAATTACTTAAAGATGTCTACTGGATGGGAAAAAAAGAACCAGTTAAGCAAAGCATAACTTTAAATACTTACAAAAAGCTGGAGGAACTTGAGGATTCTTTTATGGGTAAGTATATAAAGTGCATTTCCGCTGACAGGATCTATAACTGGCAATCTGTGGATTTTGTTTTTGATCAATGAATATACAGCATCAAAAAGGCTGAGGAGAAAAACATATATATTTTTTAAATGAATTCTAGCTGACAATGAGTAATGTCAAGTGATATATACACATATTTACAAACCCTCAAGAAGTACATATCATGAATAATTGTTTGTATTCTCTTTAATGTTGTAGAAAACAGAACTTCATGGATTTCAAATTAACTTTTGCAGCTGGTAAAACAGATCAACAACAATATGCTCATGAACATCTAAAACCAGTAAGAAAATGTGATGGAAAGTGTCTTTTTGGGTTAGAAAGTAGAAATATTTCTGCACAAGTGTAAATTGTTTTTCCAGTGAGTGCTGTGCTCACAGTATCCCTGCACTCAGAATGGATATTCCTGTTCAGAGACAGACAAACAACGAAAAAGAGTGTTCTTGCCCTTAATGCATCTCAATCCCAAACTTCTATAACATTTTCTAGGAAGAGCATTTTTAGGGGTAAGTGAATACATGCAATTAAGCCCAAACAATTATCTAATCATTTCACTGAATTATCATTGGGGATTGGCAAAAAGTTATTCTCAGGAGAAGTGAAACAATCCTACAGACACTACAGACTACAATTTAGCAATACTCCAACCTATGCAAGTCTGCGCCTCTTGCAAGTAACGCTTCCCCCCGCCTTGGTCCTAGTAAGACTACGATAAAGCAGCTGACCACAAACTGCAATAAATCAGTAAGTAATAAAGCTAGTAAAACTTTGATAAACACCCCCTTGCTGGAGCAGGCTTCTTCCTATACACCATAAGCCATATGTTCTGAGGATGTTACAGGGACGAACTACTCCCGTTTGATACAAATGGAACCAAGATTCCCAGCATTGCAGTGTAGATTCCACTCCTGGAGTAAGTATTTAACTACTCCTAAGTGCTGCAGCCTGACTGTCACAGAACGCAAGTCCATTTCTGGATCGGATCTCAAGTTGGCTTGCTGTACCCTTTTACACCTGTCCTATGGCACCTTCTTTACTGCAGTACTTCTCTTGCTGCACCTCTGACTGACAGCAATTATACTATTTTGTTGTATCAACGATATTCTTTGCAACCAGCTACCACTCAAAATACATTCCTTATGACTTCATTGAATGACTTATTGATGACTTCACAGCAATTCTGTTGAGGATACAGCATATCATTACTTCGAGCTAATCACTAGGAGTCTCTTTACCAGTTTCCTTCCATAGGGCATGAGCAATCCTGTTCCCTAAACCGAACACGAGAATCAGAACTTCACTCTCCATTTCAGCAATTAACTAGTACTCAAATCGTTATGTGATCAACTAAAGCTCTCTCTCAAGCTACCTTTGCTATACAAGGTATAATGGCAGCTCAAAACCAATTTCTTTCAAATTCCATCACAAAAAGGACAGTTATTTATATTTAAGGAACACAACCTAGTAGCAGAGCAGAACAAAATACACAGATATTGCCTTCCCTTTAGTTAAGGAAAGTTATTTGTGTTGAAAAGTATCGTAAGTTTTCAATTACTGTGATTGCTGAGAACGAGACAGCTGCAAGGTTCTGTACAGTCTTTGATTTTCATGAAATGAACATGACTTGCAGGCCAGCTTGAAGGGTCATCATGTTGCCTTTTTTGCATGTTTTCTGGCAATTAATTCTGATCTATATCTAGTTAATTTACCAAAACAGTTACATGGACAAAAGACAAAAGTTCTAAAAATTCTCTTTTTTGGATAATAAACAAAACTCCTCACTTGCAATAAAAAAAACTCCCATGCCTTCTTGATTATATTAAGAGTCCTTCACTATTGTACTCTAGTTTACAATATCATTTGTTTCTTATTATATAAAAAAAGTCTTAAATTCAGTGTTGAGGTAGGTAGTTTATTTCAAATTACAGACTGAAAAGCAAAATCCTACCTTGCATCTGGGGAGATGTTCACTAAAGGTTTAAATGTTTCTTGTAAATAAAGCTCTGTGTATAGAAAACGAACAGACCGTTACCACTTTATATGAAAACATTAGCTATTTTCACAAAAGCATTTTATGAATTCATTTGTACAAACTTAAGTGGAAGAAAGGAGTAATGTATACAGTTACTTTAGGTATTCTACCACTCACGCACACTCCTCTACGCTGACGTTAAGGACTAAACTGATTACCACCAGGGGTCACTGCAGCAACAGCAAACAGGTCTTCACCAGTTCCTTTCCTGAGAGGGT
>Ga0181612_108121_pt1 | contig 17724 bp, 11 predicted proteins | sample HoacroProtozoa21_FD_119630 | JGI IMG/M metagenome (GOLD analysis project Ga0181612, IMG submission 119630) | Hoatzin crop microbial communities from Cojedes, Venezuel. Combined Assembly of Gp0051906, Gp0051904, Gp0051908 | reverse complement strand
GAGGAGAGGAGGGTGAGGGGGGGCCTTATTTTTCTCTGCAACGTCCTGAAAGGAGGTTGTAGTGAGGCAAGTGTTAGTCTCTTCTCCCAAGTAACTAGTGATAGGATGAGAGGCATGGCCTCAAGTTGTGCCAGGGAAGGTTCAGATTAGATGTTAGGAAAAATTTCTTTACTGAAGGAGTGGTCAGGTGTTGGAACAGGCTGCCCATGGAGGTGATGGAGTCTCCATCACTGGAGGTATTCAAGAAGTGTGTAGATGTGGCACTGAGGGATATGGTTTAATAGGCATGGTGGTGTTGGGTGGATGGTTGGACTCAATGATCTTAAGATGTCTTTTCCAACCTTAATGATTCTACTATTATCCCTTATTCCTTTGCATCTCACATCTGTAATATTGCTGTATTTCCTCCCCTTTACTTTCGTAAACAGGAATACATCTGCTAATTCTGATTAAGGTTATTCCAAGTCTCTGTCTCCATAATACCTGGTTTCCTATTTTGCACCAGTAATTAAGGTTCCTAGCAGTTGTATACAAATAACTTACTTGTTGCTTGCTAATGTGTGCTCATATAAACTAGCTGATGCTAGTTTAATTCCATCTCAGCTTGATTGAATAGAATATTTGAAGTCTCTATTCAGTACAGTAGTTGCATGTTAAAAGACTTGTAGTGATCAAATGTATTTCTCAAAGAGGAGGAACAGATAAAATATTTAAATGGATACTTTCAAATAAACAGTGTAATGTCTTATCTTCTGGAAGTAACTTCACATTCTCACCTGCTTTCTTCAGGTTCCATCATTTTTCACAGATGCTGAAAGGAGGTCCCTTCTGGATGCAGCTCAGATTGTGGGATTAAATTGTCTTAGACTAATGAATGACATGACAGCAGGTAAGCAGGGTAAAATAGCAGTTTCTGAAAATGAAAGTTGTGATAGAGGGTATATTTAGTTACTGTAAGAAACGGGGCTGACTTAAGATCAGTCATGAGACAAAACCTTTTAAAAACTTATTGCACTTTTGATGTACAGTCTTTCATTTTAATGTCTTCTGTGTGAAGGTGTCTTAAGATATGAAGCCTTAGTGGTAGTTATCTGCCTGAGAATTTAGGAGTCACCACATGTGCCTGGACTACTTGTCTATTTAGTTTACTGTCCAGACTTCATGGAGGAAACCTTATGATCCACAATTGTGGATTTAGACACTGAAAGGAAGCTCCTTGATGAAGTGTCAACACTTCATAATTCCCAAGGCTTTTGTCAGTGCAATTGTGCCTTTAAAACACACACACAGAGGCAAGTAATTTTCCTTGCTAATCTGTTCGGAACTCTAAATACACATTGGCAGAACCAAGAGTTTATTTTGGTCTTTCTTAAAACAAGCATTCTTACCCTGTCTTCCTGTGTTTTTCTGTTTGCATTTGAGAGCGCATTTGTTCCATGTTTTTTAAATGGCTTAACTAGTGCTTGCTTCCTGGGGGATGGGCTGGGAAGTAGAGGTCTGTACCAGAAGACAAATTACTTTTCTGCTCCCACTGCCCACATTAGTTAGTAGTGAAGAGTTTACTTTGGGAGGACATTCCATGTGAGCGTTTTTGGTGCACACCAGCTGGATTCATGCTTTTAAATTTTATTTTATTTTTTTAAGGAGTAAAGTCTTAAATATGCGTTGATGGAGTAGTATCTTAAAATGTTTTTCCAGAATCAGTTTCAGATAGAGTATGTACATGGTAATATATAGGATTTCTAGTACATGGAGTTACTTCATCAGTATTGTGATCTTCACATTGTACAATTATATTTGCACCTAATGAAGAGTAGATCTGACCATATCATTGCAGAAGCTATAGATGCATATTTGTCATGTAGCTTTAGCTTAATTCTTTGTTTATATAGCAGAGTGCTGTAGAATGTGTGGTAGTGTGAATTCTTGAGCTGGGCAAGTGTGGACCCCACAGTAGGTACACTTTGTCCCGTGTGCCTGGATTCTTCTGAGTTACAGGGCTTGTGCATCTTGGGTGAGTGTGGAGAGAGAAGGAGGAAGGACGAATATCCAACCCTCAACTTTTAACCTTCAAATTCCATTTTCAAAATGTGTATGAAGAAGCTTTGTATCCGTAAAGCCAAAGTTGGTTTAGCAGTCAAAAAAGTATTTTCCAACCTTAGCAGTCAAAAAAGAATACCTTTCCAACCCCTTTCTGTATTAAAGCAGAAGTAGTCACATAAGCCTAGTTTTTGGCTCTGCAAGAACCATGAGTGCTTTTCAGGACTTTTTAGCAAGGAGCTTGATGAGCTTTGCCATTGTGATGAACAGTCCCCAGAAAAGTAGATAGTTCTTTCATCCACTTAGCAGAACCAGGAGCCTTTCTTTACTGTGTAGCCCATAGCATTTCTAATGTTCTTTTCTTTAGCTTGCAATGCTGAGTACTATCCAAGTTTTCCTAATATTTTCAATGTAAGGATCTTTGATTATATCTTTGGGGAAGGGGTCCTGAGGTATAGTAGAGCAGAAAAGGAAAATAGTTTTATTTTTTTAAACAAAAGTTAAATTCTGTTATGGTTTATCATTTTTTTGTTCATAAATTTATTTTTAGCTTGCAAACAAGGGCAATGTGTTCAGTTGGCTCAAAAATACAAATGTTATGTGGATAAACAGACCAATACTCAATTTCAATCAAATTTAGATTTCGAGGATCATGAAAGAATTCCTGTTTTTAATTAACCACCTCTTAATGACTGCTTGTGGGAGGGATTAATGAGTGCCGGTATTGGGTTTTTATAGACCCCAAAGAATCCACACAGATGAGAATGAGTGCACCAGCTGCAGGGGAACTTTATTAGACACCAGAATCCATAAATCTCAAGTCTCTGATCAGTGGGAAACTTGGCTGTACTTGTTCCAGATGGTCTGGAACTACTGCTGTTGATGTGAGAGAGGGAGTCGCTGTCGCTTTCTCATCAAGTGAGAATATGTCAGTGTAACTACAAAACGTTGCTCTTCAGAGCATGTATTCCTGGCCTTCCTTACCATCTTCTCTAATGCTCCAATTATCTTGCCTGATAATCTGTTTAGTATCTTGGCTATTATCTTCATCTTGGAATTTTTTTTCGTCATATGCAAATATACATTCTTGCACATTGTGTCTTGGCCAAAATCTGAGCCTTTTCTATGTAGCTATGTAGCCAAGACTCTAGGCTTTTATTTATCTTCAGTTACCGCATTAGCCTCTTGCCTAGCTTTGACACTGCTATCCATCCAGAATCAATGCTGCTGCAAAACTGTGTTCTGTTCTTTGACTTCATCCTGTGTTTACATGCTCCACTGGCTTCTGTTTTACACTTTTGATGCGCTTCACAAACTGTCCCTGCCTAGTGTTCTGTATAGACTGAGATTCTTCCTTTTTGCAGGCTCTGCTGACCATTTATACCATTCTCAGGCAAAACCTTCATGTCTGGTGAACACTCCTTGTAAATACAAAAATAGGTTTTGGTTTTGTTGTAAAGATGCTCTGTGTTTTTGATTTCTGTGCAAAGCTAAAATCTGAGTAGTTAATAAACAGATCAAAGTAGAAAACCCCCAAAAAGGGTTCTTGCTGCTTAGCTTTGCATGCCTAAACACTTAGAGCATATACGTGACTGAGGAAGGGATTTTTGCTTCTCAGATCCTACAACATGTGTTAATGGAATAAAGCTTCTGTGTAGGCAAGACTTTGCATAGGTGTATGTCTGAATTTGTCTTACTACTCTTGATGCTGTAGCTTAACGTTCACAGGGGTGGAATGGTATGCAATTGGAGACTCACTAGAGATTGCATTGATAGTATCTGACACTTGCTTTGCAGTGGCTCTGAATTACGGAATTTATAAGCAAGACCTTCCAGCTCCTGAAGAGAAGCCACGGATAGTTGTATTTGTTGATATGGGACATTCTGCATTTCAAGTATCAGCCTGTGCATTCAACAAGAGTAAACTAAAGGTAGTAAGATCATATGAAAATAAAAGTTTGAGACATTAGAATAAAATAGTTTGTAAATCTGCATTGTTTTTAAAATTCTGAAATCATTTAATGTGTGGGAAATGACAAAGAGTTGAAAGGTAAAAGATTTTATGTGTGTCCTTCACTTCATTAGAATGGCTTCAAATAGAGGCAATTCCTTGCAGTACACCAGTGTAAGATATAAAACAAATTAAAACAGTTTTATCTAAATGGATGTAGGCGTGGATTAAAATGGTGAATGCTTAGGATTGTCACCTAGTTACTTGGTCTTACTTCCACTGTAAAAGTGAAGAGCAATTTTTGGCTGATGTGGTTGATTGAAATGCTTGAGCCTGTGCGTTGGAATATTGACTCCTCCCTAGCCCTTTTTGAAGCAAAGGCTTGCTGATACTGGAAAACTGCTATTCTATTTGATTTCTACTGAGTGTAAGACTGAATAATGGTGTTCTTTCAAACCAGGTACTTGGCACAGCATTTGACCCTTTCCTAGGTGGAAGAAACTTTGATGGAAAGTTAGTAGATTACTTTTGTGCAGAAATAAAAGCAAAGTACAAACTGGATCCAAAAGCAAAAGTTCGAGCTCTTCTTCGTCTGTATCAGGAATGTGAGAAGCTGAAGAAACTAATGAGTTCAAATAGCACAGACATTCCCCTGAATATTGAGTGTTTCATGAATGATACTGATGTATCTGGGAAAATGAACAGGTGAGTTCTGTACAAGACAGGCTGTTGCTTTGGTGGTCATACTTCTTGAACAAGTGTTTCTGAAAGAAACTTAACAGTGATAAAATGAAGTGCAAGTGCTGAGTAGCTGTGGCATTTTTGTAATACTAGGATAACTAAGGCTGTGAAATGTAATGTTCAGCTATGTGAGCAATTTCTTGGTGTAATAATGCATGTATAAGAAGCTTGGGTTCTTTTTGTAGAATGACACATTCTTAAAACAGTGGACGGATGCATGCAAAGCAGATGGGGGGGCAGTCTGTATATTTAGGCCACCTGTATATCTTAGGTAACCTAAGTCCCATACTGCTCTTCCACAGTTGAAGCTTTGTTCCTTTTTTTGTTCTTACTGTACTGTGGATATTGGCAGAAAAATGGAGGACAGAAGCAGTGCTTGTGGGGGATGACTTCATGGTGTGAGTGTAAACGAAGTCTGTGTGTGTGTCTTTTGCACACGCAGGCACAATTTAATTTGTAGTCAGTGCTAGTCCTGTAACTGCTGCCAAGAGAGCAGAGCAGTGGGGCTTTTTTACTTCCCTCCAGTATTTAGGCAACAGTTTTTCATTGTAAAGGAAGTACCAATGTCTTCTGTATTGTTATCTGTAACCTGTGCTGAGAGGCAAATGTATAGCACCTGCCCAAACAGTACCTGTATCTTATTTAACTACACTTATAGCAGCATAGGAAAATCTGTAAGCAACTGTTCATCTACTACGTTCTCTATGGTTGTTTCAGCCTACTCACAGGGTTTAGCTTTAAGTCTCTTTGCAGTGTTCTTAACAAACCTGGTCAGCATCAGTTTGGAAACAAGAATACTGGGAAGGCTTAGCTGTGGTACAGGCATTCTTTGGTTAATCCATTTCTTTTCTTAGGTCACAATTTGAAGAATTGTGTGCTGACCTGCTTCAAAGGATAGAGGTGCCTCTGCTTTTGTTAATGGAACAAACACAACTTAAAGTGGAAGATGTGACTGCTGTAGAGATTGTAGGAGGAGCAACTCGCATTCCTGCTGTCAAAGAGAGGATTGCTAAATTCTTTGGTAAAGATGTCAGTACTACACTGAATGCAGATGAAGCCATAGCTAGAGGCTGTGCTCTGCAGGTATAGTACTGACAATACCTGATAAACTGAAAAGTTGCATTTCTTGAGAGCATGTTTTTGAAGAATTAGCCAAGCAGTTGTGAGAATTGGCAGAAGTGGTCCACTTTAAAGCACACAAGGGAACATACATGTTCACTGGGTCTTTTTATGGGACTGCTGTTTAAAAAGTCCAGAGTACTCCTCTGTGGTGCCGTACTTCACTGAAAGTGCTTGTGCTGGGTGTGTCCTGTAAGCAATCCACTCTTCAAAAGAACAGGATGTAGAGTTCATTAATGAGAAATTTAAGTCACTGTCAAGCTGAGGGAAGATGTATGAATGAACAAAGTGTATAAGAAGTATCTATGGAGACCCCAAAATATTGCAAGTTTGCATTTTCTGGTATCCAACTTTCCATCAATGTGAAACAGTCTTCTGTCTCCCCTATACTTTTACAGTTTCCAACTAGAGAAGTGTTTTACAAGTAAATCACTTATTCTGCTGCCTTCCTTTTCTCCTTTCCTTATTCTCCTATTTCACCCTCTCTTCTTTGACTTCTTTAGCCCATCTCACAAATTGCTTTCCATCACTAGCAATCATTTGTCTCCAAGGAAAGAAGCAGGACCTGTAAGATAAACCCCACTTCTTTTAGGCCTAAGTGATGTAGCACTTCTGTTCTTTACAGTCCTGATACTCATTTAGACTGTTACCTTTTTTCACAAACTATGGTGAAAAGGCTAAAAGTCCCACTAACCCAAAAGGTAAAAAAGCTTCAGTATGAGATTTTTGTTTTCTTGCCATACTCCACTGAAATCAAGCAATTCGCCTAGCTCTGTTTTAGTAAAGTCAACACAGTTCACATATCTTCTTCAAAGATGTTTAGCTGTCTCGGGCGGTTGGAGCAGAGCAGTTAACCAACTTTAATGCATGTCTGTGTTTTGTTTAGTGCGCAATTCTTTCTCCAGCGTTTAAAGTGAGGGAATTCTCTGTGACGGATGCTACGCCGTTCCCAATATCTCTGTTGTGGAACACAGAAGCAGAGGACACTGAAGGGTAGGTAGCTCAAACTCAGTTCTGTGAAGCTTTTGGCCTTCATAATTCAAAGATAATGTTCTTAGTTGCATTTGAATTAGGATCTTGGTGTTCTGATGCCGAAAACCTGTAGGCTGTGATGATTGACAAGGGAGGTAAAGTAAAGGGAGGTGCTGAAATTTTAACCATAAATCCTCATATATTAAAAAATAAGGATTAAAAAAGATATGATTGAGTGAGCTACCAACTAATATTCTGTCTTGCATTGCCCTTATCCGGTTGTTAAGTTTTAGAATACAAAATGAGCTAGAGCAGCTGCTGTATCTCACTTCCCTTTCTGGCTTTTTTTATTCAAGGTGTTCCGATCACCTGTCTGGATTCTTGCTTTAGTAAGAACATTATGCTCTATGTAAATACTGTGATGTTACATAGATGCTATTTATCTGGCTGAGAACAGAAATAAGGATTTAACTCTTAAAGTTTTGTAAGAGAAAAATCTTGCAATTGCAGTGTCTTAAGACTCCAACCTCTCTGCTACTGTGCCATGCCTGTGGGAAATGCAGTTGCTGTCTAGAATGTAAAGATGTCCAAGTTTAACTTCTGGGAAGTACAGAGTTCTACAGGGACCTGTTCATACCTTGCTCATGTTCTTTGTAATTCAGCCTTTTCTTATTTGACTATCTTCTCTGGAGAAGCAGAATCTAGTTGTTCTGTCACATGCTTCTGAGAACATCCTGTGCGTTCACATTCTTGGTAAAGCTCTTTTCTCACATTTAGGTTATTAGATGACATCCTTCTGTAGTTAGGAGACAAAACTTAGCTGGAAATTAGAATCAGGCTGCTGTAATAGCGGACAGACCCTAGAGGAGGAACATAAAATAAAGTGGGCTGTCTTTCTGTCATATCAAGGAATGAATAATAATCTGGTGTCAGGGTTCTCAGCTAAGCCACAGAAAGTAAATGAGTAGGGAATGAACAGGGCTATAATTAGCCTTTTGAGACTAACTGAGGAAGGGTGCAAATTACGATTTTGAATTATGCTATTCCAAGCTCAGGATAATGTCTTTGCAGGAAACAAATTTTGGAGGTCTGCTGATAGTCTGTCACTGAATTGCCACCTACATCTAAACTTACTTGCTTCTGAGACTCAGAATTAGTGGAATAGGACAATTTCCCATTACAGTACGCAAGTGGGTTTCTTTTTCCTTACAGTACAGTAGCAAAGTATCTTTCTTGGAATTGATCAGAAGGGTAAATACGTCAATGTGGTGACATTTCTTTGAGGAGTTCAGACCCTAGATCAAAGCCTTTCAGCTCAAATACTCTGCTAAAAGTGATATTTTTCTCTTTATTATAGGGTTCATGAGGTGTTCAGCAGAAATCATCCAGCACCTTTCTCCAAGGTTCTTACGTTCTATAGGAAAGGTCCATTTGAGTTAGAAGCTTTTTATTCTGATCCTAATGGAGTCCCATATCCCGAGTCAAAAATTGGTAAGCAATTGTCCTGGAAATGGTGTTCTCACATTGTTTGGTCTTGAATCAGTTTGGTAACTGTAGTGTGTTACAGTATGGTTATATGACACAAATTTAGGGTTTTGTGTCTAGAGGACTCAATTTTCCATTCTCTGTTCCGTAGGTAACTGAATTTGGAGTTTTTATTTTTCTAGCTTCTAAAGCTGCTTCAGCCTAATGAAGAAATGAGGGGAAACTGGAGCTGAATGCCCAGGACTAGAATGGGGCTATCACTGTGAAAGATAACTTTTAAACTTTTTTATTCTTTTCTGCTTTTTTCTGAAGCAAGCTGGGAGTACTAGAAAAATATCTCCTGCATACAGAGAACTTAAACACATGTTGGGTAACTAGTTGTTCTTTTTGCATATGCTTTCTGGGTTTGACACAATGCTGAATAAGTTTTAATCAAGGCAGCCTGAAATAGTGGCAGCTACAAGACTACAGTATTGATTTGAAATGTCTAGGTAACATTTATAAGCAGATCTTTCCTTTTTGACAAATTACAACATTGACCGAGTTTTGACATGGAGTTTACAACGTGGTTAGAAGATTGTGATGGTAAAGACAGGCCAATTAAATAATTGGTCTTGTTCTAAGCATGCAATTAAATGTTGTATGTTTGCATGCAAAATTAAGATAAAGCTATTACTGGTTGTGAAGTAATTGCTTGGTTTTGTTAGGAAGCTAAACTTTTTTTTCAAAGTGGTAGAAGAAATGACAAAGCTTGGTTAAGTATTGGTCAATACAGCTGTCCTAATACAGCATTGCTAGAATTTTAGTGTTAAAGATAAACTTTATAAATATTGTTAAAATCTATGGGAGAATATATAGGGCAAAAAACATCTCTGATTTACCAATATTTCAGCTAATCCCCAATGCACTACAAAGTTACAAAAATCTATTATCCTAAGAGAAATCATCGGTTGTTTTCTCTCCTTCAAAGTAACTTATGTGGTTGTTTCATTGAGAGTCAAAGTTCAAATACCATGTGTCTTAAACTATCACAATATTTTGTAGTTACAGAAGCAGACGACTTCTTTTCATCTTAATTCTTACCATAAAGACTGATAGTGGGATTTGTAAGTGTTCAATTTATATGGCTTTAACAAACGAGCAGATGTTTAACTGCTGTTCTACAGACTGGTAAGAACAGAACTGAAAATTGGACTGGTTTTGGCTCACTGATTAACTCTTTCCTCAGAACAGAATTGTTAGTAGTCCTAATGGGCAAGTCTGTAGTTCTGATGAGACAACCGAAAGGGAGGACAGGTTACATCTCCAGTATTACTGGATTTACAAGAGAGGGGAGATTACATTCTTTAGCCTGCAAAGTAAGCAGGTAAAAGCTTGTATGTATGTGGTTTAGATCTATTGATGAAGGAATGGTGTGTGTATGTGAGCATGTGTATAGGCAGCCTGTGATGAAATCAGTGAACTGGTAGTTTGCAGCTGTACAAGCATGGTAATCTCCAGTTCACTGTTTTGGTGATACACATAAACAATGTAGTAGACAAGAAAAATATGTCTGTTCTTAATGTGAACGAAACGTTATTCTTCATATGCCGTTAGTCTGTCTGTTTTAGTTTCAGAATACTTGTTTCAAGTATTATAGGAGTTAAAAAATAATTACATTCTGTCCTAGAGTAAATGGTAATTGCAGACTTAGATGGATGTTAGAAGCTGAAAAGAACACTTCTAGAAATACTGTTTCTATGTTGGCCAGTAACTTGTCTTAAAAAGACGTACCACTTAGCACTGGCATTGGCTTAAATCTTTGTGTAGTTTTCTTTCATCCCATGATAGCATCACAGGTAACACAAGAGGGAGTGAGCTTTTGCTTTTTCTACTTCCTTTTACTGTAGACTACTAGAGGCAGGAGAACCTACCCTAGATGATGAAAATAAACATTCTCCCTATTGACTTGTAAGGTAAAGTTGGCTGAAAAGCAGTGTACTCTTTGGTTTTTGTGATATTCATTTCATTTTTGGGGTTGATGAGATTAGTACAGAGGCTTCATCAAATGTTAAGAAAATGTGTCCTCTCTGAAAGAGGGAGGTGTTTTCCTGGCTCTAATATTATTTATTTAATTCCATTGTGTGAGTATTGATTCTTTTGGTTTTAGGTAGGTATGTTATCCAGAATGTGGCAGCCCAAAAAGATGGAGAGAAGTCTAAAGTCAAAGTGAAAGTCCGTGTCAATACTCATGGCATTTTCAGTGTGTCCACTGCATCTATGGTAGAACCAGTTAAAAGTGAAGAGAGTGAAGATGTTGGTGTTGAGACTGAAGTGGAATCTCAGGATCAGAGGCCTACTGAAAATGCAAGTGATGTAAGTTGACCTTTCTTGTGTGTGAATGTCCTTACTGATGAAAGTAGGTTCTGCTGTTACATACTCTGGAAGAAAAATACATTCTTCTGAGGAAGCAGAATGAGTTTTGTTTTGAGATGTGCATAGCTGTCAGGAAATATAATGTCTTTAAGAACAGGAGAAAATCAGTGCTGTCTTGAAAGTGGGTGGACTTCAAAACAATTATGGGACAAAGTGCCAAGTAGCAGCGGGTGGGGTTGCTCGAAGCTGCCACTATTATCAGTGTGTTCCAAATGAGAAAACTTGGTTTGGATTATTAGCTGTTGGTGTTCTGTGTTAAAAGGATTTGTGTGTAATCCTTTGTCTTAATAAATTTTTGAAACTTTTTTGTGTAAGGGAAAACTGGATTGTTTTGGTGCACTTGATATTTTAGTAGTTTTCTGAGGGGGGGCGGAACTTAAAAGCTATGATTCAATAGAATAAAAGCTACTTTTTGTAAGAGAAAGTGGTAACATGCACACACACAAGTACTATGCTGCAAGCCTGGCACTGGTAGCATTTTCACTAAGTCCTTCTGAACTTGCACCTAGCCTGTATCTCCATTAAAACGTGTGTGTTTCTGTGTGTGCACAGAATGCTTTGTAGGGCACTTTGTACAGTACATGCATTAGAAGTGAAGTGCCCTGTAACTTTTATTAAATACAAGTGCACATGCCTTCTACATCCTTTGTGCCTGGGCTTTCATTTCAGAAAAATATCCAGCAAGAGAACAGTGAGGCTGGAACACAGCCCCAGGTACAAACTGATGGTCAGCAAACGTCACAGTCTCCCCCTTCATCAGAACCTCCCTCTGAAGAAAACAAAATCCCAGATGTCAAGAAAGTGAGTGACCCTTTAACTCTGTTGAAAATGTTATGCTCTACAATGGTGGCATTTTAAATGGTAACATATTCCAGGAAAAAGTAAGGAACTTGGTGCTTGGAACCTTTTTAATTTTTATACCTTTTCTATTGTGAAAAATAGTGTATGTATCTTGTGATGAGTTTTGTAAAGAGTTTGCAAAAGGATGCTTTAAAGTCTCTCTACCACTTCCTCATTTCTATGCAGTGCTGTACAGCTAATTTGTTTGGGTTGCAGGCATTTCAATTTGTTGAATGGTTGTTAGAGGCCAATCTGTGAGAAGCCAGGATCAGGAATTCATAGACCTATGTGAAAAATACATGTCTGCATGGTATTTCTAGTAGTTTGCTCTTTCATCTGTATACAGTGAAAATTGTTTTGGGTTAAAATTTTGCCACTGTCAGCATCACCAGTGAAGTGCTAAGCTACAGCTGAGCACTTCTGGAAAACCTGCAAGTACATCATGTATTGGAGAAGTGTCCTTCTAGCTCAGTACTTACTGTCCATGAAATAGACTGTAAGCAGACTCGGATAGGAGATGGAATACCTGAAGGGAAAGTGCTTCACAAGTACATTTTGAAGATTCTGAAAACACAGAACATCTCTGCATGTTCTGCCTGTGGATGTTTCTTTCATCATAGTGCTACTTCATCTGAAGGAACTCAGGAAAATGATCTTATTTTTGTTCTTTCCAACTCAGACAAATGAGAGGAAAGGTGATCAGCCCCCTGAAGCTAAAAAACCCAAGATAAAAGTGAAGAATGTGGAACTACCTATTGAAGCTAACTTGGTTTGGCAGTTAGGAAAAGATCTCCTCAATATGTATATTGAAACAGAGGTGAGTTAGTGTGGTTTAGACTGCCTTCTTGATTGCAGTTATTAACCATTCATCTGTTTTTTAAGGTAACCTCTAATCTTTTACTGTTACCTCGAAGTGTGAACTCAAATGACTTAGTGAGCTAATATGCAATCCGATTTTAACACATAACTGACAAATGTTAGTCAGAAAGATTGACGTGTTGTTTATAGTGACAGTATTAGAGCACTGATACATGGAATGACATCACAGATTGGTTTGACTTCTAATGTAGGGAAGTGAATCCCGTTTCTTCAGGTGAGTCCACGCTGTAGCAATGACAATTCCAGCAGTTGTGTGCGCCAAGGCCTCTGGGAGATTGTGGTGTTTTACAGGAGCTGCACTTCGTAGAATGCTGCTTCAACATAGGTATTTTTTAATTAAAATATTTTCTGTGGTTGTACAGGGAAAGATGATTATGCAAGATAAACTGGAGAAAGAAAGAAATGATGCAAAGAATGCAGTGGAGGAATATGTGTATGAGTTCAGGGACAAGTTGTCTGGACCATATGAAAAGTTTGTTTGTGAAAAGGTAGGTAATGGTTTCACGAGCTTCTCTGAAATTACTGATACTAAATATCTGTTCTGTATTCCTTCATCAAGCTTTCTTACAGCCACCCTGGAAATAGCTGAAAACTAACTCATTTGAATGGTGGCTGGGACTGATCCAGTATTAGGTTCAGGCTTAGCAAATAGTACATATCCCTGAAAATAATTTTGTCACAAATGGAGTAAAGTTTTGATTCCAGATAAAGTCAGTGACTAGAAGAAGCTGTGTCGCTGTATCCATAACCAAAAATATGAATTAAAGCTGCACCCTAAGCATTGGCATAATCAAGGACTAAGGGCTATAAATGCTACTGGTGTCAGAGATGTGTGTTTCCCAGTTCAGAAGCTGGTGTGGTTTAGATGACTTGATTAGGCAAAAGCTGCAGTAGTAATAAAATTTTTTATGTAGGAGGATAAGAATTAATGTGTATATGTATGAGTGTCCAAACACAGTCAATTGGTGCATATTATGGTGTTTGACATGTTGAATTGTATTGATACATAGGATCTGCAGGGGTTCTCTGCGCTCCTAACAGAGACTGAAGGCTGGCTGTATGAAGAAGGTGAGGATGAAGCTAAGCAGGTGTATGTAGACAAGTTAGAAGATTTGAAGGTAGGTCTGTTAGTATGCCCAAACTGCAAAATTTCTAAAATATCACACAAGATGTTGTTGATCGCATGACACATAGGAATTGCTTTTTCTAGAAATTAGGTACTCCAATTGAAATGCGCTATCAAGAAGCAGAAGAACGACCAAAGCTGTTAGAAGAACTGGGACGCAGGCTCCAGTATTATGCCATGATAGCTGGGGAATTCAGGAATAAAGTAAGTGGCCTCAAAGTACCTTTCTTCTACCACATAATGTTTTACTGAGGCTCACCAGCTGGCAGAGGCTTCAAATTAGCTTTCAGATGAGCTGCGATCTACTGTTATATAGGTCACAAACTGAACACTGGAAATGTTTCCCAGTACTCAAAAAGTCTCACATAGTGCGTCATTTTTAGTTGCTTGATGCTTCTTGAAGTTCTTGGGTCAGAAAGGACATCTTATAAAGAGTGAGAGTTAGATTGTGGTCTGATTCTCTTGACCTTTTAAAAGCTAATCTAACATTTTTAGCAATGTGGTCTTGCAGTTCTTTTGGGAATGAGAATTGTGCCATGGTGAGAAGCATTAGTGTAAAAGCTACTCAGGATAAACCAAAACATATACATTTTTTTAATACATATCAGTGATTGGGCGTTTTCTGCCATTGATATTTGAAGACTACTTTCTTAATAAGCATTCCTGCCTTTTCGAAATTTAATCCTTGAGTTCCAACTTAGAGTTTTAATACGACAGCTGAAAACTCAGGCTAATTCAGTTTGAGATTGAGACTTGCATCAGAAACAATTATGTTCACAGCTGTAGATTACAAAATTGCCATTATTAAGTGAAGTCCTTCAGTAGTATTAGTCTTGAAATAACTAGCATCATTGGAAATAATATGTTTAAGAATTAAATCCATAGCTAGAATCCTTAATTAAAATCACAGATTGTGTTGCTGGGTAGGTCCTTCTCCTGGTATCAGTTAAATGTGTAACTGGCATTGTAGGGAGTGCGTCTAAAGTTGCATAGCTGATCCTCTCCTTATCTGTGTACAGCAGAATCGCACTGGGCCTTGGGCCCATGTAAGACTCTCTGGGAGGGAGGAGATGGTTTTCCATCAACCCTGTTAGGAATGTTAGATTTTGTGTGACCTGTTTGAAGCCTCTGTTCCCTCTGTGAGCTAGATTTCTTGTTTGATTATTGGGCAAAGGAGACTTTTTGACATCTGTCTGTCTTGTTGTCTTTTGCTGTAACAGATCTGGCTTGTTGTTAACTTCTATTCATTTTGAAAATCAATAAATATGATAAGTTGTAATTAATTGGGATAGTCTTGCATAACTTGATGACGGTAAACTTGACCATTATTAACCAGTACAAAATGTTTGTGTTTGGGCAGGATGAGAAATACATCCATATTGACGAAATGGAAATGACGAAAGTAGAGAAGTGTGTTAGTGAAGTGGTAGAGTGGATGAATAATGCTGTGAGTGCACAGGCTAAGAAGAGCTTGGATCAGGATCCGGCTGTGCATTCAAGTGAAATAAAGGCAAAGCTACAGGTACGTACCATAAGAAGCTAGCTTTAGAGGCTGGTGCTAAGGCTAGACTGATAGCTGTCCCCCTCAATCTCCCCCGATTTCAACCTGCTGCTCCAGTGTTCTTAAAGGGTAGTTAAGAAGTATGGACAGAAGGAGATTCAGTAGAGAGCAGAAGAGCTGTACTATACTGTATACAATTCTGTGGAGCTTACTGATGTTTTATGTCTTTCAGTCACCTTAACTCAAAACTTGGGTTGTTTTTCAGTGTAACTGAGAAGCACACAATCTTGGAAAAAAAATGCACGTGAAATCCAAAATATGAAGTTGAAGAACTTTGCCCACAGAACTTCAGAAAGTAGACCTGGTCATTTATTTCAGGGTACAATAAGTACTTGTCAGTTTGGACTCAGGAAACAAATACAGGAGCAAGTTTCAGACAGTCTTTTGGGCACAAGACTCTTCACACTAGTGAAGCTGGTGGGTCCTTACAGTACATATTCTGACCACATCTTTTTTGTTTCTTTTAGGAGTTAAACAATGTCTGTGAGCCTGTTGTGACACAGCCAAAACCAAAAGTTGATTCTCCTAAGGAAGAAAACCCATTAAACGAACGGAGTGATTATAAAACTGAAGACATGGGAGAAGATGACAAAAATTCTGAAATGCCCCAACAAAATGGCGAATGTCATCCGAGTGATCAAAACACCATTAGCATGGACTTGGACTAAACCACTGCACTTGCAGCAAGTTATTTCATCCCATGACAGAAGATATTTTTGCTGTTGTATGTGACGAGGGGGGTGGGAATGCATTGTTTTGGGAACTATTTATATTTCTTTCTTAAGACTTGTCTGGGATATGTTGTGTTATGGGAGAAAGAATAGTAATAGTGTTGGTCATGACTATCCTAAAAGGAAAATTGCCTTGGTAACTTTCAGATTCCTGTGGAATTGTGAGTTCATACTAAGCTTCTGTGCAGTATTTAACCATTTGCATCACTAAAGATGAAAAGAAGCCCTTGCTCTGAAATATACTGCTCCTTCAAAAGGTTGTAATCGACACCTTCGTAGGCATTTGTAGATGCCAAGGTAGTTTTCTTTTGTCTGGACATCTAATTGGGTATGTCAGTAAAAGCCAGTGTCTGTCCCATTCATAAGGACTTTTCAGAAGAAATCCTTCTGTTCTAAGGCTTTTGATTATTGCAGTCCAAAGCACTTACAAGATAAGATGGTGAAATGTGTTAGTAGCATGCAGAAACGCTTACGTTTCATCTCTTGCTAAACAATACATTTTTCATGTGGGGTACATAAAGTGAAGGAAATGCTAATTCTGTTAGTGTTATTGTGACGCTTTTTAATGAGCTTTAAAATAAAGTTCATTTTACCGGTATCTCCTGTCTTGTTGGGTTTGGCTGTTTTCAGTGCTTCAGGTGTGTTGCCCTTTCCAGTTTGTGACAGGCTGTTGCTTTGTGTTCCTGTGCATGAGAGTCAAAAAGGCTTAAAACTCTCACACTTCACACAGAACAGTTGTGCAGTGAGTTGAAAGTAACTCAGGTTCTTAATGAGTTATATGCCTCTTTCTTTGCTTTGCCCCAAGGGCTGTATGCACCTGAAAGAACCTGGAGACTTCACAGATGTTAAGTGTAGGACCAAAACTTGTAACTCGGAGCCCTGTAGCTTACAGGCAGTGATCTGCAGTTCAGAACAACGTGTTAAAATCTGATGGAATACTTAGGCCAGGCTCTGCTGTTTTTTCTTAGAGTAAACTGTATGGTAAATGAGATTTCAGCCCATTTTGCTGGGCAGGTGACTCTGCTTAGACCTTGGTAAAGGTTTTTAAAATTATGAATTCCTCTGAAGTAAGTCCCTGTAGTCTGCTGAAGAAGCTTATTTTTATGTGCTTGGAGCAGGGGAGGATGCTGGAAGAAATTGTTTCTATCCTCTGCTTTAGGCATCAAATTACTCGAAGGAATCAGGCACCTGAAATACTGAGGGAAGGATTTTTCCTGGAAGCATATTCCAGAGGGTGTTATCTCCACTGATGTGTTGGAGCACAGACCCCATATAGAAGTATGTGACACCAGATGCTGTGAGATCAGTGTCACTAAATGCAAAGGGTTTTTTTTGAAGGAGTTAGTGTGGCTCTATTTTGTCTGCAGCAATGAAACCAAAAGGAGAAGAGAAATTAATCCCACTGGAGCTGTGGGAGAGGGATTACAGCTGAGAGGACTGGTGCATTCTAGGGCCAACTAATCCTACACATGGCAAGTCTTTTTTTGTGACTGATGCTTTTAGCAGCCCCCTAAGTCTTCTTGCAGCCAGAGGCAGGAGCAATACTGCAGTGTGTGCAGCTTCCCATGGGAGTGCCCAGTTTTCTTCATTGACTGTAAACAACTGGATTATCAAAAATGCAGATCCCTATTCCTGGGTGCTGTAAGCTGCCTGTTTTTTACCTCTGCTGACCCCTTAGACAATTGCGTACAGTAGGCAACACTAAGAATACTTTGTTTCCCATCCTTTTCCTAGACCTAAAGGACAGGGAGTCAGACCAGGCTTCAAAACCATGTTTGGAGTGTGGAAGAGTTTCTGTATTGGTACCAGTAGAGTGGTAGCAGAGTGGTAGCATCAAGGGTGACATTTCTGGAACAGACTACTG
>Ga0181612_183103_pt1 | contig 17725 bp, 9 predicted proteins | sample HoacroProtozoa21_FD_119630 | JGI IMG/M metagenome (GOLD analysis project Ga0181612, IMG submission 119630) | Hoatzin crop microbial communities from Cojedes, Venezuel. Combined Assembly of Gp0051906, Gp0051904, Gp0051908 | reverse complement strand
GCCGTGGCCGTGGGACAGGCTGCCCAGGGAGGCGTGGGATTCCCCTTCTGTGGAAATATTCAAGCCCCGCCGGACAAGGTCCTGTGCAGCCTACTGTAGGTGACCCTGCTTCGGCAGGGGGGGTGGACTAGATGCCCCCCAGAGGTCCCTTCCCACCCCTACCCTTCTGTGATTCTGTGATTCTCTGAAACACCTGTAGAAGCACATATTATTGACAATTTCCATTACAGAGATTTTTCTGACAGTTTTACACTGATGTGTGGATGAACCTGGATTTCATTCTCCCTTCAGACTTGTGAAAGACACATCTTAAGGTTACATCCACAAAAAGTGCAGCAAATAATTGTGTATATTTGTGTCCTTGATTGAATTTAACAGTATACCATTTTGTATGCAAATACAGAGAAAATGTGTTCTCCTCATGCCAGATCATCTGTGAATTCACCATTTCAAAGCCCTGTGGAAAACATTATTACTTGTTATATTTGAATATTCTTCTTAACAGTAATTCAGTTCATGACTATTTAGGTACATCATTGCCAAGGATTAGTTCCCATTGGTGTCCTTCAATTGCTTTATGAAGAAGGCATAAAAATTGCATGGATGAGAGGACAAGTGTGCTATGTGGAAAAAACATCAAAGGCAAGAAAGAATTTCATATCTCTTTGATGTCACTCAGGTTCAGGTAGTGAGCATTACGGATTGCAGGAGTGCTAATTAAAACCGATAGTTATTTGATTTACTTGATATACCTTTAAAATAGCTTGTAAAACTTGCCGTTCCTGCCAAAAGGAAGATCCTGAGTCCATGAACGTGTGTGATTTACAAGTCTTCATTCTTTTCCCTTGCAGACATAAATGTAATGAACTTTGAATGTAAGAACCATAGGATGGAGCTGTGCATACTTGTCTTAAAAGCATGACTGTTCACAGTAGGGAAGAGACTTTTCTATTCCTGCCATGTTTGGAAGATCAATAAAGGAGGACTGATTAACTTAAGTGTGATATTGACATTGTTTTGCTTACAATTGCTTCTACCAAACAAAGTGATTTCTAACCTATGACAAAGATGACACTTACTGACATCACCTCATTGGAGAATGTCACTAGCAGCTCTGCCTGCTTTCTCTTTCCCCGAGTGACAGCAGTTTCAAATACACCACACACTTTCTGTAATCCCCTTAATGAGCTATTGTTAGAGAGAGTGATGCCATATTCAGACTTGGATCAAAATCTGTAAATAATTTTCTTTTTCTTTGTTTCAGTAATATTGGTTATTTTACTACTAATAGCCCATATGGCCTAGGAGAGATTAATAGGCAAAAAACATGAAGTGCTCATGAAAGATCATTTTTGCTCTGGGGAAGATTTTCCAAAATGTGTGAAGTATAAAAGAGAACATACATAAAAGTAATTCCCCTTCAAAAAGTAGTTGATGACAGCTTTCAGTTTTAGCTATCATGAGTCAACTAGATAGACAAAAATAAACGTCTTCCTGACACCACGGTGTATTTCTCTGTAAAGAAGGCTTGGTCCATCAAGGGTAGTGTCAAAATATTGAGTGTCTTTGCACTCAAAGCAGAGTGTAGGACTTTTCTTGACGGTTTAGGGGGATTTTGCTGCTTTTAGCATGCTGTTTGTAAATGTTGCTTTTCAGTTAGATAGTTTTCTGCTGGGCAACTTTAGAATAACTCCATTGCTTGCTTGATTTTTATGGTGATAGTCCAGACAAATGCAACTGTCAACAAAGGGGTAATTTGGACCAGTGTGCATTATTAACCTGCTATCCACCATTAGGTTGTACCTTATTTCCCTGGTTATTCCTTAATCATCTATGGCTAAATATCTTGTCCTTCACTTTCACTTCTTCCTCTAATCTCTGACGGCCAGTTTGCCATTTCTTTTCTTCTGTCTGATCTGAGGCTGATGACTACATGTAGGGGAATCTGTTTTTTATAGGTCCCGATTCAATACAAAGACCTGTTTGTCCTTTGGTTTCAGCATACTGCCCAGTAAATTTTGTCTGCTGGTATATACAGTAGTTTCAGACTAAAAGTTTTTAAGACTAGACAGATTGTGTAACATTTCTTTTTTTGCACTAAGGTGTTTTCATAGATTCACAGCACCACAGATCCATACAAGCTGGAAGGAACCTCAGGAAATCTCTGCTCCCACCTCCTGCTCAAAACCCAGTATCAACCGTAAATTCAGACCAGGTTGCTCAGGGCTTTATCTGATCAGATCTTGAAAATACCCAAAGCTGTTAAAAAGGACACATTCCTGGATAACTCCCTGGGTTCTTCTACTTGACACAGCAATCCAAGAAAAGTATAACCCATTAACCACTATTCTGTGAGCTCAGCCATCCAACCACTTTTCTTTAGCCTTCTAGTTGTCCACACATCCAGACCATAGCATCCTAACTTGGATACAAGAATACTGTGGGATATAATGTCAAAAGCCTTGTTAAAATAGAGATAAATGACACTCACTGCCTTTCTCTCATTCACAGATCCAGCCATTTTGTCACAGAAGGCAGTGTCATGGGTCAGCATGACTTATCCTTGGTAAATATCAAAATCCTCTCCTCTTTGAACCCTGTTCCTAAGCACAAAAGTGAGGGAAATCTTGCTGTTGAAGATGAGGCAAAGATATTGAGTATGACAAAGCCCTTATCTGTGCTTGCTATCACTAAATCACCTTCCCCATTCCACAGCAGGTCCACATTTTTTGTTTGCTTACTCTTTTCCCATTGAGGTAGTGACAGAAGCTCTTGCCCTTGCCAGTTTTCCAGATACCATCCCTGCATGCCTGGGCAACATTCTTCCTTTGTAGCCTATCCTCACTTTCATCTCCTTCATACTTATTTTGTTTTCTTTTTCCCTTTTTGCTTTCCCTTTTCACCTTGGAGCACTGCCACAAGTTCTTTCTTTAGCCAGGCTGGTCCTCTGGTATGTCCACTCAGTTTCCTGAGTATCAGGATGGACCATTCTTGTGCTTTGGCAAATATATTCCTTAGCAGTGCCATTGGTGCCCACACTGATAAGCAATGCGAGATCAAAGGCTGGACAAGCCTTCTCGGTGTCTGTGACATCACAGATCCTGTCCTCCAGAAAGCATCAAACCTCCAGTGCCAGCATGTCTGCTTGATTGGAGGTGTCTCCCTGCATTCATCTTCACCAACCACTTCCTCCTAGTGCTGACTTTCATTTCAGGCCCATCTGGTTCCTGGAGTTTCTTTTACTGAAGCTTGATCCTTTCCACTGTCTATTAGGCCACTTGACTAATGCTATAAATTTGAATTTGAGGGCAGAGAAGAAGCATTGCTCATGCTGTCAGAAGTCACGGATCTCCACTTTTCACCATATTGGGATTATCCAGCCACCACTCATTCAAGCCTCCAGCTTTCCATCCTTCCTTGCATCATGTGGCTCACAATGTCTGCAGGGTTTCTGTGAAGACCCTACCTCTTATGCACGAGGGAGCTATTTGAGGCTTATCACTTGGAAATTTCTGAAATATCAAGTAGTTCTGAACCATAATGTGCTGCCTCAAGAAAACTGCTTAACATATATTAAGTATATAAGAGTAAGAAAAAGCATTTTACTTCAAAAACTGTTTATATCCAAGTGCCATCTGCTGCTGGGTGGTTTTTTTTCATTAAATAGATGTTGATATGCTACAAAGGTCATACTTCTTGCTCTATAGATATTTATCATGACACCCAATTTTGAAGAGGAATCTCACGCAGAAATTATTTGTTTTGCTGCAGAAACTGGGTGTAAAATTTAAATTCCTTGTCATAAAATAAAGGACAGTTTCGGTACCCTTAGGCACAATCAGGAAACAGTACATTCATTCATTCTAGGACAGCTGCATGCTAGTGTTACAGCACTGGAAATTGTTGACACAAGGAACCTACAGAGAACACAGGAAGAACAAAATAAGCATTTAAGTTATGTGGTGGTAGTGATCAGTACTCCTTCTATAGCCAGTGTCTATGGTCCTTATGCCGTACGTTTGGACATCTAAGTAGTAGGTAAGAATTCCTATATCTTAGATTACATCAAAATGCCCATTTGCAATGGAGGTTGTATTATTCTTTCTAGTAGCAAAACATCATTCTGAGATTGTCCTAATGAGAAAGGTAAACTTTAACACCACAAAGTAAACATCTCTGTGAAATACTCATGAAAATATCCGTTCCACATATTTCTCTGACACTACGTGTTGCCATCTGTTAGAGTGGTTCTGTCACTCATTGCTGCTCTTAGATAAATAATGAGTAAAGCACTGTTCTTTAAAAAAAAATAAAAACAACAAAGCAAACATTGCCTTGGACTTGTTTTTATCATTACCGCTACTGTTCATGGTCAAAGTTAGGCTCAGCTAAACAGCATTTTTGCTGTTGCTGTCTTGGATACAATATCATGTTCAAACGCTGGCATCAGAACATCCAAGCAGGCTGCCTGTGCTCTCCCTGCACCTGTCAAGAAAGCACAGCCTTGTCAGAAGGCACTGCAGAATCGCTGTTAACCAAGGAGGAAAAGCTGAACACAATGCTGTGTCTTAAATCCTGCTCTGCTTCAGGACCTTCATGTGTTATCTGGTTCTTGCAGAGACAGCTTCTTCTGCTAAGACTTCACAGGTCTGCTTTCCTCCTCAGTTAGTGGAAGCACTAACTATAAGCTTGTCCCATTCTTGCTTCATGTTTCTAGTACAAAATTTGATCGCTTCTGGGCAGAACTTGCTGATGGAAAGGAAGGAGAGAGCCTGAGGGACTGGGAGGAGCCTGGTGCAGATTGCCCAGGAGTGGGAGAGGGCATTCCTCTAAAGAAAGGCAAGTATGACTGCAAATCCCTGTGGTACAGACATAAGATCTCCCACTGAGCTATCACATGGAAGAGTGACAAGTGCAGCAGGAGCACTGTTTCTCAGGACATCGTGACTACCATGGTGAGTGCTGCAAGGCTCGTTTTGGAAGAAGGACACGAGGAAGACTGCTGGTCCACTGCCTTTGGGGAAAGAGCACCCTCTCTCTTGGATCTACAGCCAGCTAAAGCATAAGGCTGATTTCAGGTCTTTCAAAATTTATAACTGTGCATGTGCAGGTGTGAAATGATGGTGCTCAGACATTAAGATGTCAAATACCAAGAAGGTTACAGAGTCTGGGAAACTCCATGATGAGGAACAGTAGAAGAGGGTTTTTGAAGACTATTTTTTATTAGGCTTCTAAATCACCAGCTTCAATCTCTCCACAGAAACCCTAGTGGAACAGTTACAAATAGACCTTGAAACACCTGACAGCTAACAGTGGTGCAGCCTAGGTCTTTTGATTGTTCAGAGCTCAATTTTTTAAAATTTTTTTCAAACTTTTTTTAACAGAGTGAAGTCTGTGCAGTGTGAGAGGATTAAAATGAGGAAAATCTGTGTGGTTTAGAGTAATTCAACACAGCTTCATAACACAAATATACCAAATAGTGTTCATCTTAGCATAAATCTTTTCATGTATGTAATACCCACCATAAGTATACAGTCATCATATTCCCACTTCTCTGCAAGCATTGAGTCATTGAGACTTTTTTCATGATAGAAATACATCTAACATTTTAATTAACACTGCCACAGCTTTTATTGACAATTGAATGCTAGTTATAAGAGATATAGAATCAACATGGAAAAGTAATCTTTCCTGAGATGAGGGGAAAGATATATGTAATTCTATGTTAAGGACATTCCATCTCCAAATTTTATAACTAGACTCTGCTCAGCAGAAGTGGCCATGTAATCAGTAATACTACTGATGAGACATGTTAGAGAGCTGCATCTTGTTCTATCTCAGGGACTCTGTTTTTGTCACTTCTTGTTTTGTGGCTTTCCTTAGTCCTAAAAAACACAATACTTGTAAGACTCAGAAATGTGATGGTATTGTATTATATGAAAAAAAGAAGGTTTTGACATTGTTCTCAGCCCAGTATCCAAAACAATGACATCAGTAGCAAACAAGAAAACACTGCAAAACTATGAGGAACAGTTTGTCTTTTACGTAAATTGAGGCCAGATGTACTTTAAACAGAACAAAAAAATATTCTGAGAATTAAGTTCTTATGAACCTTTTAGGATATGTGAAAGCAAAGCCTTCAGATTTCACATAGAAAACTTTAAACATCTCACCTACACTTCACATGAATGAATCTCATTTTAGCTTGGAAATTAAATTTAAGATGCTTGGAAGAGGTAATAACATAGCGTCTCATCTTAAGCTTTCGATATTTATTAGTTGTGTTCTCTGGATTCTCAAATACAGAGAGGAAAATCTAGATTGCAAACACAAAACTAAATTACAAAAGAGTGATAATACCTTTAGCTGTCATTTTGCACCATCTGTGAATCTCAGCACCGCACACCTCGCTGAATTACTTTACCCCCGAGTGATTTGCTGTTTTTTCAAGAAAAAAATATTCTGCCTTTGTAAGCAAAGCAGAACTTAGGCAGTACTTTCATCTTCCCATACCTGCTTCTCAGAGGTCCCTCTCTCCAAGTTAGAGCCCTGCACCCACATAGGGTGTGGAGCTGCTCTTGGCTGTTTCAGCAAGATCTGAGATGCTGACCCGATGCCAGGTCTTGGCAGTGCACAACAGCCAGCTGAACAGCTCTTCTCTGGGACTGCAATCTTTTTACAACACTGTTGAGGGAAATCCTAAAATAACACAGAAATATTTCTATTGTTATTAATAAGTCTTCTTAATTCCTCCTCAGAAGGCTGTCCATCTCTTCTTTTGTCTCTGCAATAAAACATTTCTCTGCTTAGCTAATGGTTTGTTTTACTTTCTTGGAGGAATCCTCCTTTCACCAAAGTCTGACATAAAACACAAACCCAGACAACGTGAACACTGTGTCAAGTCCACTGTTTGGAAACTTATTCTTCCTGCTCGGGTCCCTTACACCCTACAAGTGGTTTACTATATCCACTCATGTGGCTTCAAATTTCAATTTTTGCTGCAGGTTCCCGGATCTGCTCTTGCATCTTGCCTTGCCTTCTGCTGTATATTTCAGCATCTGAAAGCAACATTATTGGAAATGTGGGCATTGATGATGGAGGTTTTAGTCTCACTTTCAAGACCCTTATGTCATTCGCTTATCCTAAGGAATTCAGCCACCTCTCCGTTTGTGTGATTCTAACCCCTCCAGCTTGCAGCTGCCTCCTCCCTGAGCTATCCAGTCTTTCTTGATGGTCTTTCATTTTCTTGATGTCACAGTAAAAAGTAACTCCCATGTCAGCTAGTGACTAGAAACAAATATCTTCAAAGGAGAGCAATCTGAAACAAAATGTTTATATTGATTGACCATCTGACAGGATTTGAGCAATTTGGGTTTTGAAATGGAAAAAATTTGTCCACCTCACAGTCCTCCTGTGATGAAGTGGGCTGCCGTGACTGTTTTCACATGTCAGAGCTCGACAGGACAGCTCTGACAGTCAGTCACAAATCTTCCCTTACTGTCTAAATTGCCAGGTTATTTTTTTTAATTTCTTCGTTAGGATATGGATGGCCTTCTGCAGTGAGAATTTCATTTTTCCTCTTGTAGGAAAGTAAAACTACATCCCAAATCCTTACACAAATGGAGAGCAACTTAAACCTTACCTACTGAGTAGCTGGAAGAAGTGCTAACCTCAGGGCTGGCAAGTGAGTCTGTCTTGTTTAAATGCTGGAAGGAGCTCTCTGCTTTTTATGTTTGCAGAAGTGGACCAAGCAAGAAGGACAAAGCATCACATTTCAAACACAGTCCTAGCCCTGTCTTTTTTCCCCCTCAGTTTCATCTTTTCCAAATTTTCAGTGTTTCATGGAGTTGAAGAAAGTTCAAGTCATTGCTAAAGGGACACAAAACATACTGAAGAAATTTGTCTTCCTTCTAGAAAAAAACTTTGCAATTTAAATGTTCATTTATTCTCAGCATCTTTGTCTTGAGGGATTTCTTATATAGATTGTGTGGCGCTGAAAACTGAAAATCTGCATTTAGATAGAAATCTCAGAAAAGGTCTTCTATACAAACTAAGTAGTATTTCATTTTTCTTCCTTCCAGTATGACATGAAATAATTTTTTCTCTTCCATTCCTTGAACAATAACACTAAAGGGGCACTTCAGGATCCCCTAAACACTGATAATGAAAATGCTGTAATAGCTTTAATTTTGTATGATGAACAAACCTTCCTGCATCAAATGCCCCAAATGCTATATTTTTCTGTTTACTATAAACATCTTCTGTTTTTCATTCAAGTATGATGATCATATAAGAGGTCAATGGAAAAAAATGGGAGACTTAAGGAATAAAATTCCTATTATATTCATGCACAAGGTCTTGCTGCAGTCCACGTGCTGTGAAAAAAGATTAAAAGTGACTGATAACATTTCAATAGGTTTTCCTAGACTTCAGTGCCTGTTGTTTGTTTTCAGTCAGTGATTCACATGGTTACAGAAGGCAATACCATTGATTTTTAGTGTAGCAGCACTTGGACAAAAAGATTGTAAAATGCTTCATAACATTTTACACACGCTGAGACAAATCTTGCCCCAGCTCACATCCCAAGTAATATCACTGATTTTGCAAAGGCTAGATAAGACCCAGAGGAATGATGTTGGTAGCAACGTATGTACAACCTGTATAAGAAGAGAAAAGTCTCATAAGAAGAGAAATGCCTCATTCACTTGCAGGATACCAGGTGCAAGGAAGAGGGGAAGAACAGTCTCAGAGCAAGTGAAAATCTGCTCTGAATGACCCCATGCACTATATTGGAAAAATAGTGACCCTCTTGAAAGGAATAAGGATTTTCCCATTGACATAAGCAGTAACTTTGTTGTGGCCTTCTGTTTTTCTCCACAAATAACAGTCTTCTTTTCAAGGGCAAATTAATGAAAGTCACTTCTGTAGCACGAAACATACCAGTAAGTTACAGCAAAATGCCTTTAACATGACCAGGGTGGTTTGTATGAGATCTACCCGACAGTAAAATACCAGGCAGATTTAATGAGGTGAATTCACAGTCAGCGGTTTTCCAGGAACCACACATGACTCAATACTTATTACAATTTTCAGAGAAAACAAGTCAGTCGTGTAATTGTACTTTCAGCTAATAAAGGTGAGTGAAAACAGCTTCCTCAGAATTTTGTTTTCAAGCATTATGCTTATGATAGGGAGATATTTGCAGCAGAAGGCTCCCAAAAGGCCTTTGTTCTAGAAAATGCCAGCTTGGTGATCACAATTTACTTTATTTTGTGAAAAACATGCATAAAACTCGGTGCCATTCAACATGTTTCTATGTAAATTAACCTAATGAAACTTTTGATCAGAAAGACAGAAGAAAAGGCAGCTTGAGTGGTCAGAGTGACATACCATGCTAAAGAAATGCTGTCTGTGAGGATCCCAGTGTCCTGAATGGATCGTTAACAAGCTGCAGGTGTTGAAGAATCCATTGTAGTGCTATCCTTCGAGCGGAGGAAAATGATGTAATCATCTTCTTCCAAAGACTTCTAACCTTATAGAGCAAATTTGAGTTCCCTGGCCAAAACCTTTGAAAACACGTTGACATGAACACATGATCTTAGGAATCCTAACAAAAATCACTGAGTACACAAGCTTTACAATTATCTTTGAGTTTCTAATGAGCCTTACAGCAAGTTTAGAAGTAAGGGAGGATGATCACTGTTTTGCTGGCACTGGGGAAACCAACTTGAAGTAGTCAAATTTCAATTTCTCCACCATACAGGGCCAGGAATGAATGGAGTTCCTGCATGGATTTACTAGGTTAACAGAATATTTTATGTAAAATCAGTGAGTCAAGACATTCATCATTCACTCCGTAAGTACTGTCACCTGAAAATAAAAACTATTGTAATGGAATTCAGTAAGCTTAAAAGAATCTGCAAGGACTAGGACTGCACATTATTGTTACACCCTATTCTTTATTTATCCTCACCAACATATTGATTACAGCAGCTTGGTGAAAGTTCTGTGGTACCTGAGCTGAGAGGAGCAGATAAATAATAAAGTAGAACCATGGCAAGACTTCATAACAGATTTATTATGCTTGCAGTTTGTAATGAATCTGTTGTTTCTATTTCTCATAACTTTACATTATTGGTAGTTTACATTATTGTAAAATACATAACTCAGTTCCTACTAATGATCTGATAGACTTAGAGTTAAAACTAGTATTTTTCCAATTTAAAGACATTTAAGTGTCCATCAGGCTGTATTATCATTTAAGACATTTAGACCTTGGCTGCCTGATTACACCAGTAACTAAACAAGTTGCATGATGTTCACAAGTAATCTAGCAAATTCTTTTTTTCAGGCCTCATGATTTATAGTCAAGCTAGACTGGTATGATTGGAGGTCGAGAAAAATGTCCTTGACTGAAGTATTGAAGGCTTTCCTGATTGTGCTTGTGGCCTATTGTAGCACTTGTCAGTATGTTCATATCAGGCTGAAAAGTTGCAGTGTATCACTAGATATAACCCATTCTACCTAGTCTGTATCTCATCTTCCCAATATATGTGCTTGTGTTTCAACACTCTATAGAATATATTATGAAGCTGTTACTGATGTTAGCAGGAGAAGGCTCTATTAACATGCTCTGGAGTTAATCAAGAGAAAACAGATTTGATTGGTATGAGCTACAGGGTACAGAAACATCAAAAAGTAAAGTGACAGAGTTTTTCAGAACAAAAGCATATCTAAATAGCATTGATATGCCTCTTGTTAAGAGAAGGGTCTAAGAACACCAGAAGCAAGAGGTATTCCTCTCATTCTTCCATTTCCATTTTTTTTAAGTTGGCTGCTTTCTTTCCAGTGCATGCTGCAAGCTGAAGTACTGGGCTCTAAATCCTTCAAGTGGCTTTAGGAGACTAAAGCATATGAGACTTCTGTAAGTAATGTCACTCTGCTGAACTTTCCCTTCCTGAAATATTTTGCCTCACTCCAAAAGGGTGTTGTTGACAGGGCTGTTATATTAAAGCTACTTAACAACCTGTCCAAGCCAGGCCATGATGTGTAATTTCCAGCAGTGTACCTTCCCAAACATTAGGGGAAAATAATGACCAATACTTATAAAAAAAGAGCCAGTAAAGGCTTTTAGCACTTAATGATACAATTGTTATATTTTTCCTGAGATAATAAGAAAAGTCCTATCATATTTATTTCAATCTCCCTATCTCTTTCTAAAACAAAAAAAAAAGAAATCGTTCTTACAAAAGAAATCACAGAATCATTGAGGTTGGAAGGGACATTTTGAGGCCAGCTAGTTCACTCCCCCAACTTAATCAGGCTCAGCTACAGCAGGTTGCCCAGTACTATGTCCAGCTGGATTTGAATCTCTGCACGGATGCAGAATCCACAACATCTCTGGGCAACTTGATCAACTGTTCAACACCCCTCACAGTAAAAATATGTTTTGGTGTGTTCAGACAGAACCTTCTGTGTTTCCATTTGTGCCCACTGCTTCTTGTCCTGTCACTGGATACCACTGAAAAGAGCCTGGCTCTGTCTTCTTTGCTCCCCATATCAGGTATTTATACGTATCGATAAGACCCCCCCTGAATCTTCTCTTCTCCAGGCTGAACAGTCCCAATTCTGTTGGTGTCTCCTCACATATCAGATGCTCCAAGCCCTTCATTATCTTCATGGCCCTTCACTAGACTGACAGTTGTATATCCATGTCTCCCTTGGACTGGGGAGTCCAGAACTGGACCCAACACTCCAAGTGCATCTCACCACTGCTGAGTAGAGGGGAAGGATCACCTCCTACGACCTGCTAGAAATTATCTCCCTCCTGCCACCCAGGATGCTGTTGGCCACCTATGTCACAAGGACGCATTGCTAGCTCATGGTCAGCTGGTTGTCCACCTGAATTCCCAGGTGCTTCTGAGCAAAGCTGCTTCAGCCACCTCAGTATTATATAGTATTAAAGCATTAAATACTGTTAAAGAACCTGTAAATGGTGCCATTCCTTCTGAGTGGGTTATTTTCTGCAACAGGAGACAGTTGCTTTAACTGTCTGCTATTAAGATAGACAAAGAAGATTTTAGTGTCAGTTAAAGAATAAAGAATATTTAATTCTTCAAAATGGCATAATTTGTGATATTATACCACAGGCTATATAGAGAGTTCTGCTTTTACTTAACCTATTAATATAGCTTTTGATTTACTTAAAGCCAGAATTGTTCACCGGGGATTGAAGACAACTGAACTGGAAAATGAGCCTTTCAGTCACTCAGTCTTGGCTCCAGATGAGAAATTATTCAGAAGCTTGTTCACTGAGAACATCTTTCTCAATCCCCAGAGCTTCATTTGTAGGAACCGAGAGCATTAGTGCCCAGTGAGAAACTGTATAGATGGTATTTTGCCATCAATTAAACCACTCTGTTTTTCCAAACCATTTATTCAGTACACGGTAGTGGCTTTTTAAGTAGCGTTTTTGCATGGAACATAAATGGAAGGTAGGTTAGAAGAGTATTCCCCTTCTGTTAGCACTGGTCTCTTGTTCTCCTGTCCCAGCATGGAAAACCAGTCTTTCTCAGTGTAACGTAAGTTTTGTTCTGGCTCTTCTGCCCCACGTACAAGATGCAAGAAGCCAGCTATGCAAGAACAAGGCAGGGTATATCCTGGCTTATTTGAAGTTTCCTGCCCCAAGACACATCTGAGTGCAAGTGGGAAGGGGATATCCCTAACACAAATGCGTGAAAACACACAGCACCTATTCAGGTAGAAGTTGCATCTATCGCAGAGCCTGTAAATCTAGTAACAATGAAGAATATGAAAGCACAGTCTAGTTTCTACTCTCTGGACAAGAAGTCTGACCTAAGAAGTTCTTCAATAACTAACTGTTAGATTGCGCCTCCATCTTGCTGAGGTTACCATGCTCTGTCTGGATTTAGCCAACTCATTCTCCCTTGGCTGTGGGGAGGAGGGACCAGCAGGGCAGGTCATTCCAGGCCTGCTCTCAGCAGCCAGGGAGGATCCTGGATCCTTAAATTGCAGTATATCTCATATAGGTATGTACTGGTTTCTTCTATGTGCCCTTGGTTTTACATCACAGCCTGGAGAAGTAACCTGAGAAATCTGGGCTTGCTTGCAATAAGAAAGGCATCTTGTCAACAAATTAGGACATCACTGACCACAAACAATGATTGAGACATGCAAAGTGTGTCGGTGTGTGGGAAACAGATTCTGGGGCAGAGTTTACCTAGAAGCTAAAAAGAAACGTTCCCTCCTGACAAAAAAAGTTATATTTCCATGGAGAATAGTGTCAGTATTGGCTCAAGATCTTTACCAGTAAGCAGAAGCAGTGCTTCCATGATGACCTTGATTTACCCAGTAAGCAGTTCCACTTCTATTCAAAAAGCACTAAATTCGTTCATTGCTGCTTCACGGTGCTGGCTTTTGGTGTGGAATCCCTAGGCCCACTCTCTGGCCTACACAGAACAAAGTAATATACTTGGAACTGGGCATCTCTGCTGTCCTGAGGTCCATGGGGTGCTGCTTCTATGCCCTTCTCTATCTCAGGCTATTGCTCGACAGAGCACTGCTCCAGGCAGGTTTCCCTGTGTCAGCATCAGGGTTTGATACCCAAATTTAAACTTGTGTTATGGCTCTGTTGTTCAGTGCTAGACTGGCAAATACTGAAACCGCTGCCCTCTCCAGTGCCAGATCTTCAGAGATCAGCTGGAGATAGGCAGAGCTGGCCGGTCAGCTACAGAAGTTTTGATGCAACATTTTGGCAGTATTATAAGCTATATCTTGACTTTTCCTACAAATTAACGCTCCCCTTTGTCTCTTCTTCAACTTCTACACCTCTCTACAACTACCTGAAATGAGGTTGTAGAGAGGCGGGTGTTGGTCTCTTCGCAAGTAACTAGTGATAGGATGAAAGGCAATGGCCTCAAGTTGTATCAGGTGAAGTTTACATCGGATATTAGGAAAAATTGCTTTACTAAAAGAGTGGTCAGACATTGGAACAAGCTGCCCAGAGAAGTGGTGGAGTCACCATCCCTGGAGGTGAAAATGTCTAGATATGGCACTTCAGGATATAGTTTAGCAGGCATGGTAGTGTTGTGTTGACGGCTGGACTTGATGATCTTAGAAGTCTTTTCCTACCTTAATGATTCTATGATTCTTAGTGACCCACTTGTTTGCTGGACCATATGGTATATGGGGATTGGCAGAAGCAAGGAGAGTGACTGCACCCCCATGGTTTCCTTGCAAGAGGGAGTTGTAACCACTGTGAGTAAAGAAGGTATTGTGCAGACATTGAAAATAGCATCAAGGTTGTTGGGGATACTAAAATGTAATGATCATGGTATGATTGCATCTTACAGAACAGACATTGCCAAGCTGCCCAGGTCATGCTAAAAGGAAGATAATAGCCTAACAGCCTAGAAGCCTAAGCCTTCTACCTGACAGCCATTCAAACACTGGGGAATCAATCCTCTGGCTTGGGGAGTTGCTAGGCTGTGAAAGGCTGACAGCCAATTTGGGCAGGATTTGGTCTGCTGGTTTTGTGGAGGTGAATCCAGGCAATAATTCTTCTACAGCTGACATAACTGCATGGATAGAAACAGGTCTTTAGAAAGACTCTTCCAGTGCAAGGAAAGAGAGGACAGTGCTGTATTCAGGGGTTGACCTGAGGGCTCAGCCTTCACTGCTGGTACTCGCACGGCAGCCTGCGCTAACCAGGCTGCCAGGTATGTGGATCACAACCACCAGCGGACAAAGGCAAGGTGTCCAGCCATGCTGCATGTCTGGAAGGGGAGTCTTTTCAGCTCTCTGACTCACAGTATTAGGTCTGAAAAGCACATCAAGCCACTGCTCATAGAACCTTGGGGAGCTAAGCAGACTGCTTCTTATGCATTTTGCTTGTGTCATTTATTAAAGCTCCTGATTTAATTAGATCTGTTTAGGTTCCAAGCCCTTAATAATCCAGGGCTCTTCCACAGCCATCCTTTTAAATTTCCACCACAAAGAGTTTATTTGCTGACAGCTTTAAGCCGACTGATAGGTGAGCAGTGCTCTCTGGGTGGCTGTCTGTCTTGTAACCTGACACATAAATGAACCCCTCTCTATGTAGGTATATATATCAGATTGCTCTTGACGGAACATGTTATTCTGAAGTTCTTCAGTAAATACTGTAAGCACCAGCTGCTCTAGTCACACACACCTTCCCTACAGTCTTATCGTAAGAATTAGCTTACTGTTAAATAAGTGTTGTAAATAGTCACTTCAGAGCTTTGGGGACATTCCATTTGTTCTGTCACATATACCAGCACGGCAATATCCCTACATGACAGATGTTTACCCATGATAGTTTACCTAGACAGAGCTCCTGACTTCTGCAGTTTAGAGAAACAAAATGCACTCATGAGACAGTAAAAAGCTTTGATATTTCCTCTCCTCTCACCTCTGTAAGCCTTTCAGGAAGATGGTTTCCAATGATGAAATGATCATTGAAGCCCTGGTTTTCAGACAATTAAGGCCATTCCCAAACCAAGCGAAAAGGATCACTAAAAGTCATAGTCCCAGGCTACTCACAAAGACAGTAAAATCCTGTGTGAAAACAACTGAAGAAAGAAACATGCATTCTGAAGACAGCAAGGACATTCTGGTATGATAGGAAAGAATTTCATGTGGTATCCAGAAGCTGAAGTATCTCAGAAGTGCTCAGAGTCTTTGTTTTGAAAAGAGTTTGAAAATGAAACAATGATGCCCTTATCCCACATCCTTAGAAAACCTCTTAATCTTTAAGTAAACATATGAGGAGAACACAAACACCTCTTCCAGGAAAAAAGAATATATGAAACATGCTACATATATGCTGTTAGTTTTCTTTTTCCCATTCAAGAGAAAAAGAAAAAAAAATAGAAATTTTCTTACATGTTATGCTTCAAATATTCAAAGACATTCAGAGTTATAATATGGCATCCTTGAGAAATGTCATTTACTTAAACATCAAGTAAGGATTATTGGCAAGTTTCCCCCAAACTCCTGTTTCCAGTGCAGGATATTTGTAAACCAGGTCACCTGAAACAATTATCCTTTCTCAACTTGAAGAGCACAGAGGAGAAGTTAATAGTGCTCCTTCTTGAGAAAATTTCTTTCATCACCAAGACTGGAGGATTGGCTTCTGAGAATTAAAAATGTCATTCAGTGACAACCACTGAATAAAATCTTGTGTTATCATGCTATATAATGAAATCCCTTGAACTTCCAAATTTTTAAAAATTGTATTTTGTGTGTAGTCTTGGACTGACAGTGTTTCGGACTCAGCATAACTGGTCCTGTGTAATATTTCTCAGCAGTAAACTTTTGCATATTAGTTCTAGAAATATACATGCTAACTGCATTTAGGAAAGGAAGACATTCAGATCATTCCATGAATTACATCTTAATGAAATAACATTCTCTGAAAAAATTAAGATAATGTGACAATTTTCAGTGGCTACACCAAACTGTATAGTAAACAGGTAGTTAGATTCATTCAGTAAAATCTTTACACTCCTGAAGTCAGGGAGAAGTTTTACACTGACATGAGAACAAGAATTCTTTCTCTATTATGTGGAAAGGTCATTTCTGTGGCTTGTACTAGATTATAAGCATTCTTTAATGAGTAATGTTTGGTTATTTTTACACTGAAATGTCATATAAAACCAGAAAAAAAAGTAACTTTAAAATTGAGAAAAAACAATAGCGCACAATCTTATTAAATATTTCATCAATACAAAAAAAAGTGAAAACTTATTGTTAGTGTTTCTGTAAATCCACTTAAAAGATTCAACTAATCATTTAAATCAATTTAAGATCCCCTGTGCCACAGTATCTGGCTCTCCAGAGTGTAAAAACTTCACAAAATATGTTAAAAAGTCATGGAATCATTCATCAGACCAAGCACGAAGTCCTAATTACTGTACAGGGAAAATCTAAAATATGCATTTTTACGTTGCCCAATTCTTCCAATTTTCTGAGTTTTTTAAAGCTTTTGTACTGATTTACAAATGTGTTTAGAAAAAGAAAATATTTAAATTAATGCTGCTTCAAAAGAAATGCATTTGTGAATAAGTTACCACACAGTGAGATACTAATCTAAGATGCTTGATTTAGTTTCAACTGCTTAAAACTGTTCATCATCAAAGATTTTTGGCTTTTACCAAGGAACAGCAATGACAGAAGGAACTATACGAATGTGAGACTCCCATTTCTGTCTCCCATTTATGGTGGCTTTCAAATTCAGGCGGCTAGTAGTTTGAAAAGTCTTTGATCACATCGCAACACAGTCTAAAAAACTGGGAGAAACACAAATCTAAACTTTCTGCAGAATGATGCCAGGCCCAAAGGGCAAAGACTGTCACCATAAATATCAGACATTTTGTGTTCTACTCTTACATCTCTCTGCCATAATTGGACCCAGTTCTGCTAGGAAATGTTTTCTTTTGCCCTTCAAAACTCTACACTGTCAAGAGGATTGTCAATATCATCATCTACTGCTGTTGGTTTTGTTTAACACTGAAAATAACATTCTACAGTTTTAGGATAAATGAATACAGAATCACAGAATGTTAGGGGTCAGAAGGGACCTCTGTGGGTCATCTGGTCCAACCTCCCTGCCAAACCAGTGTCACCTAGAGCAGGTTGCACAGGACATCATCCAGGTGGATTTTGAATATCTCCAGAGAAGGAG
>Ga0181612_159525_pt1 | contig 17727 bp, 17 predicted proteins | sample HoacroProtozoa21_FD_119630 | JGI IMG/M metagenome (GOLD analysis project Ga0181612, IMG submission 119630) | Hoatzin crop microbial communities from Cojedes, Venezuel. Combined Assembly of Gp0051906, Gp0051904, Gp0051908 | reverse complement strand
TTCTATTCTATTCTATTCTATTCTATTCTATTCATTTCCTTTGCCAGAGACTTTTCCCCTTAGCCCTCAGCTGCTGTCAAAGGCCCCTGCTTGCCTTCTACACATGCCATGAAGTCCCCTGGGGTACAGGTTGCTCAAACCTAGTCCACAAGAGAGAACTGCTAAAACACAATCCTCTCTCTCTGCGGCCTGGTTTGCTGAGTGTGGCTGAGTGTGACTGAGTGCGACCTGCCAGCTCAACTGCCTACGCTAACACTCTGTCCTGGGGAAATGACACCTGAGCATTTCCAGTAAGTGCTGCATCCTTTCACTGGCTGCTTCTGGGAACTCCCAGCTGAATCACCTAACCCTCTGCAGACGTGCACGCATTTCCTACTGTTTCTCTCTGGAGAAACTGACCTGTGTGCACCCTCTTAGAGCACGTGAGCTACACGGGCAAGGCCAATCAGCCAGATATCAGCCAGACAGATGAGTATTTTCAGGAGCACTTCAATCTTCAGGTCTGTGCCTTCTGCTGTCATATTGTGAGCTGGAAGCATTCTGAGCCTTCAAAGGAAGGTGGTAAATGAGCAAAAAATATCATCTTAGAATGCATCTACTTCTGCAGGAGCCACAAGCTTGTATTACTGTCACATTTTGGAGACAGAACCCCATGAGTGATAACCACACTGAGGACATTGCAACTGACCTGCTCCACAACATCCAGGAAGAGGAAGAACAGGAGTTGATCTCAGAGGGAAGAGTAACCCCCACACCATGCAGTCTTGCCCTATTGTACATACTCACTTCACTGAGGAGTATTCCCAGTAGCTGGATGAAAGCATATCATGCAGACAAGCATTCTTTCTTGCTACAACACAGTGAGAAGGTAAGATTTCCTAATAGTACACTTCTTACTGCAAGGCTGGGTTTTCCAGGCTGCATGTTGTTTCATCATGTTGCACCTTCACTAGCAAGACTGAAAAGCCTCTCCAGTTCCCTCTGTCAGTTCTCTTCCAGGTGGAACCACCCACCTGCAGTGATTAAGTCCCTTCTCAAACTGCTGTCTGACAAGCAAAAGCCATCCTGGTCCCCACTCCACAAAGCACATTTTCCAGCTGCATCCTCACTTCACTGATCCTCCTCTACACCCTCAAGTGTCTTGTAGCAGACACAAAACTGTTTTCCTGATTGCCTGTCACTCCATCATCCATCCCTGTGTGAAAGAAATAGACTTTTCTTGTCACCCCACTGCATGGAGAGCACCTCTTGTCGTTGTTGGCACCGTTTCCCAAAACAGTTTCCCATCCTGTAGGTAGACCCGGGATTTACTTGAGATGAAGAGCTTGCAGCTGTGCCAGGCTTTCCAGATAGCATTTGTCAGAGCGCATGTAGTTTAAGCAAACAGAAACATAAAGAACAGGCTGACTATCCCTACCCCTCGCTCGCCAAGTTCTGCACATGTTCCCCAGTAAAATTCCCAAATGAGGTCAAGGCATTTAACTCATTATCATCATAGAGTTCCCCCCAGACTGAAGGGTGTCCAGACAGATGACAAACACTATATCTAAGTAATATGGATCACTAAAATCCGCCACTGCAACGCAGCTGCTTTGGACTGGAAAACAGCAGCTATCCTAAGCCAAGAGTGTTACACAACCATAGCCTAGAAAGGAAGAAATCAGCAAAATGCCTCTGCTTTAAATGGCAGCTGAAAACTAAGTAAGCTAAAATTGGGCTTGGCCAATGACACTCCGACTTCACTTCAGCATCTGGGAAGGGGAGATCATGGTGGTTCTAGTGGCCACAAGCCACCAGGAAATTAAAAGTAGCTTTCTATTTGGGAGGCTGGAGGCCAGCAGCGCTGTGGCCCCTACCAGAACTGAATTAGTCCTGTGTTGACCCAGCCTGACAGCACTTCCTGCAACATCTGGATTTTCTTTGGATTTCTCTGCCAAGTTGCAGCTTGTTCCAAGCCGGCTGAGTTCATGAGACCTGAAAACAGACAGCTGGCTAAGAGCTGGCAGCATCAAAGGCAAGAACTGTGCGAAGAGCGAGGTGACCCGTTTGCCAGCAATCACGTGGGCATCCGCACAGACCAGGCACAGGCCACCAGCGATGGTCCAGGCTTTACCTGCATTAGCAGCCCCTCTACTGTGTGGTAATGGCAAGGTTGCACAGGGACAGCCAGGTCCCGTCTCCATCCCAGACAGTTTTTCCCAGGGTGGCTGCATGCACAGAGCAGCCTGCCTTCAAGCAAGCTCCAACAGGAGCAGCTCTCAGGGAGGGATTCGCCCTCTGTTACACAAGCTGACAGTGCGGGAGAGTGAGTCACGGCACCTGGGAGGCCAGCTGAGCAAACAGGGCTCCCCCAGGAGAGATGTACCTCCATCCCTCCCTGCCTGTTCCCTGTGGCATCTTGGGCCAATCTTGTCCACGGGCACTCACTCCAGCTGATATTCCCCATCTCTTGTGCAAACTTCCACCCAAGCAGGGTGCTTTTCTGCAGACCCACTGAAAATGTTGATGCCCTGTGCAAACCGCAGGGCATCTGCATTGCAGCAAAATAAAAGATATGGTTTGTAAAGAAACACTCACCTTTGGACTAGAAGGATGGTCCTACAGGACACACGGATGCACAAGGACATGAGCGAATGCCACAGTCCCCGATGGCACCCATGGCGATGGGTCACGGTGGCTGGTGGGGCCAGCCAGGGTGCTCGTGCTGGTGGTGGCATGGTGGGCGACAGGCGTTACAGGTGTTTCCTCAATGGCACAGCTGCTCAGGCTGAGCTGAATTTTTGAAGAAGCAAGCAAAGCCCTGGTGTAGTGTTTTTGTGCACGTGGAGGGTGTGCCGTGGAGCCAGAGAGTCTGGGACAGCCGCGGTCAGAGGAAGCCGCTGCGGCTGCTCATGGAGGAGGAAGTCAGCGTCCCAAGGCTGGAGGCAGGCTGAGCGCTGGCTTTTCCCGGAGAGGAGGGGAGGTGGTGGTGGGGGGCTGGAGAAGGGAGCACAGCCTAACACAAGAGCACGGAAGGAAGAGGCTTGGAGAGTGTGCCGCTGATGTGGATGCGGAGGAGAGAGCTGGGAAAGGAGTTTGTCCCTATAGCTTGCCCCTACAGAGAGGAGGATGCAGCTTTTGCGAGATGTGGGAGAAAGGGCTGAGGTTTTGAGCTGGAGGGAATGGAAGGAGAAGGGACACGTTGGGCAGACACAGCTGGGGAGGTGGAGAACTGCTCCTGAGTGGAAAATAAGCCAGGAAATGGTGGCTGGAACAGGCGGGTAAAAACCAAGTGGACTAGGAGAGAGGGAAAATGTCACTAGTGACTGAGAGTCATCATTCAGTGCTGCCATAAAGGGCCAGGCTGAAATGCGTGTGAGGTGAGAGACATTGTGGAGCAGCCAAGGTGAGTGAAAACAAACCTTTGCCCTCAGGTATCTGTAGCAACCACAGAATCGATGTTACCTTGTATACCCATGCCTTCATTTCACCATCGTTTTTGTTTTGCTCTGTTAAAACCCTTAAGCTTTACCTGGCACCATTTAAATCCAATGAAAGGGAGCACAAGAGCAGGGAAAGGGCATATATTTTTTGCTGGAAAATCCCCACATGCCTGTACACAAGCAGGCAGCAGACCAAAGCCACGCAGTCAGCAGCAGGCTAGAAGCTTCCAGCAGTACGTGGGGCAGGTCACCAGCATTGTCCCATAGGCATCTCCTCCACTGCATGGAGAAGCCAAGCCAGCAGATATTGCAGTGTGCAGACCCCAAGCCAATGCCGACTAGCCATGGGGCAGTGCCAGGGCAGGATTTCTAGGGAGCTGGGGCAGGAGAAGAGGTTTGCTATGTTGCAGCCACCCAGGGCAGCTTCCAAAAAAGGGGTCAGAGAATGATACTTTCTGGGTATGGGTTTTACTAGTCAGTTCTGATAAACCAGACCCAAATGCTTCCTGCCCAGCCCAGGACTAAAAACTGTGTCTGTTATTGGTGGCTGACACCTATATGCCTTTGAACGTACCCTAGAGATATCCTAATCAACTACTGATTGAGTAAACTCCTCACCCAAGGGCAGTGCAGCTGGCAGCATCCAGGGTCTTTGCTCTCCAGTGCATGGCAATCCCTTGGTTGATTCTGCTCATTCCTCGGCACTCGCTGCCATCAAGGGGCTTGCAGAAATCGAGGTGGGAGATGTCTGATGCTAAAGCTCAGCAGCGTTAGGATGGATCTGCAGAAACACTGTGTTTGGCTCAGACTGGCTGGGGTTCAGCAGAGACGTGTAAGTGAAGAAGCGTGTCTTGCTGATGTGGTTCGTAAATTGTGGGCTGCGGACTGAGTTTCTCATGTTGGCATCTGACATGTACCCAGTGAGGTTTTAAAATAAGTAGCTCCAAGAACAGCCAAAGAGGCAGGGCTGAGCTGCCCAGGGCTGTGTGTCTTGTGACTGGAGTCTCCAGCGTCTAATAAAACATGAGATGCGGCTGTGGCTGGGCCATTACAACATCTTCTGTAGACACCCTTTGTGCCTGCTGGGATTGAGGTCATTTTGCAGCTTTTCCCTGCAAGCTAATTAGGTTTCTCTATCCTTAAAGCAAAGACAAGTATTCACAAAAATATTAGGAGTGCAGCATATCTGAGAGCCCTCCACTTCTGCCAAATGTTTGTTGCAAGTGGCCAAAATGATCAAAAGTTGACCTGGAGGGAAAAAGAATGATACAAACAAATGTAAAATCCTGACCAGAGAAACTACATGAAACGAAGCTACAAAATTGTAACTTCTTTTTTTTCATTAAGTAGAGTTTTACTAAGGAGTGGCATGTATTGTGGCTATCATGTACAAAATTTAGATGTACTAAATATTTCTAAAATTATATGGCACTCTGTGGTGTGCTATTATATATCTATCTGGGGTTTTTACCTGCAACAGCCCTAACAATTAAGTCTGTATAATTCTTGCTAAACCATCCTGCAAGATCAGAATTGCGGTCAGTGCTTCAGCAAAGAGAATAGCTGAGGTGTGTGAAGAACAACTTGTCAAGCTGGAAAACACATAGCACCTGCATTCTCCCATCATACTTGGGGAACAGGTACTGGTTTTTCACACCAACATTTTTCCTAGAGTGTCTGCAATACCTGTTCCAAATACTGACAGTCTGCAAAAGGAGGTGACAATGTCCCAGGGACTGGAGTAATTTGTAATAGCGTGGAGCTGGCAATGGAAAGTGTCCAAAAATGTCTTCCTATAAACAAGATCTAAATCCACCATTTCTACTCCTGATGAGCAATGCCTCACGCAGTTCTGGATGTCTTCTTGAATTTTAAATGTGACTTGGAAAGCGTTAATATTAATTACGAGTACTAAGAGCTTTGCAGGTTCTGCTGATTCGGATGGAAAAGCAAAGCGTACCTGTCTAGTTTCATGATTCAGCCCCATAATAGGTGGTTTCAGTTCTGATGGCAGAAATCACCATGGCAGTAGAGATGCAGGAATCATAAGCCGCTGTTCAGATTCCCAGTCTGATCTTTGCTGTCTGAGTTGTAAACCTGAAACTTGTACAAAAGAAAAGCTGTATCATCTTTCTTAGCAGACAGAGAATTGATAGAGCACAATACACAGTTACCCTGCAACATATATTCCTTCCTTTAGGAAAAGTAAATTCTTTAACTTTCAAATAAATACGGGAAATTTAGTTTAAAATGATTAAATATTTGTCACAGAAAAAATATTGGCAAATACATATGCATATATGTATATGTACACATACATGTGTATATATATATATACGTGCACACTCATATACATACATAAAAACACACACACATTTCTTCATGACTTCCCATTTCTCACTGCAAGAGCCTTCGGTTAGTGCTGAGTGCAGGTGTTTGCCTGCTAAAAATAGTATATACATGATGTTCAGGCAACAGTCCTTATCAGCCCTGCCTGACAGTGGCTGCATCCCCCCAAGTATTACCAAGCTTTCACAATTTACCTGAACAGCTGGAAATAAAGACCTTTGTTAAGAAAACTCAAGCTGGCCAACTTGGTCTCAGGCATCTTTATCCCTGCTTTCAGACTGAAATCAGTTTTCTATGAAGCAGGGAGGAAAATCCCAATGAGAAACTGATAAAGGATGAGGAATGTACTCGATAAAGAGATGCAAAGGGAAATAAAGGTGTGGCTTGTGTTTCATCTTTAAATATGAGATAAGAGTGTGGCCATGAAATACTTTGAATAGAGACATTATCAAAACCTGAACCATGTTTTCTCTTACAGCAGCTTTTGTTTGGGGAACCTGACAGTAAAGTCTAGAAATGAGGGCAATGCTGAATATATACCAGAAGGGCATTTTTATACCTGTAGAGTCAATGCACAGGACCAACGGTGAGCACCTACCTGTGTTGAGCATCTGTAGATTTAAAAAATATTGTCAAATTTTGCACGAGTGCAATAGAGAACCATAGAAATGAGCAGCAAGCTGCCTAAAGAGCCTGTTCTGTTTAACACAAGGAAGACTGCGTGGTCACTTGGTGAGTAAGCATGTTCCCAGGGAAAAGGCATATTCACGTATGAATGTGAAACAGAGCACTGTGCAAAGGTTTGGAGCCAGAAGGGACTGAGGCACAGGGTGATGTAACCCCACCAGCTCGGATCTGGAAGATGCACTGGGCCAGTGTATCCATTTCTGGGTTTGACCCCACTGCAGCAAGCTTGGTTCGATCTGCACCCACCCTTGCCAGTTGTGCCTTACCAGTGAGAGTGGTTATTCACTGGAACTAACTGGGCAGGGAGTTGTTAACATCTGCCTCTTTGGTCTGGCTGGAAGCTTTTCTGTAGCTTCAAGACAAGCTATAGGGCTCAGCTCAGGGGTCGCTGGATGAAATACCATGACCTGTAACATGCAGGAGGTCAGTCTAGGTGACCTAACTGTCTCCTTTGGCCTCACACTCTATGAATACTCCTGCAAGACCAACTGCCTTAATCCCTTACCAAAGAGATACTGATCTTCTCTCGTAAGACTTTCCATCTCCATTACGGTGCACACTCTTAAGCAGCTCACGTTCACCCATATGGTCAAGCACATACTTTGCATTTGTCTTCTGCTCTAGTGTTAATGATCCTACCAGATGCATTCACATATGACTGCAGGAAATTCACCCAGCATGTGCAGTCATTTTGGAACAGTGCGTTGAGTAAGAGATACTGGCTTTCAGGAGGGGGAGCGGGGGGAGTGCATATTGACTCATTCCAGCAAATTTCAGGGAACAAAAGACAAATAGGTGAAGTCTCTTCTTTCTGGCAAAGTTTCCTGCCACTGACACAAGTGTCTCTTCAAACAAAGGATTCTCCCCCTCCTCAGATGTCCTCAGACACTGAATTTGTAACATCTGATAACGCACATTTCCATAGCAACAAACAGTGATGACCCAAACACAGGATTATGTGACTTCACTCAGAGTCGAGCAGAATATTAACGAGGATACTGATAGCTAATACTTTCCACTTCTGTGGCACCTCCCTGCAGAGGATTTCAGGGAGGTTTACGCACATCATCCTCAATTTGCAGATGGAGGAATGAAGAGGAGAAGAAGTAAGCGACCTATTCTGAGACCAAGGAAATAGGCTGGGCTCAGATTGCCCAGGGGGGAGCAAGGAGAAAAGTGGCACAGACCAGGTCTTCTGGACTGCTAGCAGCACATGGAGCTAATAAAGTCCTGCTCTTCCCCCGTTCCTGAGAGCTGCTTTCTTTGGGATAACATGTCCACCTGGCAGCTTCCCATCCCCTCTCTCTGTTCCCTCAGAGGGTTCTCTTGGGTAAAATGGCATTTATAGATCCATCTTCCCTCTGTTAGCACGTGATGAGCCAACGCTACTCGTCTCTTACAATCCCCAGGCTTCTGGACCCGTTGTGACTGAAGGAGGTTTCATTCATCCAAAGTGTTTACTTCAGGTGATGCAAGGCAGAGGAAGTTTACAAATACAGGGTGCCTGGCCTCAGACCTGAAATACATGAAATGCTGATCTGGGAGATTAAACTTCAGCAAAGGGATATTAAAGAAGCAACTGGGTGATCAAGCACTATGCAATGCTCTACTGGAATCGAGGGAGGGGGGAGAGATCCCAGGGTCTGAACTTATGCAACACATCATGGAAAACAACCTGTGTCTCACTGACGGCAAGTTGAAAAGACTCAAGGAGTCTTTAAATTTCAAAAGAAATTTAATGAAAATGATAAAAGGAAGCGCGTCCCTATCTCTCCTCCCTCAGATAATTGGGTGTAAATACCAGCTTCTTTTCATGCATCAAACCTTTTATCTGTAATTAGAATTGGCTTCATCCAGATCCACTGGTATCCCATGCAAAGAGAGTTCTGATGGTACAATAAAATGCCATGTGATTATTTATTTATTGTTATAATACGTGTCAGAACAACTTCCAGAGATTTGTCTGGGTTTAGAAATGAAGCTATGAAAGGCTGCTCTAATCTGGAGCCCAAGAAGAGGTCCTTTCACACGTCTCTGTGATGCTGTGTTATTATGGTTGTCTGTTCCCCGTGTTTGAAGGACAGGGGGAATTCATTCTATGAAGCACTTGGGCATGTGTTTACCTACAAGTATTGTAGAAAGTCCCTTTAGAAACCAGGAAAAAGTTAACCACATGCTTGAAATAACCTGATATTTTGGTTTGCTGGGAGTTTCAGAAAACCAATAAAGCTTTAAAAAAGCAGGTCAAATAAAACATTTTTTTCAGCCCTAATTATCTGTTTCACCTGGGACTACTTGAAGTCTTCTTTTACGGGAAAGCAAAAGGATAATTTGCAGGGAAAGGGACCAGGTTTGCAGAGGCTTTTGGAAGCGTACGTAGGATAGGGAAGCAGGGACTGGATGCTACCTGTACGCCTCAGTCCAGTGAGTAGGATGCCCACCTACTGCAGGGGACTCCCCTTTAGCTGCACTGGGAGAGCCACATAAACCGTGGCTCTTCCTTCCTTCCCTCTGGGTGAGTGCTCCAAGCACCTATTTTGTAGAGTGCTGGTTGCATGAAACCTGTTTTTTAGAGTCCCTCTCAGAAGGCCATAGCTTGCAGGGGGGCTTTTGGAAACCCATGCTAAGTGACTTCCATGCTGAAGCAAATAAGCAGTTTCTTATGTTAGCAATGCTGAGCCAGATATAACAAGAGGAGGGCTTCTTTTCAGACCTGAAGTTGTGTCACTTATTATGAGAGCACCAGAGAAAGGCGTCCTATACTCAGTCTGCATCTTCTCATCAGAAATAAGCCTCCCATCACCTTTTCTGAAGCCTGTTCAAGATAAGTTTGGGTTTTAAAAAAACAAAAGTGCTTTGTAACTCTCAGGGCCTTTTAGAGGGAACTAATAATATTCTGTGACAAAAGACCTGACTGGGTTTAGGGTGGAATTTCTGAGTGGCAGACATCGACCGGGATTTGAGGGAACCCTGTATCCAGTTGCTGTCCTGTTTCAGGAAATGCTGTCTATGTGTAACAAAAAAAGGTGCAGTGTAAAGCAACCGAGTGTTAAAGTTCTAAGCGAGCTCATAAATTAACATCCACTATGAAAGAAAATACGTGTACGTTACTGTGCGCAGTTATTGCACATCTCTGCTGGGGAACAGCTGCAAAATCCCTGAGCAGCTACTGGAGCCACAGTCTCCACTACCCAGCTCCAAGAGATTTTAGCCATGGCTCACATATCTTCTAGAGAGTCAAACTGGGCTTTGGAAAAAAAAACCCAAACCAAACCCAGAGGGAAACAGCCTTACCTTGGTCTTTCTGCATGTGACTTGAGCTGTCAGCCTGTCAAAGGAGAATTGATTTGGATTATACTTCATTCAAAAGAAGAGACATTTGCTATTTTTGAATGACATAGGGTGTTGATAGAATTTGCAGAACATTTTGATACTGATGGAAAGCAAATTTCTGTTTTATCCCTGCGGCTGGAGCAATGTGGACAAACAGTGCTGTGTCCAACCCAGATCATGTCACGTTTGTACCTGGATGCTAAAATGTCTCCAAGCCTTCAAGTCAATTCAGGGACAGAACCATTTTGCATGGCAATTTTTTTCCTGTCAGCTTCATGGTACCTGTTGCCTGCCACACTCTTCCTACTAGCACTAACCTAAAAAAATGAAGGAAATGGGGATTTTGTATCAGTCAATGAGCTACCTAAAAACTGTGGAACAAAACTGAGGGACAAAGAGCATCTTCCAAATGAATTAAAACGAGCAGTTAGAAGTGGCTGGGAAGACAAAGTGCGTGAGGTGGACACCAAAACCAAGCTGCAGTGCATGCTGCTGGAGTCCAGAGGAATCATCATACCCGAAGCTGATTGCAATGGCCTTGCAAACTCCCACCACCACCAGCAGACCTGTTACAAGTAAGAGGCCTGCCTGGAAGGCCAAGGGCATCTCTGTGTCCTCCAGATATGTGGAACAAAGAAACTGTCTTGATTCCTGGAGTGAGGCAGATGCTGGCCACATCCCTTTGGAATTCATTCAGGGCCTGCGGTGACCCCCAGTGCATTAGGACCCTGTTGGCAGACCTGTTCTTCATTGTTTTCTTCAAATAAAAAGCAGGATATGAAGGGCTGAATTTTGCCATGAATTCTGTGGATAGGATGACTCAGAGACTGGGATATTTCAGGGCAAAAAGAAACCAGGCTGTGTGCTTGCTGGCAGAAGGAAGATCTTTGCAATAAGGAAGCTGATGCAATTAGCCCTTGCCGTTAGGGAGCCTGGGTAGCCTGTGTTTGGCTGCTGTGGCAGCCAGACACCTCTTCTCCTCACCACATCACTACAGACATTTCTCCGGCTAAGTCAGTGAAGAAACACAGTGCAAGGGAAGTGACTTTGATGTTTCCTGCAGGGAAGTATATCTAGACCAGCCAGTGCCTCATGCTTTACACGCATGGCCAGGTCAGGGTGGATATTACACTCAAACATGCAAGAATTGTAATACAATGGATCTATGTGTGATGGAGGGAGGGACCAGATACTCAGATGCTTCCTCTTCCACTCTGCCCCAGTAGTCATGCACATACACTGCTTCTTCCCCTTCCTAAAGATCATGTCCATTTCTAACTGCAGGCAGCGGTCCCCGAGGGCCCAGCTCCAGGCTGACTACCTTGCACTGGGTTAATTTCCACCACTTGCACTATAGAATAGTCCTTGTTACTACTTTGTTTGTGAGGTGGAAGAGAAAATGACCTTGGAAATTGCAGACCAGTTAGACCTGAAAACAAAGTGTTTAATTTCTGTGCAAGTCACCTAAGCCCTTAAGAAAAACTTGGAAGAAGGGGACTATGAAAAGAGGATGAGAATGGAAGGAAAAGATGATGTTTCCAAACAAAATGCTAAAAGAAAGTAAATTCAAAATTTTGAAATCTTGTTTGACCTTTCCATCATCTTCTTCAACCCCTTGCACCCCTACACAGTGTGTTTGTATTAGCCTGGGCCAAAACTTTTGGCAAATTCCACCTGTTTTCATGAATAGCATCCATTTCTCAAAAATTCTGTTTGTGGGTTTGTTGAGTAGATGGGTTTGCCCAGAAACTCCATCCAGCTCTAACACTTCAGTCACCAGGAAGCTATAGGTACTTTTTTCTTTCCTAACGTGATTATTAAAGACTCTTTCCATCAAATCCTCCTGGGAACAGAGCCTAAGGAAAGGCTCAAATATGGGCTGGGCTGTAACATCGCTATTGCTCAGCAGGGAGGCTTGTCCCCAAGGTAACTCGCACCGGAGAAGTTTGTTTGCCGTAAAAGTAAACACTGCTATAGTAACCTGCCCTGTGCAGAACGGCCCGTGCCAGCAAATCTAATCATTCACTGCCTGTACAGAAGTAACTGCAGGGCAGATGCACCCAAACTGCCTTCAAATGACTCACGATGGAGCAGCACGCTGCTCAGTGCATGCTGTTTTTCGAAGCTCATCCCGTTGTCTCCAGTTCTTGCCTGCACTCTGGCCCAGACAGTCTCAGCTGCTCTTCTCCCAGCTCCCTGTCAGGATGGTTTGTCTCTTCCATTACTTTCTGATTCGGTTTGCTATGAATCCCAGTTTTGTTCTTCTTGGAGTCTTCACCCAGGCTCTGTATTTTTCTTACCTTGTGGTTGCAGTCAGTCAGGCTTCTACTTTGTACCAGGGCTCTTCCTCAGACCTGCTTTGCGTTTTCACCTTTTACTGCCATTTCACTGCCTGTTCCATCTTCCTTGACCAAACAGCCACCATCTCCTCAGTCTCCAGAAAGAGCATCTTTGCCCAGCTAGGACAAATGTCCTCCAACCCCCTCTTCCAAGAGTCCTTGGCCTCTCTACCAGTGCAACATCAGTCCTCTTCTCAAGCAGTTCCTGGAAATCCTTGCTGCAGGGTGTTGGAGAGGTTACATGTTTTCATAGAGTCAATGCCAGGTCACAGCAGAAGAAATTATTGAGGGCTACATGGGTACAAGTTCTGGCCTTAGAAGTAAGAGTGCCATATAGTCCCAGAGGCTAGCAATATTCCAGCAACATAAACAACTGTCATATTTTGATCTTTTTACAAGGACCACGACCAGTAGGTCAAGGCCAAGAGAGAGGTTTCTGGGCAAGATAGATCTGGTGACTGAATTGGTACAACCCTTCTTAAGTTTTGATGAACTCCTCCTCCACATCTCCTGTTTCAGAGCGAGCCCTCGACCTCTGGCACTCAAGTCAGTTGGCCACCTCCTTCATGCCACCCACGTACAGCTGGTAAGGGAGGCCTGAGCAAGTTCAACCACTTGGAAAGGTTGTGTTTGCCATAGGTCTGGACATCAGCTTGCCCAGACCTCTCCTTTGTGGGCTTGCTCTGCTGTCCTGAGCACCAGTGGGAGTACAGGACTCGATCTGTCCATGCTGCTGTTGCTATACTTGTGTTCTGCTGGCATTTCCCCTCCCACTGGTCTTTACATCTGCTGCGAAGTCCCACAGCAGCAGCTCAGAAAGATTGAGATCTTTTGGACTTGCTCCTCCTGCTTTTGGGACCACCTTTCCTGTCTTTTAGGCATCTCTAAAGAAGGAGCTAAGGCCTGGGGAAAGCTGCAGGATCTGTGAACATAGCCAGTAACAGGCACTTTATTTTTTGCTGATCATCTTACACAGTCAAGGTCTGTGTAGCTTTTAAGTCATCCCTCCACACATGTCTATAAACCCAGTCCTCAGCCATTCAAAGAAGGAGCCATGGAGAGACAACCAATTCCCTCCCTACCACGTGCACACAAAAAGTATCACTACGTTAGGACACCTCATAAATTAAAAGTATGTCAGGAGTTTTTCTTGCATCAGACACAGTAAACAAATGCATTCAGCCCTGTTTGAGTGAGGAGACTTATGTACCAAGCAGTGCCGCAGGAAATCATGTTTATACCTGCACAGAAATTGCTCAAGAACAGTATGTCCTTGTGAAACTATTACCTCTGTCCCCTCCCTCTCTCCCCCAACCCCACCACAACCAAGGCTTGGGAGAGCCAAGGCTATTTGGCCATGGGGATGAAACTACACAAGTGCAGCACACCTGGATGCCACAGGTCTGTTTGTTCCATGGCTCTGAGCCTTCTTCTCATTCCTCCTCCTTCCCAGTTGCTCTTTGCCTCCTCTCATTTTTTTCCGGGCCCAGGTTGCAATTCCTGCTTCTCTGAAAAACTGGAGAAGCCTTGAGGAGCAGAAAATGACCTTTTGGATAGGGCAGGGAGTGGGTGGGAGGGCTGGACTCCTCTCCCATCCAGGACCCACTTGACAGCGCAGCTGAGCTGGTGACAGATGACAATTTCCTCCTGGCATCAGTCCCTAGTAAATTATGGCAGGAGTGAGGAGGGAAGCTGGGAGATTGCCGGAGATGCAGTCGCTTCCCTTGGTGGGGACCAGCAGCAGGCTGTGACTCAGAGGCACACTGCAGCCCCGGGAGCTCTGCCCGTGCGGAGAGAGCCCCGGAGCCCAGGCTCTGCCTGCCGTGGAGGTCAGAGCAGCGGCACAGAGCATCTTCTGCTAGAAACCGTCTTTTCCCAAAGTTTCCTGAAATCTCTTCATCCAAAGTGCTCGTTGCGGACAGGCATTGCTGCAACTGGGTCATGACATATCGTGCCTGGAAAGGGCCCAAAAGGCAGGATAGAGGTGCACGCAAATATAAGAGAAGCGCTGTAACGTTTCACAGAAGTGAGCTCCATGGTGCAGCACTCTGCATCCTCTGCACAAACATGGGAAGAAAACTGATTTTCAGGGGTCTGTAATTTGGGGGGAACAAGTGTGGACTTGCCTCTGTGCTCTGTCATCCTCAGTTTCTGACTTTTTTTTTTTCTACTGTGATCAGCCATCATGCAGGAGTGTATACGAAGGGTTGAGGAAAACACCAAGTGCAGCAGTTGACCCCCTTATAAAGTATCAGCACAGGAGTACTGTTCAAAGAATGCATGATTTCGTGTACTAAACTCCAGGAGCCCCAAGGAGGACCACAGGTGGATCCAGTTTAAAAGATCAGAATATCACTGACTGCTAGTAACAGCTAGGAAAAGCTGAAGACAGACATGACTTCTGTCTCCTTCTCTTTGTTAGGAAAGACAGCAGCCTCACTTAGTTTTATTTTTTTCTTCTTGTTTTTTTCTCCTCATCTGAATTATGGTGATCCATGGTGGAGCATGGAGGACACTGAGCAGCATCATTCTCCTCTGTGTCAAAGGGTTTTCTGCGCAACTACTTTGCAACAAATCTTTTCAGAGCAGAGACATCACAAGTCAGGACCTCTCCATACCAAGGAGAGACTTGTCCACGTGCACAGAAGAGCTGGTGCCAAGCCGAACGCTTGGCAGGGCTGGCAGATCCCGCAATGTGCCTCTGGGAAAAGGACACTTTGCCTGAGCTGGTAGGTGCACAAATAGTGAAGAGTCCATAAAAATGAAGGGAATGCTTTCATTATTGTTTGGAAGAGAGCACTGATGATCATAGCTTCCTCTGTTCACTTCATGGCAGAGACAAACGTATGGCACCAATTTATCACTTGCACAGAAACAGAGGCTGGTATGAAGCGAGAGGACGTCACCCTTCCCAGGGCAGCCTGAGGGAACAGCATGAGCTGTCACACACCTCTTCAAGTTGAAGCCGCTTCATATTCCAGCTGCTGAACCTTGCTGTATATAGTAGCCCCACTTGCAAGATTTGGAGTTATCACTCCTTGGGTAATTAAGTTGATGTCATAGAAATGTATATAAATAGCACACCTGAGTAAAAAGTAAGGCATGCAGGCAGGCTGTGCTGTATCTGTTACGAAGACTTCTTCTGAAACAGAAAGCTGTTTGTCAGCTAGGGTAATAGATACAGCACATCACTGTGCATGTCCCCTTTTACTGAACTCAGAACTGAATCAGAAAATCATGGCTTGATATAGGGCCAAGAAGATCTTTCTGATCATTTAGACAGGTTATAGAATTTCACTTCACAGTTCCTGCTGCTGCCCTCATAATTCCTACCTGATGTAAAGTGTGCTTTCAAAAATATCTGATCTTAATTTATAGAATGCAAGCGTTAGGGAGTCTGCCACATCCTTTGGCAACCTCCTGCAATGGTACATTGCCTTCTCTGACCAAGAGAAAAACTTTACCTAACTTACAGGCGCTAATTGTCTACATGGAGCCGCTGGCCATCAGGTATGTCTTTTACTTTCTAGTTGTTTAATATTCAAAAATCGGGCTAGGCAGATAAATGTCAATGGAATTAAGACTAACGGGTTCTATTAAAGTCTGGAAGGTTTGTAAAATCAAGCAGAATAGTTGTTGAAACAATCTATTCCACCTTTCTGAGAATCAAGTAATTTGCATTTTTCACCATAGAACAGCTTCTCATTTTGGTATTCTATTATAGCATGGATCATACTGTAAGAAAACCTTCATACAATATACTGCAAAATGGAAACATTGAAAAATCAAAATCAGTTCAATAGGTTGAATTAAAATCAAGCAACTATAACCCAAGTTTGTTTGTTTGTTTTCCCAAAGCTTTCCCTTACAGTAATTTGGAAATTTCAGGTTTTCAACCCTGCTCAGAACAAAGTCAAAGTCTGGAAACCTTCCTGAGGCAGAACATCAGCATTCAGTGGGACCTTCCAAGATTTCTTTTCTGACCCAGCTTATATTACCAGGAGACACAGCATCACTGTATAAGATACGGAGCTCCTGTCATGAGTATATACACATCTACGTCTGGGGTCTCTGCCAACGCAGCCATTCCAGTACAGCCTCTGAAGGAGAAACTCGCCCTCTGTTAGTGCTTATCCAGTCTGTTCCTGTTTAGCTTCATACTTCTACATTGGCTTAAAAACATGCATTTATCTAAAATAAAACTTGAGCTTTGGAATTCACTTGGCATGTGAAATTTGGTCCTAGCCACTTTCATTTCATTTGATTTTTATATACATATATACATACACATATACACATGTGCGTTCACACATACACAGAAACATACAATGTCAAAGATGGAACATAGGCTTTTCTAATGTTTTCCAGGTGGTTTTCAAGGCCCAACAGCTGAGATATTTTTTTTCTTTCTAAAGTACTAAGAGGATAAATATTGCCATTTAAAAAATAAACTTCCTCAAAATTGTCCTCTCTGTTCTGAAAGATCATCTTGTTCTTTAAGTGATTTATGATATCAGTCTGTAACTACATGTGTATTGTTCAGAGTGTTCAGCAAACAAGACGTGAGTGTTTGAAATACTTCAGGGCAGGAAGACGCACAAAACATTAAAACAGTCTCCCTGTTCTAGCACAGACACTTGAAATTCAGTGTCTTCTTTCCCGTTAATACATCTTGTGTTGCCACTGCCTCTTCATGTCACCGTAAGTGAGCATTGACAGGACAGCTAGAGCAAGGCACTTGCTGTGCAGAGACCAAAACTAATTTAAGCTGGGTACATCCTCCACTTTTTTAAGTGTTACACCATGGGCCAAATGGGCCAAGATGGCTTGATTGTTTTTTTGAATGAATGCTTGCTTTACACCCATACAAAATTTCTACCAGATCTTTGTGGGCTTCCCATACTAGGGCTGGCAATGTAAGGATACAGGCCAGGTAAAATGCAAGAGTGTGATGAATGTTAGGAAACTGGTGTACCATGACCATGGAAACCACCATTTGGTGGCAGGACTGGGCCAGCTCTTTCCCTGGCCAGTTAAATCCCAATGGGTTCTTGCTGGACTGAGACCATGGTGGGACTGGAAAATCTCTAGGGAGAACAGCAAAAAAATTAGCTGTAAAAGACATGAGACCTGAGAGTATTATGGGAATCCTGAAGGCCACAGACTGAAGGTGGCCAGGCAAGAGATGACAGCAAACCCGTCCTCCTGCAAGACCTGCCGCATGGGGAGAAAGCGAGTCAGATGGGGAGGAGAGGAAAGAGAAAGAGCTGGTAACTCAGAGTACCAAGGAATAATTTAGACTGGGAGGCACCTCTGGAGACCACTCAGTCCAACTGAAAGTACAGCTAATCAGATTAGCTTGCTCAGGGACTGTCCAGATGAGCCTTGAACACCTCCCAGGATGGGAAATCCCACAGCCTCGCTGGGTGACCTGTGCTATATTTGACCACCGTCATGGCAAAAAATTTTTTGGCCTTATATCTAACTGGAATTTTCCGTGTTCCAACTTGTGACATTAGAGGGCACATCCCTGCTTGCTCCTTTTGTTTATGAATTTGTCTAATCCCCCTCAGCCCTTCTGACACGCCTTGGCTCCT
>Ga0181612_125748_pt1 | contig 17729 bp, 10 predicted proteins | sample HoacroProtozoa21_FD_119630 | JGI IMG/M metagenome (GOLD analysis project Ga0181612, IMG submission 119630) | Hoatzin crop microbial communities from Cojedes, Venezuel. Combined Assembly of Gp0051906, Gp0051904, Gp0051908 | reverse complement strand
CGAGATATATACAGGATTGTAAGACTAACGTGCACGGGGTCAGAAAACCAAAAAGCAGAACCTACTTCTGATCATAAGTGTTATGGCGAGTTCTGTAACTCCTAAATTACTTAAAGCAGATAAGTCTGTAAGGTTTGCTGTTGTTGCTGGGCCTCGTTTGCTGTTTAGTATTTCAGCATTAGAACTTTGTGAAAACTGCCCTCTGGCAGGGATTTTCCTATTTTCCTTCCATACCCAATGCACGAGGGTGACCGGAGCTTGTGCTCTCAGCGCCTTGCAGGGTGTTTCGTAGGTCAGCGCAGGCGTGGCAGGGGTATTATATTGCTTTCCCAGAGCCGCAGAGGAGCTGGGGGAGGGATAGCGGGGTGGAGCGTACTGTTTCTCCAGAGATTTTAAGAGCACTCCTGTGAACACACTGCTACAGGGCCAGTTTTCTCGGAGAGCACAGGAGAGCCTTTCGGTTTTCCTTTCTCGCAGCGCAGTTGGATGATGATGCCTTTTCATTCTGCTGAGAAACAATTTAATGAATCTGTGTCCTAGTGTTCGGATTCAGTCGTTTCTAGCTGCAGCAGTTTCTCCTTCCAAGTGTTTATGGGCTTTGTAAAGCTTTCTCAGACCTTTCTAATTAGTATCCACAGTGTGTTTTATTACCTTTGTGGGATTTTTTTTTTTAACAAATGTAAAAAGAATGATCTATTTTAAAGTTTCTCCACATATTCTTACTTGAAGTGTTGCAACTTGTGATGTGGCAGAAAGAAAAGGATTCAAAGGACTTGACTTTAAGAGCAACTAGGATTAAGGAGGCATTAGCTGTAACGCTGGAGAGCCAGTATATAGAGTCAAGCACTTCGTAACAAAAAACAGGTCAGCAGGTTCCTAATGGTTGCTAATTGCAAACTCAGTGTATCAAAGCTAGAGCTATGCTCTGCATGCAGCATGGACTAGCTTTTGTTTGCTTCTGCAGGAGCATGTTTTATTTTCTGTTTGCTAATTGCTTTAATGTCCTTACTAGAGCTGAGTCATGTTGAAAAACTCTTGCAGAGTGCCAGTTTTTTTAGTGGAAAAACTACTAAGCAAGTGCTGCTCTTCCTGTGTTTCTGTATCATTTAGTGACTCAGGACCAACTCTTTTGCTGCTAGGCACATTTAATTTATTAACAATAAACATACAGAAATAAGGACCACATGCACTTCACTAAAATGTCATTTTCGGGAGGAAATAATGTAAAGGATATGCTTGAAGTAATAAAATGGTTTTGGCTGTTAGAACAGTTGATTTATATGCTTTAAAACTGTGGCTATGAGCAGCAGTGTCTAAGGCAAAAATGTTTTCAGATTGAGTGATTTCTCTAACAATATATTTTGAGTATGTATGGCAACAGAGTTTGTTGAAAAATGGGCAGTGAAAAGAGCGTGTACAGAGAAAGAGGAACAAAGTAAAATGTTTTGCTCATTTACTTTTTCCAGTGAACCTTGTAAGTGTATATTGATGACACAGCTTTTGGGCTTTAATAAAGCCACTCTTGTAAAATGATGTTTTAATTTTAGGTATATATTTTGACATTTGGAATTCTGATCTATAATTTTGGAGAGACTTGTTGCTTATTGCACCAGTTGTTAATGTAACAAAACTACAAGAATTTAAACTTTGAAACTAAAATCTGCCTACAATAGATCAGCCAAGTATCCTCAATAGTTTCTTCAAATTTGCCTTCAAAATTTTTGTTGTATGTGATTAATTGTTAAGTGGACGTTTGGGAAATTTGAATAAAACTTGAGATATTTTGTGTTTAGTCATAAATTTCTTGCCAAGGAATATGTTCTAATATGTGCTAGTTTACAAATACCAGCCCCACATTAATTTGTGGAGTTCAGTGAAGTTCTGCTAGCTTTGTCAGTGCTCAGTTTATTTATGTTGCAGTGGTAGAAAATCAGAACATATTTTTCATCACTGAAAACAGTCATTTCCAAAGTGATTGTCTACAATGAGAGAAATGTGGTATTTGTTATTTTTCTCAAAAAAAGAATTTGCTTGTTCAAATCAACCAAGTTAATTTGAAAAATCTATTTATTCTTGAGCTTCTAATGTGGATTTCAGGGTGAAGAATTAATTTCGAACTACAAGACGTCGGTGACGTTGCCATTTACTCCTTGTCTTGTGAACATTTTTGTTGCAAAATTCGGTGTCATAACAGCAGTGTCTTTTCTTTTTGTCTTTGCAGCTATTTTGGAAAGAATTAAGCTTTAGACTTCCCCATGCTAGCCATGGATGTAGCACTTTCTCCCATGAGAACACAAGAACTGGATCCCATGCTGTCTGATGCATCTCCCATGCTCATAAACATGACTCCTACAGTGGAACGAGATGGGGAAGAGGATGTCATGAAGGAGCTTGATTCTGGGCAGCAGTATGAAAAGCCTCCTCCTCTACACACTGGGGCTGATTGGAAGATTGTTCTCCACTTGCCAGAAATTGAGACCTGGCTTCGGACGACATCTGAAAGAGTCAGAGATCTGACCTACTCGGTCCAGCAGGACTCGGATAGCAAGCATGTGGATGTGCATCTGGTACAGCTGAAGGTAGGATGAATTTTATATTGTAGGCTTTTCAGTCAAGGTGGTTCGTTCGACTCTGCTACTGGTGAAGTAAAAAAAAGGGCTTTTCATAACTGCTGTAGCACGTCTGACAACTTGTGTTAAAAAGTGAATAAATCCTTTACAGAGAGATAATAGAAACCGTATCATTCTCAGATTTTTTGCAACGTTATTTACTCATCACTTAATTCAACAGTCATAACCATGTTAATGAACACAATCACACTCCAAGAGCAGCTGATACAACACTAACAGTAACCTAACTGGACATCTCAAAAGTGCCTGGAAATATTCCCATTGATTTTAATGTGCTTCAGTACCTAAAACTCCCAAATTTGTGTCCCAATAAGCAATGGCTGCCCATTTGAAAACTAAGCAAGTTTCAGAGGCAGTAGAAAGGTGGTCTAATGTCTCGCCTTTCAGTCATTAAATTTTACATTAAAGATTGAACTCAGGTGGGACTAGATACAAAATGTTAAATGTGTAGGATTTTTTTTCATATCTGAGTCTTAGTAAGAAATATGAAGTGATAATAACAGTCATAGCCAGTAAATGAGCATTTTTTTTTTCCTCCTCGTCAAGAAAGTGCATTAGCAGACTAGATTTTATCCTCCAAAAATCTGTGTTTTGTATAAACTGAAAGAGCAACAATATCCCTTCCCCCTACCTGACAACTGGACACAAGTATCTTTAAACAGTTATTTCTGTCTTGGTCTCAGATTTAAATTTTGGTGTTGAATCTTTAAAGATATTAAGGAAATTCAAGGTGAAATTCAAATAAAGGTTGTCTGGGACTGTATGTGTACGTTCGTTTGCATGGCTTGGTTTTCTTCAGCAGATGAAGCATGCGTTTGAAGGCAGCAAACAATCTCCAAAAATAGCAGGCAAATGTTATCTCTTCAGACTGAGCTGTCTTCAGAGTTTCATTTTGAAGCCTGTTGATGTGAACATAGTCTTCCTTCATACTCAGCATGATGGTATTTTATTTGTGTTTATTTTTAGGATTGGAGCTGTAGGCTGTCTTAAAATACAACTCTGTGTACTATCGCTAACTGTAGAGCAATTGTACTGTCATTAATCCTAACCAAGTAGAGAGCTGATCTCAAGTTTTTTACGTACCGCCATTTTTCTGAAAAATTTGGGGTATACATTGCCAGCTTTTGATGAAAGGACTATGTCTGCAACGTGCAGTAGGTTTTAGCAAATACACCTAAAAGGTGTTTCTGCAGGCAGACATAACAAAGCTCACTGGACTAGGTGCCATTTCTGATCTGGAATTGCTTCTGGCCTTATTAGTGCAGTGCTGAGCTGAAACTAAAGAGCTGTGGAACTTGTGGATGGTATTCACATGCAGCTTTGGGCTGGCTCAGAGCACAAGCAGAACTGATTTGTGCCTGCTTACAAAATGAGAATATTCTGTACGTATAGCTCACCCTCACACACCCACTAAAATGTTTTATTTTCAGATGGAGGTCAGTGAATGAATAGCATTCCTCACAGTTTTCTCCTTTTTTGAGTTTATTTGTGAAGTTGCAAGAGTCAATGGTAGTTCATAAAATACTTTCCTAATGGTCTGTTCCATGTAAGAAATTGCTGTAGTGCCTAACGATTGTTTGGGATTAGAAAGAGATCTGGTTAATGCAACTGTAAAAAAGGACAAAAGAATAACAGGAAGCAATGTCAATTATCTGCAGTTATCTGGCCTGTCAGCTCGGAGCAGGGGGGCTGCCACTGAGGCTGTCAAATATTCTATGTACAGACCCTGGGCTCCCAAGGAAGTGCTCATTTTCTGTGTGTTTATACACGTGTGTATCTCTGTGCGTGCATGATAATAACTTGTATTTGAAGATATTTTAAAAATTTTTGATATGTTTTTAAATTTTTCACGAAGTAACATAAAAAGAAAAAGCTTTGAAAAAGATCTATAGTAGTAGTAGTAAAAAACAGAGCAAAGTCTCAACAAACGCATTAGGAATACCGACCTTTTGTAACTTGCTCACTTTTAAACCTGTATACAGACAAAAAAGAAATAAGAATGTACAAGCAAGTGTGGAAATGCTTTTATTCAGTCTTTAGATACATTTTAAATTGTTTATCCTTGTATTCTCTTGCATTATATAACAATGAAAATCAGCTAAGCAAAAAAAAAAAAAGTAACCTCATACAGATCCTCTTTTTTTATCTGTTCTGTGCTCTGATAGTTCTGCTTGAGGGGCTCCTTCCCACTGATCTGGGTCCTTCTGCAATTGTTGTGCTCAGGCTTGACACGGGGCTCAATGTGAAGCTTCATCATTGCCAGAAGACTGGAAAAAATATTTCACATCTTCAGACAGTACATAGCAGTTTAATATTTTCTTTTTTTCACAACAGCAGGAGGTGGTTGATTCATGTTCAGCTTGTGATTCACTGTAACTCCCAAATTCCTTTGCTGGACTATGGGTTTTTCATTTCTCATCGATTTTATCTGTGAAATTTTACATGTAGAATTTTGCCTTTGTCTGTTATTGAACTTTTTTTTTTTAATCTTCTATTTCTCAAGTATGTCCGTGACTTTTTCAATTCCAAATCTGTCTCCTGGTATGTTTGAAGTATCTCCCCCAAGCACACATATTGTTGTCATCTGCAAATTTAAGAAGCCTTCTCTCTACTTCTTTGTCCAAATCATAAAGACAAAAATGAATGATACAGACTCAGGATAAAAGTCTACAATGTAATAGCTTCTGAATATAGCTTTCAAACTGCAAATGTAGCAGTAAGGCAAAAAATTTTTCATTCTCTCATAGTTTGTTTTCCTGAGCCAAAAGAGGTCCAATTCCATTTTCAGGCAGCATTCTATTAGTTTTGGATGCTTAGGGTTGATTTCCTTCCTCTGGCTGTCAGTTGGCTCATGGTGATAGGGCTGGTTTGAGGATCCAGGTCATAGCAGAATTTTTATGTTATTCCTTGGAAAAATTGCTCAGCAAACAGATAATCTCTTTTTCTTGTGATTATTTGCTCTGTCTGCGCTTCTGCTCTTTCTGTAATCCAGAGTGTTGTTTCTTTTTTGTGGCTTGCTCCCTGGGGATTTTGCTGTTTGTTGGCAGTCTCTTTTTATGCTACACAACTTATGGCTTTACTAGCCACCACTGATCCTTTGAAAATACTTGTTTCTCTCACTTTTGCAATGCCCTTTCTCAGAACTGGCCATGCAGCATGAGTGGGAGGTTTGTCTTATGTTGTCCCTTGGGAAATTTCCTGGAAAGCTCAGCTTCACATGAATGCTTCAGTAGGTTAGATGCATGACTCATAACTCTCCGGGGTCCGGAATGCCTTATGTTAGTCATTTATCTGGGCATCGCTCTTAAGCTGTGCTAAGATACATTTACATCTCTCTAACACATTCAGTGTAGCTGTTACCAGTTGCAAATATTTGTAAAAGAGAAGAAAAAAAATGATGCTTTTACTACACGCAAATCTAAAAGTTCTCTCTTTGTCCTTGTATTGTGTTAACCTGCTGAGATGCTTTCATAATCCATTAAGCTTTTTTTAGTCTGAATAAAATATGCTTGCTTTTACAGCAAATTCTTTCTTGGAATCCTCCTGAGGTCCAACTTGGATTCAACTCCCAGTCTTCTCCTTTACTTCATATCCCTTAACCCTCTCTGGGAAGTGTTTCAACTCAGTGATTACCGCTTTCTGTCTTCTTCAAAAAAAAGTCATTTTGGATGATCTAGGGTAATCTTCTGTATTTGAGAGGTCTGTTAACTTTTAACTTACTGTGGAGTAAAGCACTCAACCACTGCTTTGTGACTTAAATGTCTGAATCATATATTGCATATTGACATAGAAACAAACACAATTAATGCTATGATAATGTCTTTAGATCATTGCAGACCACTGATCTTTTCTCTCTTTCCAAGTAGAGAGACTTCAGTCATCTTTTTCCAGGATACCTGGGTCAGCCTCAGACATCTCTTAACTGATCTTTCATCTTTCCTTCTGACTCGTACAAAGTTTTTATGAACTTTGGATAGAGGTCAAATGTCATGTAACCGTTACCCTTTTGCTATCTCTGTTTCCATGTTTTTGGGGGTCAAAGACTTTTTAGTTGCTTTTCTCCTTGTATTTAAATCCTGGAGAAAAGTGTAAGGAATTATCAAAGCATGATATTAAATGCTATTAATTTCTAATATATCTGCAGTTAGATACAGGTTATTCCTTTTTTCATTCCATTACAAGCGCTTTGATGAAATGTAAAGCCAGGGTACTGTTGATATATTTCTCTCTCATCTCCTCCTGTTGAATTCAGTAGGTTTATATTGAATAAATAATATTAAATATTTCTGGGTTTATTAAATAGGTACTGAAGGCTGGACCAAATGACTTTTCTGAGTACTTTTCAATTTTTTTTTCCCAATATCTGTTCCTTTCGAGAGCAAAAATTAGTATGTTTTTTCAGATGTTAAAATAAGCCACTCAAAATATGGCTGTCTGGAAGATCACTTCAGTAAGTTTAATTTCTTGTAATCTGGAACTCAGAACTGTCTTTATCATAATCTGTAAAAGGACTTACTCAATGCTAGCAGCATTGCTGAAGTACCTCATCTACCACGTCTTTCTGTATCATTAGAGGCAGGGCTATTCTTTCTTCTCACCTTTGGTTTGATGACTCTCAATGGCTCTATTATTCTGAGGCTTGTGACAACATACCTTGCTTCTGCAGTTGTACAGCTTTTCAGCTGTGCTATCTAAACCACCTTTAACTAAGGGCACAGATGAAGTTTTCCTAGAGTCTGAATGTCTAGACTGTACAGACAACTATGTATTGTAAAAAAAACTTGGAGAAGCATTAAGCCTCATCATGTTACCACAACATAATTGATATTTTATAAATGATCACAGAAGATGTTAGTGACAGTCTTTACAGAAGGCTATATAGATGAAGCTCCTAGTGGAAATACCGTTTGGACTGCTTTATCTTCACAGAAGTTGGCCACAAAGCTAACTGTTACACTCAACAGGTGAAAATAAAACTGTAATTAGGAGAGGTTGACTGCAGCTTTGTTCAGCTGTTTTGTTTGCAGGCAAGATATGATCCTGATACTTCAAGTGAAGGGTTGCTATGCAAATTTATGAGAGCTGCTGTTCAAAAGGAGGCGAAGGGAAAAAATGACTCTTAAATTCACAGAGCTATTTCTGAGAAGACTTCTGGGCATGTTTAACAGTTATGTTTCCTGAAACAAATTTCTCTGGCACATAGTTTTATACCTTCCACATGTGGGTGTTAGTATGAGCATCTATAAAAGCAGACATTTGATTACAAACTATGGCCTATAGCTCAATGGAGACAATTTAAAGACATACTATTATGTTTAGGTCCAAGGATCAACAAGTTGTTGCGCATAAATTTGTGGAAATATTGTTATCTGCAGAGAGTCTGAAGTCTAGCATATAGGTTGGCAACCAGTATCATGGTAATTATTTGATTTTGGCACTATTAACAATCCTATACTAAGAAGCAGTCTTAAGTTGCATATGAAATAAAATTAGTTTAAACATCACTGAAATGCAATTGAGATAAAAAATATGAACATTAAAGGGTTATCCATGCAAAATGATATATCTACTCTGAAATGTGATTGTCAGGTTTTGAGCACTATTTTAGATTGTCTATAGCTGGAGGACAGAATGTGCAGACCAAAAACTCCTAAAATGAAGTGGCCTGTAACTACAGGGAAAATGTAATTTCTTTCATCCTGAACTAGTTAATGTGTCCTAAATGTGTAGGACTGTGCATCTCAACAGCACTCTCTTAAACTAATGACACCTGATAAATTTCTGTCTCCTTAATCCTGTTAAAGCTGTAAACTTCTCTGAGAAAATTAATCTGAAAAGTTTAAAGTTTGAAGGAGCTCAGATGTTTCAGTCGAACGCTGAGGGGGAGGGGAAATATTTTCCATGCTACCAACAAGGATGAGTAAAACCAAGTTTACTGAAGAATTTTTTAAAGAGCATTTTCTTGAAATAGTTGAGGTTTTGGTGTTCATTGCAGATCTGAAGCAATTAAAAAATTATTCAGAATCTTCAAACTCTTTATTAACTTCAAATATAAAAGAGAAAATGCTAGCTACAGATGTATTGCAGACTCAGTCCTGAGTATAAGGATTTCTTTACTGCAAATTTGTTAAGAAAACTTTAGATCTTGGTTCTCTATTTAACATATGGGATATTTCTGTTTAGATTAATTATTTCAAGGCAAATATGTACAAATCACTTCAGTTTTATCTTTTTTCTTTTTTTTTTTCCAAATCCAACCCAAAATCTCATCTGATGACAGGTCATGTGTTTGTGAAGCGCTTAAACACCAAACAAACAGTAGTTTTACTATAAACATATCATGTATTACACTGGTTTTTATGCATAGTGATTCTAAGGATTTGGGAGTCTTTGCAGATTACAGTCTAAGTAACTGCAGATGTGACTTTTTTTTTTTCCAGATGACTTAGTACAAATATAACATAGGCAGAAATATGCTACCTGACAGGCTGCAAATCAAAACCAAGTTTGCTTATGGAAGTATGGTGAAAGACTAGATAAATACATTTATCTATATGGAACATTGCCAGTGGAACATATTTCTATAAACATATAAAATATGTTTATATTACACTGGTATTGGTGAAATTCTATTTTTGGAGGCGAAGGATTAGGGTTAAGAGCACATTCTAGCTAAGACTCTAGCCAAATGCTAAATTTATTGTGCATTCATGCCAGCAGCCTCTGTGGGGTGACTTCATATGCCTTAATTCACCTAGCATTTAACCAGTGCATAACAGGATTTATTTGGATAAAACCAGATTTGTTGTGGATAATTTTTTTAAACTGTTTGTAGGATCTATCATATTTCTTATGTTATTTTTCAGACCAAATATATTATGCACTCCAAAATTTTCAAGCACTCATAAATAACTCTACAGGAACAGATGATATATAATAATATATATCTATAATGCTATAATGATAGCCTTATACGTCTATTTATTGGCAGAATATATGTGCTATATGTATTAGTTCTATGCTTTGTAAACACAAGATTTCGTACACAATTTAAAGGAAAAAATTGGTCAATTAAGATGTATTTTTATTTAGTTTGCCTCAGAACAGCTTAGTGGAATCTCAGCGTTCAGTAGGGCAGTGAAGTGTAAATGCTGGTAAATACAGATTAATTGTTCTGAAGCTGGGCTTTGCAGAGGCTACCCTTTACTTACAGCCCAGGCTTGAACTTCAAACGTTTGAGTTTATTAGCTTTTCTTATGTTCTGAGTAGTTGAGTATGTCTACGCTTTTTAAAATTTTTAACTTTTCCTCCATGACCTGAGCATATTTGCCTGTTTTGGAAAAAAGCCAGACTAAAAAACATGGAGTACCAGAAATAAATCTTTGTTTCTCAGAATCTAATTGGTCAAACAATCACACTGTTTAGAAGCCTTCCAACTTGTATGGCACTTCTACAGTCTTGCTTAGATTGATGTTTTTAATGCAAAAGATGTGATTTGTTATAACATCTTCACATGCTGTACTCGGTAACACCACACCTATAAAATTCATCTTGGTTCTGTAGCTTTTAGGCTAAATTATCATCTGCCTGAGGGGAACAAACCCACTTTTTCCACATTGCTCAAAAATTGCCCTGTTTCCTTGTCTATACATTATTGAACATAAACAGAGGCTAATACTCTTTTCTGTACAGAGTGCAATCCTAGAGCCGTTAGGCACACTGTTCGCTCACCTACCGGGTCAGTGCCTTTAAGAATGAAAATGATTACCAAGGAAATGTCAATTTTCTAAGTACTAATTAGGTTTAGCAATTAGGTGCAAAGTTGCTGAGAGTTGCCAGGACTGGTGGTAGTCTGAGCCCAGAAATGCAGAATTTTAGGCAGCTGAATACTTTTAAGGGAGTGAGCAACAGAGGTGTACCTGTGGTGATTACATATCTACGAGCTAAATGGCAACTAAGCAAGAAGATTCAGGACTGCATTTTTTCCTGCCTTCTATCCGGATGTTTATTCTGCTGTGGTCATTGAAGTCTGTTAGTAACGCATTCCTGAAGGCCCAATCTTAAGTTCCTAATGGGAAACGAAAATACTGTTCTGATTGCTTATAACATTTCTCAATAAATACATGAATGCATTGGATTATTGCTAGTTACATATTATTGTTAGTGCTGAAACCATTTTTGGTGTACAAATATATTATACTAAGTGAGTATCTGTTAAGCCTATGTAGGCTCTTACTTGTTTTTAACTTCAGGTACGTGACTGTTGCGAGTGACTCTATTGGTTTATTAATACTTAAACAATCTGTTTTTCAGAAGTAACCTTAGAAAAAAACAATAAACATCAATATTTGTAATCTAATTTTAAATTATGATGTAGTGTAGTTGTAGATAATACTGCAATTTCAAAACAAAATATTATACCTTTAATGTTTAGCTAATGCACATTGATAATAATTTTTTTTAATTTAAAAAGCAAATAATAGCAAGTGAAGACAATACTTTTTAAAAATTTGGTGGATTTAAACTGTGCCATTCAGCCTAATAGAAAACACCTTTTCCCCTCTCCTGCTGGTATTGTTCAGTCTGTTTAGATGCAATGTAGTCAAACTGATTTTCTTTCTCCTATTAGAATTTAGTAAAAGAGTCTATTGATATAGCCCATATTTACGCAAACCCACTGTCCCCTAATTGTCTGCTTGGGTACCGCAGGAGACATAGTATGAACACAGAAAGAGTGTACGTACTTTACTGGCGATTCAGCTGCCTTCTGAAGAAAGCTGGTCATTATTTAAGGCATCAAATTAAGACAGAAGGCTGCTGGTTAGAATAAAATAAGAAGATGAAAGAATTAGGAGCTAATAAAAAGAAGAAAAAATGGAGGAACAATAAGAAATTCCTATCTGTTGTGATATAATTTCTGAGTAGAAAAGTGAGAACTACTTGGTTAGTCTGCTGTTATCTATGTACCAAGGGAATTAAAGTAGCTAAGAGCTGGAAAGGACTTCACTGGTAACCCCAGTGATAATGGAGGATCTGGCTTTCATAATTTATCAGGATAAATGAATAAGTAATAAATGTTGCAGACAGTGTGCTGAACCCTTTTTAAGCTTGGACTTTCTAGAAGAGCAGGGAAAGGATACCAACAAAAATAATTGGAATTACTGCTCTTGTGACAAAGGGACTTGAGTATTCTTTGGAGTGGTAGGAGACTCCAGCACTGGCTGTCTCTTCTGGGCTTGGGCAAAAGAGGTTTTTTAAAAAAGAAAAAAAAAAAGATATAGGTTACCTGATTGACTCATTTGGGACCCACATGCACAGCCTTTGGAAAGTAATTATGAACAATGTGTGGAGCATCTAAGCCCTCTCCTTAGTGCAAGGGTACAATCTCAGCAGCTCCGTAAATCAGTTTGAATTTCTGCAAAGCAAACCAGTAAGGATACACTGAGCAAAAATACTGCAACCTGTGACATTGCCTCCAAGGGAGCACTCTTCTTTTGACGATAGGGATCCATTCATTAGTTTCTGAGCAATATATTTGGCCATAGAAGAGTGTGGTGTAATTCAGAGGGGTATAGGTATGAGGGTAGAGTAGCAACTGCAATACTGTGGAGGTCTTAAGGTTGTCCTAAAATAGACATTTGGATTATTCAGCAGTCAGGAGACTCAGGAGAAGAAAGGTGAACATTTGCCTGTGAAAAGGGAATTGAAGCTCTAAGATGAGGGAAAAAAATGGGTGTTTTACCACTCTCAGTTTCTTCATCTAGTTCTAAAAATAAAAGCTCTGCAAAATCTTACTTTTATTTGAATATCTACACTTTTGAAATATGTACTTATTCCAGAATTTCTGGTTCAGACCTCAGCAAAACCTGAATGAATGTAAGTGCGCTTTGACCAAATATAATGATTATTTTTCCCTCTTCTCACTTTACATTTCTCCTATATTAAAATATGCTAATACAGGCTTTAGAAAATGAGGTAATGTACTCTACCAATGGTCTCTGGAGAAATATTAAAGTAAATATCAAATTCCAGCACAGATGTTACCTATTACAGTCTTTTGCAGTCTGTATCCTAATCTGACTCAAATGTTTACTGGATATAATGATGTAATGTTATAAATACTTTTCAGGATGATGAAAAAATGTTGTATGTTAAGTTATCGTGCAAATTTATTAACCAAAACATTTGCTGAGGGAACATATTTTGTTGTTTAGTATTGGTATATGTGCTGACGATAGCATTTATTGATGTTCAGATTTGCTGGTAGAAATAAATTAATACTATTTCAATGGTATGAGTCAGATTAAGTAATGTCAGCTTTTTAAATTAAAGGTCATTGACATGATATCATTATTTTTACTTGAAAGTAAGGATGCCAATAGGAGTTTTTATTATGGCAGCTGTGACTTGGTTGAAATAATTTATTTTATAAATACGTATGTATATATGTAAATATATATGTGTGTGTATATATATAAACAAAAGCATATACACAAAAAGCTATGCCATATAAATCCTTCCAGTGATTTTTTTCTTGAGGATTTATTTGAGTCTATATGTAGTTTAGAAGGTAGGATATTATTATGTTTTATAACAGTCATCTAGTTCTGATCTGCATTGTGAACTATTACATTTACAGGCATTTTCTTGCTTTGCATATTTCCATAGGCTTCGTGGACATATTTCTTATTAGTCATTATATTGGCAACGTTTGTTACTTTTTCAATTTACAATTACATGTCACTTATAATAGATGTCTAAAAACTGTAATATGGCATAAGGGAGCAGTCAAAGAATAGGCACAGAAAATTGTAAAAAAATGTAAGGAATTTTTAGTTTGCTTCATTATTGTTAAAATTGCCTGATGGGCTTTTATCATGAGAGAGTTGGCAGAAGAAATTTCAGGTTATGGGATGATTGCTGTCTGAATGACAGAAATGCAATATGAATATTTCAGTAACATAACATGCTTGCATTCTAGTAAGAACAAGTTCCACAAGTTTGTGATTTTTAAATATTCTTGGATATTTGCCTCTTGAATTATATGAATTCTTTCTCAGAATGAAATCCCTTTCTGTATAGTTAACCATCAAAATACGTTCTGTGAATTGGTGTGATTTCTTCATAAATCAATCAAAATCTCACAACTAATAAGCAAGTAAGCACAGCAAAAGGGTGTTGTGTATTTTCCTGTGGAGAACGCAGTGACTTGTCTGTACAGCTATGTTTATACTTCTAATTGAAACGGTGCCCTGTGCATAGTACCCATCCTGTGACTGAGGTGCGCAAGATGTCTTCTGGAGGACTGAGATGAAGTCCATGTGGCCTTGCCCGAGCCTGATCTGTCCTCTTGGGGCAGCCTGGGAACCGTGCTGGACCCTGGGGTTTTCTTCAGGATCGCTCTGGAGCTTGTCCTCATTGTTTGCATCTAACAAATATAACTGGGTGGCAAGTCTGGGCAGGCTAATATCTGATTGACATTGTAGGTGTAGTGATGTCATCTTCTTCAGAAAAGGTTATAAATACGCACTAATTTTTTGTTCTTGCATTGTCTTACACTTCCTTGAGTTGTACGTAAAGAACTATTATAGCAGTATTACATACCTACATCGAAAAGATGTGATCTGAAGATTTCAGTGTGTTCCATGTAACTGTCCCTAGTGACACTGTGCAGAATCAGACACAGATGAACACGTTTCCTCTTTGAACAGGAGCTGAACCATTTGCAATGGACTGAGCAGAAGCAGGGAGGAAAAGGAGAATTCATACCTACCGTTTCCATCTGTTACAGCTTTATGAATGCTCTCTCCCCTTTCTCCATGTAAACGACTCCCTGGAGGAAAACAATAGCATTTGTGGAGTCAGTTATGATACTAGGCCTTGCATTTCGAAACATGGACCACCTCCATTTTTGGAAATATTTCCATTTCTTTTTGTTTGTTGAATTTACACATGTAATTTCGAAGGCACAAAGCAGCACTGCATTAGCCACCGTAGCACTCCAAAATTCTGACAGACATTTTGTAAATTTTCATGAAATATAAAACCTACTGAATCTAGTAACACATTGCAATTTCTCTTTCCCATTGAGCAGTGTACTTACTTTTCATAAATTTCAGTGAGCAATATTGCTTTTATTCTCCTCACCTGGCCCTGCAACTGTACCTGCCCTTAGCTGTGGTTGCGTCCTTCAAAAGGGACTTGAAACAAATTACAATACACAGTCTTATCTTTCGGTGTGGCCATTCATCTCTCTCTGCTCTGTTGAGTACAATTGCTTCTGATCACAAGTTATACAGACATTCAACAGGCGAGACAGCAAGCAACGTTTCTGCAGAATAGGTTCTGTAGTAATCATAATTTATCCATTAATGCATAGGGAATAGATTAATTTATATGTGCACTTCCAATTGATTGTGATCTGACATTCTGAAATATGTTCTTTTTAATAGCTGACTTATAGGGGCATATATGTGCATAAATATATGTATATGTTTATATGTCATATTTGTAATACCATAACAGAAATTTAGTGCCACTACTACTACTACTGTATATCCACTTACTCCTCATGCATTTCTGTTCTTCCTCCAAGATTCTTCTGAATTATCCACTCTAAAATATTTGAGCTACTATATTACAATTCATTGTAGTACATCATTTACTTTGTGTGTGTAAGATCTGTGTCTGCAGTGCACCTCGTTCTTCATGGTTATTGAGGACTGCTCTATGTCTATGTGTCTAGTACACGGACAGAATAAAAATTTCTGTCATAACAGAATATTGCTCATGTCGTTTGGGAAGCAGAAATTGTACTCAGGGAGCAATGTTATAGTGTAAATGGTGCAAAGTGCCTGTACTTTTGGATACAGTAAAGTATCCAAATGACCCTGAGAATAATAGAAACAGAATCAAATTTTTAAAGCTATTCAGCTGTGTGGGATGAGCAAAATGGTTTATACACCACTCAGCTTGTATGAAAGGTATGGCTGGAATTTGTCACTACGTCCCAGCACTGTCCAGCATCTGGAAGACAAAACTGTTAAATGGAAGTCTGCAAAATCATTAGCCAACTATGCTCTAAAATCATAGAGCTGAGAGGCTAAACTGAGTATTCTTGTTTGCTCTTCAGCAGTTATTTTGAGGCTATATTTTTAAGAAGCAAGCAAAGCTAGAAACCTTTTAATTAAATCCAGGATTTTGAGGTAATAAATGAATTTCACAATCTGGACATTTAAGAATATTATTGAGTATCATGAGGCTCACGGTAAAATAAAGGGAAGAAGGGTATTTCAAACGGCAACATAGTAGGATTTGTATAGATGTGGTACCATTTAAGCTATCCTACATTTTCTTTGCTCAGATCATCTGGACTTCTTTCATACAGTGTTTACAGGGACTTCCTGAAAGTTCAGATGCCTGGTTTAATTGTGAAGACCGGACAGTTTGTTACGCGTTTGTTTGTTCATTATCAGATACAGGGATCCCTTCTTTACCTGTTTTTCACACGGGGCTAACAACTTGAAATGGATAATTTTGGATTAAAATTGGATTAAAATAGCAAATGTTACATGGTGCGTTACCTGTAAATGCATATAACCTCAGATGGATTCTCGCTGACGATACACACAAATATAATCTCTTCAAAGAGTGATTTAAGTATCCACATCATTTATGAATCTAGTCCAGCAGTTCAGTATGAGGGATTAAGGCAGAGGTAAGTAGGAAAAGTATACATGGGAAGGGAGCCAGTCTCTTTTCTCCATAGGAACATTGCATCTCTGGTTACAAATATCATTGTTTTCTTTCAGAGAAACACAAAATACTGACAATGCTGTATTTCTTTCAGACTTCAGGTAGAATAAGTAAAGAATGCTCAAAACATGCTTTTTTACCACATTACAATTTATATTATATGTTTTTGATTTTCAGCTGAGATCAGCAAGTATAGCTTCCTTGACTCAAATCTTTTCCAGATTCTTTCTTGATCCTAATTATGAATGAAATATTTATGATATCTCTCAATTTCTACCCATTTGCTCTTTTTTAATGCCAAGGAATAAATAAATACAACATCAAACTAAGCATTTGACTGGCAAGGACTTCATAGTGATCTCAGGTGCAATTTAAACTACCGTTCTCAGTTTTGTAGTTACAGTACTTGGGATTGATTTGTGAATTTTGCACCAGTTCTTAATTGTTCACTGGATTTTCTTTGCTTCTGTGTTGTCTTGTATAGGAGATCTGAAAAAGATAGCAAATCGGACTGACAGGGCCACACCTGGAAGTTATTGTAGACACTGCTTGAAAATCACCAAGGAAAAACCCACGTTCTGTAGGTATCTTACAAACTCCTGAAAAAGAGATTTTTTCCTCTATTCAAAAGAATACACAAGTCAGTGTGGGACCAGCTCAGGAGTTTTATTTTGTTTGGCTGCAAATCAGTTTCTAGCTATTGGTTTCTAGCTTTTTCAAGCCTCTCTCCTCGGTTTTCTTTTCCTTTCTGTTCCTTTCAGGTTCTCCCTCTCACAATTTTTGTCTTTCAAAACTCCCATCTGATTCTTGTCCCTTTTCATTTTCTTCTTGCTGTTTGTCCTTCACCAAAGCACATTGCCGAGTCATCTGCTGCCATGCGGAATTGCTACTTCAAAAAGCCGTTCTTTCTTTCCTAACCTGGACCAAGGCCATGTTCTGTGGAGAGGGCAAGAGCCTGCCAGAGCTCATGTTTAAGAAATACCTACTGCATTAGAAATGAAGGAGGGAAGCAGAGGACAATGCTGTTCTCTACACAGGGGCCTTATTTCATTCTAGTGCCTTTCTTTTTTCAAGTCTGGCTTTGTGTAATTTCTATGACCACAGAAGAGTAAAGAGAAAGTTCAGTTTTAAAACCTTTGCTACCTTTTCTAGCATGCTCAGAACAATGAATGCACAGGTTCTGAGGGGGGCAGGACTTGCTTCTGCTTCAGAGTTTCCGGTATGGTCGTGGTATGTTCCTGCAGCAAATGAGCCAGCTAGCAGTTGGCTCTGTGTGTTGACACACGGTCCTGCATTACTAGAACATCATCTTGCTGACTTAAATGGAGGTTTTATGCTTAATCT
>Ga0181612_172597_pt1 | contig 17730 bp, 17 predicted proteins | sample HoacroProtozoa21_FD_119630 | JGI IMG/M metagenome (GOLD analysis project Ga0181612, IMG submission 119630) | Hoatzin crop microbial communities from Cojedes, Venezuel. Combined Assembly of Gp0051906, Gp0051904, Gp0051908 | reverse complement strand
GAGTGAGGGAAACGCCGGCAAAGGTGAAGTCAAACGTTTCGAGGGGGCAGGGGGCGGAAATTTCCCCTGACACTAATAAAGTCCGAGACCGCCGAGGTGGAAACATCGCTGAAAACTGGTTTTCCTGCGCTTCTGATCACTGTTTGCTTTCGACATTTCGTTTGCTTTGAGCAGTGCTCGATGGGCCAGCTTTTGCTATTTTGCTTTTGGTTGGTTTTGCAGGGACTCTCACCTTCGGTTCCTCCTGGACTTACTGAAATTTGAGCAGCAAACATTAAGCCAGTCTTGCATGCACAATTCTCACTAAAGCTGGAGTGTGTGTCGCAGGGTGAAGTTTGCGCATAAAAGAAAACATCCATATCCAAACCAACACTTCATTCCTCAGCTTGTTCTCATTCCCATTTTCATTCTCTTACCGACTTTCCAAAATTCTTTAAATCCATGTCTGCAGTTCAACTGTAATCTACTTAATTATGCTGTTTTAAGAATACATGATGTAGCCTGGTGTGACGTATGGCAACCCTTAATAATAAGCTGTCTGCAGTTCGCACTGGCTTTTGCTTTGGGAGCTGTTGGGGAGAAGGGAAAGCTGGCTCTGTGTGGGGGTAGAGTTTGAACAGAAAATCCACTCCGTATCAACCTTCATTTTAACAGGTTCAGATTCTGCTTTCCTACCAGATAACAAATAAACTGATTTTTATGCAACCAAAAATATCAAAAGAAGCACTGTATCTATGATGGGCACAATTAAAGAAATCGTTGAACAGCAGGTGAAAAAACCTGCCTCAGACTGACCAATAAAGATGCATCAAGTAAATAACATCTGGCTGTCCTCATTTTAGGAAACCAGCATGTAAAATTCCTTTAGGAATTATTTTTACTTGCTCTTCAAATTACAGTAGCTACCCTGGGCTGAGAGCTTCACAAGCACATGGAATTATGCATCCCCGGGTCCAACGAGCTTACAGCCCTCCTGCGATTTCTCAGTAAAAAAGTCCAAATTGAACACATTTTTGGTAATTTACTTCACAAGCAGTTATCTTTTCCTTGCTGAACTGAAAGGAAACTTAATGTGTCATGAGGGATTCCAAGCTAAGTAATGACCTACCACCCCTTCAGTGTTCAAAACCCTGCGGCTACAGTGGAAAAAAGGACAGGCGTAGAAAATCCTCACACCCCGAAAAATAACTCCGGATCCTTCTCTCTCCTTTGCCCCTTGCTTATTTTTTGTGATGTTCTAATGCAAAACCTTTTCAACCAGAGCCACGAAACATGTAACTATCATCTCGTCCTGGATTTCACAATTCAACATCTTGTTGACTTTTCTTACAGTCGCTGCATTTGAGGAGGCTGAACATTATTCTGTTAGGGATAAAGGGTTGTAGCAATTTATGCTGGCGTCTTTCGTGATACCCTGACTTTACCTTTGCAACCAATGAAAGAAAATCACTTCACTGCAGAACTTTGAGATTCCTTATTACGGTTCAACTCAAAGCTTGAATCTAAACCTGTGAAACATGAGAGCCCATTCGTGGCTGTAACAGAAATACCTAAACACGAAGTACTTTGACTGCCTCACAGCCTTAAGAATTCTTGTCTTCCATGCTGGCCTCTGCAGCTGCTATTTGGCTATTAAAGCCCTTTAGGGAATGTGTCCCAAATGCTCACACACCATTTCTTGCCCACTACTTAATCCGTTTGACCCACTAGGGTCAAGGAAGAAACAGAAATTTATTGTTTTAAAGAAGAGTTTAGAAATTGATGTTTACCCTCTGGCAGGAATTATCATATCCTTTTGGCTTTTTATTACTTACATTCACACGCCACTCAGAAGAGAAATGCCCCATCCAAGGATGGTCATTAGGACCCTGATGGTGCAGTTCAATCTGATAGCTTTGCATCATTCCTGCAGTGCAAAACGACTGTAAACCTCTCTTACCCATCTAACGGGCCATTACTCCACTTCAGCCAAGCCTCACCCTGTTCCCAGTTTAGGGCAGAGAAGACGGGGACCTGGCCAGGGCTGACCGGCTGACTAGCAGTTTCTGGCTAGTGATCATGGTCAGCCAGGCATAAGTTAGAATGGTGCCAAAGCCAAGTTGCTTTGCTCCAGGGATTGTCTCAGTCTCTGTCTAGCCACAGGATTCAGTGAGCGTAAAGACTGTGTTTTACGTCAGCCCCAGCCCTCCTCCTTTTGGCTGATTGATTCATATTCGCTTGAACTGAAGTTTATGATTAGACTGAGCTTTGAACTCCGGCTTTGATAATACAGATCTCACTCAAGCAAAGGGTTGCTTTCGCTATGTAGTTCGATGCTTCTCTCTGTAAAACTGCAGAGATTAGCGTTGCTGATGTGGTGATACTTCTCTGCTGCTGCTATGAGTAACACGGTAGAGGTCTTTCTCCAGGGTCTTTTGGCTTTGCTAGGGCGCCTACCCTGATGTAAAGGGGTTGGAGGGGCAGACACTCCAGTGTACAAAATGTAGGAAGGAGGATGATGTGGGTTTCAGTCCCCTTACAGTTTTGGGTGTACAAATGGGAAAAAAAAACCCTCTCATCACTACCAGCACTGCCACATTTCCTTATTACTGAAGGAATGATGTACTGACTGGTGTCAACTATGCCAGTTTTTTCTTTGTCTTACGCTCTGCAAAGTTCTGGGTCTGAATTCTGAATTCTGTGTCACTGTTCTGATGACAATTTTAATGACAAAATGAACAGATGTACCCACAGAAGAGCATCTTCTTTGAGTTAGTTCCCCTTTTTATATTTAATTGTTGTGAGGAACTGATGTTGAGCTCTTAGAGTGAAGGACTTTGAGACAGTAGATTTTTTTTTAAATGAAGTTTTAAGCTGATTGTTGGCATACTCTGCAAGTCCAGTGTTCCGTGTACTTTAGTTTACAAACGTCTAGCTTGGATAATCAGTTGTTATGATCAACCTTCACAACCTAGAACTCTAGCTTACTTCTTTAATAAACCCTAAAATATGCTGTCTTCATCACCTGATAAATTACAGAAATAAAGTATCAATTTCTTTGCTGTGTTTATCACCATATTGGAATCTTATGACAATAACTCATTTATGTATCCACTGGCATATCATCCAAGATCATTGTCATCAAAACAGTGAGATTTTCTCGTGAAGTTCTTTGTGCCAAAGAAACAAGCTAGGGTTGGGTTTTTTGGGGTATGCAGTATGATTTCATGTCTGTACACTAAACGTCATTCAAGGTTTTCAAAAAGATCCAGCAAAGACAGCAAAATCTGTAAGAAATTGCGTGATTTTCTGAACTATCCCAGAGGAACTCATTAGAAGATCACACGGGTGATTACAAATATTGAAGGTAAAATAAAAACAGTTTTCTTTTGGGGGAGTGGGGGGTGATCAAAACCACAATCATTAAGAGAATGTTGATTTACATGGAAAGGCAATATGAAAGAAGAGAAGGAGACAGTACCTACAGAGTTAAAAGGTTATATGTCTAATTCCCATGCTATTTTCATCATTGAGGTCTGTTTGCATGTGGAATTCCACTCCACAGGAGGAGATAATCAAGACAAATAGTATGGCTTTATTTTTAAAAGGGGTGGATAATTTCATGGCAGCTTACAACATTGGTAACTGGGCAAGCTAAGATAATAAGGCTAATCAAATCTCATGCTTCACAGCACCAGTTCCCTGCAGGGTCAGGAAAAATCTTTCCACTATATACAATACTATACAATTAGCAAGGTTATTATTGGGGAGCAGAGGTACAGCCTTCCAAAGCAACAAGCTTTTACCATTATCAGAAAACAGAGGCTGTACTTGGCCAGATAGAGAGAAGGGTGTTATTTTCTTATGCCACTTCTGCTCCTCTTCCTTGTCAGAGTTTTAGAATTACAATACTTGGGTTTTGTTGTTTTTTTTTTTTTTTTTTAAAAAATTCCCCTGAACATGATTACCTAAGTGCATTGCTGTCTGAAATCCATCAAAAACTCTTACACCTGTGACTGGTAGCCCAGTTAAAAAACAGCTGCCACTGACTCTACACAGGAATGGTATTGATTAAGCTGTTGGAGGTTACAAGCACTCAGTGCCCTCTGGTTAGGTCAGTAATGTTACAGAATTTGCTTCTCAGTAGCGGTTTAGGCAGAAAGACATAGTCCCAGATGATGATCAACTCTTAGCTAGGACTGAAATGACGTGTGTTTGGAATATTTAGTTTTGGAAGTACTGTTCATTTTCTTTAATTGCCTGAACATATTGTTGTAGGTGTTCTGTGTGTATACTTGAATTTTATTTTCCATCAGTGTGTGCATCAGAGAAATTATATTAGCTGCAATTGAAAATATTTAGCTATTTTTCTGCAAAATTTATGTTCTGTATGTGAATGTGATACTCTTTACAAGTTGGTGGGTTTTTTTTCTTACGAGGTGGAGGAAGCACAATAGCAGAACAACATTCTTTGAAAATCTATCCTATGAAAAGAACTTTCTTTGTATGAGCTATACCTCAAACACAAAGAGCAGGCATTTCCTTGACCCCTGTCTCAAAGATATTTATTTTAGATGTACTAATTATTTTCAGGTGACCTATTCTTTTCCTCTGTCCACAACCTATGTGCATTCTCAACTCTCAGCCCACATACTGCTCGGAGGGGGAAAAAAACCAAAACACAACCTCACCTCCATCTTGAAGTTTGAGTTAAATGACAAGAAAATCTAAAAACGTGAGAGTAACTTACATAAAGATAATTTCAGGATTTCTTCACAAGTGCAAAAGCGCTAATTCTTTCTTCCATAAACGTATTCAACCACTTTCTTTCGCTAGACTGCATGGCCATGAGCTGTTTGTGCTAGAACACGAACAGGTTAGAACGTTCAGCTAAAAAAAGTTGAATTAAAAATAAAAGTTTTGTTTACTCCTCAGGTCTCAGTAACGACTGCATTATGCTCCTGAATACAGAGTTAGGCACAAAAGGTCTATAGAGCTGAACAATGAAAATGAGAGTCTGTTACTGAATAGGGTAGATGATTTAGTGACAACAGACATAGCTGTGTTTCAGGTACTCAGTGCCTTCTTTCCATCGTTCTTCACCAACAAGGTCTCCCAGGCCTCTGTGCAAGGAGGAGGAGAAGTGCTAGCAGCAGATGAAAATCATGACAGGGCTCTTTTGCCCTACTCAGCTCCTACAAGTCCATCGGACCGGATGAGCTGCATTTGAGAGAGCTGAGAGGGCTGGCTGATGTCCATACAAGGCTGCTCTCTACTAGCTTTGAAAAGTCAAGGACGTCAAAGGAGGTCCCTGACAACAGAAGAAGGGCAAACATTGCACCCATCTTCAGAAAAGACCAACAGGATGATTTGGGAAACTACAGGAGGGACAGCCTCACTTAGGTTCCTGGGAAAATCCTGGAGCAAGTCTTCTTGGAACGCATTTCTAGGCATATGAAGAAGGTGATTGGAAAAAGTCAGCATGGAGTTACAAAGAGTAAATCGTGTCTTACCAACCTGAATGCCTTTCTGTGATAAAACGACTGGATTTGTGGACGAGGGGGAGAGCCATGGATGTCAAGACTTAAGCAAGGCTTAAAAAGCTTAGTACACTACAGCAAGGTTTTTGACACTGACTCTCACAACCTCCATTTACCCAGGTTCAAACATTTCAGACTGGATGAGCAGACAGCCGGATGGACTGGATGGTCAGGCCCAGAGGGCAGTGGTTAATGGACCGTGCTTTATCCAGAAGTTAGTAACAAAATCAATGAGTAGCACAGGTGTCTGTCCTGGAACCTGTCCTGTTTAACATCCTTAACAATGACCTGGAGAAGGTGACAGAGTGATGGTTGTTCAACAGATTTACAGATGAGACCAGGTTGGAGGTATGGTTAACATGCTGGTGGGGAGGGCTGCCATCCAGAAAGACCTTGAAGTGCTGGAGGAATGGACTGACAGAAGCCTCACGAAATTTGGCAAGGACAAATACCAAGTCCTGCACCAGAGATGGACTAACACATTGCACTGATCCAGGCTGAGGGGAAATGTGTCAGCCTGGTTGGACAGCAGCTGTTCTGAAAAGGCCAGGGGGTATTGGTAGACAGTGAGCTGAACATGAGCCAGAGGTGTCCTCTGGCAGCAAAAAAGATCAACAACAATCCAAGCTCTCTTGATATAGGAGGAAATTCAGTATATGATTGCCCTCCATCACTTGGCACTTGTTAGACCACATTCAAACACTGCCTCCAGTTTTGGGACCCCCAGTACAAGAAAGACATTTAATAAACTGAAGCAAGTTCAGCAGAGGCTCACCAAGATGGCTGGTGGCTGGAGCACTTTACCAATGAGGAGAGGCTGTGGGAACTGGGCTTGTTAAGTCTGGAGCAGAGTTGGCTTTGATGGGGACATAACAGGAGCCTGGCAGTGCCTACGAGGAGGTTATTGGGCAGATGGAGCCAGGCTTCTCAGTGGCACATGACTGAAGGATGAGAAACAAAAGACATAGATGAAATCAAAAGAAATTCAGGCTGTAGATAATAAAAACCTTTTTCATCTTTAGGAAGAAGCAGAAGCATTTGCCAAGGGAGGTAGTACCATTTCCATACTGGAAGGTTTCCAAGACTCAACTAGGTAAAGCCCTGGGCAATGTGATATGCTCTCACAGCTGTCCTTTCTTGGACCATGAGGTTGGCCTAGAGACCTCCTGGGGTCTATCTGAATAACTCAATGATTCAGTGACTCAATGAGTTCACAATTTGTACACAAAACATGGGGAAAAGGAACTATATCTACAGGGAGCGAAGACAGTTCTGGCATATATGTTTTATCCAATGAAATGATAAATCTTAAATGATGCTGGCACCACGGACCGTAATCCAAGCTACAACTGCCCAGCTGTGCTGCAATAAGTTGACTGTAGTTCCATACCTCTCCTTGTTTGCTCTCCTTTTGGCTTCAGCAACCGTGCACTCTTGGCTGCACAGCTTTAGGAGGAAGGCTTGCATGTTTTGAAGTCTTTTTTGGCCACCAGAAAATTTCTTAGCTTTTTACCTTTCCATAGCCTCCTTCCCAGAAAAGGAGGTCCCCACAGTGACAAAGAAGCCATGGCAAAATTCTGAAGATAATGCTTGCCAGATCGCTTGACAAGGTACTCACGTCTGAAAATAACTTCTTGAAAGAAAATGCAGAAATTCCCCTATTTCACCATCTTGTCTTCAGTTCAGATGCACTAAGATGAAATTCCAGAAAAAAAGAATACAGACATTCTCATTTTCCCTAAAGTTTCCTTTATATTGTTAAAATTATGTCATTTATGCCCACTTCAAAATTGTTTTACACTGCGTGATGGCTGTAAAGGGACACTAGTTTAAACAAAAATCAAGTCCCAAGGAATCTTTGTCACATTCAATAAAATCAGAGTACCAATGCAGAGAATTTTAATTAAAAACTTCAAATAAACTCAAGGGAATCAAATAATTTTTGAACCTAAGAATATCAGAAAAGCTATGGCTCAGTGGCCTACATGAGTAGACTTCACTCGTTTCCTAAGTGTTCTGTTAACCAAAACCAGGACATCCACCTTACAAAAAGAGTTGCCAGAGACACTCTCTATCATACTTCAAGGCAAAATTAATAGTCAGCTAAGGTCAGGAAGAACTATCCCTTGCAGCAGAGAAATGAGTAGTATTAGTAGCATCAGACTGCAAGGCCCTCTTCCCTAAGCTGCTGTTGTAGGTCTGGCTACAAAAGGCAGCTCCTTCCCTGAACTCGTTCCCTGGAGATCTTTTCAAGACGAAATACATTGCCATTCATGTCTCCAGCTCAATGGAATGCCAGCAAAAAATTGTGTCTCCAGTGAAAATCTAGTAGAAGATAATCATTGCCAGTAGCAAGCATTGCTGCCTGTTCCCTGCTATCTGCCATAGCAAATTCATTTAAAGAAACCCACAAGTCAGTCTGGCAAAGATGACAGCAGCGTCAGAGGACACTTTTCTGCCTGAATGAGGAAATAAAGAAGAACAGTAAAGACAAAATACAAGGTGGTTTAAAAAGGTACATGGATTGGAAAGTGGAACAAAGGGAAAATACCGATTGGATGTTTTACTTTTTAGAAAGGATTCGTTTTACTTACAACCACATTTAGGGATCTCATTCTTATTTTACACAAATATGATATCATGGAAATAGTAGCTAAGGAAGTATTGTGCCATTATCGATCTTACATAACTTCTGGTTCCTTTTACTCTTTAGTTTTCAAATGCTTTTAAGACTGTAATAGGTAATTTTAAGATTTGAGCCCATTTGTCCATAAGTATTTGAAAGAAATTGAATTATGGCCACTACAGCAAACCAGGCTTTAAAAAAAAAAGTAATTGACTGTAAGCACATGTAACACAATGTCTCTATTTAAAGTCTAATTACTTATACTGCATGGTCTAAACAGACCCCAAAACTGTACTTTTTGTTCCCGCAGTTAATTTCTTTCACAAAATTGCTTATCATTTGAGAAAAGTTGGCTTCTAGGACTAATGGCATCCTTTTGTTATGCATTTTATGTCCAGTCAAAACACCACTTTTGCTGTGGAGTGCATTTTGGAAAGTCAGGGAAAATTGAGCCTCCTGAACCTCTTTGTGCAATTTCTTCTGGAGCAAGGGGGTGGTTACCATACAGATGTATGGACCTGTACAATACAAATCTGTCTGTGCAAGCTACAAAGTTCTTGTTTCCTTTGCCTCAGATAAATTTCTGGCAGAGGAAGCAACTGAGAACAAAGCTGATTAAACCTGGGGCAACACCTGCCAAAGGGGTGGTACAGGCTGGTTGCTTCGTGTTTCTCAGAGGATGAAGACTCTTGGCAGGGCTGAATTTCTGGTTATTGGTTAAACTCTCTTGTGCAAGATACTATTTTTGCACATTACCTCAGAAATGTGGCAGAATTTTTGTCATCATCAGTCTTCAAGAACCTTCAGAGTATCTCAGGTGTGGTTCATCCTGCCTTGAGACAGGGACAGGGACAGTTTGACTTTTGAGATCATTGCATTCCTAGTTTTCTGTTATTGGTAGAGAACAGTTTATAAACTAAACGGAAACTATATTCATAGTGTTTTACATTGCTCTGGATTATTAAAATATCATCTGTGATCTTTTATACAAAGTAATTATATATTTTAAAGAAGCTGTAATATATAAAGGAACTATCCTTTTTTACAGCATTTATCAAATGTACACCCTTTTCCTTACTACTGGTCAGACTTATTTATTTGCATTTAAGCTCTATAAGGAAAGGATTGTCTTTGTTCAGTCTGAACAGTGCCTAATCTGTTAAAACTCCACTTCTTATTGGTCCCCAGGCACTCCTATGAGTAAAACTACTAAAAATAGTAAATTATGTTTCTTAGTTTTCAGCAACATTACATACAGGGTTCTCTTTTTTGTTTTGACTTCTGATTTTAGCAGACACTCTCCTGGGTCTTCTGGTGTGGTTTTATGTTTTTCAAAAGCTGTGTTCCCGCCACAGTGCTTCATTTCAACTTCTTAAAGATTTTACTAAAAATCAAATGGTGGGAAGCTTAGGACTTTTTTTAAAGCAAAATTTAGAAGCAGCAATCTCTGAAATCCACAACTGAGTGAGTTCTGTCAGACAAGGATAAAAATCCTTTTTCTTTTCTTTAAGGGACTGCCAGTGACTTTTAATAGCACTTCCTTCCTACCTGACTTTTCATTTCTCATTAAAAAAAAAATTATAAAAAAAAATTAAATATGTCTTCAATCAAAATGAAAGCTGGCAACAGTAGTTTGCCGTGTATAAGACTACTCAAAGCAAAGCTAGATAATAGTGGTAACTACCTACAACCTAGTAGCGTGTTGGACTTCAGCCAAAGAGAGACCAGATTACTTTGTAAACTCACACACTTGCTATGTGGAGATACTATGGAGTCTACCAGTCACACACTGGAATTTGGATGGGGGAAGGGAGAAGGAAAGAGGACATGCCATTGGAATTTAACAGTGCACAGCTGTTTCAGAAAAAAAAAGACAAGAAGTAAATAAAGTATTCAGCTGTAGGTTGGATTTACGAAAGTGGTGCACAAAATTTGGCCAGGTCACATGGCCATGTGATTTCTTCTAATCACAACCAGGGATCAGGTTTCTGAATTTGTATCTTATCTGGATTCCTATCTGTGTCTGAAGAATGCAAGACAGCCCAAAGGCAGGGCAAAAGTGACTTACAGCAAGGCCAGGTGCAACCACTCTACAGATGCAAAGGCGTACATGGCCTTGTGCTGCTGCTCCTTCTATATCATGCAATCTCCAAAGCGTGTGGTACCCCCTGGTACTATTGCAGAGGCTACAGTTGCGGTGTTTCTGCTTATCCACGCTGGCTTTGTGGCTGCTGTTGTCCCAGTATAGGACAGATTACAGTCTGCTAAGCACCGAGTGCAGGGTCCAGGACTAGACTTTCGGTTCATTGTTGCTTCTAGGGGAGATGCATCCACTTTCAAACCACCAGTACCATTGCTCACGAGAGCTCATGTTTCCAGGTGTACCTCACACCGCTACTGGTAAGGCCAGCAGCTGAGGTTGTGTGACAGCTAACAGGCTCGTTCCTCAAGATGGAAATTATCTGGGATCCTCTCAATGCAAAGCAGTCGATGTCAAAATCAGGCTTTAAATGCCAAATACCAAATGCAGGTATCAACTGTTGAAAAACTTGAAAGAAGTGCTTAGAAGTTCAGATCCGAGGTTCCCATTCTTTCCCCAACAGTGAAGGCTAACTCTCTCCTGCTTACAGCAAACACAGGGGAGCCACGTCCTTCACAGCACTGGTCTCAGGAGTAAGACCTATCTTAGAAAAAAAGGGATGTCAAATCATCACGGAGAATAAGGCATAATTTGCTCCTTCCAGGATTAAAGCAGTGTTTTGTGATCAACCAAAAGCCAATGAAGAGTTGGCAATCCTTACTGGGGATGCATTCTGTTGCTGGGATGTGCAGCTGTCTGCTCTCTTCCACTCACAGAAACAGAAGGGAACATACAGTTTCGTACATTTATCTTCTGTGACATGACCTTTCTTCCTCTGCATAAGGGAAAAGGAGTGTTAAAAAAATCCTACATTTTTAGTGGTATATTAATCACCGAGTGCAAATTCGCAATCATCAAAACTAAACACTTGAGTTTTATTTTTATTTAACAGAAATCTTAGCCCAACAAATATGATTTCTGATTATCACTGATGTTGCCAGTGTACTGGATTAAACTGACAGCTTTAAAAAATCATTATAGAGTGCACTAGAAGCCCTCTCCTTTTATTACAATCTATTTTTCCCTAAATAGGAATATGAATTCATTGAAATACATTTCATTAAAATGGAAGGGGTTTTGATAAATACTGGAGAACCATATTATTATAGGAATAGCACACAACAAAGTGTGTATTAATTGACCATTAGTACAGTTCTTAGGTAGCTGAAGTTACACAACCTTGAGCTTCTTGAAGCACACGAGGTGCATTTTAATAGACCATTAAAACATGGAATGTTGTATCTTCTTGCAATATGTCATGGAGTGAAACAAGCCGCATTTCTCTGAGAACATATTGACTGCTTTTAGCCTGAAAAATGGATGAGAACACTGTGTTCCATACATGTTGGGAGAACCAGCAAATTGTGGCATTTCTCCCCAGTGACACAGAACTCTATGGAAAGATGTGAGTCATACTGGGTAGGAATCTGTTGCCTAAACTAAGACATTTTTGACACTGCAGGCAGCCAGCGTGGTGTCCAGCTGCCTCTCCAGAAGGCGCCAGCCTCATCTAGATCTCTCTTCATCTTCACTGTCATTTCTATGCAGATGCCTACATACTTTCTGTCATCTGAAGGACTTCAAATGCCTATTTACTGGCACCTGAATGACTACCATTGCAACCTCCACCTCCCATAACTAACCTGCTAGACCAGTACATAAATACTTCAGCCATGAGCTATGGATGGACAGATGTACGGATAAACAGGTGGATAGGGAAACTCTGCAGCACTAATTTTCCAGACTTTCCATGGAGCTTTGTTCTTAAGGCATTCTGGTTCTTCCAAGGCGACAGGAATAGATAACAGAGCTGGTCTCAGTGCCGTTGTCTCAGCTGAGACAGCTGATGCATTTCTCACCAAGAGCTTCTACTGCCTCAATGATTAGTCCCTGCAAGGCCTTCTTCATGAGCTCTTTGGCTCTTCCTCAGAAGGGGAAGAGCTGAGGAAAACTGCCAAATAACACCTCATGAAGCTTCTCAAACATCTGTGTCCACTCTGTGGATATCTAACAAGGACAGGAGTTTCAACCCAATGTGTTCAGATTTCCTCTCCCTGTCACAATTCAGGCAGTGTTACCAGAGCTCAGAATGAGTTGCCACTACTGCTGCAGACAGTGGAAATGAGGAGGAAAAAAGCTCTTAAACCAGAACAGATTAGTTTAGAAATGTTCTAAGTTTACCTGCTACTCTAGTGGTCTCAGTGCATTTTTTGGTTCTTTTGGTATATGAACTTCTACAGCATAGAGTTGTCTTTATATTTGTGCCTAGTGCTTTATCAGATCTTAATAAACACATAATAATAAATGATCCCAAACAGGTATGCTGTGATAACTTACAAATATGGCAATGCTACTGAGTTTTCTAGTGCATTAAAAAAGTATTACATTATGCTTCAAAAATAGAGTGAAGTGAATAAGCTATGGCAGTATACACAGATGTTGGAGAGAATGGAATCAAGTTAGTAAAAGAGCTTCTTTGTTTGCTCAGAACAGAGTTTGATGTGCTAACTATTAAACATTAACATATTATCTTGATGGATTTTGTCCCTACACACTTCAACATCACAGATGAAACAGTTTTAAAAGTAGTTCATTGTAATATGTGCTTCGTTTATTAAAAATGTTTGGGCAAAATACACTGTATTTTTCATCCTCTCCACATTCTTGTCATTGTTCTCACAGTGAAAATCACAAATTCTGTTTTGAAGCTGAAAATGAATTGCAGTTGTCATTAAATGTGGATGTTTACAGATGTTATTAATTCAGGAAATAGTACACTGTTCTCAACAAGAGAATGTTTGATTTATACTCTGGAGAGCTGAAAGCTGCCCTAGAAGGAGAGGAGGGCACTTAGCAGCTTTTGAGACATGAAGAACATGGCACATGAAGATTATCTCTCTCTTATCTTTTTTTACTAATAACGTGAAACAGTTTTTACTGTGTTTCAAATTTCTTTTATCAAATTTCAGCAATAACTTTGGCAGCCAAAACAAGGATCTAATCCTTCTGAATTTTTAATAACTCTTACAAAGTGTTGAAAACAGGCAATGTCCAAGGTAGATTATAGAATGGACAGCACCCAGAAGCTTCTACATCTTGTCTCCCCCTTCTAATTCTGCTAGTGGCCTAGCCACACCAGCTTTCATCAGTTTCGGTGGGAGATTCAAACTCCATTCATCTCTCAGGATCAGGAAATTCATTTCCAGCAGAGATATTTTACATAAAATCCATCTGCTTTTGTAAAAAACAATAAAAATTTCTTTCCTGTTTAAAAAGTATTTTACTCCAGATTTTTTCACTTGAACTACTTTGTATCAATGGAAATCAGGATCAACACTTTTAAGTTATGATGGCAAACTGAAAGCCAGATTGGCCTGTAATTATCTTGCTCATTCCAAAATAATCTGAATTTTAATAACATACAATTGACTTGTCTTTTTCAGGAATCAAAATACAGGCTATTAAGACAAATGTTCCATTAAAGCAAGTATGCATGTAGATTTTGGCAAGTAATAGAGAATGGGCAAAGTACAGAATGAACAATGTCTATACTTGTTTTTCAAATTAGCCTGTTAAAGATTTTCAAAACGTTTTTGTTGGTTTAGTAGGAAAATATAGAGTGCCTGTTGTGGTAAAAACATTATCTTGTAATTCCCTGGTGTAGTATCCTAACCTAGCACATCTGAGTAGTAACAGTATTTATCCTCTACACATTTCAGTAGCACCAAATAGTGTTGCTATGACTAATACATACATCAAGAAGTCCCTTACATTTTTTTCTAATATGTGTTTTTTACTGTATCTTACTAGTTCTTGAAAGACAAATATAAAAGCGAAAAGCAGTCCATGCAAAAATAACCAAATGAGTAAAAAACCAATACTGCACACCAAGATGTATAGCCCACATCTGCACTGCTTCACACTGTGCAAAACCACTTTGTAGCATCTTGGTGCCTTATAAATATGCATTTGAGAGCTCAGTAGCAAAGTATATTCCCACTTTGGATGGAAAATTGCGGTTCTGTAGGATGTTGGTTCATTGTGAGTTTGTCCAGTTGGCAAGTTAATTAATGTCAATCAATGAGAAGAGTTATAAATATCCTCATACACCATACACTTCCTTTTGTTTCTTCAGCCCTCCTACGCATGATGGTTTTGACCTGGGCATGATCATTAGGTTAGCTTGAACTGTGTCTTGCTTAAGTTGATCATTTAAACAGTTAACCCTTGCTTAACATGGCAGCTCATTACTAAACGGCTTCTCAAAGCACAATCCTCTGTGGCTCAGCAGGGGCTTGCAGACAGGTGGTGACTGCTTTTGTGCTGGAAAATGCTTGAAAAATCACACAGCAAAATGCTTAAGCTAAGATTCTGCCTCAGTCACCTCACATTTCTTACAGGATTCTTCAACCATGTTTCCCAGACTGCAGTCTTATGAACTTTGTCAGGAAATGGCTCTACTGGGTTTGCAAAAACATAAAAAAATGTGATTGCACCGAATCAGAGTTTTCTTCTCAGATGAGATGGCAGCAGCTCAGTGCCTGTATGGCTGGACAAGGAGAAGTGCTGTAATTGTGTCTGTGCAGCAGCAAACATCTCTTATTTGCATTCAACAGTTTGCAGGTCCCTGGTCCATACAAACATCTGCAGACGGTGTGTACAGCAGCCCTCATTCTGTGCCCCCGAGGGACCAGGTACCAGCTGACTGCTCTAGGACTGCACCCCTGAGCTCAGCCAAGCCTGGGCTCAAATTCAGCTTGGCTGAAAGTGGCCATATAAGTCTTCCTATGACCTATCTGAGAGCTCAGACCAACAGCAGTTTTTGGTGAGCTTTCCTAGCTGGGCTCTTTCAGCTGAGACTTTCCTCCCGAAAAGCTGCTTTCTTCCTGGGGTCTCTCTCGTGTTGTAATGGACAATGCTGAATGCTGCTCATGTCCGTGTAAAGCAGCTAAAGACACCTCGGGAACGGACATAAGCATGTGGGGCGAAATATTCATGCATGGCCAGACCATTTCCTATCAGCCAGCCCCAGGTGCCTGCATGCTCTCTGTTCACTGCTGCAAATCCTTTGCGAGCAAACCCTCTGTCTCCACGCCGAGTTTAGGAGCTCAGCTGCTTACCACAAAGTACGGCCTCCCACTCTCTAGGACAAGTTCAGCAAAGAAGCCTTTCAGTGCCTCAATTTAATTATGCACGTTATTTCTTGGCTCCCACATCTTTCCATTGATTGTATGTCAGAACCTAATTTAACAGCAGTGGAGTGACAGGGAACCGAGGGCACCCAGGGGCTTCAGAAACTTACGTTTATTTCCTAAAATATCCTGAATCATGCTGCTCTTTTTTTTTCTGTCTAAGGAATGGGAGAATATGCATTGAAACCAGAGCTAAACATTTTGACACATGAAGTCAAAGAGAGTTTTGCCATCAGCTTAGGTGGAACATGACTAAACTGTAGCTGACCGGCCGCTAACAAGGTAAAAACATGTCCACGTGTTCATACATTTTCATGACGTCCAGATGTGTGCTATTATAAGCCCAGGAAAGGGCAGGCTTGCTAATCTGAATTACAGTGTGTCTTTCACAGAAGTTCACAGAAGTGCTACTCTTGCTGCTACTCTTTAATATGGGGCAGATCCTGTCACCTGCCGGGAGGATATCTATTCCCTATATTCCACTGCTTAGAAATATTTATGTAGCATAATAAGTAGGGAGGAGCTTTATCAGTAGAAAAACATAATAGAAACATGCCAGTCTAAGGATGCACATTCTGGGGAAAAGTGTAGCTTTTGTATGAAGAGCACTTCACAGAGCAGCTGACGTCAAATTATTAGAAATCTGAATAAAGGAAGTTTCTCTCACTAAACTAGAGGCTACTCTGGTCCTGCAAACCAGCCAGCATCTCATGGGGCATCTGACGCATAACCCTCACACTGGAAAAAAATCAGATTCTTTCATGTCCTGAAATTTTCTTTCATTTGTATATAGACTGTTGTTATCACTTTTTTGATGCCTTACAGGAAGATGAGTCATTAGGAGAAACTTGAAGGTGGAGAAGGCTTGACACTCTGGGATGCGAGGACAGGAATAATAAAAATAATGAATAGGGGTGAGTAAATGGGAGGAGAAGGCAGAAGAGATGACTAGAGTATTGATATAGCCTGCGACTGGCAGCCTCAGGAAAACTAATTAGGGCTGAGGCAGCTGATGAATTCTGTATGAGAAAATGGATTTTGAATATTAATATGCTCTGCCCCATTATTGTCTGATTTAAATCCATTAAATTCAAAGGGGCTTAAAGTTTGGGAAAACACATTTTCTGATTCTTGTGACATGATGAATAATGCAAGGTTTAGGAGACAGTACTTTGTGCAAGGGTCCAAAGCCATGTGTATACTAGGGGTTAGCACATGGCCAGTGTACAACTGAAGTCCCGCTTAAATCTTTTCTTTTTTGAGGGTTTCCATGAAACTTAAACAGTGAACTGGGCTCTCTTTCTGCATCAGCTTGGCTAAGTCACTCAATATTTGCTGTCAGACAAGGAAAAAGTGTTACACAGTGTATTTTTCATTTGTTTCGCTGTTGTGCTGTTGAAGAATAATGATTTGCCATTGCTTGGCTCTGTGATTCATTTGATTGTTTTCCCTCATTTCAAGATGAATCGTAGTTTTTAATCTGTTTGCTGTCATTTTTCATTTTATTGAAGCACACATATTGCTCTTATTGCCATGCAAATAGGTGCTATATAAATAAAATGTATTACTACGATCATCAAAGTAAAAGAACTCAGAGTCATCTGCTACACAGTGTGCTCTTTGCCAGACTTGGTGCTGGCGCTCACAGCCCATCTCCACACTTCTGCTGGCAGTGCTCTGGGGAAGCGGCATTTCTGAGCCACCCCGACCGAGAAGCACCAGGGCAAAAGAGTAAATGGAAGTAACAGGGCGGATTGATCACCAATACTTCCACAGAATTACAATTTACTTTCCTCCGGCAGAAATCAGCGATAAGAATACAACCGTGAGTTCGGAGCTCATCATACCTCAGAGGAACGGCAGATTAGCACTGGGGTGGGAAGGCTTCCAAGAGCACCTGTAGCCACACTCTGACAACCGTATTCCTGTGTCTCTCTCCTGCACTTACCTGCTGGATGCTCTCCTGCCTCAGCTGCGTCTGTACAGCCCCAGGCTGGGGTGGACAGTTGTCACAAACATCCCCGGGGCCGGAGTGGGCAATTGTCTCAAACATCTGTTTTGGGAGAAACTGATAAAGATGCTCGAATTAATCAAACTCCTAAACTGGGCATTGTGCTTTTGCAACTTCCTCATCTTGATAAGGGACTGTGGAAGACCGAGCGAAACACTGGGGAGGCAGGGTGTCAGCTTGCGAAACCCACCTATGTCACATAGGCAAGGAAGCTGAGCACTTGCCTTTGGGGGAGGAATGCG
>Ga0181612_124240_pt1 | contig 17730 bp, 9 predicted proteins | sample HoacroProtozoa21_FD_119630 | JGI IMG/M metagenome (GOLD analysis project Ga0181612, IMG submission 119630) | Hoatzin crop microbial communities from Cojedes, Venezuel. Combined Assembly of Gp0051906, Gp0051904, Gp0051908 | reverse complement strand
GGGGGGGGGGGAGGAGGAAACGAAGCAGGATGGGGGACAGACACACATACAGAAAAAAACACCCCAGAAAATAAAAAAGTTCAGACACTTTTCACAGAATGAAAGGTTCCTCCCACATCCATTCAGCAGTAGTTTGTTGCAGGTCTATTCTATTCCTTGGCTCATTATCTGGTATGTCACTGCTGACACAAGCCTACGCATTCCTCCAACGCACCACAGCAGCAAAGCCAAAGAGAAATAATTATGGCCATCCACAGTGCTCATCTGTCCATACTGTTTAGCCCTAGTGGTAGAAAGGCTATAAGGCACACGAAGTACAACTTGTATAAGGCACTGCAGAAGCCCAAGATCCAGATTTATGTTAGCAGAGAGTATTTATCTACTCCTGCTTTAAGAAAAACGAAACTAAAATTTTTGATGCAGAAAATATTCAGTGTATTCTTACAGGAAAACAAAAACAGATGGAAAGACACTAATCAGCTCAGGGGCAGCAATCTTTTAATTTACACATCCAGAGATGCATGCAATTCAAAGAACAGGAGTTCCAGGTTTAGAGTGGAATATGATAATTCACATTCCAAGAGTGCATAAACATTAAATCAGCCAGGTCCCTAAAGCTGAGTGGCTATGGTTGTGGTCCTTAATTAACAACAGTGTTCATGCAGTGCTATGCCCAAACCAACAAACAAGGTTATGAAAGAGGTATTGTCAGAGTTGTCAAAAACATGAGTAAGAGACACTAAAACCCTCCCATACCCCACAGGCTTGAAAACATTTTTGTTTCTGTTTAGCCCCGACATCAGTGTGAGTCACTACTTGGAATCAAAAGAGATGGGGGGTGGTGGGGGTGGTGGTTAGATGTATTGCAGACACCTACTGAAAGAGCTTCATGCAGCACTTTGTGAACATGGCTTCTTGTTGCCTGCCCTTAGAAACCCAGACATTGCGTGTTCCACTTAAAATTTGCTTGCTGTCTCTTTAGTTATGTTGTTTCAAAATATTTTCACTTTGGGGAATGAAGGAAAAAAAAAAATAAAAAAATGAAGCAACTTGAAAAATCAACTCCCAGTACTGTATTTGTCAGATGTACGAAAAAGTGCAGCCTTCCCCCGAACCAAGACTGAATTTAGATGCTGCTTTAACCTTATATCTCTTATGTACAATTGCATGTAAACTATGCTATTATTTCCAAGTACCTTATCATTCGTTCTGGGCTATATCTGTGTCCACAGAGATGCGTTGCATTTTGATTTTAAATTTCAGAGCAAAAGGTCAACCTGCATCAGAATTACAAGAGGACTGAGATTGGATGAGATCCGGTTTGTTTAGAAAGTAAATACATAGCTGTACAAGAATTGCCTTTTCATTTCATTTCTGTAAAGCAGCAGCATGAAATGCAAGTCTGTTTTTCCATAATGAAATCATTTTGCTGACGCATTTTCTCATGCTTAGAGTGATGCCTCATACTTTTCTATTCCATCTATCAGATTAATTCAGGAAAATCAAGGGACGCCTCTCTCCTCGGCTGCATGCGGTCTGATGGTTGAGGTTTGTTCCCCATTAGCCTGCTGCCTAGGTAGCATCTACATCATCTTCGCTCCAAAAGAGCAATGTTGTATTTGCTCACAATCATAAGAAAAGAATTCAAATAACTACAGTTACTTAAAGAAAGTTCCTCTAGTGGAGGAAAATTCCTTCCTTGCGAGTTTCGGAACCCCACTAGCCATTTCAGACATTCTCAACTGTAGTGTCAGTGAGGCTGTTTCACTGATTTCACAGAAAAAATTGTAGGCTTGGATGGAGACCAACAATTTTCATAACAGAGCTCAGCGTTGAAAAATTACAAGTGTTCTGGATAGATCTGGCCACCCTTTTACGCTGCAGGAAAACAGCAGCAAAGCCTTTCATCAGGGCAGCCCTAGACAGTGAGACCATTGCAAGGGATTCAGTTACCTCTGCAGTACTGCACAGCTACATTTGCAGTTTTGGTCACCCCGGACCGTTAATCTATAGCGACAGCTTGAATTTCACCACCTTTCTAACAGCCTATCCCATTCATGTTTTTTTACAATTATCAGAGTGCAGAAATGAATGGGGATATGAATTAATTCTATTCACAGACATACTGAATGCAAAATGATTAACTTTTTTGATGGCAGGAAAGAATTTTGTCTTTCCTAGTAACAGCAATAAAGGCTTACAACCAGATATCCTCAGGTATGTGACTACCTTTAAGAATGCTATTCATTTTTCTATAGATAACCATTCATATATACTTAAAAGACACTTTGGTGATAAAAATGTTTCTGTCAAGAAGTTTCCTGTTGGAAAGTCAATCAAAAGCAGAAATCATATACACAGTCACGAGTGCAAGGATTTACACTAGCCAATACTTGGGAAAAACAGCCCAGTGCTCTTCATTCTCTGAGATTTTCACTCAAGAAAATCTTTGGGCATTAGTTCAGTGTGCCTGCTTTAAGGCAAGTAAGACTGCTGTGCTACTGAGCAATCCCTCACAAAGATGAAGTTTACTGACTTCCATGATCACGCACTGGACTAAGATTTTCTCAGGGCTCGGGAATTAACCAAGAATCATTAAAATCTCTCTTCAGGAGGGGCTCTGTTAGACAGAGTCCTTTGGGGTAAATTACTATGGGCTTACCGTTTTCCACAAACATTACCTTAACTAACAAACTGGTAAAATCTCTGTCTCCTGTTTACCCAGCTCTTATTCTTGTCTGGCTCAATGCCCTGACTGCGAGGCTTGGAGAAGTATGCTACAATTACTGAGGAGTGGATTATTTTTAACAGTTCCATCCCTTTCATTTCCAAGGATACATTGCTTCCTATTACTTGACAGACATTTCCTAGTATAATTTATGAGAGCAATTGGGGGTAAAAAGGAGTGTTGCTTTTCTAACCAAAATAACAACAGTAATCTAGGACACTTCCAGGCAGTCTGATGTAACAGGAGGGTGGAGCATGCAGTTCTGTGGCACTGGAAATGGAGGAATCAGTTCTTCTCTGATACAAATTCTTCAGCTGCATCTTAGACAAGCCTGAAAATGTCATGTAAAAGCTAATACAGATGATGTCAAAGCCAGACAGATCCATGAGAGTCCTATAAAACTACGCTGAATCGATGAGTAAGATCTGCAGCCTTTTCTATCATTCAGCTTGAAAAGTGGATGCAAAGTTAGACTCCAAGCATTGTGCACTGGCAGTCAGCAATAATTTGCTTGGGTTATAATTACACAGAATTAGTTCTGGTGCAATTTACGGCATTTCCCTACGCTGCAAAATCCAACAGAAATTTGCATCAAAGTGTAGGTGTTAATTTGCTAATGCACTCTGTCTCTGCCTCAACTTGATGTCTCCTTGCTGCTTGGATCATTCTCCTAGCTGCAAGCTCTGTTACTACTGCAAGAAGCGTGCTTGAAGGAGTAATTAAAAGTGAGCAAAATGTCTGCGTCCTATAGCTCCTGACCTACTGGTTTTGAGCTCTTTTGCTGCCCGGCTCCACATGTATCTTTCATACCTTTGAAGACTTTTTTTTTTTAATGGATTCTAAAACATCAAAATTTGGTATAATAACCCCCACTATGAGAACATGACATTGCACCTAGGTTTTGAACCCAGTGTGTGCAGCCTTGATACCAGCAGAATTTAATCAGCTTCACTGCCAAGCACAGGCTTCAGAAATCAAACTGATTGAGCCTCTGAGGGATTGACTTAAAAGCAAAGTATGCAGGCCTTTTTATTTTAGTATGGCCGCAGGACCAGAGGCAGTAATTGCAGCAACACAATATCAATATCAAAGATTTCCAGACTCTCTTACAAACTGAATTAATGGTCACTGAGAAAAACGTCAAGTTAAATTTAACTTTGAAAGATACGTTGCAGAGAAGCTTGTGAGAGTAGCTGGATATACTGCATGTATTAGATGTTTCTGTACATATTAGATGTATTGCACGTATTAGAGGTTTCTAATTATTCTACACATATGCAGAAAAAGTATGGTAAATGTTCTGTATTATTATTCAAAAACAGAGTGAAAGAGAGATACAGTCCATCTTAGTATTTCCTACCCCATAGTTTCCCCTTTCTTCTAAAGAGTAAAGTTTTCACAGCTGTTACATCAGCAAAACTGAGCTCTATAAACTCTTTGTTCTTTTGTTTTTTAAGAAAAAAGACTACTGTGGTTTGTTTTTTGGTTTGGTTTTTTTTTTTTCCCCATTGGCCCCGTCTGTTAGGGGCTGCTGAAATTCAGCTCACTGGTAACCCATTGTGGCTGGTGTCTTCTGCTCTTCTGGAGATACAGTAGGAGATTACTTCTAGCAAAAACAAGGAAAGAAAGGTGATGACTTCAGAAAGCCAGCACCAGTGCAACTATAATGATACAATTACACCGATGCACTTTCCCCCCCTTCCTATATACAGGCAGGCTTCAGATCTTTAAATATCGACCTTTGACTAAAAGCCAGGAAGAAGATACGTTTAATGTAAACTCATCAGTTGTGAGACTGCTCAGAGGAGTGAGACCATCACCTATGCAAATTCCCAGTTAACACCTCCACTTGGAGTACACAACTCCTCTGTATTGATGGTGTGTTTGTTAATGTAAAGACACCTTATTTTAACCCGCTGCATTTCAAAACCCTACCTCAGAATAAAATCTACATTTCAAAAAAGGATTGAATGCATCTCACCCAAAAAACCCACCAACGCAAAACCAAAAAGGCTGTACAGGCTCAGAGGTGACCAACCCTTCACAAGTATTTCGGCATCTCAAAGGTACGAGCTAAGAACCTGCCTTCCCCTAACATCCAGTCAGGCTGAAGACCCAAGTCCTACTGGTGGCTAGACAGACCCAGTTGTTTAGCCTTTGCTATGCTTTAAAAATCCTACTCGTCACCTACACGCCTATCCCTGAATATTTTCAAATTTGACCTAGTAAGGCTAAGTCAGAAGATAAAAATCAGTGTGGAAGTAGCTTGTAGTATTAGCCATTAACATTTGTGTGGAGAGAAAGTTATGTTTCTCACATTTCTTAAATTATCTTCTTGAACCTTTATCCTCTTCTTGAGCATTTTCAAGCTGAGATCAGTTCTTATAGGCACTTGTCTAATTTCCTTGTCATTGAACTGAACGTTTGATTGAGGATGACAACTCTTCCAAGGACAATTTAAAAGTGAAACTTCCGGCCAGCAATTGCCAATCACTCCTTCATATGCACTAGTCATGCATTCTGCAGAGCTGTGGGGTTTTGACTTAACCTCATTTCACTCCTGACAGTCTTTACGAAGGAATTATTTGCAGTTGCTACAATGTGTGATGGGTTTGAACTTAGGTCAGGGAGATTGAATTAAAGCAGAGGGCATCCTCGTGCTGAAATCATACCAACTTTTCCAAATAAAGTGACTTACCCACACACACCAAAGGACTGAATAATCTAAGAGGTGTCTTTTGTGATGGGGCTTTTCTTCTCATGAGAACAGGCTATGCTTTACTGTCAAAAATATCTAAAGGTCACGGACATCACAACCTACAAAAATTCATTTCAATCTATGAAAAATGCTTTACAGTCTCCCCCCGCTAAACTAATTTGGCAGCTTGAATTCAGCTGCTATTTTTCCAGCTCATCTACTCACTTCATAAACTATAGGTGTTTTGTGCTGCATCTGATGACATTGCATCACACAACTCCAGGTTTATTTGTATACTGTTAGGTCGCGAATACAAAGGTTAGACTGCTACAAAGATGTGTTTTCTAAAGGTTTGCATTTAGCATGCTGCTCCGCTGGTACCATGTAGACACAGGGATGCATCATTAGCACTAGAGTAATGATGTTCTTTGGAAAGGGAAGTGACTCATAATAAGAAACATCAAAACAAACTGCATACTACCAGATAAATTAAGTGCAGTAAGGTTAGATCAGTTCAGTCTCAGTAGGAATGGAGGATGTCATTGTCCGTATCAGTGAAGGCAACAGTGACTGAACCTACGAGACACTGCCATCAGCTCACCCCTGACACCAAAAGTAACACACAGTGGAAGCCTCATTTAAGAGGGGGCACGACTCAGCACCACTGAACTCCAGACATGTTCGCTGCTTTGCGCTGATGATCGTATTTGAAAGAGCAAATCTGAACAGTCAAACTCGTGCTAAGGGCTGCTGCATCCGAGGTTGCTTCCTCTGCCTCTTCGACCTGCAGAGCACCTTCTGGGAGGCACGGCACTGCAGGGCATCCCCTCCAGTGGTGCCTGGGTACAGCTGCTTTGCTACCCGAGCACAGCCTGTGCTGGCCTCCTCCGCTACCTGTCCTTGACAAAAAAAGTAGAGACACGGTAGTGCAGTGCAGAGCCCATGCGACCCTGGGGAACCGGCGGCACCCACTGCTCTGTGAGGACACCTGGCTTTGCCTGCCCCTGCCACCAACACAGAGGGCCCAGGAACACTCGGTCCTGCAGTACTTTAAACATGCTGTTTCCTCCCATTACATCCTTCTATCTTGTAAGGGCAAGCCATAGGTGCTTAACACGGAGATGCCACCCTAATGTGGCCAAAGTTACAGAAATAATCCAAGCCTTTTATTAAAAACAAACAACACTCTCACCCCACCCACAAGTGCCAGACTTCTACAACAGGCCATGAAGGAAATAAGATACTGGCTTCAGTAACCTCACTTTGTTAACAACTACGGTGGGGTCTAAACGAACAAAACAACCATTACTGGATTTCTTCTGTGAAGTCACTTTGTGGATTGTTTCTTTAAAACTCTAACAGAAGTCCCTAGAGCAGCAGAAAAAACAATGTTGGAATCTCAAGCAGAGCAGAGGGAGTGACTTTAAAAGGTAGTACGTGCCTTATTGGTGTTACACCAAAACGACTCATTCCTTAGCACTGTCACACACAAAGTGGTGCAGATTTCAGCTTCCTACCCCATACAAAACAGAGCCTCAAAGTATGAATATTTTGCCTTTAATTCCCAGCCTGCAAGGAAGAATGTCATTGTCAATGTGACTATGGAAAAAACCCCCACATGCGCTGCATTACTAAGATTTGCTCTCTTCACGCATTCAAAGTTAAACAAACACTTCTGTGTCTCACACCTCTTATCTCAAAGTCACAGGAGTGAAATCTGGATTCTTCTTTGGCTCTGCCATCAGCAATGGATGCACAGCTCTTTATTGCACTCGCCTAGCAATGAGAAACTTTACTATTCCAAATAATGTGCAAACAAGACAGACCCCAGCACCCAGTTTACCTGCCTGACAGTCTTTTCATTTTCCAAAATGAATATATATTTATTCGTACCCAAGTTTTCTTATAGGGCAACTACACAATGCAAAAATAGACTTATGAATTAAGATAGTTTCCACCTCATGCACATTGCAAATAAGCATTCCAAACTGTAAAGATTCCACTTAATCTAATGAAGTATACAAATGGATTGTTCCACTTTAACTTGCAGAAACTAACAACTCACATTTTCTGTTGAGTCTACTTTCTTGTGACTACCAGAAATACCATCTTACAAAGAACAGTACAAGCTCATCATCTGTAAAAGGCACAGTTTCTGCCTGGTGTAAAAATAAATCTGACAAAGGAATCAGTTTTTTTTTTTAAATATGTCACTAAAGGATTTATCACTTTGCCCTATTTTTTCCCCCCACAACTAGCACAGATTTCTCTTTCTCGGCGTTCATTTCTAGCATCCTGTGCAATTGAAATCTGGGGTTGTGGGTTTTTCTTGAACACTGAAGCAGTTTCTTGTAGTAAGTAATGTCAGCCTTGGTTGCAGGCAAGAGTTAATAAAATTTCAAATACTGCGTTTTAATGGAAATCAAATTAGATTGGTCTCATCTTAGATGGGACCTGTCGACATCACACACAGAATGCCCACTGGCTGCGTTGTTAGTTTACCTAGGTCTCCTTCCTCTGTGCACAAGGAAAGGTCTTTCTCCATCACCTGGCAAAGCAGGAGAGCTCTGCTTGCCCAGGAAAGAATTTGCAGACAAGCTTTCAGACTCCTCTCATTGACAGGTGAAACACTGATGAGTGTTTTACCTGTCATTATGTAAAACTGTTAACACACATTTCCATGCTACTTCTAAATGCAGATCTACGTATACAGATTACATTAACATAGTCTATAATAAGCCTCACTAATCCACCAGCTAAGAACAGATTGACATTTAAAACTGTCAAGAACAGTCAATGCCTGAAAAGGATTTATCTGCAGAAGCCCAAACTTTTCAGTTGCTCAGGATCATAATAAAAGGCTACAGAAAGGAAACAAAGACTTGGGAAACCCTGACTCAACTGAAGTCAATAACAGCACTACAAAACCTTCAGAGGAGCCAGGATTTCACTTCTGGCACTTAGGGCTGTGCCCTGAGCTAGTGTACATGAGAAGTTCACAATCCTCTGGTCTCTCCCCCTCCTGTCTTATTGCTTATTTTCCTGTTTCACAGTAGCATAAGCCACATGCCTACGCTTCGATATATAAATAGTCTTACAGACTTCCAGGGGCCGTTCACCTGTTTAACTACAGCAGGTACGTATGTATTGTGCTCGCTTGAGGACTTCTATCCCTTCAAGGCACACATCTTACCATACATTCATACAATGTCCCACCGAGACCATGAAAAACCCCATAGGGCCAACAACAAATCGCACTCATAAGAAATATCAATGTAGTTTCCCTTCTCTGCGAAGATCTTCAGTGCAAGGACTGCCCTTGAATTGTGTGTGCATAATACCCTGACCCAGGCCTCTACACGATGCTACAATATAAATAATTTAAAAATCTAGGCTGAGCTAATTAGACTGCATCCTGGGGGCAGGACTTACAATGCTTTTACACCCAGCAGTTCAAGCTAGCCTTGTGTCATCCCAGAACACCTGACTTCTCATGCTTCTTTCACATCTGGGGTTTCTCCACCCTCCTCCTACCCCCCATCCCTTACTGCTTACACCAGATTTATTCCTGAAAAGCAGTTCTCTCCATACACAGATCATGCATTAGAACCGACTCACAGAAGTTTATTTTCCAGTTAACCCCACAGCACTGAAAGAAGCTTTCGCTATTGTTTTCTGAAGTACTCAGTTGAGCTCCTTGGTGCTACTATGCTGCATATAGCCTTAGATTAATGTCTTTTCTGTTTTTTCACTGATGAAGGAGTTGTCAAATAAACGTGCCCTTTAGCTAGCTGTCAGGGAAAAATAAAGCCTCCTGTGGCATTCAGGAAAAATAGCACAGAGCAGAAAGCAGGATTTTGTATCCCAAAGTGGATAAATCTATATTAGCTGAAAGCTGACTTCCATTTGAAATAAAAAAGCAGTTCCCCACTGAAAAACTCAAGTCCTTTGCGAACACATTGTTATTCACAGAAGGTCCCACTATCCAGCAGTACAAACCTTAACTTTTCTGCTCCCTCCAGATGCTTTACCACTCCTGTGCCCTCTGCAAAGACACAGCACAGCCTTCAGCAAAAAGCAGGAGATATCTTCATACTGAGTAGGCCCACTGAAGCTACCACAAGAAATGATGAGCTCCATTCTCCCTTTACCACTGAGAACAAAGCAGAAATGGCAGAGTGGGCAAAGCCAGCTCCTCAGCAGCTGAAGCAGCTTGGTTCCTCAGCAGGTACAACGAGCCCCAGGTGCACACAGGCCCAAGCACACCCAAGGTGCACAAGTCTCCAGTGAAGACACACCCAGGACTGAGTTGTTCTACCTTAATGTTTCCTACCAAAGAGAAGCAGAGAAGCTTGCTGGTCAATGAAGTTTAGGAGAAGGCACAATGCAGAGCTTACAGAGGAGCTGCCTAAGGAAGAATGATGAATTTTGGGAGTTAAGAGCACAGGGGAGCACTCCTCCATAGGCACCCTGTTTCTTGATGCTCAAGGCCAAGGCTCCAACCACTGCAGAATCATCTCTTTGGAAAAATTCTGTATCCTGTGCCATCCATGTATTGCTAAAATCATGCTCCTCATCTTCATCTGGAGATGAGAACAGCAGGAGAGTCAGGGACTTTGCCTCTGCTAATACAGCCTGACCAAGCCACACTAGAGATCCCTAACAGTGCAGAAGCAGCCTGTTCACCAAGCAATGTAGAACTGCGCGAGGAAGGGGAGAATGAGTTACAGACCTTCTGCGGGCTGCCATCAGGAAGTACAGAGTCAGATATTTTACACTTGTTCTCATAATAAATAAAATTAGCTGAATATTTTTTACAGCTGTGTCAATTTGAAACAATTTTGCTGTTATCCAACTTGCACCATCTAGCCCTAATTAAAAAGCAATCCAGGCAACTGCAAATAAGGGAGCAACATTTTTTTGTAGTGTAAATTCCCCAGTGAACATAAAAATTAGCAGAGGTTTTCACAATACTAGTTATTTCTTTATCTATAGCATTACTTCATTGCTGGGGGACATTTGGAATCAATCTGTGCTTTTACCAGATGCCTGCAAAGTAGTAGCTACTCCTTGATCCACTTCACTTCCTTAATGCCTCAGGATACATTCAGCATACATTTGGTAAGAGGCATTTGTATTGGTTCTATGGTTTTATGCTGATTATCATCCTGCTTGTTGTCATAAATAATAAGGTACTCTATAAGAGATGTGATTCTGGGTAACAGGACCAAGCAACTGGAAAAGATTCTCCCTAGAATAGGTTTTCAGATTTAAACAGAGATATTGGTTAGACCGTATGTATTTGCAAACCTATTTCTTTAGGCAAAGATTAGAAAACCAAGGAGAATCACAAAGTCAATTTTAACTGTGAATATGCACTTTAACAGCACATTAAATTGTATCCTTGTTTGCAGCTCATGCATTTCTCCAGTGCCCTGGAACAAGCTCAGCTAGACTGAAATCTGGAGGAACTATTTTAGAACTTAAAGAAAGATTTTAACTGTTGGCAGATTTCAGTGAAGTTCTCGTCTGCACTTGCACCACACGTGAACAGGAGAGAGGGCAAGAGATGGACTGAAAGGACTGTACCTTTAATTTTGTACCTTGAGCCCTGAGCAAAAATATATCCTAAACAGATTGTGCAGACGTGACACTAAAGGCTTCTCCCCTGAACTCTGCTCATTTCCAATGCAAAAAAAAAAAAAATCTTGAGAGCCTCAGTTAAAAGCATTGCTATGATAAAACAATGTGAGGAAAAAAAATGCAAATGGATTGAAGTCTCCCAGGTTAACTGAACAATTGTCTGAGACAGAGACCAGTCAAGGTGTTGTTCACTAATTTGAAAAAAGCTGCAGCTTTTGAATAATGCTGGAAGAGTCTGGCCACTTCACTCCTTTCCAGACTCAAAAATTGACCGCAACATCTGACAACCACTGTGAAACTCTGCCAAAGCCAGCATCGAGCCTTGAGGTCAGGTAGTGTGCCCAAGCGAGCAACCCTTGGGTACAGTGCCCAAAGGAGCTGGAGCACAGGCAGCAAAGCGCTTTGAGTTCAAAGGTTATAAAGCATGTATGGATATATCACAAGCTCCATTTCACTGAGTGCCCTGGGAACACTTCTCAGTCATTTCTTACCTCCCTTAGAGAAAGGAGAGGGTAAAACATCACCATGAAACCCAGAGGAAAGAACCAAAATAGCTGCTTGTGTGTGTAACTCATACATCAGCCTTTATTTCTATTTTTCAGACTGCTGAGGAGGCTGGGGACGGAGGTGAGTATATTGAAAGGCCATCCCTTTGTGCAGCTGCATGTTCAAATTGATGGAACAGGCCTCAAAATGACAGATGGATGCCTGTAGCTATTTGATACTTTCACTGAATAATAAATAAAATGGCAATGCAGTGGCATTTAAAGGGCCTTGGACTCTACCACCTCCCAGACAAACAGGTTACCCAACTTCAGATGTTTCACAACAGAAAGCTTTGTAATTCTCAAGGCCTTTTTTTCATTGTTAGGACTGGCCAGAAATGGATGAAGCAGAATTTCAGTTTGTGCTGTTGACAAACAGCCCTTTTTTTGTAGGGATAGCCTCCCCAGAGCTTTCATGGGCTTTATAAGCCTACCAGGAAATGGTACCACTCTGGTTGTAATTAACTCAGAATAAATGTAAACATCTTAGACTTGTGTGATAACAAAAAGCAGCAAAGACAAGCCACAGCAGCTTCACCAAAAGCCTTTTCCACTGCAACCAGCGGACAAATTTAAATTAGGTCCTTAATACATACATGTATTATCAAAGCTGCTTTTCTTCCACATGGTGTGGGAGGATGGAGCAATGACCATAAATACAGGCATTAAATGTGATCCTTTCTATTAGCAGAGGGACAAAATTTTATCAGCAAGTTAGGTCTATTTAATATACACCACACTGTCCGTAATAGAGCCTGGTAAATCCTAGCCAAATATGAGCTGATTGTTCCTCTCGACTTGCCATACCCTTAATGTCAGAGCAAATATCTTCCCAAAGAACCTGCAGCTGCTACTTCTGAGGTGGTTCATAAAAACTCATAGCAGCCTCCAATTGTAAACACAAATATGTCACTGTTTTGCTACAGATTTACTCCACTCCCCTACCCAAGACATTTGCTGTGATGACAAATCCCACTGTCTGATAGCAAAGTCATGACATCTAACAAAACACAGATGTGACTTGCCATATTAATGCTTGATTTCTTCTGAAGATATTTCAATGAAATGTTACAAATGAGATCTTATTTAATCTGCATTACTTTCATCACTAATTTGCTGCTAGCTAGGCTTCAGGTAATTGCTGTGAGATACCACAATGTTCATGCTGTTCAAGTTAAATGCATATATTTTTATAAGAATTGAGCAGTACCTTGCAAACCAGGCTAATTTAGAGGCAGAACATCATCATTTGCTGTTGCAGAAGTTTGACAGTGCCTGGTCCCTACCTGCTCTTCATTCCATGACAGAGAACAGGACATGCCAGCTGCTCCTCTGATTTGGATTACTCTCCCTTCTCTGTTTTGCACATCAGGAGAAAGCTACTCTGAAGTGTGTCCCGCTGCTCTCTCCAGGGAAGGCCAGCACTGAGCACTGCTGGAGGAAGCAGCGGGACCCACAGGTGACAGCTCTCTGCACAGCCAGCAGGTATCTGTACCTCAGGGATGTGGCCAGGTTCATGAAGGAATCACAGGACGTACATCACAGGATACTGGCAGCCCTAAGTGGTGACCTGCAGAAGCTCAGCCTAATCTTATTCTCAGCAAGTCAATTAAACAATTATTTTTCCTTTCCAAAGGAAGAGGTACAGCAGTCTACTTTGACTACACTCTCACAGTGAATAGACAGTATATTTGCAATACAGGGAAATATGTCACGCTTCCTTTGCCAGAGCTGCTCCCAACAAGCACTTCCACCATGACCAAACAAAAATGTGTCTCTTCAAGACTTCAAAGACCCCCTTATGTTCTGCCACAGAAATAACTCGCTTGCTTATCTGAAAAGTAAAAGCTTATTGAGGCTACATAGAGCACTGTACCTCTGACAGGCTTCCTCCCAAACACAGAGTAAACACAAGCCCATCCAGTTTACGGCCCCTGGACAGACAGCTAGCCAGGCACCTGCAGCCAAAAGCAGATCTGTGGGTAGACATCACCCAGTGCACACAACCACAGACCTCATCCTACCCTGTCTGCACCACTTTTCCTACACACATCTTTGAGATATGCAGTCCTTAGCAGGCACAGTAACATGTATGTCTGCAGCACACTTGCAGCCCCAAGAAAATTCCATCCTGGAGGTCATCAGATCTATAAGGTGTAAGGTCAGGTACTACAAACCTTATTCGAAAGAGCCATTCTCTTAGAGACGTCAACGTATAACCCCACGTGACTCAATTTTTGCCCATGGATTTCTCGCTTTAGGAGATATCACATACAAATCACTTTGCTTTTCACATAAATATATCTGCAAATTCATTTATTTGTTCTTGAGGAAGTCATCTTCTCTGCTACAGAGACTCCCGAAAGCTCAGACTAGCAGTAGTAACTGGGAAGGCAGCTAGCTGGAAATAACCTAACATCACAGGAAAAGCTGCAGCGTGGAAGAACCCTCCTTAGCCTTCCAGAAACTGTAATCCTAACAGCTTTGCTCAGCTCCTCTCAAAACCTTTCTATCAGTCCCCTTTCTATAAAACAAATAAAACTGCCTGTCCTGGCAATATTTAGCAAAATCTTTCCTAGACATTGCATCTTGAATGAGATGAAACTATACAACTGTTTAGACAACAGAGAGAGCCTGGCAGTGACTTAATGCCTTATTGGGCCCCCTGCCATGAGTTACTGTGGTCCCAAATGGGATCAAGGATTTCTGCCATAGCTTCCAGCACCAGAAACCTGAACAAACACCATTAAACATGAAAAAGAAAATCAACATCTCCACTAGAAATTCTTAGGAAAGATCCAGCACTGAAGGAGACCTCCATGTGCCTTTCTGGCTTCTCTCCTGGGAAAATCTCCCCATCCTTCACCTTTAGGTCTACCTAATTCTTTATTTAACAGAAATAAATTAAATAACTCTTTAACTAACAAGTTATCTTTTTTTTAATCCAGAGTACAGACCAAATGAAGGTGAGAAATGTGCAGAAATCCCAGAGAAAACTCAGACATGCATACTTATCCCAGTCCTGGTGACCGGCAGGCCAGGCCAGAAGTCTCTGCACAGTGGAGGCCTGTGACACAGGCAGCATCCAGCAGCCCCCAGTGCAGCACGTGCAGTGGGCAAAGCTAGCAGCCACCCCAAGACCTCCTTGGGTGACAGCCAAGACCTGTCTGGTCATGGGACTGAGACCCCTGTGCCAGCTACACTCGTAGAGCCCCACTGGGCTCTGCCAACCCCTTCAAATTCACATTCAGAGGTGATTTAAATAGTCATCCTTCCATATAGACATACCAAAAATTGGACGGTACACATGATGCATGTTTTGCATACTAATTAAATAATTGTGTTACAAGTTTTATATGGTTTGCTTCCTTTAATACAAAATCTGCCCTAAGAAATTAAAGCCCCTATAACCAAAAATGTGCAGCAGTATCTTTGGAAGCACTGTAAAAAATTGTACTGACAGCTTTTTTAAAGGTCACTATATATGACACCAAAACCTCTGCTTTGGTAGAGCGTTTGCTGTTTGTTTCACTGCTAAGTTAGTAATCATCTCCTACCTTACTTCAGGGATACAACATCATAAAGACCACACCGTCTTTTCACTACTGGGGGATATGATGCAGATCATTAATACCCCAACGCACATTTGGACCTACCTGTACAAGCCCTGTCTCCAGGATCGACTGCAGCAAATCCCTAGCTGGGAATATGGATTGGTGACAAGCAATCTCACTGGAGGGCCCTTAAATCAAGTCACTGCACCATGGTCTGAGACACATCCCAAAGCTGCTTCACCTTACAAAGCTCATCCATCGGCTCAGGGAAGGTGAGGGGACATATATATCTGTTTACAGCAGAACATTGACTTGGCTATACTTGAGTTACTCTTAAAGGCACTGAACCAAGTGTAGTATATTTTGTATTTAACAGAGTTGTTTCTAAAACTTAAAAAAAGACGATCACCTTGAATACGAACCCTGGAGTCTATTAAATTTAAGCCTATTGACAACAGACTCAGTTCTCTGCATACTACAAAATAAATAATACACTTAAAGTTCTCATTTCTATTGATTTCAGTGATGCACTTATTTCTATGGATCTAAACACCTAAAAAGTTTTGCAGATCAGGTCCTTTCACTCAAGATATATAGTTGAAGATTTTGGATTCAACTATCAGATAGCAGAAGCAAAATTTTTACGTGAAATCACAGAAATTATCTGAAGTATAACAGTTTTAAATATTAAAAAACCTTCCTATGAGAATATTTAAATGTTTAAACACTCTACAATGTAATTTTTAAATTAGGAATTAAGTAGAGCTATCTGGCATTTCTGGTGGCACCAGGACTTCAATGGATTGTACTGAATGGCTGCTGCTGTAGCTGTGTTTTCCACAGAAAAGTAATGTTTGTGGCATTTAAACTCCAGATATTTAGGATTTATCCCTTGGAATACATAGTCACCATTACTTACTGTATTATCCATGCCAGAAAGTTTTATTACTATAAAAATAAGTTTCTCAGTACTCTTGCTAAAAGTCACCAAAAGCACTTCACAAATACCATGGTTTCTTCTAGTGGTCAGGCAAAGCAGCCAGGATTAACGGCCCAAACAGTCCATTGGCCACAGAAGAAACGAGAGTTAGAACTTCTACCTCCGTCTGCTAAAGCCTTCAGAAAAGGATTACAGTCTTTCAGCAATAAAGTAAAAGTGCATTCAGAATTGCTGGGTTTTACTCTTGGCTATAGTCAAAGGTTTGCAGGTCATCGTGATCAAAACACTGAAAATACTGTATTTCATTTCACCTTCCTTGAAAGGGGAGCAATATCTTTCTATGTTACAGTCTTTCTACAAAAAGCTCATTAGCTTTCTAACTTACTTTAATTGGAATTCTCAAGATTTTGAAGTCTCACCATACCAAAACTCAACATTGAAGGTATTAAAATTCCTATTCAAACTGAGAAGCTGAAAATTTATTGTGGGACAAAAATGTTTTCATAATACAAAAAAACCTAACAGTTGGGATTTTTTAAAACAAGTATAGTAATATAATGTAAAAAAATAAATGTTTATAATTTTCACATCAGAACCATTTATTGCAAGTGGCATAGCTCCATGAAATGCATGATTAAATGGAGAAACAGTCAGATAGAAAAACTTTCAACCTCATCTGTGCACAAGGGCAAGGTAACGGAATATCGGCTACATTCAGATGTATCAACATCCGGATGCTACTTCAGCTGAAGCTGCTCTTCAGGAGATGTAGTTGGATGGTTTGTTTTAAAGCCGTTCGATAGCAGAGTTGAAAAGACGTCAGTTTCAGATCAAAAGCAACCCAAAATAAAAAATTTAAAATCTTGTCAGAAAATCTGCAACATTTAGCAGAATTTAGCTTTTGATGGAGGAAAATACCGCTTACTCTTCCAGAAATAATATTTTTTGCAGAAGCAGCATTTTCTTTCAGAAGAATTTCTCAGAGCAAGGGTCCCAGCCAACACTGCCTTCCTGACATTCAGCCGATGGTACTTCTAGAGCTGCAATAAGTATTAAAACTGTGACTCCCAGGGACTAGCAAAGGTACTGCATCTTCTCGCTCTCATTACAAAACCAAAATAAAGAATAAGGAAAGGTGGGTTTAAATTCATAGCCTCTGTAAAGGTCACAGAAAGTATTATACTATTACAAGACTAGCTAATTATATTATTTATGGAAAGCATTTGTTCTGGGAACAGAGATTAGGCATAACTACAATTGGATGTGTCTGTGACAAATCTAGAAATTAAACAAAGCTCCCCTAAAGTCAAAGCCAACATTTTTTTTAACCATAAAACCACTCTGTACATGCTGTACTGGCAGGAAACCTCCTTTCCATTATGTATTACCCTGTGAACTGCTACTGGTAATGCTAATAGCTCTCAGCATCGTGCCCGCAGCTGAGCAACTAGTGGATGCTGAGATTTCAGCTGAGTTGGTGTCCGGTGACAAATTCAAGCTCTACGTATACAGAGGAGCTGCAACAAATAAATAAAATTATGCCATTTGAGCTAATTTGAGGGATGAAACCTCCCCAAAGGACGAAGTTGGAAGGAACAAAGAGAAAAATACCAGCTTAGTTT
>Ga0181612_133875_pt1 | contig 17731 bp, 6 predicted proteins | sample HoacroProtozoa21_FD_119630 | JGI IMG/M metagenome (GOLD analysis project Ga0181612, IMG submission 119630) | Hoatzin crop microbial communities from Cojedes, Venezuel. Combined Assembly of Gp0051906, Gp0051904, Gp0051908 | reverse complement strand
TAAATTTTTGACACAATGAAGTTAGATTTTTTTGCTTGAAGCTTTTATGGTACATCCTGATACTATGTTTTGAATCATGGCTGTTATTGTTTTGCATGACACAAGAAAAGTGTTACTTTTTATTTAGCACTGCAGAAATCTCCTTGCTCCTGAATAGAGACCGAGAGCCTCTAAATTGATTAGTTAGTCGTCTTTGTGTAAAGGTGCAGACTACAAAAGGAGAGCAGGTATTGCGAAGAGCTGGGCCCTTTGCTGTGCTGTCACTCTAAGAAACATGTTTTGTTATTGTTAGAGCAGTAACTCTAAACTTAGTAATTTATAATCTCATTACCCAGAGCTTTTTCTTTTTAAAGATTGCCAGTGGATCTTTGTATTAGTGCTGTTTGGCATCATTATCAGTTAAAGGAATGGTGCAATTGTTTATATAATGTGTTCAACTAAAAACAGGGCAGTATACTCCATGGCTTTTAAGGTGAGTCTGTTCTAGTGATACCAGGGGTTTCACTATCAGGCAGTTCCATTACAATCTCTTGTTCTCGCAAGCACCGTAATTCTGCGTTAACTCTTATCGATGGAAACATCTTTCATACAGAAGCTATATACAACTACTGACTTTGCCTTTCAGTACTTCTAAATCTCCAGTTAAGTTGTGGAAATATTCGTGCTACCGTACATTGTTGGAATTCTTGACTAGCAAGCTAAAATAAAGCACCTAAAATGTGAAACTTGTCAGAGGCATAGATAAAGTCTCTGCTGAGCGCTCTACTTTGAAGAAATTTAGTTCTGACTTTTCAATATTTATACTTAAACTGTCTTGAACAAAAAAATAAAAGTCTGGAGTATAATGATGTGTGTATTTTATATATATTAATTTTTGTGTGTATGTATATAATTAGACACTTGTTGGTTCAGTAATATAAAACTGCTAAGGTAACAAACTGATTTTTTTTTTCTTTTTTTTTTCACTTACTCCTAAGAAGAATGTACCTACCTTGGGGGCTCAACCTGCAAGGCTAACACCTTAATTTTTTTTTTTTTTTACTGGAGTTTTAACATTGAGAAAAAAGGAAGGGCAGAATTTCAGAAAGCTTCAAATTCACTGAAATTAAGATTCCTGGTAGAGGTAAAAATGTGTTCTAAGTGTCTTTTCACACTGCTGGAAGTCCCACTTGAAGTTCCTTGTGCAGCCTACTTTTAGCTAGTTTACAGAATGGTGGTGGGGTTTTTTTTTACTTTTTTTTCCTTTCTTTAAAGGCGCACTGTAATTTGCTGTGTATCGTAAGCTGTCATTGCACATGCCTTCTATGTCCGATGTACGGAATATCCAGGATAGCCTCAGTTTTGATTTTCTGGCATATTAGTCTGTAATTTTAAAGTTATAATAACGCCTCTAGTTAATTTTTGGTAACATTTAAAAACCAAAATTTCAATTCTGCTGCAATTTAATAATAGTGTTGATACTTCCCCTGGCTGTGCCACAGCATGACCCTGCACAGCAAGGCTTGGTGGGCACTCAATGGCAGAGCTCACAGGTACAGAACCGTAAAGCACAGATCCTTTCAGCTGCAAAATTGCAGAAAAATGTTTGATAGCCCTAACTGGGTATAGTCTAGGGTAAAGCTGCCTGTGGATCAAAGTGAAAACATGAAACAGGCTAGACCTACTGGCAGCCTTCCAGCTGCTTCTCCTTCTTTGCAGGGTTTGTATTCTTTTACCTACCCAGGCCCAGCCTAGGGAACCAGGTGCTTGCTGCCAATTAGTCTTGTCAAGACAGCCCAGAGCTTCTCTTGACAAGCCTGACTGCTGACAGCAGCTGTGGGGTAGTCTTAGGCAGGATTTTAACTCCTTGCTTGCCAACTACTTTGCAGGTTAAATCCCCGGTCTCATTCTGCAGTTATTCAAATATGCTTCTATTTTATGAAAACATGTTTTATACAGAAGCTGATGTAAGATTGCCAGTGATGCTATAGTGATGGAGTTTACTTGTCAAACTTCTGATATGAAAGAATGTAAACTGGGAGTTAAGTCATTATGAAGGTCTCTTAATAAATTTGTAGATGCTATGAGAACTGTCCATCCCAGGCCACCTTATACTTCATGTCGAGCATAGCTGTAGCTGGGTAAGACACCAGGTTGGTCCAGCAATTGTCTCCCCAGTAGCTTGAAGTTTAATCTCTGTTCAGTATTGCAGTGGCACAAGGGAGTTTGACTAATTTGCAGGTCATCCATTAATATAGTCGTGCTATAATTTATAATTAAATGTTTCATATTTTTAAGCACTTTAAAGTAATTTGTGTTGCTGCAAAGAGAAGTTAATTTTTAGTTGTGGAATTTTCCTGAGTTTTCTTGCCTTTTACGTGTGTGTATGACCTTGCTACTATTAAGTACTTTGCTCCAGTAATGTTAACAGTGAGCAAAAAAAATACAGATGCTATCCATAAAACCTCAGTAGGTTTTTTTAATTTTCATCAGAAACGGTAAATTTATGAACAGAGCAACTTACAGTGCAAGAGATTTTTTTTTTTTTTTAAGATTTTTTTTTTCAGGTTAACGCTAACTTGTTTAATTGCAGTTCCTCAGAAATCACAGCTTAGGCTGTTACTCTCTCTGTTGTGGTTCTAGAAACTTTTGAACTTTTGGGTCCATTTTGCTGAAATTTGAAAGAAAGGTGGCTTTTTTTAATGTATCTTGCAAAGTGCATGAATAGCAATACCGCTTTTCCCCTATGTAGTCACCGTTGTAGACACATCACTAAAGAAAGACAAGTAGAACTTTGGTTTTATCAAATTTAAGAGGTGGCAGCTAGCTAGTTTGTGTTAGAGAATGTGATCTTTTGGTTGGTCAGATAGAAAGGAAACATGGGAAGTAGCTGGGTACAGGATAAGAGCTCTGTGTGTAAAGGAGATGCTTGTAAGCTGGTAGAGGGCAACGGTATTATGGTGAGGGAGAGGCACTAGGCAGGCTGTTGAGGTTTTTGAAAAGGTAGTGAGAAGAAATAAGACTGTTAAAGTATAAATTGATCCCAGAACAGAGGGTCTATCTGTTTGCAAAATAGCCTGTTTGCCACGGGATGAAATGCTCTGTTTACAAAATATCTTAAACTGGATGTTCCTACTGAGCTAGTCAAGGATGTGGGATATGATTGACCCATCTTTCCAACTCTGCTTCCAACTTTGCTTCCAATTTTGCTTCCAATTTCCTTTGCTTTTAGTGAGACATAGCTATTAAGATATGCGTTTCCTTAACTTGGAACTCCCAAGAATTACATATGAATAACCATTAGATCAATCTTTGTATCGATTTGAGACCTATTTATATTTTAGAACTTGATAGAGAAGCATATGCTTCGCTAGTATTCTTGAAAGTAGAAATAAATTCTGCCCTGCTAGGGGAGAGCTCCATGACTTTTTCTCAGAGTACTTACGGCTTTTGCAGAGGTCATCAAGAGGGCTGCCCTACTTAACTTCAGCACTGACTGGAACCATTTATTCTGCCCACACAAATTTAAATAAAGTATATTGGCAGCTGCTGTTTGAGGATAGTTAAACATAGCAGTACAGAAAACATTATTTCAGCGAGTCACCTAGAATCCTCTTCTGTAGTGGATACCTTACTTTGATAACTTAAATGATTGTTCTTTTACTTTTTCAAATAAGGTGAAGTTATGCCTACTTAGGGTATGCGGAGGTCATTTAAAGGGAACTGCTTCCATTTAATGTTGCTTGTGTGGATTTACATGTTATGAGTGGCCTTCAGGATGCTGCCTAAATGATTTGAGGGTGTCTGTACTTGGAATTAATATGCATCATTGCATTGAATTTGCAGAGCTTGTATCGTAGGTATCTACTGGTATGTGGCGTTCTCAGTAGATCTGCATAACATTATTTCTATATGAATATCTGAAACTTATGCTTGCTGTGTGTGGTTCTGTGTTCCTTATATAATTAGAAATACTAGCTTTGTTCATGATGGTTGTGTTATTATCCACTAGACTGGTGTAAGTACAGGGAAAAGACTACTTCAGAAACAACTGCCTCTTTATTTTTGGTTCGGTGTTGTTCATGTTCTGTTCTTCCATTGATAGTTTTTCTGTTTCAGGGATTTTAGAATTTCTGAACAGAAGAGAAATGGATGACAACTGTATAGTATTTTCTAATCTAATGTGAACACATGTAGTCCTGACATTGTCCTTTTTGAACCCCAAAGCCTAGTAAGGGGCTACAACGATGCATCCCACTGTTCAAAGTATCTTGGAATGATACTTTTGAATGGCAGTTACCAATGTGTAGCTGCTTGGAAAGAAACTGGCAGAACGTCAGCTATCCAAGCTAAGACTGCTTTTTGCTCATTGTGAAACTGCACCAAGGAGGGGGAGAAGATTACTTCTTATTTCAGGTTGGAACGATGGCAAGGTATCATTCTTTTTCTTTGACTTGACAGTCTGCCAGCTTAAGTCCTTGAAACTTGTAGCTTTCCTTGTGTTTTAGCAGGACATGTCAAGCTCACTCAGCGTTTTGTTTTTGAAGTAAATGTTTTCAGTGGCTGAACTTTCAACATTAATGTTCGAAGCAGCAGTTTAAATAGTCCTAATCTCCCTCTTTGCAGCCAGAGCCCCACAGCTGATGAATATATAAGCATCAAACTGAGATTTCTCTTCAAAGTAGCCTTCTAAGGTCTTAATACTGTGAGCAGAACAAACCCGTGGAAGGAAGCAGTCTTGCCCTGCTGCTGCCTCCCCCTCCTCATCTGCTCCTCCCTTGTGTTAAAGTGAATGTTTACACAGAAGTCATAAACCAGATGGAGTGAATGATTGAGACATTTTCTCAGAATTCATTTTAGCCTGGATCAGTTCCTCGAGCTGGTTCACTGAACAGCCATATGGTGTACAGACCATGTCCTGCACCAGCACAGGTGGCCAGGAGAGGCAGACACCGTTTCATTTGGTTGCAGTGCTGACTTACCCCAATTTTGTGTGTTGTTGGAATTACAGCTTGGTATCCTTTACCTCTTCTTGGCAGGTCTGAGTTTCAGTTTGAGGGTTCAGATCTTCAGATTCTGCTCCATAGGCAACTACACTTCCAAATTCCCTTTACCTTGTCTAGTTAAACAAATAACAGCCACCCCTTCCTTGCAGCCCTCCAGATCAATTCTTCAAAGTGTCTGCAGGGAGCAAGTTTTTGTGTGTGCATAGAAAAATGCATGGTTCTGCTTAAGCCAACATATTCCTTGTCTTTTAAGAAGTGTTGTCTCTAGTATTGCAGTAGTAATTCATTATTTCTGGAATGTGTATTGGAAGGGAGGAAATTGCTTTGTAATCCTTATTATTGCCCTTTCTTCCTTCCTCAAGTGGGTTACTTCAAATGGTAGGTGTGTGCCAGCCTTATTCATTTTGACTGAATAAGGTTGAGGAGTGCTTATGTGAGCAGCTTTGTTGGCGCATCCCTAGGAGCGGTAGCCTATACCAGGCATTTGGCAGTGTGCAAATAGGACATTAACCTCTTGAGCAAGTGTACCTTAATGGAAGCAAATGTCTTTAATAATGGAGTCTCTCGTCACTACAAGGTGAATCGTTTTAAAGGAAGGAACAATCCAAACAGAAGTGTAGTCTCCCTTCTTTCTGTCTGCTTCTGCCTTCGTGGTCCAAGGGGATGTGCCCCCCTGTCGCTGAATGTGTTAGCCTGCTTGCCTGGGTCGGCTTGTGCTAGCGTTGGGCTGGAGGGTGTGCAAGGAGCAGAGAGGCTGTGACTTCTCTCACTCCCCTCTTTTTCCTCTGCTTTCAGTTTGTTTGGCTTTTTTGACTTGAAGAATTGTCTGGGTTTGTTTTCCTTCAGTGTTTTGTCCTTGTTATCTTTCAATGTTTTGAAGCTATCATGATGTGAAATAACATAACAGAATCTCATAGATTCTTGTTTTTAAATAAGCATACTATACTTGTTCTGTAAGGTGTCATACATTATGCAGTGTTTTAGCTTTTGTGAAGATGATGCATTTTTGGGAGTTCATATTTTGCATGTAATTTACCATATTGACTAATTTTTAAATTAGGTAATACTGTGAGAGTGAAAAAAGTGTGTTCTCTCTAGGACAGAAAACACAACCTTGGCTTTGAGTGCTCCTCTTAGGAAGTCACGGGTGGAAAGCGCTGGCTAGATCTTCGGACACTTCTGGAAAGAGTGGTCTGAGTTTTCACAGTAATCTATTAATATGTGGTATTTCAGGATTACAAACAGGTTGTTACTGTTGTCTTTATTTAAATAATGTTGCACAAATGGTTTTCCTAGCTCTCTTTGTAGTTTCATCATTTGTACACTCAGAATACTTGAAGACTACACTCATGCAAACTTCATGGCTTTGAATGTCTCTAAATTTACTGTAGATGGGAGTGTAGTGTTAAGATACTATTGCTCATTGCTTCTATAATCCATGTAGAGTGCTTACTACCTGTTATTTTTTTTTAAGATAACTTATGCCAGTGTAAAGTAGACAGAAATTATTTTTAGTTGAAAAGAGATTGTTTTAGGAACATTAGTATAACATTTTCTAAGAAAATCTACAAATTTATGAATTCACTTTGCATTTTGGTGGAATTAAATTTATTTTCTGTTTAGGCTAAAATAACCACTGGCAGTGCTCCTTTGTCAAACAGGGATGGCTTTAAGGCCAGTTCAGAAGTAATTTGTATTTTGTCAACCTTAGTTTGCGCTGCCACAAAAAAGTCTGTGAAGCCACACATCTGTTGCACATTGATTTAAACTAATTTGAAATTACTAGATTGAACATTAAATACTTCACCAGTGACTCAAGTTTTATTCTAATACACGGTTGAGAGGTTTGAGACAGTCACCCAAATTCAAGAAACTGTTTTCCATTAGCAAGGGATGGTTCCCAAAGCAACCACTCCCTCCGGCAGCCGCCGGGCAGCTTGCCCAACAGGCTGTGCCCGCTGGCTAGCAAAGGTGATGAGATGGGATGTACGTTGACTGTTCATGTTTCTGAGCAGAACTGAGGAATAATAATGATGTATAAAGTTAAGATAACTACCATTAAGCATGGAATTTCAGGATAGCTTCCATATCCTGTTTAGATTTTCAGTGAGTTAAAATGGCTAGTATGCAGCTGCTTTGCAACCTATGCTCAGTAAAACAGCGTTACTGGTTGTATTTGGAATGCAGGTAAGTCTTCAGAGGCCTCCATGACCTAATGTTTTAAGGAAGGCTTTACTGAAAATTGTATAGCCCTTATTCTAGCAATTTCACCTTTAGTTTGTTCTGTTACGGCCTTGCTCTGAAGCAATTACAGTAGCTTTGACCGTCCCGTGTTTGTAGACTTGATAGGAACACAATGGGGAAAAAAGAAATCAGTGTAAACGTTAAAGTTGCAAAAGAACTTTTGCTCTGATCTTCATTTTGTACTAAGATGTTTTTACTTGTAACTGTGCTTTCTGGAGAAGTTACTTTTATGGAATCTTTCAGTAGTGGTAGTATGGCCTAACTTTAAAAGCATTTCAGAATGTTAGTGCTTCAAGAGGTAAATGGAAACTAATAATGTTTGGTACTTTTCTGACATTACTCTGGGATTTCTGCCTAGGAATATTAACTTTTAATATTCACCTAGTGATTGCTCAACCCCATAGATTTCTATTCCAGTAAATATGCATAATATTTTAATATTTTTCTTCCTGTTCTGCATGTAAAACATTGGGAACTTAAGTTAAAGCTTTCTGTTAGCTCTTACTGCTGTCCTGGGCTTGGTTTTAGGGTGGAGAAGCAAATTTATTCTCCTCTGTCCTGTTACTGTTACATTTCTGACAGCAGTGTGAGTGTACTAAATCCCTCTACTCCTCTTGGGTTTCTGAAAGACAATGATTATTATTTTAGCAAAGTGCTGACCTACTCTTTTAATGAAGAACTTGTCTTGTATTCCGCTTCCCCATTTTTAGAATCATGGTTCATATTCCTCTTGCTTCACAATCGTATAACATCTTTGTGGCAAGTACAGCAGTTGCTTACCTGGAAAAGTAATATTAGAAAAGTGTGTATTTTTAGCTGCCTTTTGATGTGATGTAGCAGCTGGAAACAAGGAGGAGAGGCAGTATGAGGTGATCTGACAGCGCTGCCAACCACAGCTTGGGAACCGCTGCTTTGGCCTTGAGACCAAAATGTGGGGAAACCGTTTTTGCAGGCCTGAGTATGCCCGTTGTGCCTGGCACTGCAGTGATCCGGGTGCTGTGGCTTTGTTCTTTGTTCTCAAAAGTGTCACTGGGGGGTCCTCCCCTGGACTCTATTTGGCAATTGTTGTTAATGGATGAAAAAGAAAGTTCTGTGAAGCTTTTTGTTTATGTTAATATGCATTAAAAATATATAATAAGCGGGCAGTTCCATGCATGCATTTAAGATATAATTAGCAAAATATCCCTTTGATACCAGTGGCTAATTGTAAATATCTAAATTAGAAGATATTCTAACAACTAACAAAAATACCTTTTTTCTCTTTGTAGTAATCATGTCTACAACTCAGAGAAGGAATCTAGCAAGTTCATGTTGAGGTATATTCTGAAGACAAGATACAGCGACTCATATGCTTTTCTGGGTAAGAAGGGTATCTATATTCTCTTGAGTATGACAAGCAGTAATTAACCTTTTAAATTTAACTTTTGAACAGCACAGTCTGTCAAGCCAGTATGGTGGGGGCTTTGTGTATGTGGGGGTGGTTGTTTGTTTTTTCTTTGTTCTTGAAGTTTCCTAGGCAAGTGTAGAGAATTTTCCACCCATCTAACAGTCTAAAGACATTCTAGACTAATAGTGCAAAGGGAGAGCAATAATGAGCAACTTTAGAATAAGACACCACCGTATGACTTTGATTAGAAAAGTAATTCCAGTTCATTGTTGCATGTGTACTGTTTCTAGCCTGATTTTCCAAGGGCATGGAGGTTACATACTCTCTCTTCATTTTCCCTTCCCGAAAACTTTAAACATCTCTGACTAGGAAGAGAAAGAAACGTACAACTTGAGAGGAAAGTGGGTAGAAGTCAACCTTATATGTACTGTGTTGACAGGCTGGCAGCCAGCAAACGTGCTGCCTCCTGGTCAGTGTGGATACTCTGAGATACCGCAAACAGCTATGATTTTTGTGATGGCATGATGCATGGTGGTATGGTTCCTACAAATCTGTATGTCATCTGACTTTATTAGTTCTGCTGTTCTTGGAAGTCCCCCAGCTTAGTCCAGACAACTCCAGAAAAAACAAATTTATGATTTTTTTTTTTTTTTTTTAATCAAGAAGGCATTCCTTGCTCATCTGCTTACACTATTTCACTTTTACGTATGCACAGAACTCTATAGCATCTTCTGTGTATAACACTTTTGTGCAAGTGTCGCCCTCCTTAATGTCTACTTGGGTGTTGTTCAGATTGTCATTAGCACTGTGTTCTATGTACCTTGTAGCAGTAAGCTCCTGAGATTGTTAAGGCTTGGTTTCCCCGCTTCCCACCTCACCTCCCTGCATCCACACTAAGTTCTTAAGGTTTTATTTTATGCAATTGGATGCAGATACCTAGCTTGCTGGGCTTGCTGAAGTATCTGAGGAGTGATTGTGAAAGAAAGCTTTTGCTCCTTTTGCTTTCTGTTCCTGTAACAGTTAGGTGTTTCATGTTCATTATCCTTTCATAGCTCTCATGTAAGCTATACCTCTGACAACTCCGCAGTCTCGGTGGATTCTGCTGTAAAGTCATGGGCTTACAGCTGGGCCGCTAACTTAAGGGATTTCTAGACTGGATCTGTAGTGTGTTGCTTACTTGTTTATGATGCACATTATTTCATGAGACCCAGTGCATTCAAGCACTACTTCAGATTCGTTTCTAGCTGTGAACAGAAAAGAACTGCAGCAACAGGAATGTTGCTTCAAAATAACGTGTTTCCAAAGAACAGAGCAGTTTCCATGAAGAGTTAAATTAGATAACATGTTTTAGTCCTTTAAGTTTAGCACTTCTCTCAGAACTTAATTAGATCTAATTTATCTTGGCATTGCCTGAATTTTTTTTTTAGTACAGAATTAGCCTGTTTCTCTCTGTCCTAGGGCAGTCCTATGTTTTTGGCAGACTTGTTCCAATTATCAGACTTGGTTTCTAAAGAAGTAGCTGCAGAATACACACTGTTAATGTTTTTATCTTTTTACTGTGTCTTCATGATTCACTGTCATCGTTTCTGCTGTGGAGCTGCTTTCTTTTTAAGTGCTCTTACTAAAGATAGAAAAGCTCCTTGGGCTCTTTCATTCTTTTATATCTTAAGTAATAAAGCCAGACAGGTGGGTTTTTTTAGATGTTTCATGTGTATGGCTTTTATTAATGTATCAGAGACTTTATAATTCTAAAATTCGGCAGATACCTTACTGCCTTTCCTTGTCTTTTGGTGCTGAATGCTTTTTTTCCCCCCTAAATTTCTGGTTTTGTACTGTTTTTTTAATCTTGTCAGTTATAGCTTGGAATTTCTGACCTATGGCCACAGCTTTTGTTTTCAGATGGTGTATCTGGGCATTTGCAGTGCACTTGTTGGACTTCCCTAACTGATCTCACAGTTAGGAATGACTTGAATAGTTCTTTTTCATGATTTGTTTTACTGCTGCTTATTGGAAGGTTATCAGGGAGTCATATATTACGTATGACTTACAAATTCTTCCTAACTTGAAGAATTTTAGACTGCATGTTTCCTGTCCATCAAATACAACTATGCAGACCTACCTATGTGCCTCAAGAAAAATGGGAGGGCCTGTAAATAAAATGTTTGTAATTTCCCAGACATTTTCTTCATGGTGATTTGATAAATACCAAAATGGTGTGATACATGTCACTTCCAGATAATAATACAAACACTAGAGCACTTTTTCAAATGTAGTGTGTTCAATTAACATCGTCTCATGCCTGTAACTTAATTGATAACTGAAGATGTATCCTTATCTTTTAAACTATATTTTTATTTTAATGTTTCTTTTCCTCTTGAATTTAGATAACGTAATCCATGGATAAAGTGGGAAAGATGTGGAACAATTTCAAATACAGGTGCCAGAATCTCTTCAGTCATGAGGGTGGAAGCCAAAATGAAAATGTAGTTGTGAACTCCAGTGGCTGCTCGTCTACTAAAGAGAAAGCTATCCAGATAACTGATTTGGCTCAACAACAACCCAGCAGCCCTTTGAGAGAAAATATTGCTTTGCAATTAGGTTTAAGTCCTTCAAAGAATTCGACAAGGCGGAACCAAAACTGTGTCACAGAAGTTCCTCAGATTGTTGAGATAAGCATTGAGAAGGAGAATGACTCGTGTGTCGCCACTGGAGCTAGACTTGCTCGAAGGGACTCTTATTCTCGGCATGCTCCTTGGGGTGGGAAGAAGAAGCATTCCTGCTCTACCAAAACCCAGAGCTCCTTGGATACTGAAAAAAGATTTGGTAGAACACGAAGTGGATTGCAGAGGAGGGAGAGAAGGTATGGGGTGAGCTCTGTCCATGATATGGATGCAGTATCGAGCAGGACAGTAGGTAGCCGTTCTCTGCGACAGCGTCTGCAAGATACTGTTGGGCTGTGCTTTCCCATGAGAACTTACAGCAAACAGTCCAAACCTCTGTTTTCTAACAAAAGAAAGATCCATCTCTCAGAACTAATGCTTGAGAAATGCCCTTTTCCTGCAGGCTCAGATCTAGCTCAGAAGTGGCATCTGATTAAACAACACACGGCGCCTGTGAGCCCTCATTCAACTTTTTTTGACACGTTTGATCCTTCCTTGGTTTCCACAGAAGATGAAGAAGACAGGCTCAGAGAGAGACGTAGACTTAGTATTGAAGAAGGGGTTGATCCCCCTCCCAATGCCCAAATACATACTTTTGAAGCTACAGCACAGGTTAATCCATTGTATAAACTGGGACCAAAGTTAGCCCCTGGTATGACCGAGCTGACTGGGGACAAAAACATAACACCTCTAGGAAACTGTGATTCTGAAGAGGACACAACAACTCTTTGCCTGCAGTCACGCAGGCAGAAGCAGCGGCAGATGTCTGCAGAGAGCCACGGCCATATCAGCAGGCAGGGGGCTTGGAAGGTGCACACTCAGATTGATTACATCCATTGCCTTGTGCCAGACTTACTTCAGATCACAGGTAACCCATGTTACTGGGGTGTGATGGACCGCTATGAAGCAGAAGCACTTCTGGAGGGTAAACCCGAAGGCACTTTTTTGCTCAGGGATTCTGCGCAAGAGGACTACCTCTTCTCTGTGAGCTTCCGTCGTTACAACCGATCGCTCCACGCACGCATTGAGCAGTGGAATCACAACTTTAGTTTCGATGCCCACGATCCCTGTGTGTTTCACTCCTCCACTGTTACAGGGCTTCTGGAACACTACAAAGACCCGAGCTCTTGCATGTTCTTTGAACCGTTACTTACTGTGTCTCTGAACAGGACTTTCCCCTTTAGTCTGCAGTATATCTGCCGGGCAGTAATCTGCAGGTGCACTACGTATGACGGAATCGATGACCTTCCTCTACCCTCAATGTTGCAAGACTTTCTAAAGGAGTATCACTATAAACAAAAAGTCAGGGTGCGATGGTTGGAGCGGGAACCTATAAAAACCAAGTAAATGGAGATCAGAATAAGCTTATAGAATATGCTTTTTTTTGTGTGTTACAGTTTAACCGCAGTGAGCGCACCAACAACGTCTAGCTTTTCTGCAATATCCTATTTAAGCTGAGTGTTAGTATCCTGTCAGATGCTGCCTGCTGTTAATCAAACTAAGTTGTGATGCCTCTTGGAAACAATAAGCAGACACAATTCTGCACGTTTTTCATTAAGGTCTAATGAAAATATTTTTGCTAATTTCTAAGTATTTTGTTTCCCTTTTTTATAGCTGTAGTAATTGGATGAAGAAACTATGAGGCATTTTCCATGGGGCATTCATGTAATGCTAATAAAGGCTTCATTAGAGGAGCATTTTTGCTAATATTTGAAGTATTTTTTTAAAATTATCTTCTTGAAAACTTTCCACTACTCAAAGTACTAATTTAGCTCACAAACAAGTTTCCAAATACTAGTTAATAGGAGTATTTTCTTTTAGCGAAGAGCAGTTCGTTAGAAGCAGTCCATTACGAGTTAATGGCGTTTTGATGTTAACAGATGAATCATGCTTTTCTCAGTATATAAGGTTTCCTAATCATGAAGACTTGAATATGTCTGCTCAGTACTGTAATTCTATTTTAAACGCTTGGAGATTTAAGTGGCATTGTTAGCAAAAGTAATACTATCTTGGACAGCTAAATACCTTCCAGTGTGAGTTACTGATTCAGTGGCAGGACACAGGGTTAGATCATTGCCATGAAACAAAAGGTTGCGTTTTTTTCTAAAACAGAATTTGGTGGCCTGGCTGCTAGTAACTTGAAATGGAAGGCAATAGTGAAGAGAAAAAATGTTTAATTATTTAAAGTTGTCTGATATTTTTGTGGAAAAAATTACAGGTGGTTGAATTATTATGATCGGAATACAAAATCTGACATATCTGAAGTGTCAGGTTTCAAAGGTACTGTTACACTTTATTTGTAAATATCTTTCCATTTGCGCTTTTAAAAATGTTTTAAAGTAATATGCACTGATTATAGTTTCAACAGATTACTTGGAAAGAAGATTCTAAGTTCTGTCTGTTTATTTAATCGGAGATGGAACTGAAAATAGTTCTGTCTTAAACATTTTTGCACTAAAATTTTGTTGGAATGCCCTGACCCCTGTTTAATGGTTTGTACCGATTACGAGTGCTCCCTAGTTTCTTTACCAGCTGCTACAGTATGTTACTACTTCCTTCTCTATGGCAGTGACCTGTGCGAGGTAGGGAACATTTTGGCTGCAAGTACAATAAACGTTATTCTTGTATGCTACACTAACCCTTCTATTGATGTATTTTTCTGCTTGCTGTGCCTTGTTCTGGCTTTTTGTGCTAATAAAGTACAGTATGTTCAGTGTTATACTTGTAGATCTGCTCTGTTTTTATATATTCAAGTTACCTGTAGCAGTTAACTGAATTTTTAATAGGCTTTCCTTAGTACTCAGTGTAGGTAATGCACAAATACTGTGCAGTTGAATAATGGTTGGTCAGCACACCGTATTAATGGTTTTTATTCCACACTTATCAGAAAGCTAACAGTGTACACCACTGAGCAATGTTTCTGTAGTCACTGCAAAGTAATGGACTTGTCTGTGAGCACAGAGCATTTTACAGTTTTTGTAACGTAAAGGATAAATGTTAAGCAAAAAGTATTCTGAAACATTATTGATCCCCTATAATGGTTGCTGAAGGTGTTTCAGCTTGTTATATAGCTAACTGGTAAGGTTAATGTTTTGATACTCCCCGCTGAGTAAGGAATGGTTATTCCTGTAAATTGACAGTACAGCAGTGGCATTTGTTCACTTTTAGACTATTTTAATAAATAGATACACACGCAAACTGGCCAAATGTCCTGTTTTTACCAAAGAATACTGTCAATTTGTGCTAGGGTATTTTTCTAATGAAAAACTTAGAGTGGAGAGGTGCAATTTCTGTTCTATCAAATATTTATCCCAAGCTATGATAAACCAAAGTATTTGACAGCTTCATCAGAACCTAAGTAATGTATACGTTTATGTTGGTAGAGCTTAAAACTCTTACATCAACGGTGTTGTCACTTTTCTTGAACTCACAATGCACCTGAAGGGGAATGATTTAAATAATTTTGTAATGACTGGAACAGCACTACATAGAAGCTCATACTGCAAGGGGTTAATCTGATGCACCCAGAAAGCACTTTAAAACGTGTTTATATGCTTGTGGAAAATTTGTGATCCCGTTATGCATTCTTTGTAGTAGCTTATCTTCTTTCGTGTGTTGAAAGACTTCAACTGTTAAAATGGAACTTTGTTTAGAATATGTAAATACTAAGTTTATGTAAGTACGTGTACAAATGTTCTAATGGTCTCTTAAGTTTTGAATTGTGTGTGTGTGTCACTGGATATGCAATTCGTGGTTTAAAATCTGCTCTGAGCATAAAAAGAGGAAAAATGTCACCAGCATGAAATTGCACCCAAGTGTACCTTCACTGTGTCATTCTTACTGTTCCCTAATTTGGGTCGGAATTCCAGATGAGTTTACTTTAAATCTTGCTTTCAATATTAGTATCATACAGCCAACCTGCAGCCAAGCTTTGTCCCCTGGCTTTTGTTTACACCCGTTGCAGTTGCTTGTCATAAACTAGCTGATGAGATTCTAGCTGTGACGTTATCAGTGTGGCCAGGAGTACACATTCATTTCATTTTTTATCATGTAGTGGAATCTTTGGGGGAAAAAAAAAAAATAAAAACCCCAAACCTCTATCTCAGAAAGTTTGCTCTTGCATTTCTATAAACAATGTTTATGGAGAGTATTTATTGCTCCCTTAAAACACACAAAAAAGGAATGTTCTATTTCTTGACAAATTTTTTAAAGCTTTGCTTCACTGAAATATACAGAATAACTTGCTAGTGTGGTTATGCTAAAAATAATCACTTTTTAAATTACAGTAGACTTGAGTATTGACTGCTCAAGTTGCATTGTATTTCTTAATGAATTCATTTTCAGTTCTAAAGGCACTAAAACATTAGCGTGTTGAGAATGCAAGCAGTTGATTCCTCCTTTGTGTTTGAGGACTATGCTTTAACCTTCTGATTTTGTTCAGAAAATCTTATACATGTCTTCTTCAAAGGATGTGCACAAATCACTGGGGTTTTTTTCTGTTAATAGGATTCAATGTAATAATGTACCCTAGCATGATTCCAATTTTATTTGGTTACATGACAGAGAAGTATTTAAGCCTCAATCGTGTAAAGTGTTCTTTCAAGGTGATTTTTGTTTCTGCAGAAAGGGCTATAGAAAGGGCTACTCGGTAGGATTATTTTGCAAAAAATCTTATGAAGATCTTTCACAATATTAGAAAAGAACAGGGTGGTAGTGCTATGTGGGAATTAAGGTCTTTAAATACTTGGCACAGCTTGGTGGTCTTGTTGCGTATAAATACACACATCATTACATTTTAGAAAGTCAACAACAGCTCCAGTTCACCAAGATATGGAAATTAAAAGAATTGTAATTTCTGTATAACATGTTACCTAACACTGGAAAATTATTGTGTAAATAAAACAATGTCATTAATACATTGACATATAGCGCATGGAGGTTTTTCACTCTAACTGGATCATTGTTTGTAGAACAGAATTACAATTAAAAAAAAACAGGGCATCAAATCCAAATCTTTTTAGAAATCTATCTTTATGTCCCCATGGAACTGGAGAAAAGTAACTACGCTGTATTTTGACTATATATGAGGGTCTATGGGTTGGGGCTTTTTGTCAGTTTTAAAGGCATAACTCGTCTGAAAATACTCTTAAGGACATGTAGGTGCTTGTCCAGATAATTTAGTTGTCAGAATGAAACTTCTCGTAAGAAAATAAGTTACAAAGCCATGTTTTGCATTTACGTACTTTAAATTTTGTGTGTATTTGAAGACTTGTTGCTTACAAAAATGATAGTCTTAAAATCAGAAGCATACAGTCTTTCACAGACCTGTCTGTGTGTCCATAGTGTTTGGTAAGATGAATTCAGGTGTTTGCTAGACGTCATCCTGACAGTCACTCACATCCTGAAGTTCATATGTAACTCTAAGGTTCTGCACTACTTAGAGACAAGCAAGGATTCTGAATTTCTGTGATACAAAACCGCTTTAGTTTCCGTGTACAAGCTAAAATATTTGCAGAATGCTTTAAAGCTTGTCTGTGCTGCGGGGTTGCATGTGAGGCTGAAGCTGTCAAGTCAGAAGTTGCTGAGTACCAGAGGGGTGAATCTGCAGGAAGCGTGTTTCATTTTTGTTTCCAAAGCAACCTTGAAATACCATATTTAATGGAAAAATATGAACTGAATCTTCTGTGATTTCTTTCCAAAATAACAATATTTGTTTCCTGTTCAAACCATTCACATTCAAAATTATGAAAGCACTTTCTGAGTCTCATTTTCCTAAAGTGGTGTTGTGAAATGATCATGTATGTGCCGAACCTTGGTCTGCAAGAATCTACATAGTCCATACGTAAATGTTAATAAGATGCCTCCAAGCATGTGTGCATTCATGGTCTTTTTTGAAACTACCTGAAGTACACTAGTATGGTGAGCATTAATATGTCAGAATTCTAAAAATTCTCTAACTTTCTGTCTGTGCATGGCATGCATTGCAAATAAAAGGACTATTTTATTTGTATCTTCAGCTGTATTTATATATTATAACCTGTTGATTGGTGTGTTTTCCTGCTATTGCCACACTTGCCTAAACAGTTGTCTCCTGACTTACCAAAGGAGACTTTTTTTGTTTATTTTTTTTTAAAAAGCAATTATAATCTTACAACAGACAGAAATCAAAACACTTTAAAATCCAACTGATAGCTCTTGTAAAGTGTGATATAACACTGCTAGTTGCTCTCCCTTTTTGCAGTATTGATGTACAAAGAATCATTTAGCTTGACCATGGGTTACTTCTACCAAATGCAGTTGACTTAAAATGTCTGAATTTTAAGCTTTTTAAAAATTATTTTTAGTTAAAAATGCTACTGATGAGGGCTTTGAAAAAGGCTTGATGTTTTCACAGCAAGATATGTAAAATAAAAGTTTTGCAATGAGGTAAGGATCTCTTGAAGATGCTTTTTAAG